>JABAHQ010025895.1_pt1 | contig 13045 bp, 18 predicted proteins | sample 7062091 | NCBI WGS metagenome assembly JABAHQ01 (sample SAMN14534359, study PRJNA622989) | marine sediment metagenome | biome: marine biome [ENVO:00000428]; feature: marine pelagic biome [ENVO:01000023]; material: deep marine sediment [ENVO:00002113] | place: India: Gulf of Kutch | collected...
CTACAATTTGACGATCATCCCGTATCTCTTCGTCTTTTCCTGCATTTGGCTTGGCCCCCAAATCAGGAAGACCATTCACTCGAAGTTCAAGAAATTCCGGATTACTAGGAGTTGTTCCCAATGTTGATTCAATTTTGTATCCGATTCGTACTCGATTGGCATCACTCATTTTTCTTTACCTCGCTTTATGTAATTTCATCAAATTCAAATTCCGCTTGAACATTGGTCTGAAAGTAAGCTTCACTATCCAGAGCACCGATTGTTTCTGTTCCAGGATTTCGTATCATAATTCCTGCAGTTGTAATATCACGAAAAAAGTTCAATGCTGTTTTACAATAGGAATTTAAGTTATCTGTTGCATCTCCTCTTTGAATGTAAAGTTCAAGAATCAAAAATCCTTGATTTAGATATAAACGATTTCCTATACTACCATGTGAAGCTTGTCTTCCTATATTAAAAATAACTTTGAATATTCCATAATCTCCACCATCTTGAGGAGGATCAAAGTTCTGATTCTGTAATGCAATTGGAACGCCAGAATGAGCAGCATTCCATGTTGTAAGAAAATCAGAAACAACCTGATTGTAAAAACCATCTTGATCAAATGCCATTATGCTAACTTATCCGTTTCGCTCTGAACAATTTTTTGAACGTGATGAGCTTTTTGTTTGTGTTTCGCATTCAATCTTAGCGCATAGGGAACATTATTCACAATCCATACAGGTCCCATTGTTTCAGCATTATAAGTTGATACTGCTGCAATATCTGAAAAAGGAAGAGGTTCAACATTTAATTTCTCTCCTTTTTTGGGCTGTTTTCCTACTTTCCCTGTCTTGGGTCTTCCAATCGAGATTTGCCAATTGTTAGCATACCATCCTGTATCTACAGGAATTTCATCCTGACTATTTCTCAGACGGGATAATATATTCAATGCCAGATTCGACATATTCTCGTTTATGTGTTCGTCAATTTGTAAAAAGATTCCATCTTTGTTTTCAATTGTCATTGTCTTACCTGCAATTCCATGAATGTATCAATTCCTGAAACTTCAACTGGTTTGATATTCACAATGTCATATATAGTTTCATCTCCCCCATTCAAATCTTCAATCAATTTGTCCTGAATAGTTGGAGTAATAGAAATTCCTTCTAATGATAATAAAAACTTTTTGTCTTCCTGCTTTATGATTTCTCCATCGACTTCACTATTTCGAAACTTATCTCCCAAGACACTAACAGCAATGTCGGTTGTGGTCTGTGTCTTTCCCTGTGAAGGATTGTTTGAATCAATAAATGATCCTTCTGTAATCTGACGAATATGAGCTGATTTACCAATCTCATCCATAATTTCTTGAACACCTGATTTGATATCATTGGCTATTGTCGTGTCAGCCATTATTCACTCTCCCACTTGATATCATCAGTTCCTTGATTATCAAACTTGTCCATTTTGAAAATCGGTTGAACAAGATCACTGTCCTCTTCTGTGTCTTCCATATCCGCAATAGAGATTCCATGCAATTGAGGAGTAGCTCCTGATAAATCCCCTTCTTCGGCACGACTATCAAAAGCATTTGCATAATGCATATATTGACGATATTTTTGCTGTAGTCGAATCTTAGCAGACCCTGCAGCAATCTCCACTTTTTCAGCGAACGTAGAAGCTATCATTCTTGCTGCAAGAGCAGCCGCTCTGTAAAGTTTTGGTTCCGTTGTAATAATCAAAGAATAATCATCAGAGGCAAGAATGTTAGTTCCTCCCCCATCTGGATTATCCTGTACCAATCGACGAACTTGAGCTTCTGTAATTGCCATAATTTTATACTTCTTTCAGCAATTCTTCCTTCAATTCTCGTGCTTCTTCTTGTCTCATGGATTCATAATTTTGAACCACTCCTCCAACGAGAACATCATACCATCCGCCACCTTTATGAATAACTTCCACAGAATTTCCTTCTGTGTTTCTCTTAGCAGAAGAATCTCCTCTGCTTCTTTTTGACTGTCCCTCAATAGTAATAAAACCTTGATCATACAATGTTCTGACTCTTTGCCATAAGATTTCCATTTTTCGATGCTTGAATGGATCGCCTATATTAAAAACTCTGCCATTACACTTGAAAGATTTTGCGCAGATCAATCGTGTTCTTGGAGTAATGCTAGGTTTATCAGCCATTGTTTATTCTCCTATCTTTGTCAATTTACTATGCAGAGGAAAGAAATTAAATCTTTCCTCTGCACATTCTCAACCCTGAGTCCTTAGTCCTCATTGAATACCCCAACAACAACTTGAAAACCTTCCTGTATAGACTCAAAAACAACATGCACCCAAGAAAACCCAGTAGAGTCTCCGCGATAGACTCCATAAGAACCTACTTCGGTTGTTGCGCTACTAGTGCCATGAATATCAGTATTGACATTATCAAGAGCTACTGTAGCCCATCCTTGAGTAGCACTAGCAATAGCAGTTTGATTTGTGCCTGGTTTTCCTTCCACCCACCAGTTAAATCCGCCTGTTTTACCCGTGTAGGCACTTGTCCCATCTCCAATATCTCCACTAAAAACTTGAATAACAAAATTCTTAGCGGAGCTTGTATCGATAGCAATAGTTCGAGTAGCGCTTAGTGCCGGTGAAAAATGGTAGCTCGTAACATTGCTATTTGAAGTCACAGCATCTTTGGTTTCGACATCTGTTTGTGCATTCGAAAAAATTGGAATGCCCAAAATCAGAGCCAGAATGAGAAGAGTATAAATCCACTTCATGATAATTTTCCTTTCCGTTCTTTTTCTTCAATCTCTATTCTTTCACTCGATTAATTACACTGATTGTCCTGAATCAGATTCGACAACATTATTGAAGAAGACCCCTAAATCAGCTGAAACGAGTTTCGGGTCATCAGCGATTTCGCCTTCAATGCGATCAGAAGAAATGTTTTCCATGCGAAATTTCTTCACCCGCATTCCATCGGTGTTGCGAGAACCTCCAGCACGTCCCAAATATTTATCCCAAACAAATGTATATCCAGCGGAAGGAACAAGAATTCCAGGACGAGGAGGAACATAACCTAGCAAAGCATGATTGCCAAGAATATAAGAATTGCTTTCAGTGCCTGCAGAATCTTCCTCGGCTGTATTTTGGATAGCTGAAGCAATCATGATCTCTTCAAGCTCAAACAAAGCAGTTACAGCTTGAAGATTTACAATAGCAGGACTTCCAGGAGACGAAGTACGATTCAGACGATCAATAATATCAGGATGCTCAGAAAGCTCATCCCATACTTGCTGTCCGATAATCATTTTGTTTGGCATAAAACCAGTCAAGAGATGAACAGTTCGTTTATATTTTTTGACATCTGCAATCGGAGTAGAGTTGGTATCATTCCACTGAAGAATCTCATTATTGGTTCGATCTGGAGAAGCCGCCTGCCCTTCCACATCCGTTGTCCAAAGACCCGTTGTGAAATAATTGCTTTGAAAACGAACTTCTCGTTTGATAAGACCTTTACGAGCCACAAACTCAGTAGCATCACGATCACTATCAAGAGGATCATCTTCGTTGGAACGGACTCGATCATCAATATCCTTGTGAAATCCAAGAACTTCACAACGATAGGAATCCGTTGACAATCGATAGCCTCCGCCTTCTGTTTCAGTAGAGGGAGCCCGCACTTTCATTTCATCCCGATTCCAGTCAGCTCGATTATATGTATAGTATTGATCAGATTGTTTGCTTACAGGAATCGTGGGAAAGAATCGCCCAGCTACAAAGTTCTGCTGATCCTGCATGAATGCAACAGCAATGTTAGTCAAAGGACGATTAACATGGACATCTGAGGGAGTTGGATTGTCTCCTCGAATATTGTTTTTTATGACAATAAGAGGAAAACCCTTGAACAACTTTTTTTGTTTTCTATAAATCATTTTTCCTCAACCTTTCAAGTATAATGTCTCACACACTTGGATCACAAATCAATTTAGTTCACTTGCCCACTATTAGGCTGCAATACGATAGTGGCCAAATTTCCAGAACTAGCTCCTTGTTTTACAATGCCTTGAGCCATATCTCCCGAAGCCGCAGCAATCGCTTGGCCGCTCGCATTTGATTGAACACGATTACCGGGAGAAAGAGTAGCCCCTGCTACAACTTTTGATTCTCCTGCAATTGCAACAGTTGCTTCATGTCCACTGCCTGGATTATTTTGCAAAACTCCAACACAAGCAGCCCCTGCTGCACTTTGTTGGACAAAATTTCCACTGGAATTAATATCCATGAAGGTATATTGCCCGCTCGAACTATAGTCAGCCGCAGCAGAACCGCTAATGCTAACTAGGTTTGATTTTGTCGCCATCGTTCTGTTCCTCAACTTTCTTCAATTTGTTAACATCTAAAACAAAAGCAATTCAAAATTAAGCTACTGTACGAACGCTTTTGCTAATTTCTTTGTTCAACTTACGACCTTCATCAGTTTGAATGACTTCATTGTAAGCCTTATGAAAATCAATTCCTTTTTCTTCAGCATGTTTTTGGGCCATCTTTTCAAGTTTGGCATTGGGATCGTCTTCCGTATCCATGCCTGTTGATCCAAGAGAACTGAATCCACTCGCAAGAGCTTCATTTTGCTTTTTGAGATTTTGATACATGACTTCCTGTTGATCTTCAGGAAGAGCTTTAATCGCCTGAAGAGTCTTTGCTTTTTCTTCAGGAGTCCCAGGAATATAAGGATATTCCTTTTCAGCCTTATTAATCAGTGTTTGAAATTCAGCCTTTTCAAAAGCTTGTTTTTGATCTTCCTGAGCTTTTGTGAGTTGGGTCTGCATTTCAGCCATCTGCTTATTCTGTGCTTTCATGACATCAAACACAGAATCACCTACATCCGCTTTTCGAATAATGGCCCCGCTTGAAAGTTCGAGAACTTCATCAGATTGTTTTGATTTCTCAATCTGTTTTTGCCGATCTTCCGATGAAGCTTTTCGAAATTCTTCCTTTTGTTCATCACTTGTCAGTGACTTATAAAAGGCTTTTTCGTTGTCAGTCATTTCCGCTACTGCTTTGAGAATCTCATTCTCTTGCTTATACGGAGCAAGTTGTTCTTCTACCGCCTTTTTGATTTGCTCTTCAGCGGTAGGAGTTTTGTTTTCTTCATTCATGATAGAATACTCCTTACTAAAATTTGTTCCGCCGATCAAGGCGGTTTTACTCACATGCTTCGATTTATTCAAAACAGTCCATGTCTGAACTATGTTTCCATCTTGTGTTTTGTTGATGTGTGAATCGATATCAGCTTTTTCAATCTCATCAGGAATATCCTCAAGAACTGTAGAAGCTGCATCAATAAATTGATTGAGGGAAGCCCGCATACTTTCTTTTGGATTGGGATAAGCTTCTCTGTCATTCGAAATTTGAAAGATTGACTCTCGCAGCGCCCCCTCCATCTGAAACAATNNCTTTTGACACTGATTCATTGAGTTCCATCCCCGCAAGTATTTCATTGAACAAAGCTTTTACAACTTCTTCGTTATTTTCTGCTTTGTATAAAGCCACTTTCGCTCCTTTGTTTTTTCCCTTTTTGCAAAAACTCACTTCATCGATTTTTAGATCATGCAAGTCAAATGGCATTGTTTTCACTCTCCAATCTCGTTAGCAGTAGCTTCTCCTCCAATTGAGAAACTAACATATTCTCCTTCTCGCAGAGCTTTACGGATATCAGAATGTTCAGGAGGAATATAAAATCCTCCCCACCATCCGTCCACTCCCAGATCACAAACAGGATTTTCAACACCAATCTCCTTTAGTGATTTGACAATCAATTCTTGTTTCTCTTTGGTGAATGCAATCGTTTCGATTAATTCACCAACGCCTTTTTTAATGTGGTTTTCTCCAGCTTGGCGAGACTGCAAAGTAAACTGATATGCAGCTTTTTCCAGCTCGGAAGGTTGGATTCGATGCTCATCCGAATCCTCAACGATCTCATCTCCCACCCTGGCAATTGAGAACCACCCGAAAGCAATTCCCAACTCATCATCAAATTTTTGAATATCACATCGAAACTCTTTCTTCATAATATTAATTCCTTTTTGAAAATTTTCAATAGATTTATCAAAACTTTTATTAGCCCACATTCCAAGACATTTCCCAACAGCTTGTTCATGTGTCTTTCCTTCCGCTTTTACTTCAGACACACAAGCAGACATGAAAGAAGATTGACTATCAAAATTTACCGGATTGGGCATTATTTCTTCTTGCCTTTCTTTGTGATACGAATATGATTTTCATTCCATATGAATCTATCCGTTCTTTCATCTTGTTTTACAACTTTTTCATCTTGAGATTTTCCAAACAAAGACACAGGAGAACCTTTTCCTTTTATCGTAGAACGTATCACCAATCTTTTTTTATCTCCTTCAATGGTTTCCTCAAATACATCCTGAATTTCAAACTTAGTGGAACGAGGAAGCAAAAATTCATATTCATCGGAAAAATCTCCGGTCAATTCAGCGGGGATACCTCCTCTTGTTCCTTTCTCAGCAAAAATTTCAACACGAGCTCCTTTTCTTAGAGAGCTTGCAAAATTATTGGATGTTGTTTCACTGAATGATGTCGATATGAATCCATCGTCAACAAATTCGGTTCCAATTAAAGACTTGGGGTTATCAATAATTTGATCCCCAAAAACTTTTGCTGGATCGCGTAAGCCCCTATAAATCACAGTGTCTTGATTCAAAGTATGTGAAAATTTTGGGCTGTTTGTAAAGGCATCTAATTTAGAAATATCTTCTCCTTTATTCGAAACTCTCCCTTCTCGAAGAAGATTATTAATAATCTCGTCATCCCCATCTTGGTAAGCTTCCGCAATTCTTGTAAATTGTTGTCTTTCTGAAAGAGTGGACTTTGAAACAGCTACATTATTCTTTTCAAGGTTTTTATAAAAATCATCAGCTCCAAATGAATGAGGATTGATTTTTACAAATTGATTTGGATTGAATGGTTCAGGTTTCTCTGCTCTTGTAGGTTTCTTTAATTTTTGTTCGATCTCTTTTTCAGCATCTTTTTTTGTTTCAGGTTTTTTCTTAGGTGTATTCACTTCCACATATTCCGGTTCTCCAGGTTGAACGAGACGATAGCCAACAGAACACCGACAATTAATCACATTCGCAGCCCGTCCTTTTGGATCACGAGGCATTGCAAGAGGTCCAAGAGGAGTTTGAAAATCCTCATTAACTGGAATGCCTTTTTGTTCATTGTTTAATGAAGGAACATCTCGATGCTCATCTCTTGTTCGTAGATCTTTTGTAAATATCCAGAATTTTCTTAGATTTGGATTGACTTTTCCTTCATCCCAAGCTTGTTGTAATGACGCTTGTTCCCCCATTGATACAGCTCGAAGAGATTCAGTTCTCGCCACGTCCTGAGAACGCTTTTTGAGAAATCTCTCATTATAACGATTCACCATTTTATCAATCTTTGCTTGAGGAACTCTTTTCCCATCAATCAAATCTTTTACTGTTTTGTCAAATCGTTTATCTCTTAACTGTCTTGTCAATGCTTCAGGATCACCTTCTTCAAGCAATCTTCTGAAATTATTTACTGATTGCTTTTGCCGTCGAGTGAGTCCAATCGAATCACGAAAATCTCTTGCTGTTTTTCTTGGATTGTTTCCCGCGATTACATTGGCTCTAAGAGTTTCAATCATCCCTTCTCTTGTATTGTCTGAAATCTGCTGAACAAATCGAGCTGTATGAGTATTAATACTGTCCACTGTTCCGGGTTTCAATATATCAAAAGTGAATTCTCCAAGCATGGATTTATCAGGAAGAAAACCAATCGCCAATCTTCCCGATGTGCGAAACGTTTCCTGGAACACAGATTTGAGTTCCGAATCAAAGAACTCATCCATGCTGTCATATAAACTCATAACTCTTGTAATACCCCCTAGACGAAACGCTTCCTCAACAGCTTTAAGAGAATTTGCGAATTTAATTTTTTTGAATGACCGAAGTAAAGCTTTTCTCATATCGGGTTCAAATTTTGAAGCATATTGTTCNNTGTTCAAGTTTTTTTCTAGCTAATTTCCCTGTAATTTTTCTCACAGGAACCCTATTTCCTTGAACAGGATTAAACGATTTATTGATATGAGAATGCAACACCGCTATCATTATTCTTCTAATCCTTCTTGAGGTTGATTTCTCAACGCTTCCATTCTCTCTTGTTGCATTTGCCGATTGAGTTCTTCTTCCTCTCGCATAGCTTCAGGAGTTGACATTTCAGCCAAGTCTTCATCCATTTGAGGAAGCCCTGCTCTTTCTCGTAAGTGATTGTTGAGATTAACATCAGGAAAGAGTTCCATTCCCGCAGCCGAAGCATCTTTGATAAACTGTCCTAGTTCTCCAAGGTCTTCAGGTTCAAGCGTTCCGTAATTTAGCTTAGGCCATAATTCTTGATCTATTCCATTAAGAGACATTAATAATGGAATCGCTTTATTATTGAAAACATTTACAATTGATTCCGCCCATCCATATAATGCGTTAAGAAACAAATCTATTTTTGATTCTCCCAATGATCGAGAACCCACTTCTTGAGTTCCTAGCATAATAAAATCAGCCAGCACACTCATAAGAATTTGCCGATCATAACCGTCTTTAATTTTCTTAGTGTCAATTGCCCGTCTTCCCTCAGTAGACAATAACTTCAATTCCACTTTTCTTTGATTCGATAGCTTGCCATCATCATCTTTCCACAGATCAGAAGGAAGAACAATCCCTCCTTCACTGTTCAATCTCACGTGCTTGACAAGTTTGTTGTATTCTTGAACAAGTGATGTATCTTCAGTTTCATCACTTCCCAGAATTTCACTGGGGATTAATACGACCGGTAATCCATTCAAATCACGTTCAATTCCAATTGCTTCAATGTTTTGAATGTTCTTTTTGTAGTACCACGGAACATAAGCATTTCGTAATACGCTTCTTCCCTCTGGATTGTTTCTTGTTGTGGATGGGCGAAACAACAATGACTTTTCTATGGGGATAAATGTCGTTTGCAATGATCCCAGTTCTGACTGCTGCCACATTCCTTTGAGAATCCCCCCTCCTCTTTCATCAATTTCCCATGTATACAAGGAATGCTGAGAACGAGGAGATAAAATCTTGAATCCGATTTTTCCATCATCAAACCGAGACTGTAAAAACGGATTTGAATGCTTGCCCATTCTTCGTTTCAAAACAATTTCATGATAAGACCACCCATAAACCAACATTGAAAGAATTTCAGTAAGAGTCTCATCCCAAGTTTGTTCCATATCCTGAAATAATACCGATTTCACAAACTGAATGATTTCCTGCTGCGTTTCATCCTCCTGCATTTCAGAATCAGAACTTTCAATTTTCCATTCCATTCTTCGAAACATCATTTGAATAGCAAATAGAATAGACCCAATTGTAGGATCGTTGTCAGCCATTTCCTGAAATGTTTTTCTTCCCTGCGACCCTCGAAGAACCCGAAGAAACTCTTCAAATATCCATCCGCTTTGAGTTTTGAGTCCCGTGTTTCCCATCTCAGTAAAGAGTTTGGGTCTGGGAAGATTATTCGTTCGATTCGAAACTCTATTATTTGTCGGGGGCATTCGAATGCTCCTCATCTATTTGTTTTTGATAATCAATGATTTTTCTTATTTCCTCATTGCTCATATTAAACAAACTCAGTATTTCTTTTTTACATTGACAAACAGGACATTGGCCTACATGAATGTTATATAGAACCCCACACAATGAACATTCTTTATATCCTGCCATGATGCTAAATCCCTCCAAACCTCGGAGTCATTCCTTTTCGTGATCTGCTTTTTCGTTTATTTTCTTCTGATTCTTTTTTGTTTTCTTTTTTGTTTTCTTTTTGAGGAATCCATTGCTCATTTTGAAACGAATCTACCTTAGGCTGCATAGGATCATGACTAATGGGATTGGGAGTAGATGAAGGCTTTACTTTGAATGATGCGGAATTCTTTTTTGCAATGCGGACTAGTTCATGATAAGCTCTTGATGCCGCGTCCACTTGATCGTCGTAAGTTCCTTGATCAAAAACAGAAAGCTCATGTATAAAGCTATCATTCCAGTGTCCTCGAACAATATATACATTTCCAAACTCACATTCATTGGCCAGTCCCTGAGCTCTTGTTTGTTTGCTTCCCGTTTCAGGAGTGAATCGAACAGGAAACCCCCGGAACTCAGTGGACCAATCCGCGGCAACGAGTTTTCCAGCCGCCCCAGGATCAAGAGGAAGAGAATGTACATGAACATCATCCATGTCATCTCTTTCCAGAATAGTCTTCACAAATCCTTTTACAGCTCCCGAATCTTTTCTTTTTCTCACAATATCAAGAATATAAAAAGCATTGTTAGTGAATTTCATTTTGCATCGCACAGTCCAATCACTTGTTTTGCTGTCTGTGGAAGCAAGATCCCAAGCACATGCAATTACACCCCCTTGAGAAACTTCATCAATATCACAGAATTTCCACCACTCCTCTTTGAACATTCCCCCTCCTCTTGGAGAAGGCCGCTGCTGCAACTGTCCCGCTGCTGCGTAGCTTCCAAGAGCCCCTTCAATTCGATTCAAAGATTCTTCATTAAATCGTTCAGGCCATAACAATTCCCCATCATGTAATCGAATATCATAATAAAACACATGAGGATGATCGTGTTCAAATCGAGCCGGCAAACATACATGATGATATTCTTCCTGACATTCTTCACTAAGACAATAACCCGATAAATCATTTTCATGCACTCGCTGCATGATTATAATCTTGCAATCTCTTGAAGGATCATTCAATCGAGTTGAAACTCCTTCTGTCCACCAGTCAATCGCGGATTGTCTTACCACTTCTGATTCAGCTTCCATAACATTATGAGGATCGTCTGAAATAAAGAAATTACAACCTTCCCCTGTAAGAGCCCCTCCTACTGATGTAGCAATCTTGAATCCCCCTGCCACTGTTCCGTATCGAGTTTTCTGATTTTCATCCTTGAGTAGCATGACCCCTTTATGAAAATCACCATTTTCAAAATCTTCTTCTGTGAGTCCCCATCGATTCTGAAACCAATTTGACTCAAGCAATCGCCTGCACTTCACATTGTCTCTTGTTGATAAATAAGAAGAATAGGAACTCAAAATAAAAGAAAGCGAAGGATCATTCACCCAACACCAGGCAGGGAAACAAACAGAAATAAGCGTTGACTTACAGTGGCGAGGAGGAATATTGAAAATAATGTTTCTGATTTCCCGATTGTAAACATACATAAGATGTTCACAAATACAATCAATATGCCAACCATCAATATAATGAGCAGAATCCACATACGACCAAGCCAGTTTAAAAAAATCCTTAAATGATTTTTGTCCCAAAGCTTTTTCAATCGCAATGAGATCAAGCATCCGAGGATCAATATTATGCTCCAATATGGCGAGTCTGTTATTCATTAACTCACCTCTGCCGAAACTTCAAGTTCCTGATTTTTGTTAATTGACTTTTTATCTTCCACTTTATCAGCAATCGCTTTTAGATTCTGCAATTCCTTCACATCCAAATAAGACAAATCCATTCTTTTTTGATTTTTTAGAGGTGTGATTCTCTGCTCATCTCTTTGAGAGGTTCTCATATTGACTTGCATGTTTTGTTGAACGTATTGAGGGGGTCTCCATTTTTCAGGATACCGATTGTAGAGCCATACTTCTTGAGCTCGTACATCAGGAGGGAGATGCTTTTTCACTTTTTTGGTTTTGACTGTAGTTTTCTCTCCATCATCAGTTACTTCTTCCGTTGATTCCGTATATGCATAACCTTTGGCTCGTTTGAGCAATCCCAGTTCCACTTTTGAATTTTGATTTTGATTATGCCCTTCTGCAATCGCATTTCGAAAATCAGGATATTCCTCTTTCCATTTGTTTAGAGTTGAATAATCAATCTTCAAATAATTGGCAAGCTCCCCATTCGTACACCCATATACTGAGCAGATATATCTTGCCTGCTCAGGAGTCTTCTCAGGATCATATTTCGACCCTCGTCTGATTTTCTTTTTCTTTTTGAGTTTCCGCATATTTGCTTCTCTATATATATAGACTCGATTTCTCTCTATAATAATTGAAATTTGAATGAATATAAATAGAGATTTTTGAATTTAATTCTGCCAAAAACCCCTTTTTTCTTTCATTAAGTTGAGGTGAATCAAGGAGTTATAGCAGATTTTCTCTTTCAAAATTTTTTTAACTTTTTTTTCTTTTCCCTCTTGCAATTTTTTCAAAACCGTCTATACTATTATTTAGAGATTGAGAGAGAAACCAAAACACAAGGAGAGAGAAAATGAGTATGGAATCGATGAGAATCAAAGAACTCGAATTGCACTATGTTGTCGGATTGTTTGCCAACAAANNAGTGAAAGTGGAAAATGCAAAATACGGTTTTCAGTTTGCTCTTATTCACGATCTTAAAACCAAAACATAAGGAGAGAAATCATGAGTCCAAAAACAATTATCGAAAAAGCCAAATATGAAGCGAATCATTATCTAAGAACAAGCATTCCAAGAACTCGTCCTTCTCTGGAAACTTTGTACGAAATAGCGAAGGAAATAGCGAAGGATTATAAACTTGAAGGCCGCCATCAAAATTTATTTGCTAATAAGTACATAGAAACTATTCAAAAAGGAGAGAAATCATGAACAACAAAACCCAAGACAGTCTTTTCGCACGAATCAATTCTCAAAGAGAACAACTCAATCAAATGGAAGCGATTCTCGAAGCTATGCACTCCGCAATGGATAACATGGAAAACGGAATTGAAAAATTCCAGAAATCTTTACCCAAGCAAAAACAAGAATCCACCAATGGNNTGGAAATTGGACAGAAAAAGATCACGAGGAAGTAGTTGAAATTTCGAATCGACTCGCAGAAAAACGCTACGGAGACAAAAAATCATAATTTGCTTCGATAGCCGATTCATAAGGGGCGAGCAATCGCCCCTCTCAACCGGCTATCGAAGCAAATTATGATTTTTTG
>JABAHQ010003943.1_pt1 | contig 13044 bp, 26 predicted proteins | sample 7062091 | NCBI WGS metagenome assembly JABAHQ01 (sample SAMN14534359, study PRJNA622989) | marine sediment metagenome | biome: marine biome [ENVO:00000428]; feature: marine pelagic biome [ENVO:01000023]; material: deep marine sediment [ENVO:00002113] | place: India: Gulf of Kutch | collected...
CCTGCGATTCTTCAGGCTCTTTATCCTGATCCAGATCGACAAAGACGGCCAGCTGCTGCTGCAGGATCGTCGCGGCGCGACGGATCGCCTCTTCCGGATCGATGGTGCCGTTGGTATCCAGGTCAATGATCAGCTTGTCCAGGTCAGTCCGCTGTTCAACACGCGCACTTTCCACCATGTAGGACACCCGCCGGATCGGACTGAAGGTCGCGTCGATCTGGAGACGACCGATGGCACGGCTCTCCTCGTCCTGCTCACGCTGATCCGCCGGCTCGTAGCCCCGGCCCGAACTCACTGTCAGCTTCATATTGAGCTCGCCACCCTTGGAGAGGTGACAGATCACCAGGTCCGGATTCACGATCTCGACATCGTGATCAAGCTGGATATCAGCTGCGGTAACCGGTCCCTCTTCTTTTTTGGAAAGGGACAGTTCGGCCTGATCCCGGCCGTTGAGCTTAACGGCCAGCCCCTTGAGGTTCAGGAGAATCTCGATGACATCTTCCTGAACACCCTCAATGGCGCTGTACTCGTGCAGCACTCCATCGATCTGCGCTTCGGTTGCCGCACTCCCGGGCATGGAGGACAGCAGAATCCGGCGCAGAGCATTACCCAGCGTGTGGCCAAAGCCCCGTTCAAGAGGCTCCAGAACCACGCGGGCGTGGGTTTGGGTCTGATCCTGCACATTGATGCTGCGAGGAGTCAGAAATTCGGTAGCTGAACGCTGCATTGGACGCCCCTAATTTCGCTGTGCGTTACTTGGAGTAAAGCTCGACGATCAAGCTCTCGTTGATGTCCGCAGACATGTCACTGCGCTCCGGACGGGAACGGAAAGTCCCCACGAGCTTGTTGGTATCAACGTCGACCCACTCGATGGCCGCACGACTGGAAGCCAGTTCCAGTGCGTTCCGGATGCGCAGCTGGTTCTGCGCTTTTTCACGGACGCGGATCTCGTCCCCCGGCTGAACCTGGTAGGACGCAACGTTCACCGTGCGACCGTTGACCTGCAGCGCCTTGTGGGAAACCAGCTGGCGCGCTTCAGCGCGGGTTGCCCCGAAGCCCATGCGGTAAGCTACGTTGTCGAGTCGGCACTCCAGCAGCTGAAGCAGGTTCTCACCGGTCGAACCCTTGCGGCGAGCTGCTTCCTGGTAGTAGTTCCGGAATTGCTTCTCGAGCACACCGTACATGCGGCGTACTTTCTGTTTTTCCCGAAGCTGGGTTCCGTATTCGGACACCCGGGTGCGACGTGCGCCATGCTGGCCGGGCGCCTGATCCACGTTGCACTTGCTTTCGAGCGCCCGGACTCCGCTCTTCAGGAATAGATCTGTCCCCTCGCGGCGAGACAGTTTACATGTTGGACCAATGTAACGTGCCATAAATCGCTGTCTCCTTAATTACACGCGGCGCTTTTTCGGCGGACGACAGCCATTATGCGGGATGGGTGTCGCGTCCTCGATGTTGGTGATCTTGAAACCTACCGCATTGAGAGCGCGAACCGCGGATTCCCGGCCGGGTCCGGGACCCTTGACCATTACGTCCAGGTTTTTAAGGCCGTATTCAGCAGCCGCATTACCGGCTCTTTCAGCTGCTACCTGCGCAGCAAAAGGTGTACTCTTGCGTGAACCGCGGAAACCGGAACCACCGGAAGTGGCCCAGGAAAGGACATTGCCCTGACGATCGGACAGGGTCACGATGGTGTTGTTGAAGGACGCGTGAATATGCGCGACGCCATCAACAACCGTCTTTTTCACCTTTTTACGGGTACGTGTACCTGGCTTTGCCATGTTTGCCTACCTGTTACTTACGAATCGGTTTACGGGGGCCCTTGCGGGTCCGCGCATTGGTCTTGGTCCGCTGTCCGCGAACCGGCAGACCATGACGATGGCGCAGGCCGCGATAGCAGCCCAGATCCCGCAACCGCTTGATGTTCATCTGCACCTCACGACGCAGGTCACCCTCGACCGAGAGCTTGCCGACTTCCGTGCGCAGATTGTCCACCTGCTCTTCGGAAAGCTCGCCAACCTTCGTGTTACGGGGGATGCCCGTTGCGTCGCAAAGCTGACCTGCCGTGGTGTGGCCGATCCCGAAGATATAGGTCAACGAAACCGCGGCATGTTTGTTATCGGGTATATTGACACCGGCTATACGTGCCATCCAAATTACTCCGCGTTCAAAGCTTTGCTGTGTAATGTTACCGCCACAAAAGGCGCGGAATGATAGCGCCTGAATCGGCAGATATCAACAACCGCCCCTGTTGCCGCCTCAGCCCTGGCGCTGCTTGTGACGGGGCTCCGTGCAGATGACCCGGACCGAGCCATTGCGACGAATGATTTTGCAGTTTCGGCAGATTTTCTTAACCGATGCGCGTACTTTCATTGATCTGTCTCCCGTTGATCAGCGGAACATGCCGCTGCGTCCGTAATTCTTGAGGTTGGATTTCTTCATCACCGACTCATACTGATGCGACATCAGATGGGACTGAACCTGTGACATGAAATCCATCACCACCACCACGACGATCAGCAGTGAGGTGCCGCCAAGATAGAACGGCACGTTGCCGAATACCGTCAGGAACTGGGGCATGATCGACACGGCCGCGATATAGAGCGCCCCGAAAATGGTAAGGCGCGTCAGAACCCCGTCGATGTACTTGGCCGTCTGTTCCCCCGGGCGAATACCGGGAATGAACGCGCCTGATTTCTTGAGGTTGTCAGCCACTTCCCTTGGGTTGTACATCAATGCTGTATAGAAGAAGCAGAAAAAGATGACTGCTGCCGCGAACAACAGGATGTACAGCGGCTGGTTCGGCCCCAGGATCTGGGACAGATTACCCAGCCACTCCATACCCTCGGACTGGCCAAACCACTGCCCCAGTGACGCCGGGAACAGCAGTATCGACGAAGCAAAAATCGCGGGGATAACGCCCGCCATGTTCACCTTGAGCGGCAGATGGCTCTGTTGCTGGGCATAGACCCGGCGGCCCTGCTGACGCTTGGCGTAATTCACCGTGATCCGGCGCTGTCCGCGCTCCATGAACACAATGAAGGCCACGACACCGATCGCCATAATGCCAACACCGAACACCAGCAGAAGACTCATTTCACCACTGCGTGCCTGCTCCAGAGTCTGGCCAATTGCACCTGGCAGCCCGGCCACAATGCCGGCGAAGATGAGCAGTGAGATGCCGTTACCGATGCCCCTTTCGGTGATCTGTTCACCGAGCCACATCAGGAAAACCGCACCACAGACGAAAGACACCACCGCGATGAAGTAGAAGTCCAGGCCCGTGGAAAAGGTGACGCCCTGGGAAGCCAGCCCCACCGAAATACCAAGCCCCTGGACAAAGGCCAGCCCCACGGTTCCGTACCGTGTATACTGACTGATCTTCTTGCGTCCTGACTCACCTTCTTTCTTGAGCTGCTCAAGCTGCGGGCTGACCGCCGTCATCAGCTGCATGATGATCGAGGCCGAGATGTAGGGCATGATGCCCAGCGCCAGGATACTCATGCGCTCAAGCGCACCCCCGGAAAACATGTTGAACATGCCGAGGATCGTGCCTTGCTGCTGCTCGAACATTGCCGCCAGCCGGTCCGGGTTGATACCCGGCACCGGGATGTGGGCGCCAATCCGATAAACCAGGATGGCGATCACAACAAACTTGAGCCTCGAATAAAGCTCCGAAAGGCCCTGTCCCTTGGCGGATGCCGGTGCCTGTTTAGCCATTTAGACCTCGACTCAGTCTTCGACTTTCCCGCCAGCGGCCGTAATGGCTTCACGGGCCCCTTTGGTGACCCGAAGCCCTTTGACCGTCACCGCCCGGGACAGTTCGCCCGATGCGATCACCTTGGCTTCACGTACGTCATGACGGACGATGTCCGCCTTCTTCAGAGCATCCAGATCGGCAACATCGCCCTCAACCTTAGCCAGCTCGTGAAGGCGGATTTCCGCCTCCCAGCGCTGCTGACGGGAGGTGAAGCCAAACTTGGGTAGACGCCCCCGCATCGGCTGCTGACCACCCTCGAAACCGGGCGCCACAGTGCCACCGGAGCGGGACTTCTGACCCTTGTGGCCCCGGCCGCCGGTTTTACCCAGACCACTGCCGATGCCACGCCCTACACGTTTGCGGTCGGCTTTGGAGCCGTCACCGGGGCGGAGTTCGTTCAGTTGCATCTTACTGTTCCTCTACCCGAACCATGTAATTGACACGGTTGATCATCCCGCGGTTGGCGGGCGTGTCCTGTACTTCCACCGAGTGGTGGAGACGGCGCAGCCCAAGGCCACGGACACACAGGCGGTGATTCTTCTGCGCGCCGATGGGGCTGCGGGTCAATGTGACCTTGATCGTTTTATTAGCCATAACGTCAGTCCAGGATCTCTTCCACGGTTTTACCACGCTTGGCCGCCACTTCGTCCGGGGAACGCATTGCCTTGAGGCCTTCCACGGTGGCGCGTACTACGTTGATCGGGTTGGTCGATCCGTAGCACTTGGCCAGCACGTTGTGCACGCCGGCTACTTCCAGAACGGCACGCATAGCGCCGCCCGCGATGATACCGGTACCTTCGGACGCCGGCTGCATGAAGACCCTGGAAGCACCGTGATTGGCCTTCACCGGGTATTGCAGCGTGGCACCATTCAGCGGCACGGAGACCATATTCTTACGCGCGGAATCCATGGCCTTCTGGATCGCCACTGGCACCTCACGCGCCTTGCCACGACCGTAACCGACGCGACCGTTGCCGTCACCGACAACGGTCAGGGCGGTGAAACCGAAAAGGCGACCACCTTTAACAACCTTGGCGACGCGATTGACCTGAACCAGCTTCTCCTGGAGCTCAGGCGCCTTCTGTTCGTTAACGCTCATCTTCTCCACCTCTTAGAATTGCAAGCCAGCTTCACGCGCCGCATCGGCGAGTGCCTGGACGCGACCGTGGTAGCGATAGCCGGACCGGTCGAAGGCGACCGTTTCGACACCTGCGTTCTTCGCCCGTTCTGCGATCAGCTCGCCAACCTGGCGTGCGGCGTCCACGTTTCCGGTCGCACCCTGGCGCAATTCCTTGTCCAGTGTGGAGGCGGCCGCCAGTACCTGGCTCCCGTCCGCCGTCGTCACCTGAGCATACATATGACGCGGTGTACGGTGGACGCAGAGACGGCTGGAGCCGCGTTCCCGGATCTTGATGCGCACTTTCCGTGCGCGACGCAATCTGGATTCTTTCTTCGCGCTCATCTGTCTGCCCTATTTCTTCTTGGCCTCTTTACGCCTTACCGTTTCATCCGCGTAGCGGACACCCTTGCCCTTATAGGGTTCGGGCGGACGGAAAGCCCTGATGTCTGCTGCCGCCTGACCGACACGCTGCTTGTCGATGCCCTTGAGCACCANNAGATTCACGCTGTTACCCTGCGCCTGGGCCCGGTAACCAACGCCGTTGATCTCGAGCTTGCGCTCGAAACCGTCGGTCACGCCAAGCACCATGTTGTTCAGGAGTGCCCGGGTGGTACCGGCCAGAGCCCGGCTTTTCTTTGCACTGTTGCGCGGCGCAAACCGCAGCTTATTGTCGTCCTGCGTCACTTCGACACTCGGGTGAATGCTGTGCTGAAGCGTGCCCTTGGCACCCTTCACTTCAACGTCCTGGCCGTTGAATTTCACCTCGACACCGGATGGCAGCACGACAGGATTATTGGCAACCCTGGACATGACTCCTCCTAGAATACGGTGCAGATAATTTCGCCACCAATGCCGGCCTTGCGTGCGGCGCTGTCCGTCATCACGCCCTGGGACGTGGAGACAATCGCGACGCCGAGGCCGCCTGCGACACGCGGGAGCTCACCGTTACCACGATACTGGCGAAGACCCGGGCGACTGGCCCGCTGGATCTTTTCGATGACGGGCTTGCCCTCAAAATAGCGCAGGCTGATGGTCAGCCGGGGCTTCTTATCGCCCTCAACGCTGAAGTCCTCAATAAACCCTTCGTCCTGGAGCACGCGGGCGACGGACTGCTTAATGTTGGAAGACGGCATCTCCACGCTTACCTTCTCGGCCATCTGACCGTTCCGGATTCGCGTGAACATGTCCGCAAGCGGATCTTGCATGCTCATTCGTATGAGACTCCTGATCGTTTCAGTTGTGCAGCAACAATGCTGTTGCTTACCAACGCGTGGCGTTTTACCAGCTGGCCTTGCGCAGCCCCGGAACCTCACCACGCATTCCGGTTTCACGCAGCTTGATGCGCGAAAGCTGGAATTTCCTGAGGACACCATGCGGGCGCCCGGTTACCTGGCAGCGGTTGCGAAGACGTACTGGGCTCGAATTGCGCGGCAACTTCTGGAGCTGCATCTGCGCTTCCCAGCGTTCCTCGTCGCTCAGGTTCTGGTCCTTGCTCATTGCTTTGAGGCGCTCGCGCTTCTCGGCGTATTTGGCGACCAGCCGCTCCCGATTGCGCTCACGCTGTTTCATGCCGACTTTGGCCATGTCCGATCCTTACTGTTTGAACGGGAAATTGAATGCCGAAAGCAGCGCACGCCCTTCCTCATCACTCTCAGCAGAGGTGCTGATGGTGATGTCGAGGCCGCGAACCTTGTCGACCTTATCGTACTCAATCTCCGGGAAAATGATCTGCTCCCGAACGCCCATGCTGTAGTTGCCACGGCCGTCGAAGGACTTCGGACTCAGGCCGCGGAAGTCACGGATGCGCGGAATGGCGATCTGCACCAGGCGATCGAAGAAATCCCACATACGCTCGCCACGCAGCGTCACCTTGCAACCGATCGGGAACCCTTCCCGGATCTTGAAACCGGCGACAGACTTGCGCGCCTTGGTGATCACCGGCTTCTGGCCGGAAAGCATCTCAAGGTCAGCAACGGCGTTGTCCAGCTGTTTCTTGTCGCCAACAGCTTCACCGACACCCATGTTAAGGGTGATCTTTTCAATCCGCGGCACCTGCATCGGGTTCGCATACCCGAACTGCTGGTTGAGCGCCGGGATCACCTGTTCTTTGTACACGTCTCTCATGTTGGACATCGTAACCACCGCCGCTTACTGGTTATCGATCACTTCTTGCGTGGACCTGAAGATCCGCACCTTGGTGCCGTCTTCCTTCACCNNTCACCTGAAACCCGACTCGATCAGCCTTGTCCTGCTGCGGGTTATAGATGGCCACGTTCGAAATATGAATCGGGGCTTCCTTTTCGGTGATCCCACCCTGGGTTCCCATCATGGGGTTCGGACGTGTGTGCTTCTTGATCATATTGATCCCAGAAACAACAACCCGTTCACCGCCATCAACAATGCGCAGCACCTTGCCGCGCTTGTTCCGGTCTTTCCCCGTGGTGACCACCACTTCGTCATCTCGCTTGATCTTGTTCATAACCGGCCTCTCGTTCCTACAAAACCTCGGGTGCCAGCGAAATGATCTTCATGAATTTCTCATTCCGAAGTTCGCGAGTCACCGGGCCAAAAATTCGGGTGCCTACCGGCGCTTCCTGCGGGTTGAGCAGGACCGCGGCGTTGCCATCGAATCGGATCAGGGATCCGTCCTGGCGACGGATGCCACTCTTGGTCCGCACTACAACGGCCTTGAGCACCTGCCCTTTCTTGACACGGCCCCTGGGGATCGCCTCCTTGACGGATACCTTGATGATATCCCCGACCCTTGCATAGCGCCGGTGCGAGCCACCCAGGACCTTGATACACATAACCTGACGGGCGCCGCTGTTGTCGGCCACATCAAGTACGGTTTGCGTCTGAATCATGGTTAGTCTCCACTAGAAACCACTTCGTCTTTACGACAAGAACCAGTGTCCTGGCGCCTTACACCTTCGACGCGCGCTCGACGACGTTTACCAGTGACCAAGCCTTGTTCCGCGACAGCGGACGGCTTTCGGCGATCGTTACCAGATCACCGACACTGCACTGGTTTTCCTCGTCGTGAGCCTTGATGCGCGTCGAGCGCTTCACGTACTTGCCGTAGAGCGGATGCTTTTCGCGGCGCTCAACCATTACGACAATGGTTTTCTGCATCTTGTCGCTGACCACACGGCCGTTGAGCGTCCTGGCGTTTTCTGTTGCGTTAGCCATATCAGTCACCTGCCTTCTCAGTCATAACGGTTTTAACGCGCGCAATATCGCGCTGGGTCTGACGCAGCAAGTGAGACTGATTCAGCTGACCGGTCGCCTTGCGCATCCGGAGATTGAATTGCTCCTTCAGCAATCGCATCAGCTCCTGGTTCAGTTGTTCTGCTGATTGTTCACGCAATTCTGTCGCTTTCATCACATCACCGTCCTGTTCACAAAGGTGGTCGGTACCGGCAGTTTGGCCGCGGCCAGATTGAACGCGTCGCGCGCCACGTCCTCTGCGACCCCCTCCATTTCGTAGAGCATCTTGCCGGGCTGGATTTCAGCGACCCAGTATTCAACAGCACCCTTACCTTTACCCATCCGGACCTCGAGAGGCTTTTCCGTGATCGGTTTATCCGGGAAAACACGGATCCAGATCTTGCCCCCCCGCTTGATACGGCGGGTCATGGTCCGGCGAGCCGCCTCGATCTGACGTGCGGTCACACGACCCCGTCCGGTCGCCTTCAGGCCGTACTCGCCAAAGCTGACCTTGTTGCCGGTATGGGCCATGCCGCGGTTGCGGCCCTTCTGTACCTTGCGGAACTTGGTTCGTTTCGGTTGCAGCATTTGGAGACCCCCCTTACTTCTGAGCTTTCTTCTGAGCAGCGGCTTCTTTCTCAGCCCGCACCTGCTCAAGACCGCCCAGGATTTCACCCTTGAAGATCCAGACTTTCACGCCGATGATCCCGTAGGTGGTGTAGGCCTCGTAATGCGCGTAATCGATATCCGCACGCAGGGTGTGCAGCGGTACGCGACCTTCCCGGTACCACTCGGTACGTGCAATCTCAGCACCACCGAGACGGCCGCTGGCCTGGATCCGGATCCCTTTCGCCCCCTGGCGCATGGCGTTCTGAACCGCCCGCTTGAGCGCCCGCCGGAACATCACACGCCGCTCCAGCTGATTCGCCACGCTCTGTGCCGCCAGCTTGGCGTCGAGATCAGGCTTACGGATTTCTTCGATATTGACGTGCACGGGCACGCCCATCATATCCGTAAGCTCCTTCCGGAGCTTGTCCACGTCTTCACCCTTCTTGCCAATCACGATCCCCGGCCGTGCCGTGTGGATCGTAATCCGGGCGTTCTGCGCAGGACGCTCAATCAGAATCCGGCTGACCGAGGCCTTCTCGAGCCGACGATTGAGAAATTCGCGAACCTCGATGTCCTTCAGCAGGTTCTGGGCGTAAGCCCCTTTCTCCGCATACCAGACCGAGTTGTGCTCTTTGACAACGCCAAGCCTGATACCGGTTGGATGTACTTTATGACCCATCGGGTATCTCCTACTCGTCCGAAACCTTGACGGTGATGTGGCACGTGCGCTTCAGGATCCGGTCCGCACGGCCCTTGGCCCGTGCCTGGATCCGTTTCAGCGTCGGCCCCTCGTCCACACAGATGGTTGCAAGCCGCAACTCATCCACGTCCAGGCCTTCGTTATGCTCGGCGTTGGCAATCGCAGACTCCAGCGTCTTGCGAATGATCCCGGCCGCTTTCTTCGGTGTGAACGCCAGTGTATTCAGCGCGTCCTCGACACTCTTGCCACGAACCAAGTCTGCGACAAGGCGAGCCTTCTGAGCCGAGAGTCGAGCGCCTTTGGTTTTAGCCGCTACTTCCATCGTTAAATCCCCTCAGAATCAGCGTTTCTTCGCTTTCTTGTCGGCAGCATGCCCGCGGAACGTGCGTGTCGCGGCAAACTCGCCCAGTTTATGGCCAACCATTTCCTCAGTGATCATCACCGGCACATGCTGCCGGCCGTTATGCACTGCAATGGTCAGCCCTACCATCTCCGGAAACACCGTTGAGCGGCGCGACCAGGTCTTGATCGGCTTGCGGGTGTTGTTTTCCAGAGCTGCCTCGACCTTCTTCAACAGATGCAGGTCTATAAAAGGACCTTTCTTCAAAGAACGTGGCACAGCATCTTCCCCTAACGTTATTTCTTGGCCGAACGACGACGTACTATCATCTTGTCAGTACGCTTGTTCTTACGAGTCTTATGCCCTTTGGTCGGAACACCCCACGGAGTAACCGGGTGACGTCCGCCAGAGGTACGCCCTTCACCACCACCATGCGGGTGGTCAACTGGGTTCATAGCAACACCACGTACTGTTGGCCGTTTGCCGCGCCAACGTGATGCACCCGCTTTACCAAGCTGCTTGAGACTGTGCTCGCTGTTGGATACTTCCCCCAGCGTGGCACGGCAGTCAGCCGGCACCTTGCGCATCTCGCCCGAGCGCAACCGGATGGTTGCGTAGCTGCCTTCACGCGCGACCAGCTGAACGGCGGAACCTGCACTGCGCGCGATCTGGGCGCCCTTACCGGGCTTGAGCTCGATGCAATGGATTATCGAACCCAGCGGGATGTTACGCAGCGGCAGGCTACTGCCAGCCCGGATCGGTGCATCGACCCCGGACTGAATCCTGTCGCCCTGCTTCAGACCCTTGGGCGCGATAATGTATCGCCGTTCGCCATCCTGATACTTGACCAGGGCTATGTGGGCAGAACGGTTCGGATCATACTCCAGACGCTCTACCTGGCCCGGAATACCATCCTTGTTGCGCTTGAAATCAATATGACGGTAATGACGCTTGTGGCCACCGCCGATATGACGGGACGTGATCCGGCCATTGTTGTTACGGCCACCCGTCTTGCTGAGCTTTGATACCAACGCCGAGTAAGGCGCACCCTTGTGAAGGTCAGGATTGCGGACCTTGATGAGGTGGCGACGACCGGGTGACGTCGGTTTGGTTTTCTCAATCGACATGTCTACAACCCCTCAACTTATTCCACGTCCATGAAGTCAATATCCTGACCGTCAGCCAGGCGGACATAGGCCTTTCGCAGATCATCGCGCTTACCCATGCCATGGATGGTGCGCTTGTTCTTGCCCTTGCGATTGCTGACCTGCACCTTGACGACGTCAACATTGAACAGCTGCTCTACCGCCTTGCGGATCTCGGGCTTGGTCGCATCAGGAGCCACCTTGAACACAACCTGGCCCAGATCGCCAACCATGGTCGCCTTCTCAGAGACCAACGGGCCGAGCAGAACCTTGTAAATTCGCTCCTGATTCATCCCAGCATCTCCTCAAACTTCTTGAGCGCATCCACGGTCATGACGACGTGGCTGTGCGCTACGAGACTGACCGGATCCACGCCACGAACATCGGAGACCGCGACATTCGGAATATTGCGCGACGCCAGCTCCAGATTCCGCTCAACGGCATCCGACACGATCAACGCGTCCTGCTGAACACCAAGCTCCTTGAGCTTCGCGTTGAACGCCTTGGTACGCGGCTCGTCGGGCGTGATGCCGTCCACCACAACCAGGCGATCCTGGCGCACCAGCTCAGAAAGGATCGAGCGCAGCGCGCCGCGATACATCTTCTTGTTCACTTTCTGGGCGTAGTCCCGGGGGCGGGCCGCAAAGGTTGTTCCGCCACCGCGCCAGATCGGGCTGCGGATGGTACCCGCACGGGCCCGGCCGGTGCCTTTCTGGCGCCAGGGCTTCTTGCCACCGCCACTGACCTCGGACCGCGTTTTCTGTTTGGCACTACCCTGACGGCCCGCCGCGAGGTACGCGGTCACAACCTGGTGCACCAGCGTTTCGTTGAATTCTTTACCAAAAGCGGCATCCGACACCTGAACGCCGTTGCCGCTTCCTGTCACTGTCAATTCCATCACGCCACCCCTTAGGCTTTAACTGCGGGCTTGATGATCAGGTCACCGCCATTGGCACCCGGAACAGGCCCCTTAACCAGAAGCAGGTTCCGCTCTGCGTCGACACGCACAATCTCAATGTTCTGAGTGGTTACACGAGCGTTACCCATCTGACCGGACATCTTCTTGCCCTTGAATACTCGGCCCGGTGACTGGCACTGCCCGATGGAACCGGGCGCACGATGCGCGAGCGAGTTGCCGTGGGTCTTGTCCTGGGTGGAAAAGTTCCAGCGCTTAACGGTGCCGGAGAAGCCCTTGCCCTTGGACTGGCCTGTCACATCAATCGACTGACCGTCCTCAAACTGGGATACGTCCAGCTCGGAACCCGGCTGCAGCTCGGAGGCCTCTTCGCCCTGATCCAGACGGAACTCCCAGAGACTGCGCCCTGCTTCAACGCCATTCTTTGCGAAATGACCGGCTTCCGGCTTGGTAATCCGATTGGCACGACGCGTACCAGTGGTCACCTGGACCGCCTGATAACCGTCCCGCTCGGACGTTTTGATTTCGGTGACTCGGTTGGCTTCAACCTGGATCACCGTGACGGGGATGGAGTTACCCTCGTCAGTAAAGATACGAGTCATACCGGCCTTGCGGCCGACAACACCAATCGCCATTGTTCACCTCTTAGTGTACGGGGCTTCAACCCTCTATGGCCTGAAAAACAGTTACACTCTGAGGGGCTAACAGGAGGGTTAACCCAGGCTGATCTGCACGTCCACTCCGGCGGCAAGATCGAGCTTCATCAGAGCATCGACTGTCTTTTCGGTAGGCTCAACGATATCCAGAAGGCGCTTATGCGTCCGGATCTCATACTGATCACGCGCGTCCTTATTGACGTGCGGCGAGATCAGGATGGTGTACTTCTCTTTTCGGGTCGGCAGAGGAATAGGACCCCGAACCTGAGCACCAGTACGCTTTGCCGTATCGACAATTTCCTGCGTTGACTGATCGATCAGGCGGTAATCAAATGCCTTCAACCGGATTCTGATTTTTTGGCTCTGCATGTTGCACCAAACTCCAATCGTTGTTGGCAGCTCGTATAAGCCGACCCGTAAAAAGGATGCGCATTATAGGGGTAGCGCACGACGGCGTCAAGCTACGGGCTGCTCATAAGAATCCGTTACAGGGATGCCCCCTGAAACCAAAAAAGGGGCTGCACGGTGGCAACCCCTTTTCCAGGGCAGGTGACCGATTATTCGATAATCTTGGTCACCACGCCCGCGCCG
>JABAHQ010003401.1_pt3 | contig 13041 bp, 13 predicted proteins | sample 7062091 | NCBI WGS metagenome assembly JABAHQ01 (sample SAMN14534359, study PRJNA622989) | marine sediment metagenome | biome: marine biome [ENVO:00000428]; feature: marine pelagic biome [ENVO:01000023]; material: deep marine sediment [ENVO:00002113] | place: India: Gulf of Kutch | collected...
TAACTGCATTCACCTCTTCTTCCGCTGCACAGCGCCAGTCTACACCAGATCGGTTGCTCGATTGTGCCGACAAAAGATTACATGCACCTTATCGGAGGAATTCGGCGCAAAGGTGCCATGGGCAACAGGAGATCAAAGCCGGGGTCCGCATGGCAGGTTATCCTGGGCCAATTCAGGCAATTCGACCGCCAGCGAAGGAATCGAAGGGCACGCAACCATGGCGTGCCCTTCCCCGGTCTTTGCCTTGCCGCGTCCGGAACTTGGCGGCTATGCCCCCTCGCCGGTGGCGTGGGGATCCCCCAGTCGATCCACGTACTGCTCGACCAGCAGCAGGTTCCCCTCCGCTCGTTTGACGACGGATAGGAGTTCATCCATGGTGGAGACTTCTTCGACCTGCTCATCCACGAACCAGCGCAGGAACTGCTGGGACGCGTGGTCGTTCTCCTCGATGGCCAGATCCATCAAAGCATTGATCTGCCCTGTGACTTCCCGCTCCCAGTCCAAGGCCATCTGCACGGCCTGCTCCGCCGTAGCGATCTCAGTCGTGGGTTGCTCCAGCGCCGGCACCTCCACTGTGCCACCTGTGTCCAGCAAGAAGTGGACGAAGCGCATGGCGTGAGCGCGCTCCTCATCGGATTGGCGGAAGAAGAATCCCGCCAGTTCCGGCAGTCCTTCCGAATCGAAGTAGGAGGCGATGTTGATGTATTGGTTCGAAGCAAGCAGCTCGGAGCCGATTTGCTCGTTCATGGCCGTGTTCATCTTGACGCTGATCATCATGGCTGATCGCTCCCGTTCTCGATAGAGCCAGCTATCACCTAACCTCCCCCTCATCATACACTGAGGAAGAGCCGACCGTATCAGCCAGACCCTGAGCGAATATAGTCCAGCGCGTAGTGCGCGTCCTGATAGTTCGGGTTGATCGTCAGCGCCTGTAGGAAGTCACCCTCGGCCCCGGCGATGTCCCCCCGCGCGTAGCGGGCCCATCCCCGCCAAAGGAGGGATTCCTCCGCTTTCGAGGTGCGGTAGAGCGTGGCCTCGGCCAAATCGATGAGATCGCTGTGCCGGCCAACGTTGAAGTAGGCGATGTATGGGCCAAACTGGTAGCGGGTGAAACGCCATGGGAGGCCGATCGCCAGAGCTTGATCATAGGCCTCTGCCGCTTCACCATACCGCTCGAAATAGAGCAGATTCGTCCCCAAATTGAACCAAGCGTAGGCATCCTCGGGATCCTGTTCGATCTCCCGGCGGGCCTGCTCTAGGGCTCGCTCCCGATTCCGGTCCCGATCCGCATCCTCTCCGAGCAGTCGAAGGATGGTTTCTTCCTGATCGGGGGGATAGACATAGATGAATACACGATTGAAAGCCCGCCAGCCATCATCCAGCGTTTGATAGGAGACGCGCCGGTCGGGACCGCCCGTCCCGGGGTTGGTGTCCTGCGCGATGAAAACCTGTTCCCCCTCGTCATAGCCGGTGAGGAGAAGATAGTGACCCGCCCAACCTCCGCCGCCGTCCGTCTCGTCTAGCACGAATCCCTTCTCGGTGATCACCGGGTAGCCCGCCGCCAGGAATCGCTTCAGGGTCTCCAAGTCCCCCCCTACCCTAAAATCGGCGTTGAGCCAGCCGGCCCGCGTGCGAACATAATAGACCAGCTCCTCCACGTTCACGTTCTTGTCGCCGCGATCCGGCTTCAACAGGTCGGAGATGTCGAATTGGTCACCTTCCCAGCCGTAGAAGCGGAGGCCGAGGGCCAAGGTGGCGGGACCGCAATTGTTCCAGTCTTGCTTCTCCCAGCGGGGCGTCTCCAATTTGACCTGAGCCGGCAGTGGGGTTGGGCTGGCGGTGGGTGTGGCGGAAGGGCCCGGCCGAGGGGTCCACGTCGGGGCGGACGTCGAAGTTGGAGGTTGCGACGGCACGCTGACACCGGCCTTTCGGCCCTGTGGCGTCGGCAACGTGTCCCCAGCGTACAGCCAGCCACGCACTATGCCCTCGGCCTTGTCGAACCGCCATTCCAACCGATATTTGACCGGGGGTAGATGATAGGCTCCAACCAACAGGGAGCTTACCGACACCGCACCGAGCAGAAACCAACCAAACCAGACAACTCTTGTCCGCATGGGGCGACATTATAACGGCCCTCGGATCAATTCGGCCGCTCCCGTTGTGTGATCTCCCCTCCCATGTTGCCACCGAGGCTCTGCTAGAATACGCCTCACCGGCCTTGGGCCGCTTCACCCCTGTGAATGCAAACGGAAGAGAACGATGACCTTCCCAACCACCATGGTGATCTTCGGCGCTTCCGGTGACCTGAGCCACCGCAAGCTGATGCCCGCTTTGTTCAATCTACACAGTAAGGATCGGCTGCCCCCCCGCTTCCACGTCTTGGGCATGGCCCGATCCGACGCCACCGACCGGACTTTCCGCCAAGAGATGAAGGACGCGGTGGAGAAATTTGGTCCTGATCCCCTTGACATGAACGCTTGGGATTCATTTGCTGAGCGCCTCGGCTATGTCTGCGGTGATTTCAAAGAGGATGCGGGCATGCGCGAGCTCCAGGCGCGGCTGGCCCAGATCGAAGCCGAGGATGGGGATGGCGGCAACCGTCTCTATTATCTGGCGACACCTCCTTTCGTCTATGAGCCTGCTCTCCGCCGCCTGGGCGAGACCGGCATGACCGAGATGACCAATGGGTGGCGTCGCGTGGTCATCGAGAAACCCTTCGGTCAGGATCTGGAATCCGCGCGCCACCTCAACGAGGTCGCCCACCAGGTCCTGCAAGAGAACCAGATCTATCGCATCGATCACTATCTGGGCAAGGAAACCGTGCAAAACGTGCTCGTCTTCCGCTTCGCCAACAGCATCTTTGAGCCTATCTGGAACCGCAAATACATCGATCATGTCCAGATCACCGTCGCCGAGTCTGTGGGAGTCGGTCACAGGGCCGCGTTTTACGACGGCGTCGGCGTGCTGCGCGACATGTTCCAGAACCATCTGATGCAACTCCTCTCATTGGTGGCGATGGAGCCACCCGCTTCCTTCGATGCCGTTGATATCCGCAACGAGCGGGTCAAAGTCCTGAACTCGGTCCGGCCCTTGGGTCGCGAGGAGGTGCGAGAACACACCGTGCTGGCCCAATACGCCGGCTATCGAGATTTGGAGGGCGTCAATCCGGATTCCTCAACACCGACCTACGCCGCCTTGAGGTTGCTGATCGACAACTGGCGCTGGAAGGGCGTGCCGTTCTACTTGCGCTCCGGCAAGGAGCTCAGCACGAAATCCACCGAGATCCACATCGAATTCAAGTCCGTTCCGCACTTGATGTTCCCGCTCCAAGAGGGAGAGACCATTCGTCCCAATGCGCTCGATATCTGCATCCAGCCGGATGAGGGAATCCATCTCCGATTCGAGACGAAAGTGCCTGATCAACCCTCGCGTATGCAGTCTGTCGACATGGAGTTCCACTACTCGGACACCTTTGGTCCTGGGGCCATCCCGGATGCTTATGAGCGCCTTCTGCTCGACGCGCTCAACGGCGATCCCTCCCTCTTCACCCGGGGAGACACCATTGAGCTCGCCTGGCGCCTTGTCGATTCGGTGATCGCTGGCTGGCAGGCCCAAGAGCCGCCTGGGCTGGCCACCTACGACCCCGGCACGTGGGGCCCATCCCAAGCGGACGAGATGCTCGCTGGGGACGGGCGGACTTGGTCCATGGGCTGTCTTCACGAAAGATGAGAGGCGAGCGATGGCACTAGAGCACGACAGCCGAGCCGGGGGACCTCCGGGGGGCGGACCCCAGATCACCGTTTACGGTACGACCTGGTGCCCGGACTGCCGGCGCGTCCTCCGGTTCCTCGATCAAAACGAAATCGATTACGTATCCATCGACATCGACAAGTCCTCGGATGGCGAGGACTTCGTGTGCAAGATCAACGCCGGCTTACGCAGCGTTCCGACCATCGTCTTCCCCGACGGTTCCACAATGACCGAGCCCTCATTGGCGAGATTGGCGGCAGCCCTCGAACAGCACGGCTGACGGCTTGCCACCATTCCCTCCCCCCGTTCTGCCCCCTTGCCGCCTCCGGGCCGAGCGGCGTTGCTATAATCCCTCCATCTATTTGAGGAGGGGCTGATGACCTTCCACAACATGCGCGATTTCCTGCAGGCGCTCGAGGCCGGAGACCAGTTGGTCCGCATCGGCGAGCCCGTCTCGCGCGATCTCGAAATCACCGAGATCACAGACCGCGTGAGCAAGGGGCCAGCTCACGAGAACAAGGCGCTTCTCTTCGAAGCCGTCGAAGGCTTCGAGACCCCTGNNCCTGTCGCCATCAACCTTTTTGGCTCCCGCCGACGCATGTCGCTTGCATTGGGCGTTAAAGACCTGGACGAAATCGGGCGGCGGCTCGGCGATCTCCTCGATTTCCGGCTGCCCTCCGGGCTGCGGCAGATGATCAGCCGTGGCAGTGACGTGCTCGACGCGTTGCGTTCCGTCGGTCTGGGACCCTCGCTGGTCAGGAGCGGTCCGGTGCAGGAAGTCGTCGAGACCAACCCGTCCCTCAATTCGCTCCCCGTTCTGACCTGCTGGCCGGAGGATGGAGGCCGCTTCATCACGTTGCCCCAAGTCATCACACGCGATCCGCAAAGCGGTTCTCGCAACGTCGGAATGTACCGGTTGCAGGTGATTGAGGAGGACAAGCTGCTGGTTCATTGGCAACGGCACAAAGGCGGCGCGGAACACGAGCGCGTGGCCCGAGAGACCGATCAAGCGATCATCCCCGCCGCCATCGTCTTGGGCGGCGATCCGGCCTCCATGTGGTGCGCCTCCGCCCCCCTCCCGCCCAACATCGACGAGTATTTGCTCGCCGGCTGGCTGCGAGGTGGCCCAGTGGAATTCGTGGAGTGTGTCAGCCAGCCGCTCGAGGTTCCCGCTCAGGCGGAGATCGTCATCGAGGGATACGTGGATCCCAACGAGCACGGCCCTGAGGGCCCCTTTGGAGATCACACCGGCTACTACACACCGGTCGAACCTTTCCCCCTCTTCCTTGTGACGGCGATCACCCATCGGCAGAAACCCATCTACCCCACCACCATCGTGGGCGTCCCCCCCATGGAAGACGTCTGGATGGGCAAGGCCACCGAGCGCATCTTCTTACCCCTCATGCGCCTCTTCCTGCCCGAGATCGTGGACGTCAACATGCCGGCCGAGGGTGTGTTTCACAATCTGGTACTTGTCTCGGTCAAGAAACGCTATCCGGGCCACGCCCGCAAGGTGATCCACGGCTTATGGGGATTGGGGCTGCTGATGTTGGCCAAGGCCATCGTCGTATTCGACGACTGGGTGGACGTCCAGGACCTGAGCCAAGCAGCATGGCAGGCCTTGGGCAACGTGGACTGGTCACAGGACGTGATCATCAGCCAAGGGCCGGTCGATCACCTCGACCACGCCTCCTATCAGCACTCGTTTGGCGGCAAGATCGGCATCGACGCCACCGCCAAGCTGCCTGAGGAGGGCTATGCCCGCGACTGGCCAAGCCCCGTCCGGATGTCCGCCGATGTTCAGGCCCGCATCGACGAGATTTGGGGTCAACTTGGGCTGGACTAGAGGACGGTCTTGAGGAAAGTTGGACGGGGGCCCCGTCAACTCGACTCTCGCCCCCGGCAGCGCCCCAAAANNGGGAAGTCCCGACCCTTCCGCGTTCGTTAATCCTTTCGCAATCTCTTGCAACTAGGATCGAACCCGGGGGGAACCGAGTCACACAGGAGGAGATCGCAGTGAAACGGTCTGCAATGATTCGGGGTGCGGCATTGGGCGCGCTCACAAGCCTGCCGGTGATCGCCCTCAGCTACTTGGGCGAAGTCGTCGCTGGTTTGCCCTTCGTGGCGTTCGATGTTTTCGATTGGGTGGCGCGCACCCTTCCGGGCGACCTGATCACCTTCGGCATCGATACGATGGTCGCCCTCATCCGTGGCCTGAACCTTGGACCAACGTCAGGGACCGCCAAACTGCTCGAACAAGCGATGGCGGTCGGTCAGTTGGTCGCCGGTGGCGCCGTCTTCGGCCTGGCCCTCGCGTGGCTTGACCAGAGACGTCCGTCCGGGAGGCTCCGTCCTGGAGTCTTCGGTGGTGCGGTTTTCTTCCTCCTGACCACGGCCATCGAACTTGACCTGGGGGAGCCGCAGGCGGGTTGGGCGGCCTCGGTCATCTGGCTCGCGGCCCTCTTCCTGGCATGGGGCGCCTTCCTGCAATGGTCCGTGCTGCGATCCTCATTTGCGGAGGAGGAGGCGGAGGCCATGGTCGATCGGCGCGGTTTCTTGCGGGTGATCGGCGGGGGTTCGATCGCCGCCGCGCTGGCCGCGGTTGGCCTTGGCCGACTGCTGGAAAGCGAGCCCCAGCCGACCACGACCGCCGCTCCCCTGCCCGAGATCGACACCGACAGCACCAGCGGCCCGGCCGCCTCTCCCTCCCAGGAAGAACTGGCGGCCCGCATCGAGCCGGCCCCCGGCACCCGGCCGGAGCTCACATCGAACGAGGACTTCTACCGCATCGACATCAACACCACGCCGCCGGAGATCGACGCCTCCGAGTGGCGACTCCAGCTCGAGGGGTTGGTCCACAATCCGATGACTCTGACCATCGAGGACATCATCAACCGGCGAGCCGTGACCCAGGTCGTCACGATGCAGTGTATTTCCAATCCCATCGGAGGCGACTTGACCGGCACGAGCCGCTGGACGGGGACGCCGTTTGTGGAGTTGCTCAAGGACGCGGGGCTCCGGGCCGGGGCCCAAGAGGTCTATATCGAGTCCGCCGATGGTTTCTTTGAAAGTGTGGCGATGGAGGACATTATGGACGAGCGCACATTGCTCGTCTACGCCATGAACGGCGTCCCCCTGCCCGTGGAGCACGGCTTCCCGCTTCGCATCTACATCCCCCACCGCTATGGCATGAAGCAGCCAAAATGGATCACGCGCATGGAAGTGATCGACAATGAGGGTCCTGGCTACTGGGTGGAGCGCGGTTGGAGCGCGGAGGCGACCGTGCGGACGACCTCCGTCGTCGACACAGTGGCCCCCGAGAGCATGGCTTCCGAAACCGGTACCGTGCCGGTAGGCGGCATCGCCTGGGCCGGTGAACGGGGCATCAGCAAGGTTGAGGTGCAAGTCGATGATGGCGATTGGATGGAAGCCGAGCTGCGCGCACCGGCCCTGAGCCCGTTGACCTGGGTCCAGTGGCGCTACGAATGGCCCTATGAATCAGGATCACACGAGTTCCGGGTCCGTGCCTACAATGGGGACGGCGAAATGCAGATCTTGGAGAGCACACCGACCCGGCCGGACGGCGCCACCGGCATCCATACCTTGCGCGTACGAGCGTAGAGCCCGGGGGCTTCTGAGTACGGAACTCCTCACCTAGTCGCGGCCCGGATACGCGGCGAACCTTGGGACTAGGCCCGTGCCATCTCTAGGGCGGTCCGCCGCCAGAGGACGGCTCCGATCGGCAGCAAGCTGACAGCCGCCCCCACCATCCCCATGGCAGCATAACCAATGGCGGCAAAGACCACGCCGCTGCCCAAACTTCCCACGGCCGAGGCCGTGCCGACCAACGTGTCGGTCAACCCCTGGAAACGAGCCCGCTCCCTCGGGCGCAGCGCGTCCGCCAACAGAGCTGAGCCGCCCACATAACTCAGATTCCAGCCAAGGCCCAGGCCGAAGAGCGTTAAGCCCAAGGAGACGGCATCCAGCGAACGGCCGGCCAGCCCGCTCGAAGCTCCCAACAACAAGCCCCCCAGGATGAGCACCGGCAGCCTCCCCCAGCGGTCGGCCAACTGCCCGGAAACCGCCGAGAATGCATACATCCCGAAGGTATGGGAGGAGATCACCAAGGAGATCACGCCCAGCTCATGTCCGTTGCCCCGCATATGAAGCGACGTGATGACCATCACCATCACCATCACCATCTGCGCCAGGATCAAGGTGATCATGGCCACCTGAACCCTCGGTCGTCTCAACGGCGCCCAACGGCTCGCCGACTGCGCCGGATCAGGGTCCTCCTCCGGGTATTGATCTGCAATCTGCCGCGCCAACTCGCGCGGTTCCGGCCGTAGGCCAACCGTCAGCACCGCTCCGGTCAGCGCAAGCAGGAGCGCAGTCACTCCGTAGGGGCCTGCCAGTTCGTGGATGCCCATCCCTTGCGCCAAGTTGCCCGTCGGCCCCACCAGGAGGGGCCCCAAGACGGCCCCTACGGTAGCACCCAGGACAACGGTCGAGATTGCACGCGCCCGGAACTTCGGCGGATGGACCTCGCCGGCCACATACCGGCCGAGATTGGACGAGGCCCGGGCGGCACCCAGCGCCACCATGCCCACGATATACAACACCATCGAACCGGCGATCACTGCCAGACCCGCCAGCAGCGCCCCGACGGAGCCCAGCAGCACCCCTGCCAGCAGCGCCATCCGACGCCCAAACCAATCCATGGCAGCGCCCCAAAAGGAGGCCGAGACGGCGACCCCGATCAGCATGCCGGCGGCCGGCACCCCCGCCCACGCCGGATTGTCGGCCAGGGCCGCGCCGACGATGGAGGCCACCGTCACCCCGGCAAAGAAGCCGGCGCTGAATACGCTTTGGGCCAAGAATAATGTTCTGCGAATGCGGGTGGCGGCAGCTTCCACGCTTCCCATCTCCTGTCTCCCGGCGAAGTTCGCCCCTTGCGACCAACTATTATGCGTCAAAGGAACCTTGAGTCAATGTAGGGTTCGCTGCCGGCGATTCATTCCCCCTTTTCCAAGCGTCAATCCGCCCGCGGATAACCCACTGCCATCCCGTCCTGATCGATCCCCCGCGCGTGATAGAATCGCCGCGTTCATCAGAACAGTCTCGCGGCACATACCCTTGGCCAGAAGATGATCCGGCAAACGCGCGATTTCTTGGAGATGATCAAGTTCGAACACACAATCTTCGCCTTGCCCTTCGCCTACCTGGGCATGGTCCTCGCCGCCGACGGACTGCCCCAGCTGCGCGATTTTCTCTGGATCACGGTGGCCATGGCAGCTGCNNTGCCCGTACCGTGGGAATGACGGCCAATCGACTCGCCGACCGGTTTGTCGACGCCAACAACCCGCGCACGGCCAGTCGGCCATTGGTCACGGGCAAAGTGAGATCGCGGACAGCGTGGGCAGGCCTGCTCGCGACCAGCGCCGTTCTCATCCTGGCAGCCTACCAGCTCGGGCCTCTTCCCTTCCGTCTTCTGCCCGGGGCCTTTCTCTTTCTGTTCGGTTATCCCTTCACCAAGAGGGTCACCGTGCTCTCCCACCTGATTCTCGGCCTGACAGATGGCCTGGCGCCGATGGGAGCTTGGGCTGCGGTGCGGGGCACACTCTTCACCACTGCCGACCTCCCCGCTTGGCTCTTGCTGGCCATCGTCACAACATGGATCGCCGGCTTCGACCTGATCTATGCTTGCCGGGATGCGGAGTTCGACCGGCACTATGGCCTCCACGCCGTGCCTGCTCGCTATGGCATTGCGCCAGCGCTGCGGCTCTCCGGGCTCCTGCACGCGATGACCTCAGCCTTGCTCCTCTTGCTGGGCTTTCTGCTGCACCTCAGCTGGCCGTATTGGCTCGGCGTCGGCATCACCTCCGTCCTGCTGGCCTACGAGCACGCGATCGTCCATCCCCACGACCTCTCGCGCCTCGATCTCGCGTTCTTCAACATCAACGGCCTTATCAGCATCACACTCTTTAGCATGACTCTGCTGTCTCTCTATCTGCCAACAGCACAATGACGGGAGAGGAGTAAAACACCCGATGATCCGCAACCGCTCCTTCTTGCTCGGACTATTGCTGATTGCCACCGTCATCACCACCGGTTGCGCCGGTACAGCAAGGCAGGAGCCCACCATCCGAGTGGGAGTCCTTCCGATTCTGGACGCCCTGCCCATGTATGTCGCTCAGGCGGAAGGGTTCTTCGCCGACGAAGGGGTCGAGGTCGAATTCATCCCCGTCGCCTCGGCCGCCGAACGGGACCAGCTGATGCAGGCCGGCCAAATCGACGCCATGATCAACGACCTGGTCTCAACCATGGTCTACAACCAAGACGAAGTCCAGATTGTCGTGGTGAGATTCGCTCGAGTCGCCACACCACAATATCCCCAGTATCGGGTCCTCGCCTCCGCAGACAGTGGCTTGGAGACCGTCGAGGATTTGAAAGGCGTTCCGATTGGCGTCTCGGAGGGAACCGTCATCGCCTACACGACCGACCGACTGCTCGAAGGCGCCGGGCTCCGGCCTGAGGAGATCAACACCGTCGCCGTACCCAAGATTCCGGACCGCATGGCCCTGCTCGGTTCCGGCGAGCTGGAGGCCGCCAACCTCCCCGATCCCCTCGCCTCGCTCGCCATGCAGGGAGGCGCCCGCGTCATCATTGACGACACGACCAATCCTGAGGTGGGAAGCAGCCTGATCTCCTTTCGGGCTGATTTCGTTCGCGACTACCCCGAGACCGTCCGTGGCTTCCTAGCCGCCCTCGAACTGGCGACGGAGGCGGTCAATGCCGATAAGGCACGCTGGTCGGACTTGCTCACCGAGGAGAGTCTTGTGCCAGAACACCCCTGATCGGCAGTTACGAGATCCCTGATTTCCCGCCGGCCTCCGTGCCCTCGGAGGCACAGTTCGCGGACGTGCTCGATTGGACTCTGAGAGAGGGCTTCGTCGAAGGCGAGATTTCTTACGGTGCTTCCGTCGACCCGGCCTACCTCCCCAAGTGAGCCCGGGCGGCTCATGCTGGAGCCCTGAGTCCTCTACGCCGGCAGGGGCCAACGGGCAACCATGATTTCCGTCGCCGATGTCACGTTCCGCTATCCGGGTGGCCAGTCGGTCTTCGAAGGGTTTGACTGGCAAGTCGGTGCCGGCGAGGCCTGGTCCGTCCTCGGGCCCTCCGGCTGTGGCAAGACCACCCTCCTTTACCTCTTGGCCGGATTGCGCTTCCCAGATGCAGGCACCGTCCGCGTCGGCGGTGAGGTGCTCGAACGACCTCGCCCGCGCACGGGATTGATCCTCCAGGATTTGGGTCTGCTTCCCTGGGCGACCGTTTTCGAGAACGCCGGGCTCGGACTGCGCATTCGAGGCTTCTACGGACCCGATGGCACTCACGCGCCACGCGACGAGGAGATCGAGGAGATCCACGCCCGCGTAATGCCCTGGCTCGACCGCTTCGGCATCGCCGAACTCGCCGACAAGTATCCCGGACAACTCTCCGGCGGGCAGCGCCAACGCGCGGCCATCGCCCGCACGCTGGCCCTCAACCCGGACCTACTCCTCATGGATGAACCATTCGCCGCCTTGGACGCCCCCACCCGCGAGAGCCTACAGGATCTCACACTTCAGCTGCGGGAGGAGAGGAGCCTAACCACCATCCTCGTGACGCACTCGATTGAGGAAGCCACGCTGATGGGACGTCAGGTACTCGTCCTCGGCCGGCTCCCCAATCGAGAAACTCGAACCTACCGTGAGCCAGCCGCCGCCACCCCCTCTTACCGAGGGACGGGCCTCTACACCGCCCGAGTGGCCGAGCTCCGGTCCGCCCTGGAAGTGGCCTCATGAAGCGGGGCCATGTAGCCTTGGCCGCGCTGGCCATCGGCCTCATTTGGATGGCGCTCGCCCTCGTCGTGAACCAGCCCATCCTGCCCTCCCCCCTGGTCGTTCTGGAGACGTTCTTCTCCGAGATCCCCAGGGCACTTGGGCAGCATTTCCTCGTCAGCCTGTGGCGCGTCGTCGCCTCCACCGGGATTTCTATCGCGTTGGCCGTCCCGGCCGGTCTGGTGTTGGGCCAGTCCGAACGCCTCAATCGGATCTTTTCCCCCGTTCTCTACCTGCTCTTCCCCGTCCCCAAGGTCGTGCTCGTGCCCGTACTTCTTCTCTTTCTGGGAGTCGGTGACTTGCCCAAGATCGCCGTCATCTTCCTCATTCTCTTCTTCCAAATCCTCGTCCTCGTTCGGGACCAAGCCGCCGGTCTCCGGCCGGAGCTCATTCATTCCGTGCGAAGCCTTGGGGCTGGCCGGCGCGCTCTTTTCCGCTTCGTGTACTTGCCAGCCAGCCTACCCGCCATCCTCACTGCCCTGCGCCAATCGATCGGCACCGCGGTGGCGGTGCTGTACGTGGCGGAGCTCTTCGCCACCAACTTCGGCCTGGGCTACTACATCTATTTGAACGGAAGCACCCTTCTCAATTACCCGAAGATGTACGCCGGCGTGCTGGCCATGAGCTTGCTCGGTCTGGGCCTCTATTTCCTGACGGATTGGCTCCACCAACGGCTTTGTCCCTGGCAGTTTGTCACATGATCAGCCATCCCTGGCGACCGCTACTCCATCAGGAATGCGCGCCCACCGGAAGGGCGCCCGCCTCCGTCAGCTGGCCCAAGCCCGGGGAGAGGGGCCAGGGGCCTCACATCGGCAGCCTCCCCCTTGCCCGGGACACAGCAAGGGAAGCGCCTTGAGTCACCTGACCGGCGAGGAGCGGGCGAGGTACGTCCGGGGCATGTTCGGACGTATTGCTAATCGCTACGATCTCATGAATCGGGTGATGACCTTTGGTCAGGACACCCGCTGGCGCCGGGAGACGGTCCGTCGCCTCTCACTCACCTCCAGGCAGAGGACGCTCGATGTCGGCGCGGGCACCGGCGATCTGGCGTACGAGGTCCTAGTTCGGGCGCCAGGTTCAACCGCCATCGCGGCGGACTTCTCCCTCGAGATGATCCAACAAGGCCGGCAACGATCAGGCGACAAGAGCCCGCGGTGGCTCGTCGCGGACGCGATGGCCCTCCCCTTCGCCACAGGCTCCTTCGACAATATCGTCTCGGGGTTCCTGCTGCGCAACGTGGCCGGCTTGAGGGCGACATTACGAGAGCAGGCGCGTGTTCTGCGGCCCGGTGGCCATTGGGCCTGTTTGGAAACCACCCCGCCGGCCCCCAGCGCCCTGCGCCCGCTCATACGCCTTTACCTGCGCATCGGCATCCCCCTCTTGGGAAGGTTGTTAGCAGGGGCACCTGACG
>JABAHQ010001175.1_pt4 | contig 13040 bp, 14 predicted proteins | sample 7062091 | NCBI WGS metagenome assembly JABAHQ01 (sample SAMN14534359, study PRJNA622989) | marine sediment metagenome | biome: marine biome [ENVO:00000428]; feature: marine pelagic biome [ENVO:01000023]; material: deep marine sediment [ENVO:00002113] | place: India: Gulf of Kutch | collected...
GGTTCCTGAAGAGCAATCCGGCCCGGGTGATCGCCCGGGAACATGGCCTGCGCGGCCCCTGCCAGACGGTGGTCAACGCCTGCTCGTCGGGGACCGACGCCATCGGCATTGCCGCCTCGTGGATCCGTGCCGGGGTCTGCGACGCTGTGATTGCCGGCGGGGCCGACGAGCTGTGCCGCGTCACCCTCAACGGCTTCGCGTCGCTGCGCTTGACCGACCCGGGACCGTGCCGGCCGTTCGATCGCCAGCGCCGCGGCCTGAACCTCGGTGAGGGGGCGGGCATGCTGCTCCTGGTTTCTGACGAAACCGCCCGGCGCTTGGCGCGGCCGGCGCGGGCCTACGTCCTCGGTTACGGCTCGGCCTGCGACGCCTACCACCTGACGGCCCCGCACCCCGAAGGCACCGGCCTGAAACGGGCCATCGGCGAGGCGCTCGCCGGCAGCGGCCGGTCTGTCTCGGAGATCGCCTTCGTCAATGCCCACGGCACCGGCACGCCCGACAACGACCGCGTGGAGAGCCGCACGCTCGACGCGCTGCTGCCCGGCGTTCCTTTTCACTCGAGCAAGTGCTTTACCGGGCACACCCTCGGAGCGGCCGGAGGGATCGAGGCCGCCTTCACCGTCGCCTGCCTCGAACAGGGGCGGATCCCGGCCAATGTCGGTCTCGCGCAGCCCGACGAGGAACTGCCGGCCCATCCCGTGCAGGAGGTGACGACGGTCTCGGGGCGGTTGGCCATGTCTCAGTCTCTGGCCTTCGGCGGCAACAACGCCGTGGTCGTCTTCGGTACGGAAAGGGAGTAGACGGTGCGTGTAGCAATTCAGGGGATCGGTCCTCTTGGCGGGTTCGGCTGCGGCATCGCCGAGCTGGGCAGGATGATGGAGCAGGGCATCGCACCGACTGCGCAGCTTCCGGCGCCCGAGAGCGTTCTTCCGGCGTTTCTCGCTCAGACCGAGGCGCTCGTGGATTATGTCCCGAAGAGAGCGCTGCGGCGAGTTGACCACTTTTCGCGCATGGCGCTGCTCGGCGCCCATATGGCACTGGCCGACGCCGACCGGCTCGATATCGACCGGGAGCGTCTCGGCGTCGTCGTTGCCACCGGCTACGGGGCGAGCCGCACGACCTTTTCCTTTCTCGATTCGGTGATCAACGACGGCGATGCCTGCGCCTCGCCGACCCATTTTTCCAATTCGGTGCACAACGCCGCCGCGGCCAACGTGTCGATGCTGCTCAAGGCGACGGGGCCGAGTCTGACCGTCAGCCAGTTCGAGATGTCGGTCCCTTCGGCCCTGCTCACCGCCAGACAGTGGCTGCGTGAGGATCGCGTCGACGCGGTGCTCTTCGGTGGCGTCGACGAGTATTGCGAGGTGCTCGGCTACTGCTGGCAGCGCTATTTCGGCGACGAGCCGCCGCAACAGTCGGTACGACCGCTCGACTTCGCAGCTCAGACGGCGGTCCCCGGCGAGGGCGGTGCTTTCTTCCTGCTGACACGCGAGGCCGAGGACGACGACCGCGGCTATGCGCTGATCGAGGATGTCGCCGTGGGCAACAACGCTGGGGAGCCGATCGCTCTGCCGCCGGAGGCGGTGCTAATTCTCGGTGTAGACGGCCACCGCCGGTGCAGCGCCCCTTACCGCCGCAGCCTGCCGCCGGACAACCCGGCGGTCTCCTACGCCGAGCTCTACGGGAGCACGCCGACGGCGTCGGCCCTCGATCTGGCGGTCGGGGCCCTGGCGCTACGCAAAGGGCGCATGATGTCGCCGCCCGGAACCGGGGTGGATGATGTCGAACTCGGACAAAGACCGGTGTGCTGCCTCAAGATGGATGGCGAGGGCGACTACGGGCTGATCACCCTCTCCGGCCGCAAGAGGGGGTGATGGGGAGACAACGCCAACGTATCGCCCTGATGCTTCTTCTGGCCGTCGTTTTGCTCACGGGCCGGGCGGTCGCGGTTTCGGCGACTGAAACGGCGACGGTGCCGACCCGCTACGGCGCAGGGCTGGCGGCCGGTCACCTCTACGATCCGAACGAGGGGATCGATTTCGTCCTGGCCTCGGCGTTCGCCCTTTTCGACTACGATCGCGTTTGGCCGCACCGGGCGCCGCCGCAGCTGCGTTTCCGGGTCGAGGCGTCCGCTGGCACGACCACCGGATCGTTCAGGCGGGTCCTGGCCTCGGCCAACATGTTCGCCGTCTACCGGTTCGAACGCCCGGGGGCGCGATGGCGGCCGTACGCGGAAGCCGGCATCGGAGTAATCTACACCGATTTCAGGGTGGCCGGCCAGGGGCTGCGCGTCAACTTCAACCCCCAGGCCGGACTGGGCGTCGAGTGGCGCCGCACCGGCGGGGCGCCGCTCTATGTCAATCTCCGTCTCCACCACGTTTCGAACGGTGGCCTGCACGAGGACAACCGGGGACTGAATTCGGCGCTGGTCTCTGTCGGCACTTTTTTCTAGCGGCGAAACCATGAAGACGAGAAGGTGTTTCCATGCGTAAAAAAGAGGTCCCCCAGGAAGAGGGTATCCTCGACGGCTGCCGGGAGATCCGTTACGCCGTCGACGACGACGGCCGCTATGCGCTTGCGCCGAGTTCGGGCTGGGAGCCGACGGTTGCCGCCAACCGCCAGGCCTGGGATTTGATCGCACGCCAGGTCGAAGCGGTGCGCCAGCAAGTGCTCGACGACGAATTGAGTCCGCTGGCATTTCACATGGAGAGAAGCCAGATGGACGCCTCCCTGATGGCCAAGTACGTCGGGCTGGCGGCCTGGCGTGTGCGCCGGCACCTGAAACCGACGGTGTTCAGGCGCCTCAAGCCGGCGCTGATCGAACGCTATGCCACGGTGCTCGGGATCGAGCCGTGCGAACTGCACGCTGTTCCGGAACGCCCCCAAGAAGTGGTTGAGAAGATAACTCCGTCAAAAGGTTGACCGCGTGAAGATCGATTTTGCCCATCGCCAGTCCGCCCATTGCGAGAGCGGCGTCACCGCCAATCTCCTGAGCCATTACGGGCTCGATATCTCCGAAGCCATGGCCTTCGGTATCGGCGGTGGACTGTTTTTCGGATATTTCCCGTTTATCAAGATCAACTATCTGCCCCTGATCACCTTCCGCAAGAGTCCGGGCAGCATTTTCAAGCGTTGTACGAGCCGGCTGGGCATCAAGGTCGAGCGCCGCCGCTTCCGGACCCCGCGGCAGGCGATGGCCGCTCTCGACGAGGCGCTCGCCGCGGGACATCCCGTCGGCGCCCAGACCGGCGTTTACTGGTTGCCCTATTTCCCGCCGGCGCTGCGCTTCCATTTCAATGCCCACAACCTGGTCGTCTACGGCAAGCAGGACAGTGCCTACCTGGTCAGCGACCCGGTCTTCGAGGAGCCGGTAGCCTGCGCGAGCGACGACCTCGTCCGGGCCCGCTTCGCCAAGGGCGCCCTGGCGCCCAAGGGGCAGATGTACCGCCTCATCGATTGCCCCCAAGAGGTCGATCTGGCGACGGCGGCCCGCAAGGGGATCCGCGAGGTCTGCCGGTCCATGCTGGCGCCGGTCGTCGGCCTGATCGGCGTCAAGGGGATCCGCTTCCTGGCGCGTCAACTCGAGAATTGGCCGTCCCGGCTCGGCGACCGCAAGGCGCTGCTGCACCTGGGGCACGTCATCCGCATGCAGGAGGAGATCGGCACCGGGGGGGCGGGTTTTCGTTTCATCTATGCCGCGTTCCTCCAGGAAGCCGAAGAGCTTCTCGGCAACAGCGAACTCGGGCGGATCTCCGGCCGTCTGACGGAAACGGGCGACCACTGGCGCGAGTTCGCCCTGTTGGCATCGCGGTGCGTCAAAGGTCGCCCGGAAGGACAGGGCTTCGCCGACCTGGCTAAACTCCTCAGGCAATGCGCCGATGGCGAGGAGGCGATTTTCCGAGACCTGCGCCGGGCGGTGAGGTGAGTTCGTGGCGATGAGGCGTGCCAGCAAAGAACCGGTCCTTGCCGCCGAAGGCCTGGTCATGACCTATCCCAAGGCGGCGGCTCCAGCCGTCGGCGGCATCGACGTGACGGTGGGCGAGGCGGAGATATTCGGACTTCTCGGACCGAACGGCGCCGGCAAGACGACGGCGATCTCGATCATGTCGACGCTGCTGCGCCCCGACGGCGGGCAGATCACGATCTGCGGCGTCGATGCGCTGCGGCATCCGCGCCGGGCCCGCAAGCTCATCGGCGTCATCCCCCAGGACATCGCCCTGTACGGCAGCCTGACGGCGCGGGAGAACCTGCGCTACTTCGGCCGGCTCTACGGCATGCGGGGTCAGACGCTCGAGCGGCGCATCGACGAGTGCCTGGAGATGGTCGCCCTGCAGGACAACGGCGACCGGCAGGTTCGNNCCGACGGTCGGCATCGACGCCCAGTCGCGCAGCCTGATTCTCGACAACCTGCAGAGCCTCCGGGCCGCCGGCATGTCGATGGTCTACACCACCCACTACATGGAGGAGGCGCAGCAGTACTGCACGAGCCTCGCGGTCATCGACGGCGGCCGCATTATCGCCTCGGGAAAGGCCGAAGAGTTGATCGAGCGCACTGCGGACTGCTTCAACCTCGAGGACGTCTTCCTCCACCTGACCGGCAGACACCTGCGGGACTAGGGAACCAGCCATGTTGAAACTGTGGGCGACAATTTCCAAGGAACTGCTGATGCTCTGGCGCGACCGCGCCGGCCTGCTGATCCTTTTCGTCATGCCGGCGGCTTTGGTGCTGGTGATTTCGCTGGTGCAGGATAACGTCCTCAGGGCGACCGGCGAGAGCACGATAGAAGTGCTGCTTGTCGACCAGGACGACGGCTGGGCAGGGCAGTTTCTGCGAGAAGCCCTCTCCGGGCAGAGGGGGATCATCCTTGTCGAGGAACTGAACGGGGAGCCGCTCACCGAAGCGGCGGGGCGAGCCGCCGTGTCCCGTGGCGAATATCAGTTCTGCACCGTTGTGCCCGGCGGTACAACGCAAGCGATCAAGAGCCGGGCCCTGCAGCTGGCGGTGCAGTCGTTCAGGGGGCAGGGCGCGTTGGTGGACGAGGCCGTTGGCGCAGGCGAATCGTCCACGACGCAGATGGCCCTCTATACCGACCCGGCCGTGCGCGAAACACTGCGCCTCGCCGTCGTCAGCGCCCTTGATCGGGCAGTCTTCGCCTTGGAGACCGAGGAGAAGCTCAAGGGGATTGCCCAGGTGATGCCGGCGCAACTCCAGCGAATACTGCACCGCAAGGCGCCGATGGCGGCGACGGCCCTCCAAGGCCTGGACGAGGAGCTGAAGATCGAGTGGAACCGGCAGAGTCTGCTGTCGGTCGCTCCCCGGGCGGCGCGCGACGACGGCCGAGAGCAAATGCCCAACGCCGTGCAGCAGAACGTTCCTGCCTGGACGCTCTTCGGTATGTTCTTTATCGTCGTCCCGCTCTCCGGGACGTTGATCCGCGAGAGGCAGGAGGGCACTCTGTTGCGCCTCGGCGCTCTGCCCATCTCCCGCTTCAGCATCCTGGGAGGGAAGGTCGCCGCATACGTGCTGGTCTGTTCCCTGCAGTGCCTGATCATGTTGATGGTGGGCTTGCTGCTTCTGCCCCGGCTGGGGACGCCGGTGTTGAACATCGGCGATGCTCCCGCCGCCCTGCTGGTGCTCGCCCTGTGCGCGGCGCTTGCGGCGACAGGCTATGGACTGATGGTCGGCTCCGTGGCGCGCAGCTACGAGCAGGCCTCGATGTTCGGCGCCGTGTCGGTGGTCATCGCCGCCGCTCTGGGCGGAATTATGGTGCCGGTTTACGTCATGCCGCCGGCGATGCAGGGGGTGGGCAGCCTCTCCCCCCTCGGGTGGGGGCTGAGCGGTTTTCAGGAGATATTCGTTCGCGGCGGCAGCCTCGCCTCAATATGGCCGCAGGCTCTGCTGCTCTTCACCTTTTTTGTTGTGACGTTGCTGGTGTCCGGCCTGTCCTTTACGCGTAGCGGGACGCGCTGATGGGTTGTGACGCCGTTGCTCAGGAGTTGACGATGGACACGAAGATCGATGAAGGTTTTTATAGTGAATTGCGGGACATGGTGGTCGAGGCCTGCCAGGTCTTCGAACCGGTTCCGGAGAATGTGTCGCCGGATGATCCCCTGATCGGGCCGGATTCACCGTTCGGGCTCGATTCCCTCGACGCCGTCGAACTGGTCGTCGCCGTGCAGAAGAAGTACGATGTCCGGATCGGTGCCGACAACGCCAGCCGCAAGGTTCTCGAATCGTTCCGGACGCTGGCCGAGTTCATCCGCCGCGAGCAGGCCGCGGGTTGACCGCCTGCCGGAAATAAAATCCGTGATCGAACAGAAACGGCCGCTGTCTCACTGACAGCGGCCGTTTCTGTACCTGCGCACCGTGCGTCTCACGTCAAACGACGGTCAGCTTCATGTAGCCGATGGAAAAGCGGCCGCTCTCCGGGATAAAGCAGAGCAGGGAGTCGCCCTTTTTCAGATTGCCGCCGTGGAATAGCTCTTCGAGGATGATGTAGATGGAGGCAGCGCCGGTGTTGCCTTTGCTGGCCAAGTTGGTAAACCAGCGCTCCTTTGGGATGTCGAAGCCGATCCCTTGCATGCGCTGGTGGAGCTCCTCGCGGAAGTAGTCCGAGGAATAATGGGGCAGGAACCAGTCGATGTCGGCGGCGCGCAGACCGCGATTTTCGATGAGTCGCGGCAGGGTGCGATCGACCGAGGTCTTGACGATCTCCTGGTTGAGCAGCTTGACGTCCTGCTTGATGAGAAAGGCCTTGCTTGCCAGAGCATCGGGGCCGTTCATCTGCCGCCAGCCTGTGATCGATCCGTCGTCGTTCTTGGTGGCCCCGGCGTACATGCAGGTGTCCAGCTCGTTGGCGAAGGAGAAGTGGTCGATCCAGTCGATGCGCAGAGATGGGCGATCTTCGTTCGGTGCGCTGCTCAAATAGGCCGCTCCGGCGCCGTCGGAGAGCATCCAGCGCAGAAAGTCGGCGTCGAAGGCAAGGAAGGGTTCCTTTTCAAGATCGGAGCTGGCGGCCTTTTGCGGGGCAATAGCATCACAGAGGCTGGCGCGCAGGAAGGTCGAGGCCAGCTCCGAGCCGGTGGCGACGGCATTGCGGTGCATGCCCGCGGCGACGTTCAGGTAGGCGTATTTCAGGGCGGTGATGCCGGAGAGGCAGATGCCGGCCGCCGAATTGACCTCGCAAGCTGGGGTTTTCAACTCGCCGTGCACCATCGGCGCGTGGCCGGGCATGATCTGGTCGGGCGAGGAGGTGCCGCAGCTCAGACACTCGATCTGGTCGATGCTGAAGCCGTCGTGGGGCACGAGCCGCCTGACAGCGTTGGCGGTGAGCTGGGCGTTGGTGTGCGTGGTGGCGCCGGTCTCCGGGTCGATGGCGTAATGCCGCTGGCGAATCTTGTTGTTGCGCAGGATGATCCGCCGCGTGCGCGACGGCACTTGGTTCACCATGCCGAGGACTTTCTCGATATCCTGATTGGCGACCGGCGCGTTCGGGAGGAAGGCAGCCAGATCGTTGATGTAGACGTTCATGTGCTTGGTACTCCTAAAGCTTGGCCTTGGCGTGGCTGGCAGCCATCAAGTCGGCGTAGTTCCGGTAAAAGCTTTCCTCGGGCAGTGTCGTGGGCAGGACGGCGTTGGTCAGCGTGTAATAGTCGAGGTCGCGGATGGTGATGCGGTCCTGCAGCCGCCTGTGCATTGCGGTCCCGGGCAGGGGCGTCAGCACGGTGACGATCGGCAGATCGATGGGGTTGTCCTCGATATAGCGTCCCAGCGTCTCGAACTGGTCGAGGGTGTAGTCGGGGGAGACGATGAAGTCCCCGACGATGGTTATCCCCATGGCGTTCAGGATGCGGATCGCCTTGGTGTTGACGGCCGCCTGATTGGCCTTGTTCATCTTTTCCAGCCTGTCGTCGGAGATCTCCTCGAAACCGATCACCACCGACCGCAGCCCGGCCTCTTTCCACTCCTGCAGCAGCTCGGGATGGCGCACCACCGTGTCGGAGCGCACGTCGGCGATGAAGTTTTTCCGTAGCCCCGATTCACGGATGGCGCGGCACAGCTGGCGAGAATGGGCGATATCGCCGAAGGTGTTGGCATCGACCAGGCGGATGACCGGGATGTCGCCAAGCAGGCGGATGTCGCGCAGCACGGTGTCGATGTTGTGCGTCAGGTAGCGGCTGTCCGTCAGGTTGGCGATGCAGCAGAAGGAGCAGTCGAAGGGGCAGCCGAAGGCGCTGACGACAAAACCGACCTGCAGGCCGAGGGATGCCAGGGTGTAGTTGTCGCGGTAGGTCGCAACGAGGTCATAGCGCGGCGGTTTCTCCTCCTCCAGGTCGCGTTGGCAGTGGCGGCGCGGCACGAAGGGGATGTCGTCCTTCGAAGCGACGTTGACCACGCCCGGGACGTTGACCCGCTCCTCTTCTCGTTCCAGGGCGTCGATCAGCTGGCGGAAACTCGCTTTGCCGAGCCCGACGACGATATAATCGATCTCGGGACGGGTGAAGAAGCCCGGATCGTTGCTGGCATGAATGCCACCAACGACGATCGTCGTCCGTCCGTGTTCCCTGATCTGTCGCGCCAGTTTCACAACCGTGTTGGCTTCGCAGGTCATGCCCGTGATAGCCGCTACATCGGGCCTGAAACCTTTAAGCGTCGGCTCCAGTGTGTCCGGCTGGGCCTTGAGGTCGACGATGCGCACATCGTGGCCGTCCAGGTTCCCGGCCAAAACTTCAAGTGCCAGGGGTTCCCCGCGAAAGATCTGCTTGAGGGAGGTGATGCCGTAGCGTTCTTCAGGGATGGAACGGCCGCAGTTCGGCGGATTGATCAGTAATATCTTCATTGAAATGACAAAAGTCGCTCAGGGTCGGGTCGCCCTTGGTGAATATGCCCAGAAAACCGCCCAATATTACCCGCTTTTGTCGGAATTGTAAATTTGAAAAGACGCCTGAATCGGCCGGGGTAGGCATGGCAAAAGGAGGGAGCGAACCGGTTCTCGGCAGCTCATCGGCACAGGTCGACAAGGGGCCTGACACTGATGATCTTGAACACCACCGCTGCTTTGAGCATGGCGGCGGCATTCTTGCCAGCAGCTTTAGTGGTAAATGCCACGGTCTCCTCGAACACCGGTCCGGAGTTCTCGAAGCTTACCGCCTCGAGATAGAGCCGGGCGCCCTGCCAGGAGAGGATATCCGGGCCTGGCTCGTAGAAGATGTAGGCGGCCCGCGGATTCACACGCAGATTCTCAATGGTCCGGTTGTCGCCCAACCCGATGGTGAGAGTCTGCTCATCGAGAAGACGAACAGAACCAAAAATCGCCGCGTTGACATCCCCATGGCCGTCGGAACTGCACAACACACCTGGGGTGGAATGGGTCTCTAACAGTTGCAGGAGCTTGATAGCTTTCACTGTAATTCCTCCTTGAAGAGAATGCGTCAAGTGCAACTAAGGGGAACTAACTTAATTGATTTTTGTCCCATCTTTCAAGGGAGGAAATTAAAAAGAAACACAAAGTACGCACTTTACAGGCGACACCCCATGTGAACCAGGAAGTAGAAGGGCACGGCTTTCGACAAACGCTCGACACGCCATGAGGGCCACCGTTCGCCTTTGCGCCACCGCGTGCAATCTGACCCGAATGCGGAATCTGATTTGGGCGCCATAGAAAGAAAGGAGGCTTGCGCTTTATCTATGGCGGTAAAACCGAAGAATGGGGATGGTGAAACATTCAAACGCGACAAACGCAACGAGACATATGACTGTCAAAGTGCAAAGAACTGACTCTCAGGAGAGGGGTTAGCGCCCTCTCGGAAGATTTCTCAACGTTCTGTTAAAAGAGGACTTGGGATGAAGCGTTAATCCCCTTTCAGTTTTGCCTCGCGTGGCCCAGTTGGGGGGATAAAGTCGAGCCACGCTTGGCGGTACCTTTCGCCACCGATCGAGAAGGCGTTGCTGTGGCCAGCGCCGGGAACGATCAGTAGTCTTTTTGGTGAGGGAGCGCTGGCGAAGAGCTGTCTTCCCATATCGACTGGAACGATGCGATCGTCGTTGCCATGGATTATCAGAAGAGGAGATGCGATATCGGAGATTTTGTCTATATTTCTGAATTCGTTCTCCATTCCCCACCAGCCGAAGGTGGCGTAGGTGATGGGTGTCATGTGCCGGGCGATGTCGTGCAGGTCAGTGAACGGACATTCGAGAATGAGTCGAGAGGGGGGTGTTTCGAGAGCTAGCTGCAAAGCGACGGCAGCACCCATCGATCGCCCGTAGTAAATTATTCTCCCCGGAGACCAGCCGAGGGATCCGAGGTAGGTGAGCGCCCCCCGGGCATCGCGATAGAGATCGGTTTCGCCAATCGGTGTCCCTTGGCTGCGTCCGAACCCGCGGTAATCGAAGATGAAAACGGACAGGCCCAGCTTGTTGAGGAACTGAAGGTTATCGATGCGGTGGCTGATATTCGCAGCGTTACCATGGAAAAAAAGGACGAGCGGATTCCCTGGAACGCCGGGTACAAACCATCCGTTAAGTCCCACGCCGTCGGCCGCCGGAAACGTCACCTCGCGATATTCCAAGCCGTGCTGGTCGGGGCGGGCAATCATTTCAGCGGTCGAGGAGAAGATGAACCGGTTGCCATATCCGCATCCAGAGTGGAGCGCCACCAGAGCAAAGAGCAATAGTGCTTGCAGCAGTTTCAAGGCTGCCCGAGTGATCCCGTCCGTTTTTTTATTACCCCTAGGCTTCTTCACTTGCCTAACCATTGCGCTCCGGTAAGATCATTAGTGACAGGTTCGACGGGGAAACGTATTTCGATATTCAGCAAATGGGATCAATATGGTGACCCGACGTAAATTTTTGCTCCAAGGTAGCGCTGCGATAGCTTCGCTAGGAACAGGGGCATGTCTAGTCAATAATTCTGAAATGACGACAGCCCGTTTCGCTCCAGGCGATTACCGGAAATTTCCCCTGTTGGGGCTCGCCACGTCCCTGCAACAGGAGCGCGACTACGAGGCGGAGGTTGAAGGGACTATCCCGGCAGAGTTGCAAGGCACCCTTTACCGCAACGGGCCGGGACTTTTCGAACGACAAGGGATACGTAAGCGCTGCCTGCTCGACGGCGACGGCCTCGTGCAGGCTTTTCATTTACGCAACGGTTCCGCCCACTACGTCAACCGCTTCGTTCGCACTGAAAAGTATATGCGAGAATCCCGTGCCGGCAAGTATCTCTATGCTACTTGGTCGACCCGGGCTCCTGGTGGAATGTGGAGCAACCTTGGAGGGGGTAACATCGGGAACCAGGCTGGGGTGACAGTGCTCAGCCGCGACGGCCGGCTTTTCGCTTTCGATGAATTCCAAGTCCCGTACGAGTTGAATCCGCAGACATTGGAAACTCTCGGCCCGACCCGCCTCGGCCTGCCCCGGGATAAGGCCTTTTTCTCGGCACATTCAAAGATCGACCGGCTGACGGGCGACTGGTTCTTTTTCCGCATTGAGCACGGTCGTCGACCGACTCTCCACCTGATCATCATCGACCGTCATGGACAACTCAGGAAATATCAGAGCTACCCCTTATCATCCCAAGTTTACATGCATGACTTCTTCGTCTCTCAGCGGCATGTTATTTTTCACCTGCATCCGGTGGAAATTTCTCCCTGGGGGTATCTAATGGGATTGAATAGTCTGATCGATGCTATGGAATGGCAACCTGAGAATGGCAGTGAAGTTCTCGTTTTTGACAGATTTGAGGACACAACGCCGCTGCGCCTTGAGACAGAACCCCGGTGGATGTGGCATTCCCTGAATGCCTATGAAAGCAAAGGGGAAATCGTGGCCGACTTTGTCGGCTATCGGCATCCAGATCACTTTCTTGATAAGGACCCCGCCTTATTCGCGATTATGGACGGGCGCCAGGGGAGCTATGAATATCCTGGTGAGTTTTGTCGTTTCCGAATTGATCTACGCGGCAAGGTCATTAGTCAGGAGCTCTTAGCTTCTGGGAATTTTGAATTTCCGACATTGAACCCTGAGCATAGCTGTCACAGACACCGCTTCGGATATGTTGCGGCCATTGTAAAAGACCGGCCTTTTTTTACGGCGGTCAGTCGGGTAGATACTATCAACGGCCGAACTGAGACGTTCGATTTCGGACCGGCCATGTATTGCAGCGAACCGATTTTTGCCTCCAAACCAGGCTTTTTAAATCGTTTTGGTGCCAGGGTGGAGCCGGGTTGGCTGCTGACCGAGGTATATGACGGAAAAAAACACAAGAGTTTCTTGGCCATACTGGACGCTGAACGTCTAGGTCAAGGGCCAATTGCGAGGATCCACCTTGATCATCATGTTCCCATCGGTTTCCACGGTTTCTGGCAGGCGGCATCGACTTGATAAATTAGAGTAGTCCTTTCCAAACCTATCCAGAGTCGTTGACCCTCTGTAGAAATTCCTATGGAAAAGGTATGGGAAATCGGCAAAAGAGACAAAAAGCAAGACAGACCTAGATAGACCTGAGCAGAAATGGGGTTATGCGGCCAGGCTCTGGAAGTTTATGATACAAATGTGCAGACAAAAAGCCTTACTCGTGGGTGATGAAAAGAGGTGAAGAAGGGTAAGACCCGTATGCAATTTTTAACTATCTTTTTCGATGCTTCTTTCCATCCATTTTCCAGCTTTTTGGAAGTCTCTACCCAAACCTTTGATGGCTTCACAGCCGGTTAAGAGAAAAAGACTAACAATCAATAATAGGTAAATAATTCGAACCATGACATGTCCTCTACGTTTCTAACTAAGTCCTGTTCCTTTGCACAGAAACTCCTGTTCCCACCTTTTTTGTTGTCATTCCAGACGTCAAATAACGGCGGAATTAGTGTCAATTCTCCCAAGGTGATGAGTTTTATTTAATGTCAATTATCAGGTTTTTGTATTGTCATAGCAGTGAATAGAGTTGAATAGATATTGTCTGAGAAGCTTACGCTGCAGAGAATGGCGGTTATTCTAAAATGTCCTGCTATGTAAACGCAAGACATTCTGCGCGTATTTGAAAATAAAA
>JABAHQ010007621.1_pt1 | contig 13038 bp, 16 predicted proteins | sample 7062091 | NCBI WGS metagenome assembly JABAHQ01 (sample SAMN14534359, study PRJNA622989) | marine sediment metagenome | biome: marine biome [ENVO:00000428]; feature: marine pelagic biome [ENVO:01000023]; material: deep marine sediment [ENVO:00002113] | place: India: Gulf of Kutch | collected...
GTGCCAAGCCTGTGCACGATTGAACGTTCATGCAGCAGGGTGATGTTACTGAACTCATCAATCTGTGTGTTGTTGAGTGTATTGAGTCCTTTTTGCGGATCGCCTCCGAGAATTTCATGGCGGGCGAAAGCAATCAGTTCCCGGTTGGGTGCGATGCCTGGTTGCCAGATGGATGATTCCAATTGATCCCGTTTAATCTGCTCAGCTTTGCTATCGTTTAGCGTCAGGGTCAGTTGTTGAATGACCAGATGTATACCTTTTGCTTCCAATAAGTCATGGAAGGATGAGGTTAATGTTTTCGATTGCTGGTAGGCCGCTTTCAGATCTTGCTGACGAATGAGGTCAACAATCTGTTCCTCTTGCATAAGCAGCGCCCATAAATCAGAGCTGTCCGCTTTGTTGGCTGAACGGTATACCTGGGTGTGTTCGAACTGCCAGTGTGCCCGTGTTGATTCGTTCAGTTGAATGCCGTTGCCCTGCAGTTGTTCAATCTGACTGGCTATGTGTGTGCGCAGGCATTCCTGTGTGGGCTGATCACAGTCGGTGGCGTAGGCAGATGTCGAGCAAAACAGGACCAGAACACAATAGATCCACGAGAGCCGGTACGACATCACGGGGCATGGGTGGTTCGCAGTGTTGGAAAACCTTGCTTCTCCAGCCATGCGAGTGCCCGGTCCCGGTTGGGTGCTTTGTGTTCCCATTCCATGAATTCCGGTGGATGGGGGATGTCATCCGGGTTATGAACGAGCTGATGGCAGCATTCATGATAAAGCAGGTATTTGATCACGAACTGTGGTGTGTTCAGTTCCTGCAGGTGAGGGTGGATCGCTATGGTGCTGCTGTCCGGGTAGTAGCAAGCTGCGGGCACTGCGCGTACGGTGGCGCACTGGCGATTGTATTCCCTGGCAAACTCCTGCCAGCGTTCGTCTCCCCGTCGCTTGAGAAGATGGCTCAGCAGCAGCTTGGAGTCGGCGTGGTTGGCGGCGGCACAGGTCTCCAGTTGCGGAATGGCCTGTTCCAGTCGTCCGGACTGAATATTGCGCTTGGCCGCTTCGAAGACGGTATACAGTTTGTGGCCTGGCGTCAGTGTGGGACCGGGTTCCCCGACAGACAGGGACACCGTGCCCTTGGGCACTTCCCAAATGGCGATAGCCTTGATGCTGTTTTTGAAGAAACGTTTGTTGACGCCGCCCAGCAGCTTTTCCAGGAATTCATTGTCAGCTTCCTTGCTGGAAAAGTAGTGACACTCTGCGGTGTTGACTGCTCTCATTGTTTGTCCCTGTTTTCTACTACTTGCTGTGACCCGCTGCTGTGGGAGCCATGAACGGCACGTCCGTGTCGATCAGTTTTCAGGCGCGCCGCAATTATAGAGACAGGGAGGGGATAAAAATGTGGGAGATTTCTTACCTGTGTGTGAGTTAATTTTTCTTTTTCTGCAGAGTGTCCAGTATTGTGTCAATCTTCTTTTCAAGGCTGCTCATTCTTTCTTCCATTTCCAGCAGCTTGCGCAATTCTCTTTGCTCGTAGCGTAATTCTCTTTGTGCTGAGCGTGCCAAGAGATAGGCTGAGACGTTTGCTGTGATCAGGGATACCAGGCAGATGCCCATCAGAATCAACAGGGATGCGAATATCCTGCCCGCAGTGCTGGTGGGAACCACATCGCCATAGCCGACGGTGGTGACGGTTACCCAGGCCCACCAGATACCTTCCGCCGGGGTTCCAATGGAGGGGTCGATGCCGGCGATCAGTATCCCGGCGCCGGTGATAAACATGGCGCTGACCACCAGGGTTTTGCCCAGGTGGTTCTGNNTCGGATCAGGCGCAGAATTCCAAACTGTTCATTGACTTCAAATAAGGGGGGGAAAGCCAGGATAATGATGGCCAGGTTTGCCCAGTTACGGCTCAGGTGTCGCACCCGGTCCGTGGTGACGGTGGTCAGAATCAGGGTTTCCAACAGGAAGAATCCCCATACCACCCAGTCGGAGATGCTGCGCAGTTCCGGGTCCAGCATATTGTGGGTGATCAGGTACCAGTCCAGCAGTATCCATAGCGCTATCACGAGCATGGGGGCTTCCAGGTAACCGCCCCAGCGCACGGCCCGTTCGTTTTCCGCGGGATGTACACCGCCGAATCCCATAAAAACATCAATGGTGTGTCGCTGCATAGTCCCTCGCCCGTTGTTCCGCCTATTCAGTATAGCCAGTTCAGTTTACATCATGTCCTGATCGCTGTTCTGGCGATAGGCTCCGGGGGTCAGACCGGTCCACTTTTTGAACGCCCGATGGAAGGTGCTGGGCTCGGAGAAGCCCATAAGATCAGCGATTTCGTTGATAGTAAGTTGCGAGCGATTGAGGTAGTAGATGGCCGCATCCCGGCGCATGGTGTCCTTGATCTCCTGATAGGAGGTGCCTTCCTGCTTCAGATGACGACGCAGGGTCTGGGGTGTGCTGTTGAGGGAGCGGGCCACGGCTTCAAAGTCGGGGAATTCGTGACGGAAATCATTACCGATGATATTGCGGATCTTGGCGGTCAGGCTGTCGTCGTTATCGGGGATGACCACCAGGTTGTACGGCGCCTCCAGCAGGAACTCTTTGAGGGTGGCCTCGGTCTGGGTGATCGGATTGTCAAGGTACTTTTGCTTGAAGTGCAGCGCGTTCTTGGGTTGATTGAACAGGATTCGGGTGCGAAACAGGCGTTGGTATTCCTCCCGATGCACCGGGGGCTCGCCGCTCAGGGAGACTTGGGTAAGCTCCAGCCGCTGTCCGATCAGCCAGCTGAAGAAGCGGTGCAATAGTACCAGGATGCTGTCGGTGGTCTGGTGATCCCAGTCCAGTAGCGGATCGTCGAAGCGAACACTGATGATGGCCTCATCATTGCGCTTACTGAGCTTGAAACGCAGGTCATCCAGCAACAGGTTATAAAACTGGAAGAAGCGGAGAATGGCCCGTTTCAGGTTTCCGGCGGGCATGCTGGCGTGGGCCATCAGGGCGAAGGTGCCCGGTCGGGTGCGGGGAATGCCCCCCAGCAACAGGAATTCATCATTGGTGGCCATGACCAGCTGCATGCACAGGCGCACGTACTCTTCACTGGGTACCCGGGCGGTGGGATCCTCCAGGATCTCGGGGGAGACGTCCAGGCGGGTGATAAACGGTTGAATATCAAGGCCTGCCTGGCGGGCACGGTCCAGACAGGCGTTTACATAATGAACAGATACGGTACTAGTTTTCATTGTCACGCAGTATATCGGTAGTTGCGGTGGCATGTTGCCCCAGAGAATTCAAGAAGGCAAACAAATGGCGTAAATAGCCAGGGTTTTTGAACTTTCTGGTCATGTATTCAGTATGTGCCCCCACCTAGTATGTAATTCAATCATTTAATTGTAACAATAGACTGGCATTTGGACAGAAATATGAGCGGACCCCTTTCGAGCCTTAGAGTACTGGATTTCACCACTTTGTTGCCGGGGCCCTTCGGCGCCATGATCCTGGCGGATTGGGGCGCTGAAGTGGTGCGGGTGGAATCGCCCACCCGGCCGGATATGGTCCGTATGCTGCCGCCGATGGATGATGGGGTATCCGCCTGCCATGGTTTCCTCAATCGCTCAAAAAAGTCCCTGGCGCTGGATCTGAAGAAGCCGGATGCGGTGGCAGCAGTCAAACGCATGGTCAAGCAGTATGACATTGTTGTTGAGCAGTTCCGGCCTGGTGTGATGGACCGCCTGGGAGTGGGATATGAGGCCCTGAAGGCGGAGAACCCGGGTCTGATTTTCTGTTCCATTACCGGATACGGCCAGACCGGACCGTTCAAGCAGCGGGCCGGCCACGATCTGAATTACCTGTCCATTGCCGGGGTCACTGGCTACAACGGCAGAAAGGGCAGTGGTCCGGCGCCGATCAATGTGCAGGTGGCGGATGTGGCCGGTGGCTCCTACCATGCAGTCATGTCCATTCTGGCAGCGGTGATTCATCGTCAGCAAACCGGGGAGGGCCAGCACATCGATATCAGCATGACCGATGCGGCTTTCTCCATGCATGCGCTGACTGCGCCGCCGGCTCTGGTGGGCGGGGTGGAGCCCGGACTGGAAGAGACCCAGCTGAATGGTGGCAGTTTCTATGACTGTTACCAGACCGCCGATGGTCGCTGGATGTCAGTGGCGGGGCTGGAACCTCAATTCTTCGCCCAGTTCTGCCAGGCTCTGGGTCATCCGGAGTGGGCCGCCAAGGGGCTGGCCCTGAACCCTGATATTCAGGGACCGCTGAAACAGGATATTGCGGAAGTGATGAAAACCCGCTCCTTCGACGAGTGGGTGGAGGTGTTCAGCCAACTGGATGCCTGTGTTGAGCCGGTGCTGAGCTTTAATGAAGCCTGCGAGCACCCTCAGATTGTAGAGCGGGAGTTGCTGGTGGATGTGCCCACGCCGTCCGGCGGCAGCCAGCGTCAACTGGCGTCACCCGTGAAGTTTTCCGCCACGCCGCCCCGTTACGATTTCACCGGCGCCGTCCTGGGTGCGCATACGGAAGAGGTGCTGGAGGCCGCTGGTTTCAGTGCAGACGAGATTGCGGCGTTGAGGGAGTCCGGTGCGACTATGTAAACAAAAAAGGCAAGGTGCCAAAGCACCTTGCCTCATACAGTCTTACACGTGACCGGGCTTAGAGTTCGTTTTTGATCTTGCGGTGAGTGTAGCTCTGGGCATGATCAAAGATGGTCTGCATATCCTGCAACAACTCAGCGTAACCCTGGATGTTAACGGACCAGAACCAGCGTCGGAACAGGTTGTCCCGATCCGCTTTCAGTTCGTTCTGAATACCCACCAAAGGTGTGTACTCTGGCGCGGTGGGCTCGATATTGTCCAAAGCGCGCTGGATCAAATCGATAAGGGTTTGGTGGGCGCCAAACCCGATACCGTACAGGGTTGTGGTCCCCACATAGAACTTGTTCAGGGGATCATAAACGTAACCTCGATCAGCTGCGCTATTCATCAGCAACAGGTTTGATGTCGCTTTGGCAACTTCCAGCACTTTATCGACGTTCACCGGGTTGTTGCTACCCAGGTCCGGGCGGTACTGATCCGCGTTCGAGTGATAAACTGAACCAGGACCATTGGTGACCACGATGTAGGGAACCGGCCAATCTTCACGAATAAAACCCTGAACATCGGTACGCTGTTGGGCAAGACCGTAGTGGGCATACTGCACATCCAGATTCAGGCCGCTGGTGGCGGTCCCTACGTCCTGGTTCAGGTTGGAGCCTCCACTGTGGGCGCCCAGGAACAGAATATGATCTTCCATACCCGTGAACAGGTTGTACCCTACCGACTCCAGGTTGATGTGCAGACGTAAAGCGGAGTTGTCAAAGGTGGGGTTCTGGGCAAAGTAGGTTGAGCCGATCAGGGCGCTTTCACCCCAAACGAAGGACGTCGCCGGTAAATCCTCTTCACCATCGAACAGTATCACCGCCATTGGTGAGGTAATTTCGTCCTTTACGTCTTCGATGACAGCCAACAAAGCACCAACACCGGCCGCATTGTCCACCGCTGCGTTACACACAGAGCTGAATCCCTTATCGAGTGAACCGTCAACGGTGACACAGTGGCCAACGTCGCCGTTGATGCCATCGTAGTGAGCCGTCACCATGGTGGTGGGGCTTTGTCCTTCGGTGCCGGGGGGATACACGATACCGACGATGTTTTTTCCTGTGCGAACACCATCGCCATTGGGGTCCCAGCTGTCCTCAGAGTCCAGGTTGGCGGTATAGGATTGGTAAAACGTCGTTGCACCGAGGCCATCTTCTTCCCCGGCAGGTGTGACACCCAGTTCCACGAACCTGTCCACAAGCCAGGTTCGAGCCATTTCCAGTCCGTTGGATTCGGGGGTACGCCCTTCATAGGCGTCGTCTGCAATAACCTCTAATGTAGATTCAATGTAGTCCACAGTGGGGGCAGCCTGGATCGACGCAGCCGCCATCGCGACAGAGGCGCCCAGGGCGCATTTAGACACATATCCAAATTTGGTAAACATACAACACACTCCTTATGGGTTTGTAAATTTCCATTGTATTTTAAGCACTTGCGTAAATTCACAAGTGCTACCATCTTATGGGGTGCATATGACAAAACAAATTTGGTTTTGTTTAAAGTATGATGTGGGTCAACAAAAAAGCGGGTTAATATGGCCAGGGTGATGGCCACATTAACCCGCTTTTTTGGGGGGGAAGCGGACTCTATTGTTCCAGAATGACGTCTCGAATCCAGACTTTGCTGCGTTGGGCGGTTTCGCTCCACATAAAGGAAATGTGGGCGGAGGCATCTGTCAGCACCGGCCCTATGAGAAAGTCCAGATCGGCGGCCAGGGGTGGCAGATGGCTGATGCCGAAGCCCGCTTCGTCGATGGTGTCCTGCTGGGAAACACCGGGCATCTCGTACAACGGGGTGCCCACCAAGGGCATGTCCAGCAGGCGGGCCATGGCCACGGAGCTGTCATTGGGGACGATGTTGTCACCGGCACCGGTTAACACGTACAGGGGGCGTACGGGGCGACCATTGTCCGGGTAACGCATCAGGTCCACGTAGTTGATGGGATCGCCATAGTCTAGTAACTGTTGCACCGCACCTTTCATCAGGAGCGCTTCCGCGCCGTCGGCGTGACTGGGTTCCAGGTTGGAAAACGCCAGTTCCCACAGGGCAGAGCCGCCCAGGATGCTGGTCACACCCACGCCACTGACGTGGAATACAGCGCCTTTCAGGTCCGGTGACAATGCAGCATAGGCGGAGCCCAGAACTCCACCCAGTGAAGTGCCTTCCATAAACACATTGCCGGTATCCAGGTCCGGGGTGCCGTCGGCACATTGCCAGCAGCCACCCCAGCGCCATTTACCCACCACATCCAGGTCAGATAAACCAATCAGCGCCTTGTGGGCGGCGGCGAAGTCGATGTTGTTTTGGGTCATCATGCCGATTACCCGGCTGACGCGATCGATATGCAGATTCAGGAATACATAACCACCGTCGGCCGTGGAGCGGGCACCGTGGTTGGGAAAGTCCACGCTGAAGGTGGCAATGCCGAGTCCGGCGTTGAGGTTCGCCACTAACAGATCCATCTCCTTGGCTGCACCCAGCCCGTGGGCATAGAGGGCCACCGGCACTGGGCCGCTGCNNCATAGAGGGCCACCGGTACTGGGCCGCTGCGGGCTGCCCGGGGCAGGGTGAGGCGGAAGGGAATCCACTGTTCCTGATAGTCGCCGTTAAAGTCCACCAGTCCGATGCCGTTTTCACGGCGATAGTTATGGGTCATCAGCTCGCCGGTGACGAGAGCGGCGCGCCGGCTGAAATAGTTCTTGTAGTGCACCTGTACATTGCGCACCGGGTGCTCGGCGGCAAAGGTTTTGTCCACCAGGTTGCGAATGGGGTCCAGCACTTCGCTGCGCTCGCGTACGGTGAACAGAGTGGCGTTGCGCACTTCTTCCGGAGTCAGCCCCAGTTGGGTAATCGCCTGGTTCAATTGGGTCAGGTAGTTCCCGGCGGCGGGGTTCTCATCATTGGCCGCTCGGTTGGCCAATGCCGTGTAGTCAGAGGTTTCACCATCAATGGCGAGCTTTTTGGTAACCACTACCGCAACGGTGTGGCCGAAGGGCCAGCGTACCAGTGGGAATACTTCCAGCACGTTGGCCGGTGCGCTGACCTTGCGACCGCGCGCGTAAGCGTTGATCTGGGCCCGAACTTCCAGCGGCTCGCCGGTGGTCAGGTCCAGAGCCATGATCACATCGTCGCCGTATTTGGGCAGGGTGGCTGCGTCCGGCTGTTGGTCAAATTCGAATACCACCGCAGAGGCCGCCGAGAATCCACTGGCTCCGCTGAATATCTGCTGCACGCCGATGCCGCTGGCTTCCGGTAACTGGGCTCGCACCTCCGGCCTCAGTACCTCATCCGGCACCGCAACACTGATTCCGGTGAGGCTGGTGTTGTCTTCCTCCACCCAATAGTTGGAAGGAAAGGGGACGCCGCAGGTATTGAGACTTACCGGGTTGCAGGCAGGGTTGGCGAAGCCGCCGGGTGTGATTGCCGATAGCAATAACGCCAATACAGCAGACACACCGGTCCGATGTTTGAAGAGTGATCCCAGGATCATGGTCATTCCCTCGCTGGAAACTGGTTCTTGTTGTAGGGAGGAAAATCTAACATGAGGGGAGGCAGAAGAACTTGGCCAAAGAGGACGTTCTGGTTGGAAGTTTTTGTGTCCATCCGGCAGGGGCTCTGCGAGATGGACACGTGTTGTTCAGGCGATGGTTGGTATGGTTCGTTATAAACCTATTACCATTCGCTGCGACGCTTCTTGGCGCCACTCTTGGAAATGAGCCAGGCCAGGATCACGCCCAGCAGAACGGCGCCACCGCCCCATTGAATGCCTTCTTTCAGGTTGTCCTCGGCCAGACGGATGTTTTCCACCTGCAGCTTTTCGATGTCCACCTTCAGCAGTTCCACTTCCTCCTGCAACTGGCGGTAGGCGGCTTCGGTGGCGATGGCGTTGCGGGAGACTTTCTGAATGCGGTCCAGTTCCTGCTGCAGCTTCTCGGTGCTGTTGGACATTTTGCTGTGATCGGATTTCAGGCCACCCAGCTCGGAGCGGGTTTCGGACAGCTGTGATTTCAGAGTGCTGTTTTCAGCCTGCAGGCTTTGAATGCGTTTGCGGGCCTGGGCCAGTTGATCGCGGGCGATGGGTTCTTCGGTGGTGTATTGGGACTGTATCCAGCCTTCTTTGCCACCGGTGCGGATCTGAATCCATTCGCCGGACTCCTTCAGCACTTCCATGCTGGTGCCGCTGCGCAGGAAATCAATAATGCGATATTCGACGCTGGGGCCGGTGCGCATATCCACCCGCAGATTGTCATGTATGTAGAGCGTTTTGGCGTAGCCAGGAATTGCCAGAAGGCTGGCGATGATCAAAGTGGCAAGAGCGCTGATCAACTGTTTCACTTTAGTTCCCCGTGATTTTTGGTTTTGGCGCAGTGTATCGACTTTATATTGGTCTTAACGTTAACACAGATCACAATTGGTGATTAAGGCAGCACTTTCTTATAGGGTTTGACCATCACCTGTTTATAAACCCCGGCACTGACATAGGGGTCGGCATCCGCCCAGGTTTGTGCAGCTTCCAGGCTTTCGAACTCCGCGATCACCAGGCTGCCGGTAAAGCCCGCATCGCCGGGTGTTTCACTGTCAATGGCGGGGAAGGGGCCAGCCACCAGCAGGCGCCCCTGCTGTTTCAGCTCTTCCAGGCGGGCCAGGTGATCCGGTCTGGCGCCCATGCGTTTCTCCAGGCTGTTTTCCACATCTTCACTGACGATGGCGTAATACATTATCCCTCTGACTCCTGATTGTTGTCCGGTTTGATTTCGGTGATGTAGCGCGACAGGTAAATGAACTGACCCATAAAGAACACCACATTAATGATGGTGAAGCCCACCAGTTTGAAGGTCACCCAGAAATCCTCTCCATAGGTGAAATACACAAACAGGTTGATACCCCCCAGGGCGATGAAGTACAGCACCCAGATCAGGCAGATCGGCCCCCACTTGGAATCCGGCATGTTCAGGCTCAGGTGCGGTGCCTGTTTGAGAAAACCCTCAGCGGCCTTACGCACCAGGTTTTTGCCGATCAGCAGGCTTACCAGCAACACCGCAGCCACTGACCAGTTGACGATAGAGGGTTTCCACACGATGAAAATCGGATTGTCCAGCAGAATGGTCAGAGTGCCCATCACCAAGACCACGCCAAAGGTGGCCAGGTGCATTTTTTCCACCGTGCGTTTCCACAGCCAGAACACGGAGATCTGGATCACGCTGGCAACCAGCAGCACCTTGGTGGACAGGATCATGTCCTTGCTCATGTAGTAGGCGACCACAAACAGGGCCACCGGGAAAAAATCAAAAAACTGTTTCATATCAAATAATTCATTTTTAAAGAGGCACCAATGATAGAATATTTGACCCGCCTAAGCACTCCCGGAGCCGGTTGAAAGGATAATTTCATGCAAAACCTGCCCAGCACAGTCGATCTGCACACTCACAGCACCGCGTCTGACGGTGAGCTTGCCCCTGCGCAGCTGGTGGCGGAGGCCGCTGCTGCCGGGGTGTCCGCCCTGGCGCTGACCGATCATGATTCGGTGGCGGGCCTGGCGGAAGCGCGCCGGGCCAGTGCCGAGCTGGGGCTGGAGCTGATCAACGGCGTGGAGGTGTCTTCCCGCTGGAGCAATATGGATATCCACGTGGTGGGGCTGGGGGTAGACCCGGCGGATGAGCGTTTCCAGGGGAGGCTGCAAAGCCAGATGGAACGGCGTCTGGAGCGCGCCCGTCTGATGTCCCACAAGCTCGATAAACTGGGATATCCGGGGATGTTTGAAGCCGCGGCGCGGCAGGCTCCACAAAATATCCCCGCACGCCCCCATTTCGCCGATGCGCTGGTCAAGGCCGGTGCCTGCAGGGATCGTAAACAGGCCTTTCAGCGTTATCTGGCGCAGGCCAAGCCCGCCTATGTGAAAACCGACTGGCCGGATCTGATGGAGGCGGTACGCTGGATTCGGGAGGCCGGAGGGGTGGCAGTGCTGGCCCATCCCGGTCGCTACAAGCTGACCCGAACCAAGCTGGATCGGCTGGTGAAGGCCTTTGCCGAGGCCGGAGGCCAGGCTCTGGAAGTGTCCGTGGCCACCCATGGGCCGGAAATGGTGAAGCAACTTGCTGATTTGGCAGTAAAATATGAGCTTTATGCTTCCCAGGGAAGCGACTATCATGGCCCTTCCATGCGCTGGGTGCAATTGGGCAGGATGCCATCCTTACCGGGGCAGTGCCTGCCGGTAATGACATTGCTGGCGCAGAAAGTTGAGAGAGCCCGTAGAGTTAGCCCTTAGAGAGAGTCCGTAAGCTGGCCATGACCGACATTTTTCGTATTCACCCGGAAACCCCGCAGAAGCGGCTGATCAAGCAGGCCGCGGACCGTATCCGCAAAGGCGAGGTAGCGGTGTATCCCACCGATGCCGCCTACGCCGTGGGTTGCGCCCTGGAGAACAAGCGGGGCCTGCAGCGCATCGTGCAGTTGCGTCAGCTGGACGACAAGCACCAGTTCACCATTTTGTGTCGCGATCTGTCGGAACTGGCGAACTACGCCAAGGTGGAAAACTGGGCGTTCCGGCTGCTGAAAGCCAATACTCCCGGCCCCTATACATTCGTGCTGCGGGCCACCGGCGAGGTGCCCCGTCGCCTGATGCACTCCAAAAAGAAGACCCTGGGGCTCCGGGTGCCCGATAACCCCGTGGTGCAGGCGCTGCTGGAAGAAGTGGGGGAGCCCATTATGAGCACCACTCTGCTGCTGCCCGGCGAGGAGCTTCCATTGATTGACCCGGAAGAGATTTATGAGCGGGTCGGCAAACAGGTGGATCTGGTGCTGGACGGCGGCTGGGGGGAGATCGAAACCACCACCGTAGTGGATCTTGAGGCGGACTCGCCGGTGTTGTTGCGGGAAGGAAAGGGCGACCCGTCCCCATTCCAGTGAGCTGGCTCTTCGACAGCGTGGCGAATATCGCTATAATCACACCTTTCGTACCGGTGCCAAAGTCAGGGAAGGCGCCGGTGACGGCCAAACACAATATTAAAATCAGGAGTTTACCTTGAGCTCAGCAGTTTCGGAGCAGCGTGTCATTTCCGGCATGCGCCCCACAGGCAGCCTGCATCTTGGCCATTATCACGGCGTTCTTAAAAATTGGGTGAAGTTACAGCACGAATACGAGTGCTTTCTATTCGTCGCCGACTGGCACGCGCTCACCACCCATTATGAAGACCCCCGTGTAATCGAGGAATCCGTCTGGGACATGGTGATCGACTGGTTGGCGGCGGGAATCAACCCCGGCTCCGCCACCCTGTTCATCCAAAGCCGGGTACCGGAGCATGCCGAGCTGCATCTGCTGCTGTCGATGATGACGCCGCTGGGCTGGCTGGAACGGGTGCCCACCTACAAGGATCAGATCGAACAACTGAAGGAAAAGGATCTGGCCACCTATGGGTTTCTCGGCTATCCACTGTTGCAGAGTGCCGACATCCTTATTTACCGGGCGGGACAAGTGCCGGTGGGGGCGGATCAGGTGTCCCACATTGAGCTGACCCGGGAACTGGCCCGTCGTTTCAATCATCTCTATGGCCGTGAACCCGGTTTTGAGGAGCTGGTGGATCAGGCGATTCAGAAGNNCCGGTTTTGAAGAGCTGGTAGATCAGGCGATCCAGAAAATGGGTAAAAAGGCGGCGAAACTCTACCGCAGCCTGTTGAACAAGTTTCAGGAGCAGGGGGATGACGAGGCGCTGGAAACCGCCCACGCCCTGGTGCGGGAGCAGCAGAACATCACCCTCAGCGACAAAGAGCGCCTGCATGGGTTTATCGAAGGCAGCGGCAAGGTGATTCTTCCCGAACCCCAGGCGCTGCTGACACCGGCTTCCAAAATGCCCGGGCTGGATGGGCGTAAGATGTCCAAGTCTTACCAAAACACCATCACCTTGCGGGACACCGAAGACGAAGTCATGAACAAGATCCGCACCATGCCCACGGACCCGGCCCGGGTGCGTCGCACTGACCCCGGTGATCCGGAGAAGTGCCCGGTATGGCAGTGGCACATGGTCTATTCCGATGACGATACCCGCAATTGGGTGCAGAAGGGCTGCAAGAGCGCCGGTATCGGCTGCCTGGACTGCAAAAAGCCGTTGATCGATGCCATCATCGAGGAACAGAAGCCGCTGCATGAGCGTGCCCGTGAATACGAGAGCAATCCGGATCTGGTGCATTCCATTCTGCAGGAAGGGCGAGAGCATGCGCGCGATGCCGCCCGTNNCTGCAGGATGAGTTGAAGCCGATTCGCCTGCGGGCGGCGGAATATTCCGGCAACCCGGATCTGGTGAAAAGTATCGTGGCGGAAGGCTGCGAAAAGGCCCGTGACGCCGCCAAGCAGACACTGGAAGACGTACGAGAGGCCATGGGCCTGGGATACTTTTAATGACCATATCCGA
>JABAHQ010024257.1_pt1 | contig 13030 bp, 18 predicted proteins | sample 7062091 | NCBI WGS metagenome assembly JABAHQ01 (sample SAMN14534359, study PRJNA622989) | marine sediment metagenome | biome: marine biome [ENVO:00000428]; feature: marine pelagic biome [ENVO:01000023]; material: deep marine sediment [ENVO:00002113] | place: India: Gulf of Kutch | collected...
CAGCTGCCGCGCCACTACGGCCGGGTGCTCGAGGAGCTGGAGCGCCGCGAGGACGAGCTCCGCGGCAAGGTCAGCGACGAGTACATCGAGAACATGAAGAAGGGCCTCCGCCACTGGGTGGACGGCGGCAACAGCGGCTATCTCACCTGGGGCATCCTGCACTTCCGCAAGCCGGGGGGCTGAGCCGTCGATTCCCGCGCCCGCTGCCGAACAGCCCGCGGGAATCCCCTGCGGGCTTTTTGCCGGCGGCGTGCCGGCGGGAATTTTCCGAAGACCGGCGGGCTCTAAAATCTGAATGAGCCACTCGGAGATTGGCCCGTCCCGCATTCCGGGAGGGCGATCCGGGGAGGTGGAGCCATGCCGGTAGAGACGGCCGCGATCCGCAAGAACGGTCAGGAGCTCATCGGGGGCCTGCGGGTGTGGGTGAGCTGCGCGCCCGACGAATCCGGGAAGGAGGCCTGCTGGGGCTACATGAACCCGGACTGGGAAGCCCCCATCGGGAGGCTGGACCCGGAAGGAGAGGCCGACCCCCGTTACGAGCTGGTCCTGGCAAGCGGGGACGCCCTGCCCATCCGGGTGTGGGATCACCGCGACGAGCACTTCCTTCAGTTCATCCAGAACGGATACCGTACGATCCGTTTCCAGACCATCTGACCCTTTCCGCGAGCACCGCTCGAAGGGCCCGGGCTGCCTCCCGGGCCCGCTTTCCTCCCGGTCCCGGGCCTGTACGGGGCGCCAGAAGAGGCGGCACTTGATAGAGTGGACGGAGAGCCGCCACCAGGGAAGGCGTTACCGCTTGGCTCGGCACCGCAAGACCGATCCCACCCTCCTGGGCTGGCGGGAATGGGTGAGCCTGCCCGAGCTGGGGATCCCCCACATCAAGGCCAAGGTGGACACCGGGGCCCGCACCTCCGCCCTCCATGCCTTTTTCGTCGAGGCCTATGGGGAAGCGGGCCGGCGGATGGTACGGTTCGGGGTTCATCCCTACCAGGACCGGGACGAGGCCGTCATCGCGGTGGCTCCCGTCAAGGACCAGCGGTGGGTCAGCGATTCCGGCGGGCACAGGGAATTCCGCTTCGTGATCGAGACCCCGTTGACCCTGGGGAGCGAGACCTGGGCGGTGGAGCTCACCCTCACCAACCGGGACCCCATGAAGTTCCGGCTGCTGCTCGGCCGTACCGCCCTGCGCGGCCGGTTCGTAGTGGCCCCGGACCGTTCCTACCTCGTCGGCAAGCCGCCGGGGAAGCGCAAGCGGAAACGCCGGGCATGAAGATCGCCATCCTCTCGCGCAACCGCAGGCTCTACTCCACCCGCCGGCTGGCCGAGGCGGGCGTGCAGCGGGGACACGAGGTCCATTCCATCGATCCCCTGCGCTGCACCATCGACATCGCCTCCCAGCGGCCCACCATCCAGTTCAAGAAGGAGGAGCTCACCGGGCTCGACGCGGTGATTCCCCGCATAGGCGCCTCCGTCACCTTCTACGGCATGGCGGTGGTGCGCCAGTTCGAGATGATGGGGGTCTACTCCCTCAACGAGTCCGTGGCCATCGGCCGGTCGCGGGACAAGCTGCGGTCGCTGCAGCTCCTGTCCCGGGCCGGGGTGGGCCTGCCGCTGACCGGGTTCGCTCACTCGGTGGACGACACCGCGGCCCTGATCGAGCTGGTGGGCGGCGCCCCGCTGGTGGTGAAGCTGCTGGAGGGCACCCAGGGCCGGGGCGTGGTGCTGGCCGAGACCTACAAGGCGGCCGAGAGCGTCATCGACGCCTTCCGGGAGCTGGACGCCAACTTCCTGGTGCAGGAGTTCATCAAGGAGGCGGCGGGGGCGGACGTGCGCTGCTTCGTCATCGGCGAGAAGGTAGTGGCCTCCATGAAGCGCCAGGCCAAGGGGGGNNCAAGCTCACCCCCGAGGAGCGCTCCACCGCCGTCCGGGCCGCCAAGATCATGGGCCTGAACGTGGCCGGCGTCGACATCCTGCGCTCCAACCACGGCCCCGTGGTGATGGAGGTGAACTCCTCGCCCGGACTGGAAGGCATCGAGGCCGCCACCGGCAAGGACGTGGCGAGCCTGATGGTCCAGTTCGTCGAAAAGAACGCCAAGCCCTACAAGACCAAGACCCGGGGCAAGGGGTAAGGGGTGGCGGTGCCCCTGGTTATCAACGGAACCGCCATACCCCCCGGGACCCGGATCACCCTCGACCTCCCCGTCGCCCAGCTCCACACCCACACCCCGGTCAACATGCCGGTGCAGGTCATCCGGGGGAAGCGGGACGGGCCCCGGGTGNNTCGACGTCTTTGTCGATGCCGGTGCAGGTCGTGAGCGGAAAGCAGGACGGCCCGGTGCTGTTCGTCTCCGCCGCCATCCACGGCGACGAGATCAACGGCGTGGAGATCATCCGCCGCCTGCTGCGCCACAAGGTCCTGCGGCGCCTGCGGGGCACCCTGGTGGCCGTGCCCATCGTCAACGTCCACGGGGTCCTCCACCACTCCCGCTACCTGCCCGACCGCCGGGACCTCAACCGCGCCTTCCCGGGCTCGGAGCGGGGCTCCCTGACCGCCCGCATGGCCAACCTGTTCATGTCCGAGATCGTGGCCAACTGCACCCACGGCATCGACCTGCACACCGGCGCCATCCACCGGGAGAACCTGCCGCAGATCCGCGGCGACCTCGACGATCCCGAGACCGGCCGCCTGGCCCGGGCCTTCGGGGTTCCGGTGCTGATCAGCGCCGCAAGCCGGGACGGGTCCCTGCGCCAGGCGGCGGCCGAGCGCGGCATCCCCATGCTGGTGTACGAAGCGGGGGAGGCCCTGCGCTTCGAAGAGCTCTCCATCCGGGTGGGGGTGCGGGGGGTGCTCAACATCCTGCGGAGGCTGGGCATGCTCCGGCCCAGCCGCCGCAAGCACCCCCTGCCCGAGCCCTTCGTGGCCCGCTCCAGCACCTGGGTGCGCGCGCCCCAGAGCGGCTTCCTGCGGACCACGACGATCCTCGGGGCCCACGTGACGGACGGGGACCGCCTGGGGGTGGTGTCGGACCCCTTCGGGGAGCAGGAGGTTGCGGTGCGTGCGCACTCCGGCGGCATCGTGGTCGGCCGCACCCAGCTCCCCCTGGTCAACGAGGGCGACGGCCTGTTCCACATCGCCCGCTTCGAGGCGGCCCACGAGGTGGCCGCCCAGCTCGAGGCCTTCCAGGCCGGACAGGGCGAGCCGCAGCCGACCCCCTCCGAGGAGCCCACCGAGGACTGAATCCCGTCCTGGCAGGAGGCGCCATGGCCGCCGGGAGCCGGAGCCGGATTTGGCTGCAGCGGGCCGTGGGGGCCGAGCCCCGCGAGCTGGGCGCGGTGCTGCTGGCCTTCCTGTACTTCTTCTGCCTGCTGGCCGGCTACTACGTGCTGCGCCCGCTGCGCGACGAGATGGGCATCCAGGGCGGGGTGGGCAACCTGCAGTGGCTGTTCACCGCCACCTTCCTGGTCATGCTCGCGGTAATCCCCGCCTACGGCTGGGCCAGCGCGCGCTGGCCGCGGCGGCGCCTGCTCCCCGGCGTCTACGCCTTCTTCCTGCTCAACCTGGCCGCCTTCTACGCCCTGTTCGCGGCCGGAGTGGGGCCGGCGTGGGTGGCCCGGGTGCTCTTCGTCTGGGTCAGCGTGTTCAACCTGCTGGCAGTGTCGGTGTTCTGGACCTTCATGGCCGACCTGTTCAGCAACGAGCAGGGGCGGCGGCTGTTCGGGGTGATCGCCGCCGGGGGCAGCGCCGGGGCCATCGCCGGGCCGGCCCTGACCCTGGGGCTGGTGCAGGCCCTGGGGGTCCACGACCTGATCCCGGTGTCGGGGGCGCTGCTGGCGGGGACCCTGGTGTGCATCGGCGGCCTGCTGCACCAGGCGCCGCGCCTGCGCCGGACGGGCGAGGCGGCCCCTGAGGCCGGCTCCTCGCCGCCGCCGGAGGCGGGCGAGCCGGCGGCGGAGCGCGCCCTGGGCGGGACCGCCTGGGCCGGGGTGCGGCTGCTGGTGCGCTCGCCCTACCTGCTGGGCATCGGCGCCTACATCCTGCTGTACACCACCACGTCCACCTTCCTGTACTTCGAGCAGGCCCACATCGTGGAGGACGCCCTGGCCGACCCCGAAGACCGCACGGCCCTGTTCGCCGTCATCGACCTGGCGGTGAACACCCTCACCGTGACCACCCAGGTCTTCCTCACCGGCCGGGTGGTGGCCGCCCTGGGCGTGGGGCTGACCCTGGCCCTGCTGCCGGCCCTGGTGGGCGCGGGCTTCGCCGTCCTTGCCGTGGCCCCCGTGCTGGGGGTACTGGTGGTGTTCCAGGTCCTGCGCCGCGCCGCCGGATACGCCCTGGCCCGGCCGGCGCGGGAGGTGCTGTTCACCGTGGTGGACCGGGAGTCCAAGTACAAAGCCAAGAACGTCATCGACACCGTGGTCTACCGCGGCGGCGACGCCCTCACCGGCTGGGCCTTCAAGGGCCTCACCGCCCTCGGCCTGGGCCTGGCCGCCATCGCCGCCATCGGGGTACCCCTGGCGGCCCTGTGGGTGGCGGTGGGGCTGGGCCTGGGCCGGCGCCAGGAGGCCCTGCGGCGGCGGGAGGCCGGATGAAAACGGCATCGCCCGCTGAAGCGGGCTTCTACACGGTCCCGGAGCCTTTGTAGGAGCGCGGCTATGCCGCGCGATGCCGTTGGCCGAGGAAGGCATCGCCGGCTGAAGCGGGCTCCTACAACGAATACCGGCCCCTGTAGGAGCGCAGCTTCGCTGCGCGATGGTGTTTGCCGAAAACGGCATCGCCCGCTGAAGCGGGCTCCTACACGGTCCCGGAGCCTTTGTAGGAGCGCGGCTATGCCGCGCGATGCCGTTCCCGCGCAAGGAGCTCCACCATGACCATTACCCGCCGGGCCGTCCTGCGGCTTATTGCCGCCACCGCCGGATCCCTGGCCCTGGGCGGCCCCGGCCTGGCCCGGCCCGGCACCGGCATCCGCACCCGGGCTATCCCGTCCTCGGGGGAGAAGGTCCCGGTGATCGGTCTGGGCACCGCCCGCACCTTCGACGTGGGCCCCGCCGAGGCCGAGCGCGCACCCCTGCGCGAGGTCCTGCGCCGGTTCTTCGGCCACGGCGGCCGGGTCATCGACACCTCGCCCATGTACGGCACCGCCGAGACCGTGATCGGGGACCTGCTGGGCGGCATGGACCACCCCGAGCCCTTCTACGCCACCAAGGTCTGGACCCGCGGCCGCGAGGCGGGCATCCGCCAGATGGAGCGCTCCGCCGAGCGCCTGGGCACCGGGGACATCGACCTCATGCAGGTGCACAACCTGGTGGACTGGCGCACCCACCTGCCCACCCTGCGCGCCTGGAAGGCCGAGGGCCGCATCCGCTACCTGGGCATCACCCACCACGACGTGTCCGCCTTCGACGATCTGGAGCACATCATGCGCCGCCGGAACCTGGACTGGGTGCAGCTCAACTACTCCCTCGCCACCCGCGAGGCGGCCGACCGCCTGCTGCCGCTGGCCGCCGACCGCGGCATCGCCGTGCTGGTGAACGAGCCCTTCCACGCCGGGGGGCTTTTCCGCCGGGTGCGGGGCCGGGAGCTGCCGGACTGGACGGGGGAATTCGGCGCGGAGAGCTGGGCGCAGTTCTTCCTCAAGTACATCCTGGGCCACCCGGCGGTGACCTGCGTCATCCCCGCCACCAGCGATCCCGAGCACATGGTCGACAACATCCGCGCCGGCTACGGGCCCCTGCCGGACCGGGACCACCAGCGGCGGATGGTGCGGTTCTGGGAAAGCCTGTGAGGGGAGGCGGGAAGGCCCAAAAACGCCAAGACGCCAGGGAAGACGCATTCCGGACCGGGCCTTTGCACGGGCTGGCGGAAGTCGGCCGGGCTGCCGGAACGGGCACGGACCCGGCAGCCAACCGGGTTTCTCTTGGCGCCCTTGGCGTCTTGGCGTTTTCTTGCCGTCCGGCAGGGTGGCGCTAGCGGCTGGCCGGGACCTCGATGCGCAGGATGCGGTCGTCGCCGGGGCCCACCCGGCCGCGGCCATCGCGGTTGCTGGTGGTGACGTACAGCGCCCCGTCCGGGCCCTTCACCACCGCCCGCAGCCGGCCGAAGCGGGCGGCGCCGCCTTCCTCCCGGAGCCAGCGCTCGATGGCCTCCACCGAATAGCCGTCGCCCCGGTCCAGGACGATGCGGATAAGGGCCTCGCTGCCCAGGGTCCCCAGGTACAGGTCGCCCCGGTGGAAGGCCAGGCCCGCCGGCGGCGTGGTGACCTCGGGCCAGGCGATCAGGGGGTCGGCGTAGCCGGCCTCCCCGGGCGCGCCCACCACCTCGGGCCAGCCGTAGTTGGCGCCCTTGCGGATGATGTTGACCTCGTCGAAGGCGCCGAAGCCCACCTCACCGGAGGGGCCGTGCTCGGAGGCGAACAGGGCGCCGGTGACCGGGTCCCAGGCCAGGCCCTGGGGGTTGCGATGGCCCAGGGAGTACACCGGCGAGCCGGGGAAGGGGTTGTCCGCCGGGACCTCCCCGTCGGGGGTCACGCGCAGGATCTTGCCGCCCAGGGAGCCCCGGTCCTGCGCCAGCTTGCGGGTGAAGGTCTCGCCGGTGGCGATGTAGAGCAGGCCGTCCGGGCCGAAGGCGATGCGGCCACCGTCGTGGTAGCGCCCGCCGGGGATGCCGTCGAGGATGACGCGGTCGAATTCGCCGCGGTCGCCTTTGTGGCGCAGGCGCACCACTCGGTTGGCCAGGCCGTCGCCGCCGCGGTAGGTGTGCATGACGTAGACGAAGGGCGGCTCGGGGAAGTCCGGGTGCAGGGCGAGGCCCATGAGCCCGGCCTCGCCGGTGCGCAGCACCTCCAGCTCGGCGTAGGGCTCCGGCTGGAGCTCGCCGTCCCGGATCAGGCGGATGCGGCCCGGGCGCTCGGTTACCAGGGCGGCGCCGCCGGGCAGGAAGGCCAGGTCCCAGGGGATCTCCAGGCCCTGCACCCAGGTGGTGACCTCTACCCCCTCCGGCTCCGGGACATAGGTGTCCGCCACGGTCTGGGGCTTCGGCCCCACCTCCGCCGAGCAGCCCGCCGCGGGCAGGCCCAGGCCGGCCACCAGGCCGGCCAGGCAAGCGGCCCGCAGAAATCGGGTGTGGCGCGGCCGTGCATCCATGGGCCTGTCCTCCCGGCTCCCCTTACCCCCACCATGGCCCCCGCGAGGCGGAAGCAAAAGAGACTCAGCCCTCGCCGGGCAGGTCCCGGGGCCCCGTGACGCTCACCTCCAGGTCCCGCAGGCGGCCGTCACCCAGGCCGTAGATCCAGCCGTGGACCTTCAGGTCCTGCCCCCGGGCCCAGGCGTCGCGCACCACCCGGGTCCGGCAGACGTTGCCCACCTGGGCGCGGACGTTGATCTCGCACAGCCGATCCACCCGGGCCCCCTCGTTCAGATCCGCCAGCTCGTCCCGGTGCCGGTCCGCCACATCGCGGATCAGCTCCAGCCAGCCGCTGATGAAGCCCGAGCCCTCGCCGGCCAGGGCCGCCTTGATCCCCCCGCAGCCGTAGTGTCCGGTCACGATGACGTGGCGGACCCCCAGCACCTCCACGGCGAACTGGAGCACCGACAGGTAGTTGAAGTCGTTATGGGGGGCCAGGTTGGCCACATTGCGGTGGACGAACAGCTCCCCGGGCTTGAGGCCGACGATCTCGTTGGCCGGGACCCGGCTGTCGGCGCAGCCGATCCACAGGTAGTCCGGGCTCTGCTGGCGGGCCAGCTGAGGGAAGAAGTCAGGGTTTTCGGCCTGGACCGATTCCGCCCATTGGCGGTTGTTGTCCAGCAGTTGGCGGATCTCTTCCATGGCGGCGCTCCTGAAGCGGTGGGCGGCTCGGAATCGGGGACCGGGAGGCTGCGGGCCCGGCCGCCCCCTCGGCTCGGGCGGATTCTACCGGTAATGTGGAGGTTGGGACCATCTATGGGAGGGCGGTAATATCCGGCGCCGGGCCAACCACGGCCCGGCGCTCGTCGGAATCCTCCAAAATGGTTGCCGGGAGTTGGGAGAGGCAAGGCTCCAGGGACAGCGGGCAGGAGGGTGCCGACTCTGCTTGCCGGTCCTTCCCCCTTGGCCTACGCTCCTGCGGAAAGAGCCTTTCCGAAAGAGACCCGTGATGGCGCCAGCGGTAACGAAAACCCCCGATCCGGGCATCGATGCCTGGTCCCTGACCGAGGTGCGCCGGTTGCTCTCCCGCGAGCTTTCCGGGTCCGGGGTGAAGGTGTGGCTGTTCGGCTCCCGTGCCCGGGGCGACCACCGGGTCTTCTCCGATATCGACATTGCCCTGCAAGCGCCGGAGGGGGCAGTGCCTCCCGAGCGCATGGCTGCCCTGCGGGAAGCCTTCGAGGATAGCCGTATCCCCTATCGCGTTGACCTGGTGGATCTTGCCCGGGCCGATGAAGCCCTGGTCGAGCGTGTCCGGTCCGAGGGCCTTCCATGGCGCATCTGAGCCAGCGATTGCAGGAGGCCGAAGAGGCGCTGGCGCGCTTAACAGGGCGTTGTAAAACGTCGTGAGGAAGGCCATATGCAAGGCGCACACCGCGCAACGACCGAGGCATATCATCCAGATAGGTGAGGGAGCGAGCAGTGCGCAACGCAGCAGATGGCCTCCGCAACAGTTTTTCAACGTCCTGTTACAGGAAGCGGCTTCCTTGGAGCCCCCCCTTCCGAGCTGGAGCGCGACGGCGCCATCCAGCGCTTCGAGCTCACGGTGGAAGCCTTTTGGAAGGCCGTCCGGGCTTATCTGCTGGAGCGAGAGGGCCTGGAGTGCGGATCGCCCAAGGGCTGCATGCGGGCCCTGGGCGAGGCCGGCTACGCCGGCGCCGAAGAGGTTGTCGGCCTGTTGGCGATGGTGGATGACCGGAATCTTACCTCCCACACCTACCGGGAAAAGCTCGCCCAGGAGATCTTCTCCCGGCTGGAGGGCCACCATGGGCTAATGGTGGGGGTGCTTGAGCGGCTGAATTAGGACAGGGGCATTCTCGGCCTGGCTTCCCAACAGGCAGGCCGAAGTAGCCTTCCATTTTCGCAGCAATATTGGGTCAGGTGGCATTCATGGAGCCGAATCAGGAATGGACAGGACACTGGCGCCTGGGCCTGGATCCCGGCCGCGAGGCCGAGATCGGCCGCGATCTGCTGGCGATCTTCGACCGTTTCTGGCGCGCCACGGGAGCCGCCGAGCGCTCGAAGAGCACGAGGAACCGGTACGCCGGCGGCCTGCAGGCCCTGGGCGCCTACCTGGTGGAGAAGGCCGTTACCGAAGACGAAGACCGGGACAAGGGCGCGGAGGACCTTCTCCGGGCGTATCTGGACCCCGAGGAGGGGCCCCTGGTCCACCCGGACGACGAGGAATGGCAGCGCGAGGTGGATGTCGTCTGCAAGAAGCTGTACCGGTTCCTGTTCTAGCCCAAGGACGCCGGCGGTGAGCGGTGACTGCGCTGGGCCGGAATAGGGGCCTGGCGCTGGCCGGGAGAGATGTTCCGGCAGGTGCAACGGTCCGGGGGGCAAAGCGCCAGACTCGCCCCCGGAGTCACGGGCCATCCAACCAAAGGGAGGGGCCATGCCCGACGGCGGCCTGCTCGGACTGCTGCTGCTCGGCTTCGGCCTGGGCCTGACCCACGCCCTCGACGCCGACCACATCATGGCCGTCACCTCCCTCGCCAGCCGCGAGCCCGGTTGGCGCCGCACCCTGCGCTTCTGCGGCGCCTGGGCCATCGGCCACGGCCTCACCCTCCTCACCGTCGGCACCGTCGTCCTCGCCCTGGGCTGGCACCTGCCCGAGGCCCTCTACGGCACGGCAGAGCGGCTGGTGGGGGCGGTGCTGATCGCACTGGGCCTGTGGGTATGGTGGGACCTATGGCGGCGCCGGGTGCGCCTGCGCCCCCACCGCCACGGGGACGTGACCCACGTCCACCTGGTGGAAGGGCAGGGCGACGGCCACCGCCGCTGGGCCGACCACAGCCCGGTCTTCGTCGGCGTCCTGCACGGTCTGGCCGGGGCCGCCCCGCTCATGGCCCTGCTGCCCTCCGTGCAGGCGGGCAGCGCCTGGATCGGGCTGGCCTATCTGGTGGTGTTCTCGGTTGGGGTGCTGGTGAGCATGGCCGGGTTCGGCATGCTGTTCGGCACCGTGCAGGACTGGTTGGCGCGGCGGGGGAGTGGGCTCATGAATGGGCTGCGGTTCGTCGTGGGCGGGCTGGCCGTGGGGCTGGGGGCGATGTGGCTGGCGGGAGCAGCTTGAGGTGCGGCCTTCTCCGGCTCTTATGCCGTTGAAATACCGCTATCCCCGCATATCCGGCCGGTTGGCCGCATATTTGGTATTTGGGGCGCCGATTTCTAGTTAGGGATTGTGCAAGTGGTATACACGGCGGAAGAAGGTTACACGGTCGAGGATTTGCTGCATTTTGGCTATTCGCATGTCGATGCTGCAAAGCTCTTATTCAAAGCCGATCCGGTATTCTACGATTCCGCAGGGTATCTCATGCACCTCGGGATTGAGCTGGTTTTAAAGGCGTGGCATCTCTATTCGTTTGGGCAGTTTGACAATACTCACGACCTGGTCAAGCTAGCCGACCACGACGCCTCAGCCCGCGGCAGCCGTGAATGAGCGAGGAGTTCAGGAGTTCAGGAGTTCAGGAGGAGTTCTGGGGACACCTTACATAATTTTGGCTCTTCCGGGATTTCCGTACCTGGTTGCGACGTAAAAAGGACACGGCCATCCTCCGGCTAGAGGTAATTGGTCCATGACCACCGGAGGAGCGAGCCGTGTCCACCAGCCTTCTGTACTACAGCTTCGGCATCCGTGACCATGCCCACGTCCGGACCGAGTACCGAGAGGGGGCGACCCTTTTCCATGTAGCCCCGAAGGAAGACGCCTTGCGATGCCCGGCCTGCCGGAGTCGGGCGGTCATCCGCAAAGGGGTTATCCCGCGGGCCCTGCGGGCCTTGCCCATCGGGCACCGGCCCACCTGGATCCAGGTACCGGTCCAGCGTGTGGGCTGCAAGGACTGCGGCGTGATCCGGCAGATTGCCCTGCAATTCGCCGACCCGGGACGCAGCTATACCCGGCCTTTCGCCCGACTCGTGCTCGACCTCTGCCAGGTGATGGCCATCCAGGAGGTGGCCCGATTCCTCGGGGTGGCCTGGGACGTGGTGAAAGGCATCCTCAAGGCGCACTTGGCGCGCCGTTACAAGCGCCCCCGTCTCAAGCATGTTCGGCGCATCGCCATCGACGAGATCAGCTCTAGCAAGGGGCATCGCTATCTCACCGTCGTCATTGACCTGGACCGCGGCCGGGTCCTGTTCGTGGGCGAAGGCAAGGGCGCCGATGCCCTGAAACCGTTCTGGCGCCGCCTGAAGGCCGCCAAGGCCCAGATCGAGGCCGTCGCCATCGACATGAGCCCGGCCTACCAACGGGCCGTGGCCGAGAATCTGCCCAAGGCGGCGGTCGTGTTCGACCGCTTCCACGTGGTGAAGCTGTTCAACGACAAGCTGACCAATCTCCGGCGCCAGCTGTACCACCAGTTGCCCGACGAAGAGCAGCGCCAGGCCCTCAAGGGAAGCCGGTGGCTACTGCTCAAAAATCCCGGCAACCTGGACAGCAATCGGGACGAGCAGGAGCGCCTCCGCAAGGCGCTGACGCTGAACGAGCCCCTGGCAACGGCCTACTACCTCAAGGAGGACCTGCGCCGCTTCTGGAACCAGCCCGACCAGGCCGCCGGAATCACCTTCCTGCTGGACTGGATCGAGCGCGCCCAGGTTTCAGGAGTCCGCATGCTGGAGCGCTTCGCCCAGACCCTCATCGACCACTGGCATGGCTTGATCGCTTATTTCAGCCACCGCATCACCACGGGGCCGCTGGAAGGCCTGAACAACAAGATCAAGACCCTCAAGCGCCAAGCCTACGGCTTCCGCGATATGGACTTCTTCAAGCTCCGGATCAAAGGCGTTCACGAAGCCAGGTACGCATTTACCGGATGAGCCAGAAAAAAAGTCTTCACGTCCCCCTCTTCTTCTCGGGTTCCCATTATCATGGGCGGACCTGTGGCATCAAAACACCCCCGCTCCTGGGTTTCTTTTTTAGAGTTTTTAGAGAACATGGTCAATCAACTCATACCTTTGTCAGAATTCCGGGGACACCTTACTTAATTCCCTCAATTACCCAAATCGGTCGAAGAAACGAATTATGTAAGGTGTCCCCGGAACTTACGCGCAACCGATTCCCTCCCTGCGCGGCGAGCGGGAGTCCCTGGTATGCTGGGCATGTTCCGGTCTCGGTAGCCGCGGAGGAAGCCATGGCCCTGCCCGAGCGCACCCGCACCCTCTACGAGGCCCTGGAAGCCCTGCCCGAAGGGGTCACCGGGGAGATCATTCACGGTCAGCTCTACGCCCAGCCGCGGCCTTCCGGCCGGCACATGGCGGCCAGCTCCAACCTGGGCGCGGAGCTGATTTTCCCCTACGGACGCGGCCGCGGCGGCCCCGGCGGCTGGTGGATCATCGACGAGCCGGAGATCCATTTCCTGCGCGACACCGAAATCCTGGTTCCCGACCTGGCCGGCTGGCGGCGGGAGCGAATGCCCGAGCCCCCCGAGGACCAACGGTTCGAGGTGGTGCCCGATTGGGTGTGCGAGGTCCTTTCCCCCGCCACCGCCAGCAAGGACCGGGAGGTGAAGATGCCCGTCTACGCCGGCTACGGTGTGGCCTGCGCCTGGATCGTTGATCCCCGCGAGCGGACCCTGGAGGCCTATCGCCTCCAGGACGGCGGATGGGAGCTTCTGGCTGCCTTCGGAGGCAAGGATGCGGTGGATGCGGCGCCCTTCCCCGAGGCGAATTTCCGAGTGGCGGATCTATGGCGCTGAAACCGGGGCTACCGTTATGGTCTAGGCCTGCCGCCGATCGGGCTGTAACTCGCCCCGGCCTGGAAGGTCGGCCCGACGCGGGCGTGGCGGCGAACCGCCCGGCCCACCATCCGAACACCGGCGCCCTGTTGCGGGTCTACGCAAAGGACAAGACCTGACC
>JABAHQ010016178.1_pt1 | contig 13029 bp, 9 predicted proteins | sample 7062091 | NCBI WGS metagenome assembly JABAHQ01 (sample SAMN14534359, study PRJNA622989) | marine sediment metagenome | biome: marine biome [ENVO:00000428]; feature: marine pelagic biome [ENVO:01000023]; material: deep marine sediment [ENVO:00002113] | place: India: Gulf of Kutch | collected...
CAACGACGTGGGCGCCGCAGGCTCCACCGGCCGCGGCGAAGCGAACCTGTACAACCTGACGTCCTACCTCATCGTGGAGAACATGCGCCGGGGGATGAGCCCGAAAGACGCCGCCATGGCGGGGCTCCGGCGCATCAGGGACAACACCATCGAGCGACGGCTGCTGAACGACCGCGGCCTGCCCGCCTTCAACGTCCGCTTTTTCGCCCTGAACAAGCGCGGCGAGTACGCCGGCTGCTCCATGTACGCCGGCGGCGGCAGCTACGCCGTGTGCACGGAGGACGGGTCGAGACTGGAAGACCTGGAGCCGCTCCTGGACGGGCAGCCGTAGCTTGTCGGGAGGCTGATCCCCCGGGCGTGCCGGCCGGGGCCGGCTCGAGCTCGAATTCGGCAGCAGCTTGACAGGAGCGGGATGATGACGGGTCCTCCTTCCATCGAATCCCTGTACCGAAGCATGGCCCGGGCCCGGGCCTTCGAGCTGCTCCAGCTCGAACTCTGGCGCGAGGGCCGGATCTCGGGCGAGCTGCACCTCGGGACGGGGGAGGAGGCGGTGGCGGCGGGGATCGCGGCGCTGCTGGAGCCGGACGATGCGGTGGCGCTGGACCACCGGCCGACGCCCATGATGCTGCTGCGGGGGGTGGACCCGGTCGCCATGGTACGGGAGCTGGTGGGCCGGGAGGACGGGCTGTGCGGCGGGATGGGCGGACACATGCACCTGATGGACCCTCAGCGTCTGGCGGCGGCGTCCGGGATCGTGGGCGCCGCGGCGCCCACCGGCGCGGGATTCGCCCTCGCGGCACGGCGGCTGCGGCCGGGCTCGGTGGCCCTGGCTTTCTTCGGCGACGGCGCCATCAACCAGGGCATGGTCATGGAAACGCTGAACCTGGCCGTGGCCTGGTCGCTGCCCCTCGTCTTCGTCTGCAAGGACAACGGGTGGGCCATCACGACGGAGTCGCGGGACGTGACCGGCGGCGACCTGGTGGACCGGGCGGCCGCCTTCGGCATGCCGGCCCGATCCGCCGACGGGCTGGATCCCCGGTCCGTCCGCGAGGCGACCGGACCGGCCGTCGACAGGGCACGCACCGGCCGCGGCCCGTCGTTCCTGCTCTACCGGTGCGCGCGCCTGGACGGCCACATGGCGGGAGATGTCCTGGGCCGGATGGCGGATCGGCCGCTGACCGAGGGGCGCGACACGATCCGACAGGTGACGGGCGCCGTCCTGTCCCGTGGCGGCGGCAGCCTGAAGGAGCGGGCGGCCAGCCTGGCGTCCATCAGCGGGCGCATGCTGAAGGTCCGGGGCCAGAAGCGGGACGCGGCCTCGGACCCGGTGGTGGCCATGCGCAAGGTGGCCGCAGCGGAGGCGGTGGACGTGGACACGGTGGACGCCGAGGTGCTGGACGAGATGGCGGCGGTCCGGGCCGAAGCGCTGGGGGCGCCGTGAGGACCCTCGAGTTCGGCGCCGCCATCGATGAGGCCGTGGCGGAAGCCATGGGCCGGGACGACCGCGTTCTGGTGTTCGGGGAAGACGTGCCGCTGCTGCGCAGCGCCCTGTTCGCCCGGTTCGGCGGGGAGCGGGTCATGGGCGCGCCCATCAGCGAATCGGCGTTCCTGGGCGCCGCCGTGGGCGCGGCCATGGCCGGGCTCCGGCCTGTTGTGGAGATCATGCTCGTGGACTTCATCGCCGTGGCCATGAGCGCGGTCCTGAACGAGATGTCCAAGGTCGAGAGCTTCTCCGGCGGCCGCTGGTCAGTGCCGCTGGTGGTCCGCGCGACATGCGGCGGTGGGTACGGCGATGGCGGCCAGCACGAGCAGGCGCTCTGGGGCATGCTCGCGGGGATCCCCGGCCTCACCGTCGTGGTGCCGTCCGTGCCGGCGGACGCCGCGGGGCTCATGCGTGCCGCCATCGAGGCCGACGGCCCCGTCGTGTTCCTGGAGCACAAGCTGCTCTCGGCCCTCTGGCTGGACTCCATGGGCGGTGCCAGCCGGGACACGGTGGCGTTCGACGTGCCCGCCGCCGGCGCCGAGGGCCCGGTACCGGACCCCGTGGAGGCGGTCCCCATCGGCAGCGCCGCCGTGCGGCGCACCGGCGAACAGTTGACCGTGGCGTCTCTGGGGACGGGCGTGCANNGTGCACCGTGCACTGGACGCCGCCGAGCGCCTGGCCGGCCGCGGCATCACCACCGAGGTCATCGACCTGCGCAGCGTCCGGCCGCTGGACACGGACACCGTGCTGGCCTCGGTGCGGAAGACCGGTGCGCTGCTGGCCGTGGACGAGGACTACCGGGCGTTCGGCCTGACCGGCGAGCTCGCAGCCGTCGCTCTGGACGACGGCCTGCGGTTCCGGTACGGCCGTGTGGCGACGGAGGGCGTCATCCCGTACGACCGGCGCAGGGAAGACGCGGCGCTCCCATCCACCGCCCGCATTGTGGGGGCGGCGGAGCGGTTGCTGGCATGACCGCGCGTGAAGAGGCCCCGGGCAGGCAGGACACCCGCGCAGAAGGAAGATGCCGCGCCGGACAAAGACGGCGCGCGGCAGGAGACCGCCACGGAGATCGGGTACGCGGTGAACCCGACGATCGCCGGCAACCCGGCTGAAACGCCCTCGACCTCGACCTCGAATTCGAACCTCGACCTCGAACAGGCGGGACGACCGATGAAGATCCTCCGCGACCGCGTGGCCCTGCTCACGGGCGCGTCCCGGGGCATCGGCGCGTACGTGGCCGAAGCGCTGGCCCGGGAGGGCGCCCGGCTGGCCCTGGTCGCCCGGTCCCGGGACCAGCTCGACGAGACGGCGGCCCGGGTCGAAGCGGCCGGCGGGGTGGCGGTGACGCTGCCGGCCGATCTGCTGGCAGACGGCGCCGTGGACCACGTGCTGGCGCGGACGGAGTCGGCGCTGGGTCCGGTGGACGTGCTGGTGAACAACGCGGGGATCGAGCTCATCGGCCCGCTCCACCAGGTACCCTTCGAGAGCGTCGAGCGGGTCATCCGGCTGAACCTGTTGAAGACGATGGAGCTGACCCGTGCCGTGCTGCCGGGCATGGTCGAGCGTGGTCGGGGGCACGTCGTCGTGATGGCTTCGCTGAGCGGGTACGCCCACCCGCCGTTCTATGAAGCGTACGCCTCCAGCAAGGCGGGGCTCATCGCGTTCGCCCACTCCCTGCGAGGCAGTCTCCAGGGGACGGGCGTCGGCGCGTCGGTCGTCGTGCCGAGCTTCGTGTCCGGGGTGGGGATGCGACGCTACACCGAAGAGGACGACGGCGTCGGCATCGCGCCACTGGCCGGGGGCAAGCCACCGGACGCCGTGACCCGGGCCGTGGTCCGTGCCATCCGGACGGACCGCGCCGAGATCATCGTGGCGCCCTGGACCGCCCGGCTGGTCTACCGGCTGGTCGGCGGCTCGCCCGGCTTGAGGCAGGCGCTCATGATCGGCGTGTCCGGTGTGCGCCGCATGTACCGTCGCGTCGTGGAGCGGCGAGGCGGCGGCGGGTTCACGGGNNGTATCCGGACGGTCCGTGCCCACGCCGGATCCCGTCTCCCATTCCTCCCGGATGTCGATGCCCATGCGCGCCATGTCCGAGAGCAGCCGTCCCGGCCGGGCCAGGTGCGCCTGGAAGTGGACGCCCGGCCGCCGGACGCTGCCGTCCAGCAGCTGGAGGATCGTCGCGGCGACGGGAATCGCCGTGAGGTCGTACGCGTCCTCGTGGCTCAGGGCGGCCCGGACCCGGGTGGTCCGGCCGCCCGCCCGGCCTTCCGCTTCGACCCGGAGCATCGCGAGGAACGGTGGCCTGGCCGTGAGGCGAAGCGCCTGGACCAGCCAGCGGGCGGCCAGCTTCCGGCCCGGCGTGCCCAGGCGGGTGAGCAGCATGGTGGCCGGCAGGACCACCCAGTCGACGTACCAGTGGGACCCCGCCACATAGAACCCCGCGTCCCTGAGCCCGGGGTACCATTCGGTCAGTGGCTCCAGCTCGTCCAGGTACACGGGCGCGCACACGCGACGGCCTACCGGTGGGCCGAAGTCGACACGCAGGAAGTCCCGGCTGTTCCACCAGCGGATCCTGCGCCACGCCCCGTCTCGCACGGCCAGCATGCGGGTCCGGGCCACCTCTACGGCGAACTCCCGGGCCGTGCCGGCCGAGATGTCGATGCTCTTCCAGTCCACGTCCAGCGCCGCAGCCACACGGGCCACGTCCAGGACGTCGAAGGCAGCCGCCGCATGCCGGATCAGGACGGCCGGCAGACCGGGATGGAAGCCGCCGTCGATGACGAAGCAGCGGCCCGCCGCCTCCACGTCCGGCGCCATGGCCCGCAGCGCCCGGGTCTTGTCCGCTCCGTACTGGACCTCCAGCACGTCGGTGCCGGCGTCCAGCGCCGCCCGGGCCGTCGTCAGGGCGTGCTCGGCCCGGCTCGTCGCCACCACCACCAGGTCCACGCGCTCCAGCGCCGCCCGCACGGCCGCCGCGTCGTCCGCGTCCACAGAGATGCCCCGGACCCTGTCGGCGTCGAGGCCGTCGTTGAGCTTGTCCGCCAGCTGCCGCGCCCGGAGCTCAACCCGGCCCGCGACCACGACGGCCGCCCTCGTTTCCCGGGCCAGCAGCCGTGCCAGACGACGACCGGTGTTGCCGTACCCGCCGAGGATCAGGACCCGCGGTTCGTGCTCGGCCATGCCCATAGGATACGGTGGCGAGCGCCGCGGCGCGACGCCGCTCCGGTACCCGCAGCCCTTGCCGTGCGGACGTTCGCCCTCCAATTATGGATGCTACTAAGACCCGCCAGGTCTGCTGCCCGGTGTCCGCCGCTGGATGCCTTTCCCCTCGTAGAAGCCAGAGAATGTCGATCCGCCTGTCCACTCTAGGGGGCCTGACGGTGCGCCATCATGGCGCGGAGCTCACCGCGGCGTCCGGCCAGCCCATCCGCTCCGCGCTGCTCGTGTACCTGGCAGTGGAGCGGACGGCGACCCGGGACGAGGTCGTAGCCACGCTGTGGCCGGACCGGCACGATTCCCGGGCACGGCACGCCCTGAGCCAGACGCTCTACGAGCTGCGCAAGTCGCTGGGTGACGACTGGGTCGACGCCGGAGGCGACACGCTGCGCACCACCGACCTGGTCCAGGCCGACGCCGTGGAGTTCCGCAGTGCGGTCGAGGAAGAACGCTTCGAGGACGCCCTGGAGCTGTACGGCGGGCCGTTCCTGGACGGCGTGCACCTGGCGGTGACCGAGCCGTTCCAGGACTGGGTCGACCGCGAGCGTGCCCGGCTCGGCCGCCTGCATCGGAAAGCGCGTCGCGCAGTGATCGAGCGGCGCCAGGCCGCGGGCGACCTGGACGGCGCCCGGGAGGCGGCCCGGGGGTGGGTGGACCTGGACCCGCTGGATGACGAGGGCCAGCATCGTCTCATCGAGCTGCTGGCGGCCACGGGCCAGCGGTCCGAAGCGCTCCAGCACTTCGACGGGTACCGGTCCCTGCTGGCGGAGGAGCTGGGCGTGGAGCCCCTCGAGGAGACGGTCCGGCTCGCCCGGGAGATCCGTTCCGGTTCGAGCATCGGTCCCGTGGCCACCGGCACAGCGCACCGGGAAGAGCCCGTGACGCCGGATGCCGACGGCCCGAAACGGGTGGCGGTGCTGCCGTTCCTGAACCTGAGCCCGGACCCGGACTGGGAGTACCTGAGCGACGGGATCACGGAGGAGCTGATCAACCGGCTGGCGCGGCTCGAAGACCTGGCCGTGGCCGCCCGGACATCGGCTTTCGCGTTCAAGGGCAGCGACGCGGACGTGCGCGAGATCGGGCGCCGGTTGTCGGCGTCCCACATCATCGAAGGCAGCGTCCGGGTGGCCCGTGGCCAGCTCCGGGTCCGGGCCCGTCTGGTCCCCGTCCAGGCCGGCGCCACGAAGGCGATCCCGCTGGACGACGTGCCGCTGGAGCGATCCCTGGACGACGTCTTCACGGTCCAGGACCAGATCGCCCAGTCCGTGGTGGACGCGCTCCGCATCCAGCTCGGCTGGCGCGAGGAGACCCTGCTCACGGAACACCCCACGGAAGATCCCAAGGCGTTCGATCTGTACATGCTCGGCCGCTACCACTGGAACCAGCGCACGCCGGAAGGGCTCCAGCGCGCGGTCGAGGCGTTCCGGGAGGCCATCGCTCTCGACCCCGAGTACGCGCTGGCGTACTCGGGGCTGGCCGACGCCCTGGTAGCCGTCGCCCAGTTCCAGTACCGGCCGCCCCGGGATGTGCTGCCGGACGCGGAGCGGGCCGGACACCGGGCGCTGGAGCTGAACAGCCGTCTCCCGGAGGCCCATACCACCATCGCCCACATCCGGGAGACCTTCTACTGGGACTGGGACGCGGCGGAGCGCGGGTACCTCCAGGCCGTGGAGATCGATCCCCGCTACGCGTTCGCCCGGGCGGTCTACGCCGACATGCTCACCGCCCTGGGCCGGCACGACGAGGCCCGGGAGCAGATGCGGGAGGCGCAGCGCATCGAGCCGCTGTCGGTCCCCATCCGCTTCCAGAAGGGCACACAGCTCTACCGGTCCGGCGCGTACGGCGAAGCGTTGAAGCTGCTGGAAACGGTGACCGACATGGCGCCCGACTATTTCGCCGCCCACGTGTTCGTCGCGGCGACGCTCACGGCCATGGACCGGGCCCAGCACGCCCTGCAGCGGGCCTCGGCGGCCATCGAGCGGATCGGGCCGCTCCCCGCACTCATCATGATCCGGGGCCACGCCGCCGCGCGGCGGGGCCTGGACGACGAGGTCAGGGCCGCCCTGGCGGGCCTGGAGCGGCACCGGGACCGCGGCATGTTCGCGCCGGCGCTCTACACAGCCATCCTGTACGGCGACCTGGGCGATATGGATGCCGCGTTCGACTGGCTGGGCCGGGCCTGCGAGGAACGCCTCGGCCAGCTCATCTTCCTGGACGTGGACCCTGCGTACGACGCGCTGCGCGTCGACCCCCGCTTCCGGGAGACCCTGGACCGGCTCGGCCTGACCTGACCCTGCGACACCATACGCGGCGACGCCGCGACGCTCCGCCCGACCGGAGGTGATGGTGAACCTGCAATTCGCTGCCTTCCCCGCCAACGGAGGTCCCCCATGAACACCGTCAAGGGCATCGCGTACGTCCCCCTCGCCGCCCTCCTCTGGGCGGCAATTGCCAGCGCGGTCCTGGTCGCCTGGTGGTTCGTCGAGTGGCTCGCCGGGAAGATGGGGTTCGGCGCCCTGAGCTGGTCGCCCATGAACGGGTGGGTCATGGTCCCTCTCCTCGTGGTGGCCCTGGTCCTGGCCTGGCGGATCCTCTGGCCGCCCGAAGACTACCCGGTCGACGACGTGACCCCGACACCGGATCGTTCGGAGACGGCGACAGCGACCGGCACGGAACGGCCGCACGTGCCGGCGCCGGCGGACAGGGGCGCTGCGACCATAGAGTCGGACCGGCAGCGCTGACGTGCCCGTAGAGCTGGATATGCCGGCGACCGAGCCGCTGATGAGGCGGTTCGAGCAACGGGACATGGTCTCCTGGCTCCACCCAGTCCAGGTCCTGCGTACGGGCTTCTACGCCGCACTCGCCACCCGGGTCACGGCCCACCTGGACCGGCGCGAGATGCTGGCCGCGCTGCCCCGGCCCGGACGGGACCGCAGCACGGCCACACCGCTCGTGCCCGGCGAGCCGGACCTGGATCTGGACCGTCGCGCTGCGGACGGCACCGCGTGGGTGGACTTCGTTGCGGACCTGGGCGATGGTTGGGACGCCACCTACGCCACGGCCTACATGCTGGGACGGGACCGGCTGGCGGTGCGGGGGCTGGACCGTGACGGCGAGGACTGGCTGCCGCGTGCCGGCACGCTGGTGTTCGGCGGCGACGAGGTCTATCCGATGCCGAGCCGCGATGCGTACCGGACCCGGACCGTCGCACCGTACACGGCCGCGTTCCCGGGACCGGCGGACGGCACGGAGCCGGCGTTGTTCGCCATTCCGGGCAACCACGACTGGTACGACGGTCTCACGAACTTCGTGCGCACCTTCTGCCAGGGCGGGCGCATCGGCGGCTGGCATTGCCACCAGGCCCGGAGCTACTTCGCCGTGCGGCTGCCTCGCGACTGGTGGATCCTGGGGATCGACATCGCGCTGGAAACGCGTATCGACGCACCGCAGCTCCACTACTTCCGTCAGATCGCCGCGCGGCACTTCGATGCCGGGACCAACGTCATCCTGTGCACGGCGAAACCGGCCTGGCTGCCGCCCCGGCGCCACGGCGATGACGCCATGAGCAACCTCAAGTACTTCGACGACACGGTGGTCCGGGAGTACGGGGGCAGGGTCCGGGCCTACCTGGCCGGGGACAACCACCACTACGCCCGCTACTACAGCGCGGACGGGGTGCAGCGGATCACGTGCGGCGGCGGCGGCGCGTACATCATCGGGACGCACCGTCTGCCGCGGAAGGTCGACGTACCGGAGCGGCGCTCCGAAACGGTGGATGAAACTGCCGACGCTGGAGGGGGCCGGGCCCGCGACGGCGGCGCCACGGGCCGGGATGTCCTGTCGCGATACGTCGAATCCGGCTACCCGTTCCCTGGCCGGGACGCGTCTGTGCGCTTGAGCCGGAAAGCGCTGGGGCTGCCGTTCATCTGGCGCAATCTGCCCTTCACCGCGACGGTCGGGCTGGCGTACGCCATCTTCGCTGCCGCCCTGGGCATCGGCGGCCGGGACGGCCCCATCGAATGGGCCGCCCGGTCCGCGGATGGGTTCGGCGACCTGGTCGTCGGGGTGGGCGCTACCGCCCTGGGCGAGCTTCAGCACCACCCCCTCGCCGCACTCATCGCCATCGTCGCGCTGCTGCTGGCCGGAGCCTTCCCCGCCATCTGGGAAGGAAACGCCCGGAAGTGGGCGACCTGGAGCTGGGGGGTGCTCTACGGGGTCGTACAGCTCGCCGGCCCCGTAGCGGTGGCCCTGTCGATCTCGTGGGGGGTCCACGACGCGGCGGGGTGGGACGGGCGGGCCGCGCGTGCGGCCGTGTTCCTCGCCACGGCGGTGGTGGGCGGTGTGGTGGGGGGCGTGGGCTTCGGCGCCTACTTCCTCCTGTCCGACCGCCTGTTCCACTGGCACACGAACGAGACGTTCGCGTCGCTGAGCAGTCCCGACTACCGGTCGTTCCTGCGCATGCGCATCGACAACGAAGGCCTCACCATCTTCCCCATCGGCCTGCGTCGGGTCCCGCACCGCTGGCGCCCGGACCCGCGGCACGGGCCGGAAGGCCCGCTCTTCCTGCCCGACGACCGGGCCGTGGAGCCCGAGCTCATCGAGGGACCCATCCGGATCCCGCGTTAGGCCGTCCGATCCAGCGCTTCCGCGATCCGTCGGAAGACGCCGGTTCCGTCCCCGTCCACGTGAGCGTCGCGCCCGATGATGAGGTCGAGGTGGCCGTACCCCTCCACCTCCACGATGTCCACCAGGCCCGGGGCCGCCACGTTGTCCTCGAGCCATCGCAGTGACCGGATGCCGCCGGGCCGCCGGAAGATCCGGTTCGCCGTGCCCTGGACCAGCGTGACGGGCACCCGGATCCGCTGCGCGTTCTCCCGGGTCACATACACGTCGCGGCCATCGGCATCCACCAGGCGGCTCTTCCGCACCGTCCGGGCCAGGTGACGCAGGCTCGTGATGTTGGCGTGGTTGAACATGAGGTGCATGGCGTCGTGGGCCGCCTCGTTGAGCCGGGCATGGATGTTCACGTCGCCGTACATGAACCGGATCCTGCGGCAGACGGGGCTCCGGCAGGCTTCGGGGCCGCGCCACCAGCGCAGTGCCCTGTCGGCGAACCGGTCGAAGGGCGTGTCCCGGTCGTAGTCCGGGGTCAGCGTGGACCAGAAGCCGATGACGTCGGCCAGTGTCGCGAGCCGCCCGTAGGCCTTGAGCCGGTTGAACCACGGGTGGTGCGGATGGGTCAGGAACTGGGCGCATACGGCGGACCGGAGCTGCGTCTCGTCCAGCCAGCCCCGGAGCAGGGCCATGAGCAGGGCGCCGGATGCCACGCAGTGGCCGAAGAACTTCACGCGTGCGCCCTCGGGCTCACCTCCGTTCTCCGCGCGGACGGCGTTCTGCACCGTCCGGACCGCCGCCGGGAAGTCATGGCGGGCGATCTCGTCCAGGGTGGACTGGCGCAGCTCCGACCCCGACCGTTCGCTGGACCGGTAGTCCAGGAGCCAGACGTCGTACCCCTGCTCCACGAAGTACTCCGCCATGTTCTGCTCGATGGTGTCCGTGATGAACGCTTCGGTGGACATGCCGTAGCCCGGCGCCAGGATGACCGGCCCCCGGGGCGCGGGCCCGCGCCTGAACCGGGTGAGGCGGATGGGCACGCCATCGGCCGCCGTGACGGGGTGCTCGACGGGCTCGGGCAGCTCCAGCCGGCGGGTCGGGGCCGGGACCCGGGACAGGTCGATGCGGGCCGTGGACCGGACCGGCCAGCTGTAGATCCGGGCGACGGAGCCTGCGAAGAAGCGGAGGAACCGGAACCGGGCGGCCACGGCCTCCCGCAGCGTACGGGCGCCGGGCACGGAGAAGGCGAACAGCATGCGCAGCAGGTCCCGGGCGCGGACGCGCACGAGGCCCGCGCCGAGCTTCTCCTTCCCCGTCTCGTCGTGGACGTCCAGGCGCAGCCGGGACAGGTCCCTCCAGATGGCGAAGACGCTCCTGCCTCGGGGCGCCTCCTTCTCGCCGGAGACCGTCCAGACCCGGCCGTCGCGGGCCGTGAGCTTGAAGCGATAGCCCATGCGGACGGTCTCCACCTTCTCCCTCACCGGCTCGAACAGGTTGAACGTCCCGTCCGAGACCATGAGCGGGTGGGGCGAGAGGGCCGACGCCCGGGCCGAGCCGGTGATGCGGGCCGGGTGGGCGTCGTCCTCCACGAGCTCCGACAGGTCGTCCGCCTCGATAGTCAGCCACAGACCGAGAGGCGACGGCCCGGCGTCTCCGGCCATGCGGATCCGGCCGGTCAGGTGTTCCGCGAACCGGAAGCCGAGCCCGAACGGCAGCGCCCGGGCCGCCGGCCCGAGCCACCCCGGCTCCGGGTCGGTGGCGCTCGGACCCTCGGCTCCGCTCTGCGCCTCCCGGACGATGTCACGGGCCACGCCATCCGCGATCCAGCCCGCCAGCGCGCTGATGGAGAGGAGCGGGTTGGCGCCCAGCGGCGACCTGACCACAGCGCCGTCGGCCACGTACAGCGTGTCATGGACGTCCTCGCCGGCTCCCCGGAAAACCTGGCCCATCTCGTTCACGGCGCCGTCCCCGCCGTCTTCCCCCATGGCGCAGCCGCCCAGGGGATGGACCGTGATGAGGCCGCGACCGAACGCCCGGTGCCAGAGGGGATTCACCACATGGTTGCCGCCGAGCTTCCTCGACGCGCGCTGGATGCGCCGCACAATGCGCCGGAACAGTCCCTGACGCCCCACGCCGTTCCATGCGATGCGGACGCGGTCGCGCCAGAGCGCCATGCGACCGAAGCCCTCTTCCCGGCCCATGACCAGGTAGGTCTGCGTCCGGGCCAGCGCGCCGCGCCGTGGCCCGGCCACCAGGGACATGAGCTCACGGAACCACTCGCGCAGCGTGTCGCCCCGGTCCGTGTCCCTGCCCAGGAACCGGGCCGCCACAGGAAACGCCACCCGGAGCGGCTGGGCCAGGAGCCCGGGGATGGCGCCCTCCTGGATGTAGAAGCCATCCTTCCCCGGCCCGCGTTCGTCCAGCACGCCCGTGATGGTGGGCCCGACGACCGCATCCCCCGGATCGGGCGCGCGGCCGTGGCCGATGCCGTCGATGCGGTCGTCGTTGTTGTAGCCGAAGACGATGCTGTCGGCGTTGCCCGTGAACCGCGCGCCCAGACGCGACGAAACCGGAAGCCCGTTGCGACGTGACCGCATGAGGATCTCCGTGGAGCCCAGCGTGCCGGCCGCCAGGACCACGCGATCCGCCGTCACGAACATGGGCCGGGGCCGGAACTGGCGCGTACTCGGATCCGTCAGCTCGATGTTGACGATCCAGCGGCCGGTGGGCGCCGCACTCCGGTCCCGCTGCTCTTCGACGGAGCGTGCCGCGACGCCGCAGAACACCTCCACGCCGTTCCGGACCGCCAGGGGCAGGTAGTTCGTGATGAGGGTGTTCTTGGCCGAATGGTTGCACCCCGTGACGCAATCACCGCAACCGTTGCACGGCCGCATCTGAACGCCCGCATGGTTCTCGCCGCTCGTGTACGAGACCGCGATGGGGGGGCGCTCGAACGAGCGGAGCCGCTCCTCCACGGCCTCGAGGGCGACGAGCTTCTGTGGCCGTTGCCAGGCCTCCGGGTACGGCTTCGCGCGGAGTAGCGTCATCGCCGCGTCGTGGTAGTCACCGCTCCGCATTGCCGCCTGGACGCCCGCCGGCCAGTCATCCCAGACGTCCGACGACGGCTCGACCGCCACACCGGCGTTGATGAGCGAGCCGCCACCGAGCCCGCAGCCCACCAGCGTGCTGATGTCCCGGTTCATGTGGAAATCGAACAGCCCGGTGCGGCGTCCGACCCGCATCCTCGGCGTGTCCACCTGGATCCGGGCCAGACCGCCCACGAGGGAGGACGGGTAATCACCGGGCTGGAGCTCCAGGCCCCGTTCCAGCATGCAGACCCGCAACGGCCGGCACACGTCGCCATCTTCGACGCGCACCCGGGAGAGGCGCCAGGCCACGGCGGCGCCCCCGTACCCGGACCCCACGATGACCACGTCGTAATGCGGGCGGAGCCTGGTGATGGGCAAGGAGATCCTGCGCATTCCAACGGCCTCCTGGGGAGAGAGGGGGAGGCGGCCACGGCCGGCGCGTCGACGCGTCTCTCAATATCGGGCGACGCATCCCGTTCGTTCAAGCACGTCCCCGCGCCCGATCCCGGACGGCCGGCCGCGTACCCGTCGACCGGTCGCTCGACGGCCCGCCGATGCGCCGGTCAGCCGGGCGTGGTCAGCGCCGCAATGTCACACGCGCGATGCGGCCGCCAGCGCCCGCGACCC
>JABAHQ010003157.1_pt4 | contig 13023 bp, 14 predicted proteins | sample 7062091 | NCBI WGS metagenome assembly JABAHQ01 (sample SAMN14534359, study PRJNA622989) | marine sediment metagenome | biome: marine biome [ENVO:00000428]; feature: marine pelagic biome [ENVO:01000023]; material: deep marine sediment [ENVO:00002113] | place: India: Gulf of Kutch | collected...
AGTAACGTGAGCGAACCTATAACCAGCGTATAGATCAAACTTAAAGCTACTCTCAAGGGAAGGCCCTGGTTCTTTAGCCGCTCAATTGGGCTGCGAAAAGCTGCGGCGATAGCCAGTGAAAAAAGAAATAGCCAAAGTGCCGCCCGAAATTGCCAGATCGCCATAACCACTACCAATGTGGCCAGAATGACAGTCACGAACCAGGCGAATGATCTCATAGGGTAACCTCGGGGGATTTGCTGTGAGCCAAAATATGGTCCAAATCGGCCACAATGGCCTCAATCTCCTCTTCCAGATGACCGGAGCTTTCTTCATAATGGCTCATCCCTTTATGCCGAGCCTGTCGGCGGACATCTCGAGCGAGTTCTTGCGCTTTGTAACGGAGTAAACTGAATTCATCTCTGCCGATGGATTTCTCTCCCTTTAGCAAGGCCGGTTTAAAGATATAACGATCAAGTAAAAGTTGAATAATAGCCCCGACCGGCACGGCCAATAATGCTCCCAATACGCCCAACACCGAACCGAGCGCAAACAGAGCCAGCAAGGTTCCAATAGGATGAACCCCAACTGAACTGTTCATCACCCGCGGGAGAAGGAACGCATTCTCAAGTTGTTGAATAATTAGCATGGCGACAATAACCCAAATGACCTTATCAAATCCAATAGTAGCAGCGATAAGGATAGCTGGTACAGCGCCAAGGATCGGGCCAATAATGGGCAAGATTTCCATGACTCCAGCAAACAAGGCTAAAATCAGGACATCAGGTAAACCGATCAACGTATAAGCAACTAAATTCATTACCCCGACTACAACACAGAGAATGATCTGGCCGCGAAGATAACCTCCCACTTTAGCTTCAATCGCTTTAATCAACTCGCGTACATGATCACGCCGCCGGATTGGTATCATCAACATGAAAATCTGGAGCGCGCGCGGGCCTTCGAGGAGCCAGTAAAAGCTCAGCATCAGGGTGGCAATAACCATAGAAGTCCCTTTGAAAAACAAGCCCAAAGAACTAAGGTTCTTAACCATTGTATCCGTCGCTTCCTGCTCCGTGGGTTGACTGAAGGCAGCGATTGGAAGTTCCGGGGGCAGACGCCAGAATAGCTGCTGTAGTACCAGGCTTGATGAATTGGTTAACATGTTGCGAAATTGACTGTAATGGGTAGGGATTTCATTGATAAACATCACCCCTTGCTCTACCAGGGTGGGGACTAAGAGTACCACAAAGCCAATCAAGATAACCAATAATAATACATAAACTAAAACCATACTTAAGATTTGGGGTACTCCCTGCCGGCGTAACCAATCAACCACAGGCTTGAGCGCCGTGCCAATGACAACGGCAATAAAAAAGATAAAGACTACCCAACGGATTTGGTAAAGCAGCCAAAAGCCAGCCGCAATGAGAAGAACTATCAGCGTAGCCAATATAATTCGGGAGGTCGACCATACGGAAATTTCAGGTAGGACGATTTTAGCCATTGCTATTACTCACCATAATTACAAAATACGGGTTAAGAACCTGCTTTAGATTTAGATGACACTGGGCTTTAACATCAATCTATCTATAACTTAACTAATCCTTTCGGAAATACAGATGCAAAAGATGCCAGCCTGTTAAGCTGGCATCCTTTGCATGAGATTTGGTGTTGTAATGTACCCCGGTTAGGCAAAGATGAATCCGCCAAATAGGAGCGACAGCACAAACAAAACCACAAATACAAAGAAAAGCAACTTGGCAATACTGGATGCTGTACTGGCGACACCACCGAAGCCAAATAAAGCGGCAATAACTGCCACCACCAAGAAAATGAGCGCCCATGTTAACATTATTATTACCTCCGTTCTAAAGTTTCTGGATAACTTGTTCGTTTACGTTTCCTCTATTATGTTTGTCTCTAGCCTGGCTGAACCTTATCGTTTACTAATGAAAACTTTAAGCTGTCTTTAAGAGCGTTAGCGTCGGCCCAGGCCCAAAATCAATGAGCCGAGGAAAATGATCAAGAAAATCACAAAGAGAACCTGAGCGATGCTTGATGCGGCTCCAGCCACCCCGCCAAAACCGAAGAGGGCAGCGATCAAAGCGATGACCAGAAATAGTAGGGCTAACTGTAGCATTTTTTTCTCCTTTCTTTATGTGAGTTCAAAACAAATTTAATTTCAAGTTGTTTCCATTTACTACTATATCATCCTCACGATGTTGGCTCAATGGGGAATGTTCCTACTTTTAGGGTTAGGGATTTCCCTACCAAGCTGTCTATAAGTTATTGTTATTTACCTTGCCTTTCTCTACACCCAATACAAATACAACGGGCCGTTATTAGACTACACCCCAACATTACTATTAATAGGAACAGAAGGACAGTTAAAAATACCACCATTTTTCTTCCCTCCTTTAGCACTGGGTTTTCTTTTTTTACTATAACCTCTTCCGACCGTCAGCTCAATGGGGGATACTCCCATTGAGGCCTGGGGATTTCCCTAGGTGCATGGTTTCAGCCCGGCTGACGATTTGTTCGCCGGCGAGCAAGTTCAAGGAGCCATAGAAATTGCAGTTGTCTATGAGGGAACTGCCTACCTTGGGGGTAGGGAAACTCCTAGCATGCAGGCGGGATATCCCCCATTCACGGATGAATGATTAGGCTATATACTGAGAGAGAGACAAAATAACCATAGACAAATCTAATTGATCGTTGACGATAGATCTTAGCGCAAAGGAGTTGGTTATGGACAACCTTACATTATTAATATCAATCATTGTTGTTTTGGCTATTGGTGTACTGCTCGTGGGGGCAGTCCTCGGGTGGGTCTTTGCCCGAAGACAACGAACCAAACACCTCCGCCAGCAATTTGGTCCCGAGTATGATCGGGTTGTGCACGAAGCAGGCGACCGAGATGAGGCTGAGGCTGAACTGGAAGCCCGCCAAGAGCGGATTAAGTCTCTGGACATCCAGCCTCTGTCACCAGATGAGCGTGACCACTATGTCGAAGCATGGCAATCAATCCAGGTCCGGTTTGTCGATCAGCCGGTTGAGGCGGTTGAGGAAGCCAACCAGCTTGTTACCGAAGTGATGCAAACTCGGGGTTACCCGATGGCTGATTTCGATCAACGCCTGGCTGACCTTTCCGTCGAGCATGCGGAGGTCATCAAAAACTACCGGGCCGCGCGAGCCATTGCTCAGAAGAATAAGCAGGGTGAAGCCAGCACAGAAGAGCTTCGGCAGGCCATGGTCCATTACCGGGTTCTGTTTGCCGAGTTGGTAGGGGCCCCAGATATCCAGAAAAAGGAGGCTGTAGCAGCATAATGAACGATAAACATAAACATAATGAAGAAAGACGCCTACATATAGCAGAAAAACAAGATAATGATCGCCATAACGGGGGGGCCACTCACCCTCAAAGCGAAGTATCGACGCGTGAGGAGGCTCGAGTGACCGAGGAGACCCGGGCGACTGAAGAAAAAGCAACGCTTCTACTTGTGGGGAGGAACGACAAGGAAGACTTCCAATCCCGTTGGCATACGATTCAGATGGGCTTTGTAGACGAGCCACACGGGGCCGTCGAGAATGCCGACGCCCTTGTAGCCGAAGTGATAGACTACCTCTCCAAGGCTCTTGCGGCTGAAAGAGACACCGTGAATCAAGACTGGATGCACGAAGACAACCTCTCGACCGAAGAGCTGCGCCTGGCACTTCGAGATTATCGGACGCTCTTTAACCATCTTATATCCATATAAAGAAGCCACTTATTCATAGGTTGGCATAAAGGTCCCCTAAGTTCCCAGGTCCTGGTAAGGTTTTGTGGAACTCAGGGGACCTTGAGTTGTCGAAGCTGCCTTAAGATTATCTTAAACTCGCCTTTAGGTAACGATAAAGATGAAATTGGATGAAGTGTGTTAAGATATAAACTAAACAATTGGGTAAATCGTGACTAACACTTTAGAACAGACACAACGGAAGCTGAATCAGAACTCTGCCTGGATAAAACCGTTTGCACGCTTTGGTTATTTCGCCAAAGGGACGGTTTTTCTGGTCATCGGTTTTCTCGCTTTACAAGTTGCCTTGGGTATGCGAAGCCAGGCGTCTGGCTCCAAAGGTGCTTTTGTCAATATCCTCATTCAACCCTTTGGACGGATTCTGCTGGCTGTGGTTGCTATTGGGCTGTTGGGTTACATGATCTGGCTTTTCATTCTGGCCATAATGGACCCGGAGAATGAGGGGACGAATGTTACGGGTCTCATCACGCGAATTGGTAACGGCATCAATGGCTTGCTGCAGGCTAGTTTAGCCATGACGGCTTTACAGTTGGTGATCGGGTTTGGTGGGGGTGCAAACAATTCTCCGGAAGATTGGACAGCCATGGCACTGGCCCAACCCTTCGGACGCTGGCTGATTGCCCTGGTTGGGCTGGGTATTGTTGGGACTGGCTTCTACCAACTCTTTGAAGCTTACCGGGCCAGTTTCCGCAATACTTTGAAACTGGACAAGCTGAGCAAAACAGGAGCCACCTGGGTTCTATTAGCCGGGCGATTGGGCCGATTTGCTCTGGCCGTTGTCCTTCAAGTTGCGGGGATATTTCTCATCCGAGCGGCGCTTCAATTCGATCCTGACGAGGCCCAGGGCTTAGGCGATACTTTGCAATCGCTTGAACAGCAGCCCTTTGGCCCGTGGATTTTAGGCGGTGTGGCAATCGGCCTCATTGCCCATGGTATCTATATGTTTGTTGAAGCAAAGTATCGCCTCATTAAATTCACCTAAATCAAAGATAAGGAATCATCATGAGACTGTTTGTTTTAAGCGTTATAATTGTGGCCGCTCTGTGGGATATCTATACCGTATTATATGGAACTATCAGTGTGTTGGGTGAGGGCCCAGCACAAATCTTCGCGGCTACCCTGTTCAGCCTATTCGTGTTTGGGTTCTTGCTCAGTACCCGGAGAATCATCCGTTTTCGGACACGCGGCGGTTTAATCAGCGGCTTGCTTCTTTTCTTCTGGCTCATTTCCCTGTTTTATAATTTTTACACAGCTTGGATCGGTAACAACATCCTGCTTGCTAGAGATGAAAGGAGTGTGGCCAAAATTCTTATCTTAATCGGCCTCACCCTATTAGGAACCAGCGCCCCTATTTTGCTGTCTACTTTATGGCGCTGGGCGCTTGGGATCAGCGAGGGCAAAAATAATCCCCAACAGACTAAGCAGCACGTTTCCAGTCGTCGATAATTAGCGACTTGCCGGGCTAGAACAAATTTACTAGGGGTGCTCACTCGGAGTCTCACACCCGCCTTAGGGCCTTCAAGACGATCTGATATCGCTCCTCAATATCCTCTCGATCTCTTTCCTCTGGCATAGCTTCCATCCCCCCCCGCGTAATCATCAGGGCATGCTGCAGCAATGCGGCTCGCTCATCCTCATGGGTAGTCCGGGCAGCGATAACGGCAATTGTTTCGAGGAGACGGATGGTCACCGCCGCGCTTGAACAGCCGTATTGCCGGATTTGGTTAAAGGCAGTATCTGCTAGCCCTGCGAATGTGATCGAGTCGGCGATCAAACGGAGTTGATTGTTGTCATCATAGCGATAGGCCGAGGGAATACGTCTTTCGGCCAAATGGGAAAGTGCAGCACCGAGCCGATCAATACAGGCCATGGCCGTGAACGGATCATTGATACCGGGCGAGAGCGCCCGGACGGCAATTTCAACAAGCTGGCTCATCGCAAATTCCACGTCCTGCCTATGTAGGCGACGCGCCCCAAAAATGAAGGCATTATTGATCTTCTCGGCGAGCTCCTCAGTCAGGGACTCGCCTGGCCAGACCATTACGAGATCATTACCTTGGGCGACGAAGTCGCCTGAGCGATACTCAAGGCCCAGGAGAAGTTCATTTTCCGTCGCAATCTTCATCAGCCCATCGTAATCGATTGCCTGCAAGTACCCGCCCTGGCCAGCATTGACGGGACGGGCTTTTTGCTCAAAATCCTCGGGAACGTCATCTTCTTGTCTTAACGCTAACTCAAAAATATAATCCGTCCTCTGCTTCGGGAAGAGTCGCTCGATGGCGTCGTCCAGATCACGGTCGACGGCGGCGATAACGCTCTCGACGTGAATGGAGGCCGAGGCGTGATGGATAAAGTAGATCAGCACGCCGAGGCTCGCGATCGCCAATAGCAGGCCAAACGTAATCGAGATATGGGGCACGAACACACCCTCTGTCGTATTGCGGATGGTCCGTAAAACCAGCAAACAGTATAGGAAGGTGGCGATGAAGGTACCCAAGACAACCTGGTTACCTGTGTCGCGCATAAAACTGTAGAGTAGCCGCGGGCCAAACTGCGAGGAGGCCAGGGTCAGCGCCACAACAGTGATCGAAAAAGTGACCCCAGCGACAGTGATCATTGAGCCAGCGACCGTTGATAAGAGAGCACGGGCACCCTCTGGCCCACCCGCATAAATCCACCCCAACTCTTCAGGTGGTCCGTATCTTATCGCCTTGTCAAGTTCAATCGTGGCCAAAGAGAGCCCAATCGCCAGGCCCATCATCAGAGACGGTAGGAACCAATAGCTGGAGCGGAGCGTCTCCCATAAGTTGAAAAGTTTGGTCTTCATTGTTTTACACTTTACCAAAACCCATAAGCTTCAGAATCTGTCCAATCACCAACGGTATCACACTCATCACCATGATCAAAACCCAGCCATTCAGACCCGGGTTAACGACCGAGAGAACATCAGCCAAAAATGGCACATAAATGGCAATCAGCAGTAAGACCACGCACAAAGCCAGGGCTCCCCAAATATAAGGATTTCTGGTGATTTCATTATATAGCACGCCCGCTTCACGATCACGCATATTGAAAACGTGCCACAATTGGGCAAAGGCCAGCGTCAGGAATGAAATCGTCACTGCCCGCTCTTTTTCCATGCCTAGCCAGATTAAGGCCAATCCCAAAGCGCCGAGAACCGAGACGGTGATCAACAGACCATAGCCACCCATCGCGTACCAATGGTGTCGAGTCATGACAGGTTCCTTTGGATCTCGGGGCGGCCGTTTCATGACGTTTGGATCTCCCTCGCCAACGCCAAGGGCCAGCGCCGGAAAGACGTCGGTGACCAGATTGAGAAACAAGATCTGGAGTGGCAAAATAGGCAAGGGGGCATTAATAATCGAGGCCAATCCCACGGTCATGATCTCACTGATATTGCAAGAGAGGAGAAATAGGACGAATTTACGAATGTTATTAAAAATAACGCGCCCCTGTTCAATAGCGACCACAATAGTTGAAAAGGCATCGTCCTTGAGAACCATATCGGCCGCCTCACGGGCGACCTGAGTACCCCGCTGCCCCATAGCGACGCCAATGTCAGCTTTCTTCAGGGCCGGGGCGTCGTTGACGCCGTCGCCGGTCATGGCCACGATAGCCCCGTTTTTTTGGTAAAAATCAATTAAATCGAGCTTTTGTTTGGGGCTGACCCGCGCCAAGATGGGCGCATCCCGGTCTCGTTGTCTATCTTCAGCAGATGCTTCCTCGGAACCTTTAAGATCCTGGCCATGGATAACCCTGGCTTCAGTGCCATCAACCAGACCGACTGCCTGCCCAATATTACGGGCCGTGACCGGTTGATCGCCAGTCACCATAATCACTTTTATCCCCGCCTCTCGGCAGGCGGTAATAGCATCCTTTACATCATCGCGAGGGGGATCCGCCATTCCTACCAGGCCCAGAAAGGACAAATTCTTGTAAGGTTCAACCTCAATACCGTCTGTTGTTTTGGTCGCCAGAGCCAGCACGCGTAGCCCCTTCTCGGCCATTTTTTTATTGTGCTCCAACCAGCACTGGCGTGCCTCCTCTCGCATATCTGTCTCGCCATCATCGGTTAAGATATGCGTACAGGCCTCGAGCACAGATTCGGGGGCCCCTTTGACCGCCACTTGGTAGTGCCCATCAGCTTGGTGGAAGGTTGCCATCATCTTGATGTCAGCGTCGAAAGCCTCCTCCCGTTCTTCGGGTGTCTGCTCAAGTAAATCCTCTCGACGCAAGCCGGCCTTGACTCCGGCAATCAGTAGGGCTACCTCGACCGGGTCACCCACAGCGTTGTTGTTTTCGTTTGAGTCGCCTGATAACGAGGCGTTGTTACAAAGTACCCCCACCTCAATTGCTTTTCGTAAGACCTCATCATCGGTCGGATCAAGCTTATTTCCCTTGGTGGTAAACTCACCTTCTTGCTCCAAACCCTCGCCGCTAACCTCAACGGTGCCTGACTCGAGGGCGAAGCGGGTCACAGTCATCTGATTTTCGGTCAAGGTGCCGGTTTTATCGGTGCAGATGACATTGGTCCCCCCCAAAGTCTCCACAGCGGCCAGGCGATTGACCAACGCATTCCGTTGGGCCATCCGTCGCATACCCCGCGCCAGGGCAATGGTGGCTACGATGGGCAATCCTTCGGGGATGGCCGCCACCGCCAGAGCAATTGACGTTTCAATCATCAAAAGGATCTCTCTGCCCCGGATAATGCCCAACAGAGCCACTACCGCGGCAATGGCCAGAGTGACCCAAACCAGCTTGCGGCCTAATTGGTCAAGACGCTTTTCGAGGGGGGTCTCCTCGCCTTCGGCCTCTTCAACCAGAGAGGATATCTCACCCAGTTCAGTTTCCATCCCGATCGCCACCACTACCCCTTCGCCGGCCCCCCGGGTGACGGCAGTCCCTTTGAAGAGCATATTCGACCGTTCCGCCAAAGGTGCCTCTTCCTCAATGGGTTCCACCTGTTTGCTGACGGGCACCGACTCGCCCGTCAGCGCCGATTCGTTCGCTTGCAGTTTTGACGCCTCGAGTAAGCGCAAATCAGCGCTGATGATATCGCCCCCTTCAACCACGACAACGTCGCCAGGGACAAGTTCTTCGGCCGGGATCTCCTTGACTTGCCCATTCCGACGGACTTTAGTCGTGACACTGCCCAACTCTTTCAACGCCTCCATTGAGCGAACGGCTTTTAACTCAGTAAAGAAGCCGATGGCTCCATTGATGATAACCACAGCAGTAATAGCGATCCCATCAATCCATTCACCAAAGGCAAATGAGAGGGCGGCGGCCGCCACCAGCAGCAAGACTACCAGCCCCTTAAACTGATCGATTAAGATCTGCCAGACGCTCCGTCGTTTGGCCTCCCGCAGTCGATTGGGGCCGTACTGTTGCCGTCTTCTTTTGACTGTTGTATCGTCAAGTCCTGTGTCGGTATCGATTCGGAGATTTTCGAGCATCTCCTGCCGTGAGCGTGTCCATGGCTTGTCGATAATTGATACTGAGCCTTGTTCTGTCACTTTTGCTCCTTCTGAATGTCTTCAATGAGGTTAGTCAACAGGCACTGTGGATGAACATAAGTTCGATACCAATATCACTCCAATTGAGTATTCGCCTCGTCATAAGCATTTTTCAACGCTTCCAGCGCCGCGTTAATCTCAGCCTCGAGGTTCTGCTTTCTGCAAAACTTGTGAAATTTGAACATTTCTTTCCTCCTGGTTAGAAATATTATCGTTTTACCTCATAATCCTTTATTTGCTACCAAACAGCCACATGAAACGGTCCCATCTATCCATTGTATTAAGACTATCCTTCTGCTGCCATACTAATTCGGGTGATTTTTGAGCCTCTAGGAGAGCTATTTTTCAATAACCCACTTGTCCCAGCCGGGCCGCCGGGATTTAGCTTATTGTCCTACAAATGGTAGACGGTTCAGTTATCTAGAAACCAATGTCCCAGATCCGAGACAGTCAGTCCACCTACGAATACCAACCCCTGGCGCCAAAGAAGTAATGGCCAAAGTGGGAGCTCAATGCTTAAAAAATACCCCAACAAAAAATAGAGCCCCGCATACAAGATGATTACATATAACACCCGTCCTATTGTGCCAACCAGGGGAGTATGACTTAACCCTCTGTGCTTGGCAATCACTGCATAAGGATACCACAGCATCACCCATAACCAGCCCAGGCCTAACGTCCAACGCACCAGCCAATATTCTGAAATCGTCACCCCTTCCATGTCCAAGTCTGGGTTGACTAATAGACCGCTCAGACATCCGGCCCCAGCAATCACAGTCGTCGTCATATCTCCACCCGTCAGCCACCAGGCCGCCGCCGCCGTGACAGGTGTGAGTGCTAATGTTCCGGCCGCGTGTTGTGAACCTGCTGCCATTTAGAAAAGCACCTCAGTCGATCAAATAGTTGGTTGATTATTACTACTATAACATCACCACCCTCGCTATCTCAATGGAGGATATTCCGCTGTTGAGAGTGGGGATTTCCCTACCCTGCCGGTAGGTATTTCCCTAAAAGCGCGTTTAGTTATGAATTCTATAGGGTGAAAACTATAAATAAGCGGCACCCGCTGTTAACTGGGTGCCGCTTTGGTGAGTGTTGCTCGTCAGAAGACTGGCTACAGTGTAGGCAGGAAAGACATCAAATTATCTGTCATATATGTTCAAGCGACGATCTATTTCATTGTGGGCTCTCTCTTTGGTCCAGCCATATTTTTCCTGTAGGGTGCCAGTCAATTTGTCGTAATCCCCCTCGATTTTGTCGAGATCGTCGTCGGTGAGTTCACCCCACCATTGTTTTATCTCACCCCGCAATTGTTTCCATTTGCCTTCAAGAATATCTGAATTCATACTACTTATGGTCTCCTTTTTGAATTAATAATTTACTGAATTTAATTTTGTTCATTGCCTCTAGCGCGTGGGTAACCTAATAGCTTGGCGGATATTACCGTAATTGCCCAAGCAATATTGGGTTCTGCCAAGGCCCTTTCGGGTAAGTCTCTAGACGGCTCCCAACAAGACGAGCACCAACACCACTATGAGCAGCAATCCAAGCACACCACTAGGGGAATAGCCCCAACTTCTACTATAAGGCCAAACGGGTATTGCGCCGAGGAGCAATAGAACTAATAAGATGAGTAAAATCGTTCCCATGTTGCGTCTCCTTTGTGAAATGGGGGTCAATCAGGCAGCTATAATACTCTGCGTCCCCCGATGACGTTTAATACTAACACGACAAGAGCGACAAGCAATAGAAGGTGAATAAATCCACCAAACGTATAGCTACTAACCAGTCCCAGTAACCATAAGATTAAAAGAATAACAAAGATTGTCCAAAGCATATCCAACTCCTTTCTAAAATAATTGTCCAGATAATATTTCTGGGACCGTTTTGACTTGGTTGACTGACAATACGGCTAATTTTGTGTCACACGGTTACTATTCTATACTTTTATGGGTGTCCTCTCAATAGGGGATATTCCTCCAGTAGAGTAGGGATTTCCCTAACTGGCCGGTAGGCATATCCCTACCACGCTAATCTAACGCCGCTCTCAAGGGGATTGTTGTTGGCATAATTTTCCGTTGTCATACAATATGATATAATCATCAGTAGTTTAACATTCAAAACTTCATCGCATGCATATCTCGTAATCCACTTTGACAATAATATACGAGGAGGAAACGATGGAAATCTCCCGTCACATTTCCAGGCGTCATGTAATCATAGCCTGGTTATTGTTTGTCTGCCTCACCTGGCTTCCCCAGTCTTCAATAGTGCGGGCTGATCACACGCCTGATCCCAGCAGTGTCACCATCCCCGGTAACCTGCAAGATGAATTGGGCTGCCCCGGCGACTGGCAGCCGGAATGTGCCCTCACGCATCTAGTTTACGATGCGGACGACGATGTCTGGCAAAATATCTTTTCCCTGCCGGCCGGCAATTGGGAGTACAAAGCCGCGCTCAATGATAGTTGGGATGAAAACTACGGCGCAAATGCTACCCAAGATGGCCCCAACATCGGTCTATCACTAGCCGGTCCAACCGAGGTGAAATTTTACTATGACCACCAGACCCACTGGGTCACCGATAATCAAAATGCCATCATCGCCACGGCCCCGGGTGATTTCCAGAGCGAGCTTGGCTGCCCCGACGATTGGGACCCTGGCTGTCTGCGTTCCTGGCTGCAAGACCCAGACGGAGATGGGATATACAGCTTCTCAACCACGGCTATCCCGGCCGGCGATTACGAGGCTAAGGTGGCCCACAACGAGTCCTGGGACGAGAATTACGGGGCTGGCGGGGCCCAGAACGGCCCCAATATCCCCTTCACCGTCCCGGCCGGGGCCACAGTCACTTTCGCCTACGATCCGGTCAGCCACCTCCTGACCATCACTGCCGAAACCGGGGGCGGCCTCGAACCGGGCGACGAACTCCTCGTACGTTCCCCTGTGCGCACCGCTGCCGCTAACGAAATCTTCTATTTTGTCATGCCCGACCGGTTTGCCAACGGCGATACAAGTAACGACTCTGGAAACGATCCGGGCGGTAGTTCGGAGGCCGATGTATTGCGCCACGGCTTCCTACCCACCGACAAAGGGTATTACCATGGCGGCGACATCCAGGGCTTGCTGAATCAGCTCGACTATCTCGACAGCCTGGGGGTTACGGCCATCTGGATGACGCCCCAGTTCACTAACCGGGCCGTTCAGGGGGATGGCACGATCGCCGGCTCCTCGTCCGCCTATCACGGCTACTGGCAGATTGACTACACACAGATAGACCCCCACTTTGGCACCAACCCGATGATGCAGGACATGGTTGCCGCCGCCCACGACCGGGGGATGAAAGTCTTCTTTGACATCGTCCTCAACCACACCGGCAACATCATCTCCTACGCCGAGGGTACCTTCACTTATCGCAACAAGGCTGATTTCCCGTATCGAGATGCTGACGGCAACATCTTCGACGATCGGGACTACGCCGGCGGTGACACCTTCCCCGACCTTGATCCGGCCATTAGCTTCCCCTATACGCCCATTTTTCCCAATCCCGGCGATGAGACCGCCAAGAACCCAGCCTGGCTCAACAATCCCATCTATTATCACAACCGAGGTGACTCGACCTTCGTCGGCGAAAACTCCCTCTACGGCGATTTCGTCGGCCTGGATGACCTCTTTACCGAGCACCCTGACGTGGTGAACGGGATGATC
>JABAHQ010043934.1_pt1 | contig 13017 bp, 11 predicted proteins | sample 7062091 | NCBI WGS metagenome assembly JABAHQ01 (sample SAMN14534359, study PRJNA622989) | marine sediment metagenome | biome: marine biome [ENVO:00000428]; feature: marine pelagic biome [ENVO:01000023]; material: deep marine sediment [ENVO:00002113] | place: India: Gulf of Kutch | collected...
CGCGACGGGGTCACGTAGAACGTCTCCTCGAAGTAGGGGCCCTCCAGCGGGTCCGGCTTGTCGAAGAGGGCCAGCACGCGCAGACGGCCGTCGGTGATAAGGCCCTCGAGGGCGACCTCGGTCCCCGGAACGAACTCCTCGACCAGGATCAGCCGCGCGGCGGACTCGTCCCGCTCGCGGACGTCCGGATCCCGGAGGATACGGCCGATCCGATGGAACGCGGCGACGAACGCGTCCGGATCATCGGCCCGGATCACGCCGCGGCTCGCGGCCAGGTGGACCGGCTTGAGGACGCAGGGATAACCGACGCGGCCCGCGATCGTGGACGGGTCCTCGTCGATCTCGTGCACCGTGAACCGCGGGGAGCGGATTCCGGCCTCGGCCAGCGCCTCGCGCATCCAGTGCTTGTAGCGCGCGGAGCGGACGGCGTCGGCCGGGTTGTGAGGCAGCTCCAGCGCCTCGGAGGCCCGGGCGGCCAGGATGGCTCCGTCGTCCTCGGCGGCGACGACGGCGTCGAGCGGACGGTCTCTCGCGAAGTCGACGATCGCGGCCGTGCTCGCGTCCACGTCGGAGAAATCGACCTCGAGTGTGGAGTCGGGGACGAGATCCTGGAGGACCTGGCGCTGGTCGGTGCCCACGACCACCTCGATGCCCAGGCTCTCCGCGGCGGAGAGGAAGTCGTCCGCCCGGTAGGTCCGGGTGGCCAGGAGGAGGAGGACGCGCGCCACGGTCTCAGGGCATCCTGGCATCGCCGGCCGGGCGATGGCAGATTGAGAGGCGGGCTACAGGCCCGCTCACCACACCGACCGTGTGACCGGCGCCCTCCGCAACGTCGCGACCGGTCGCCGTCGGCGCCCCACGAAGGAGGGAAAGGCCATGCGCGTCAGCGACATCCTCCGGCGAAAGGGTACGGGAGTGACGACGATCGGGCCGGACGCCTCGATCCACGATGCGATCCGCGTGCTGGTGGAGCACAACATCGGAGCCCTGGTGGTCGTCGACGGTGACGAGGACGAGGTCGTCGGGATCATCACCGAACGCGACATCCTGAGAGAGTGCGCGGTCCGTTGTGACGAGCTCCGAACGCGACGGGTCCGCGAGGTCATGACCCGTGACGTCATCATCGCCGTGTCGGATGACAAGGTCGACTATGTGATGGGGATCATGACCAAGAACCGCGTCCGTCACCTGCCCGTCATGGACGACGCGGACCTGTCCGGGATCATCTCGATCGGCGACGTGGTGAACGCTCACCTGCGGGAAGCCGAGTTCGAGAACCGTCTGCTGAAGGACTACATCCACGGACCCTGCTGATACGGCTGGCTGCCGATCGGACCGGTCGGGAATCGCGCGCCGGCCGCCCACGGATAACGCCGGGCTGAAAGGGGCTACTCCTCGGGCTGGTTGGCCGCTTTCCAGATCACCATCTGGCGCTGGCCGTCGGGGCTCTGCTCGACCCGGATCGTGAGGACGTTCCCGTCATCGATGTTCAGGTCCTCCCGGATCTCCTGGGGGATGGTCAGCCGGCCACCGCTGCCGACCGATACATCAGAGTAGTACAGCGACCGGTATATACCCGCCATACGGGGCCTCCTTATTTCGAGCGCGGAACTCGGGGACGTTTCGTGGTACCTCGGTCCGATGGTGCCCGGCGCCGACCACGGTACGAACCACGACGGATCCCGCCGGCACGGGACCCCCGTCGGGCTCGGGGTTGGACCGAAAGCGTCTTAACATGCAGGCTGGCCCACCGTTGGGCAAGCACGTCGGGGGATGCTCGGGTCCGCCCCGACCGGGCGCCTTCAGCCGCCCTCCAGCAGTCGGAGCGCCCGTTCCGGTGACTCGCCCGCCTCGTCGTGCTTCAGATAGACGAATACGTCGAACCCCTCCCGGGTTCGACCTTCGAGCCACTCGTGCCAATCCGCCAGCTCCGCATCGGAATAACCGTCGCGGCGCAGGCGAGCGTAGCCGAATCCGCCCGTCGCCAGCCTGGGCGTGTCCAGCTTCTCGCCCTCGGACACGCAGAGGGCCACTCCGGCCCGGTCCAACCGCTCGAACACGTCGTCCGTGAACCAGCTCTCGTGCCGGAACTCCATGGCATAGCGTGTGCCCGCGGGGAGGATCTCGAGGAACCCGTCCAGCCGGTCGTCGTCCCGGCGCAGATAGGGCGGTAGCTGGAACAGGATGGGCCCCAGCTTCTCGCCCAGCATGTGGCACCGGTCGACGAAATCGCGCGTCAGCTGGTCGACCTCCTTCAGACGGCCCTTGTGCGTGATCCCCCGGTTCGCCTTCACGGCGAACACGAAGCCGTCGGGCGTCCTGGACGACCAACCCTCCAGCATGCTCTCGCTCGGGAACCGATAAAAGGTGTTGTTGATCTCCACGCTCGACAGCACGCTGGAATAATGGTCCAGGAAACCCGACTGCGGCAGCTTCTCGGGATAGAACGACCCCTTCCACTCGGGATACGAATAGCCCGAGGTGCCGACGTAGAGGCGACCGGTGCTCATGGCTCCAAGCTACTGTGGCCCGGCGTCGGACTCAACGTCCGCTCCGGAATGGTATCATGTATCCGACTTCGATTGGCATCTTGAAAATGCCGCTTGGCCGCCCGATCCTTCGCTCGGCCACTGCGAGCGCCTCGTCCACCGCCCGCGGAGAGGAACCCATGCCCAGCAGCCCCGAAGAACCGGCCCGGACCGTCGTGCGCCGGCGCGACCGTGCGGTGACCGATGATGAGCGGATCCGAGCGTTCCTGCACCGCGCCGCGGTGGGGACCCTGGCCACGGTCCATGGCGACCAGCCGTTCCTCAACACGAACCTGTTCGTGTACGACGAGGCCGGGTCGGCGATCTACATGCACACGGCCCGCACCGGGCGGACGCGGACGAACCTCGAGAGCCACGAGCGGGTCTGCTTCGGGGCCAGCGAGATGGGGCGGATCCTGCCGGCGGACACGGCGCTCGAGTTCAGCGTCGAGTATGCCGGGGTCGTCGTGTTCGGGCGCGGCCGGATCGTCGGATCGGAGGAGGAGAAGCGGGAGGCGCTTCAGATGTTGCTGGACAAGTACGCACCGCATCTGCGACCCGGTCGGGACTACCGGCCGATCACCGAGGGCGAGCTGGAGCGAACGAGCGTCTACCGGATCGAGATCGAGGAGTGGAGCGGCAAGGAGAAGCGGGCGCCGGCGGACTTCCCGGGCGCGTTCGAGTACGGCAGCGCCCCCTCGTGAGGAGCTCGCCTACCGGGCCGACGCGAGCGTGGCTCAGCTCGAGTCGGTCCCTTTCCGGCCGGCCAGCGGGATGATCTGCGGGGCGCCCCGATCCGGCCCCGGTCCCGGGTGGTCGGTCACGGCGACGGGCCAGCCGTAGACGCGTTCGACGATCTCCCTTCGCAGGACATGTCGAGGCGGGCCCTCGGCGACCGTACGTCCTCGATCGAGGAGGAGCAACCGGTTCGCGAAGCGGGCCGCCAGGTTCAGGTTGTGGGTCACCAGGACGACGGTGACGCCATCGTCCCTGGCGAGCTCGCGAAGCAGCTCGAAGATCGCCATCTCGTGGCGGATATCGAGCGAGGCGGTCGGCTCGTCGAGGACCAGCGTAGTCGGTTGCTGGGCCAGGGCCCGGGCGACCCGCGCCCGCTGGCGCTCGCCGCCCGAGAGGGTGGCGAGCGGGCGGTCGGCCATGGCCCCCATGTCGCAGCGGTCGAGGGCGCTGTCCACCGCCTGGCGATCAGCGGGTCCCGGGCGGGTCAGCATACCCAGGTGGGGGTAGCGCCCCATCTCGACGAGCTCGCGGACCGTCATGGGAAAGGCCAGCTCCTCGGACTGAGGGACCACGCCGACGCGCCGGGCCAGGGCCCGGCGGTCCCAGTCGGCGAGCGCGCGTCCGTCGTAGGCGATCCCGCCGGAGCCGGGACGCAGCCCGCCGAGCAGCAGGCGCACGAGCGTCGACTTCCCGGATCCGTTGGGACCGATGATGGCGTAGATGTGTCCGGGTTCGACGGTCAGGCTGACGCCGTCGACGGCGGGGCGGGGCGCGTCCGGGTAACGGAAGACCAGGTCGCCCGTGTCGAACACGGGCCCGTCCCGAGTCCGGCCGGCGGCGAACCCTCCTTCCCTGGCCTCTCCCCCCGTGGCCTGGCCCTGCGCGTCCCCTCGGCCTCCGCCGGCCGCCCCGGATCCGGACCGCCGATCGTCGAATTCGCGCCGTCCGGGGGCGCGGCGTCCGCTCACAGGCTCCTCCGTGCGAGGAGCACGACGAAGAGGGGCACGCCGACCAGGGCGGTGATCACCCCCAGCGGCAGCTCGGCGGGCGCGGCGACGGTGCGGGCGGCGGTGTCGGTGAGGATCAGGAAGGTCGCGCCGGCCAGCATCGATGCGGGCAGGACGGTCCGGTGGTCGCTCCCCCAGGCGAGCCGAACCGCGTGGGGCACGATCAGGCCCACGAACCCGATGACGCCGCTGACGGCGACGGTCGCGGCGACGAGCAGGGAGGCGATGACGTAGGCGGCGCGCTTGAGCCGTTCGACCCGCGTCCCGAGATAGAGGGCAGTCTCCTCGCCGACCGCCAGCAGGTTCAACGGGCGGGCGAGCAGGAGCAGCACGATGACGGTCGGAACCAGAGGAGCTGCCAGGAGGGTGGCTGCGGACCAGCTGGCGCCGGACAGGCTACCCATGATCCAGAAGATCGCCGACCGGAAGGTCTCGGCCGATGCGAAGGTCAGCATCAGGTAGATGATCGCGTTGAAGAACGCACCGACGACGACGCCGGTGAGCAGCAACACGCGGATGTCGAGGCCCCGGGCGACGCCGGTGGCGATCCGGAGGACCGCGGCGATGGCGAGGATCGCACCGACCAGGGCCGAGAGGGGAAGGGCCCAGGGGAACTCGATCCCCCAGCCCAGAACGACGGCGGCGACCGCGCCGACGGCGGCGCCGCCCGAGACGCCCAGGACGTAGGGCTCGGCCAGCGGGTTACGGAGGAGGGCCTGGAAGACGGCTCCGCTCAAGGCCAGGCCGGCGCCGACCAGCCCGGCGAGGGCGGCTCGGGGCAGCCGCAGACCGAGGACGACGGCGCGGGCCGTGTCATCACCGCCTCCGCGGAGCGCGGCGACGACGTCGGCCATCGGGATGTCCGCGGCGCCGATCCCGACGCTCAGGATGACGGCAGCGGCGAGCAGGGTGATCAGGAGCAGGGTGCGGAGCGGTGTCATCGACCTCGCGGATCCCCGTTCCCGTCGTGGGCCGGGCCATCGGGTGGCCCGGGGAACGCCTCCGGGTGCAGCCGTCGCGCCAGTCGCCGGGCGGCCTGCGGGAGGCCGGGCCCCCNNAGCTCGGCGTCGACCTCGACGACACGGGCGGGCGAGGCCCCGGCGCGCAGCTCCCGCCAGCCCGGCGCGTTGAAGAGCCGCTCGAGGTCGATGGCGGCGTCGTCGCTCTGAGAGATCACGATCACGTCCGGATCGCGATCCACGATCTCCTCCAGGCTGACCTGTGGCCACAACCCGGGCGCGTCGGCGAAGATATTGCGGCCGCCCGCGCTCTCGATCAGCTCGTGGACGAACGTGCCGTCGGACGTCGTGGTGGGCGGGTCGTGCCACACCACGTAGAAGACATCCGGTCGGGTCCGATCCGCGATCCGCTCCCGGGTCTCCCGGAACTCGCGGTCGATCGCGGCGGTCAGCGAGTCGGCCGCCTCCTGGCGGTCCAGGATCCGACCCAGGTCGCGGATGGTCGCCTCCATGTCGGCCATCGACTGCACATCGGGGGCGTAGACGCGGATCCCCAGGTTCTGGAGCCTGGCCTGGACCGACCGTGTCGTGTTGTCGGGCCATGGGATCACGAGGTCCGGCTCGAAGGCGACCAGCCGTTCGAGGCTGGGGTTGAGGCCCCCCTCGATTGCGGGCAGGTGACTGAGCGTCGTGTCCGTGTCGTAGCGGGTCCGGGCCACCAGTCGGTCGCCGACGCCCAGCGCGAGGATCAACTCGGTCGCCGCCGGGATCAGGGACACGATGCGACGCGGCACCGAGTCGGCGTCGCGGCGGCCATCGCCGTCGCCGCCGGGCGGCCCGTCACACGCCAGGCCCAGCGCCGCGAGGAGCGGGATCAGGGCGATCGCGGGCCGCCGGCCGCTCGCGGGCCGCCGACCGATCGCGCCGTCGGGACCGGGGCTCATCGCCCGGCGCCCTTCGGGGCCGGCTTCACGCGCAGCGCCAGACCGCTCACCAGCATCCGGACCTCGTCGGCCGCGGCGGCCAGCCGCTGGTTCGCCGCGCCCAGCCCGTCCCTGAACCGACGCCCCAGCCGTGATGCCGGAACGACGCCCAGCCCGACCTCGTTCGTCACGACGATCAAGGTGCCCGGATGCCGGCCGGCGAGCTCGATCAGGCCCTCCGCCTCGGCGACGATCTCGTCGACGGCATCCGCGCCGGTGGAGTCCCCGGTTCGGTTCGCGCCGGACCCCGTCGCCATCAGGATGTTCGCGGCCAGGACGGTGAAGCAGTCGAGCAGCACGACGTCGGTCCGGGCGTCCCGCAGTGCCGGTATCGCCGTGTCCGGAGATTCGACCGTCGCCCATCCCGCGGGCCGTTCGGCCCGGTGACGCGCGATCCGGTCGCGCATCTCGCGATCACCGGGCCGGGCCGTGGCGATCACGGTGACCCGGGCGCCGCCCAAATCCCGGGCGCGCTCCTGGGCGTAGCCGCTCTTTCCGCTCCGGGCGCCACCGGTGACCAGAATCATCCTCATCGTGCCGCCCCCACGTCGCCCGGGTCGCCCCGACCATCGGGGACGACGCGTCCGTCCGGGCGTCGCGTCGCCCCGGGACCGGAGATGCCGGCGGAGTCGAAGGTGGCCATCTCCCGGAGAATCGAGCCAGCCGCGTCCAGCAGGGGCATGGCCAGCGCGGCGGCCGTCCCCTCGCCGAGCCGCATCCGGAAATCGAAGAGCGGAGCCAGGTCCAGCCAGCTCAGCAGCGCGGCGTGGCCCGGCTCCGGTGACCGGTGGGCGGCGAACAGGTAGTCGCGGGCCGGAGGACAGAGTCGCANNGGCGATGAACCCGTCGGCGATCACGGCCCGGCGCGCCCGTGCGGTCGCCAGGGTGACGCCCACCAGCCCGGCGAGCTCCAGGCCCCCGACCTGCCGGAGGATCTCGAGCCCGTCGGCGTCGTCGCCGACACGCCCGATCGCCCGTTCCACGACGCGACGCTTGCGGTCGAGCCGCTCATCCGTCACGCCGGTCCCCGGGCCGACGACGTCGGCGATCGCTCGACCCGTCAACGCGGCGGTCACGGCAGCCGCGGCGCTCGAGCTCCCGATCCCCATCTCCCCGAGCCCGACCAGGTCGAGGTCCAGCCGGTCGTCGACAAGGCGCGCGCCGGCCAGGATCGCGGCGATCGCCTCGTCCCGCGCCAGCGCGGGGCCCGCCGCCAGATCCCGAGTGCCCGGGCGGACCTTTCGATCGAGCACGCCAGGCACGTCGGTCAGCGGGGACCGCACCCCGAGGTCGGCCACGAGGACCTGCGCACCGACCGACCCTGCGATCGCGTTGATCGCCGCGCCGCCCGCCGCGAAGTTCCGGCACATCTGGGCCGTGACCTCGGCCGGGTAGGCGCTCACCCCACGGGCCGTGACCCCGTGGTCCCCGGCCAAGACGAACACGGTGCGGTCCCGGAGGGGAGGTGGCGGGCAGCCGTAGATGAGGGAGAGTCGGGTCGCCAGGTCCTCCAGCCTCCCCAGGCTGCCGGGCGGCTTCGTGAGCGCGTCCAGCCGCTGCCGGACCTCGCCGGACCGCGCGGCCGATGCCGGCCGGACCCCGGAGACCAGCGCCTCGAAGGCCCGTTCGGCTCCGGTCTCCGCCTCGGCGTCATCCGCGTTCCCCAGCGCGCCGGGGCGGCTCGGGTTCGGGTCGAGCCGAGCGCTCGGACGGGGGTCCCGGCGCGGCTCGTGTCTCACGCTCCGCTCGCGGCTCTCGCTCACGTCAGCGTCCTCCGTCAGACGTTCTTCTCTGCGTCGCTCGAATACGCATCAGATCCGGGCGAGCACCCGATCGCCCGGAGCGGTCGGGTGCCCGGCGTCCCGCCCGTCAGGTTCATACCAGACCCGAAACGCGGCTGCGGGTGGGATGTCCAGGGCGAACATCGAGCCGAACTCGACGCCCAACGCCCGGGCCAGGAGCGACCGGATCGGACCTCCATGCGCGACCACGGCCACCCGGCCCCGAGCGGGCCGATCGGCCAGCCAGCTGTCCAGCCGGGCCTCCAGATCCCTCAACCGTTCTCCGCCCGGCGGCGCGGTGCGGTGCGGATCGGCCAGCCAGCGGCGGAACCGGCGCCCGTACCGGGCCAGGTTCTCCTCGTAGCTCAGCCCGTCGAACGCTCCGAAGTCCAGCTCGCGCAGCCGCGGGTCCCGTTGGATTCGCCGGTCGGGGAAGACCAGCTCGGCGGTTCGCCAGGCGCGTCGCAGGTCGCTGGACCAGATCTCGTCGAGCCGGGACGCCAGGTCGGCCATCCGTTGGGCGGCCGTCCGGGCCTCGGCGGCGCCCCGTACGGAGAGGTCGGGGTCCGACGCGGCGCCCTGGTAGAGTCCGGTCGCCGTGCCGGGCGTCCGGGCGTGTCGGATCAGCGTGAGCTCGAGCATCAGACGGGTACGAACAGCCCGAGGGCGACCAGCTCGGCCAGCAAACCGATGGCGCCGTGGCCGTCGCCGGTCAGGCCGCCGAAGCGGTGACAGAGGAACCCGCCCCATGCTCCGGCCGCGACCGCGGCGGCGGTCCAGGCGACCGCGATCCGGGCACCCGTCCCGATGACGGAGCCGGTCACGGAGGCGGATACGAGTGCCGCCAGGGCGAGGAGCGCGGCCGCGATGACGGTCGCGGCGATCGGTCGTGCTCCCGCGGCGGCGCGGGCGCCGAGCCCGTCGGGGCGAGCCGATGGCGCCACGCCCAACGAGACGGCCATCCCCCATCGCCCGACGACCGGCGCCACGAGCGCCGCGGTCGGGGGCACGACGGCCAGCACCGCGAACCGGGCGATCTGGATGAGCACGGTCCCGGTGAGGCCATGCGCTCCGATCCGGGGGTCCTTCAGGATCTCCAGGCGGCGTGCGCGGTCGACGGGCGCGAAGGCGGCGTCCAGGGTGTCGGCCCATCCGTCCTCGTGGAGGCCGCCCGTGAGGACGACCCAGACCGCGAGCACGAGAGCGGCTCTGGGGAGCGGGGGGAGGGGGAGCATCATCAGGCCGAAGAGGGGCGACCCGATCAGGAGGCCGACGGCGGGGTAGAGGGCCGTGTCCCACGCGCGCGCCCGGCCGCTGGCGTCGCCCGGGTCGGCCACGTCGGCGGCGGCGTCGTAGCCGACCGGCAGCGTCGTGAGGAAGCTCAGGCCCGCNNGAAGCTCAGGCCCGCGCGCAGCGCCCGGATCATCACGCTCGAGGTTCACTCGGAGACCGCGGCGAAATCGATGGCGATCGGGCAGATCCCGACGCCGATCTCGCGGTCGAAGGACAGATCCGGGTTCGTCCGGAGCGCGACGCTCGGCTCCATGCACTCGGGTCGCAGGCTGTAGAGCCTGCCGTCGGAGTCGAAGCCGATCCCGGCCGACGCGGTCTCCCCCTGGATAGCCAGCGGGTCGGACGGGGAGCGATCGAACGCATCGGTCGCCGGATCCCAGACCGCGACCCCGAAGTTGAACGAGCTGACGAAGACCCGACCATCGGCCCCGAAGGCGATGTCGCCCGGGAAATCACCAAAGCCGACGTGGTGCTCGGTCTCCGTGAGGCTCGTGGGGTCGACGATCGATAAGCTGCCGTTCCCCTGCCCGAAGCTCCCGGCGTTCAGGACGTAGACCAGCCCGTCGGGGCCGACCGCGGCGTCGCTCGGGTTCAGCCCGGTGAGGTCGATCGTGTCGGTCGCGACCTGCGACGCCGGGTCGATGACGAAGACCCGTCCGGTCCGCGCCGGCTCGAAGCTCGCGTCGAGCTCGGCGGTCATGACGAAGGCCCGTCCATCGACGACCAGCAGGCTCTGGGGAAAGACGCCGACGGGGATCTCCGCGCCCGTCGTCGCGCGCCGAACGTTCACCACGCTCACCGAGTTCAGGTTCGGGTTCCCCACGTATGCGATCGAGTCGTTCAGGAAGGCCACGCCCGTCGCCCCGGAGCTCTCGGGGAGCTGAGCGAACGTGACGGAATCGGTCCTCAGGTCGACGATCGCCGCGGCCGGGAAGACTCCCAGCGGCACGACAACCCGGTCATCTCGCACGGCCAGCCCGACGGGGGAACCGTCGGGATTGAGTCCGATCGTTCGGCGGTCGTCGGGGTCCGCCGCCGGGAACACGGTCAGCGAGATGTCGACGCTGTTGAGGACGAGCCCGGTCTCGACGGTCGCGGGCTCGAACTCGACTTCCGCCCGACCCTGGTCGATGACGGACGGGTCGGCCACGCCGCGGGCGCGCAGGAGGAGGGTGTCCACCCGGCCATCGGTCGCCGCCTGGACCGAGTACCAGACGGCCACGGTCAGCGAGGTGCCTCGCGGCATCTCGGGTAACCGGACGCTGTCCGCCTGATCCGCGGCGGTCGCCGCCGAGGCCAGGCTCGTGGCGGCGCGGTCGCCGGCGATCTCGTTCGGGTTCAGCGTCAGCGAGTCGATGCGGAGAAACGAGGCCGGCGGCCCGGTGCCCGCCAGCAGGTCGTACGCCCGGGCGGCGTCGTTCCCGTTCGCCACCGTGAAGTCCTGTCGAAAGCCCGTGCCCTCCGCCCGGAGCTCCGGGCTCGGCAGTCCCTTCGGCGTGACGCTCACGCCCGTCACCGTCCCCGGACGCGTCGGCTCATCGCAGGATGCGATCGCCAGAAGCATCGCCAGGGCCAGGACCGCATGGGCGCCACCCGGGCCCGCTCGTCCGTCTCCTCCCATCACGTGCATCGTCGTCTCCTCTTCTCGTCGAACGTTCTGTCGGCTTCCCTCGCCGTCGCGGTTCGTGTCCATCGTTCGCGGGGCCGTCGAGGCCGGGGGCCTCATCGGGGCTCGAGCCCGAGCTCGAAGCGGAACGTCCGTCCCGGCTCCGGGAACCCGAAGATCAGCGAGTCCTCGTTGTCGGCCAGACGATCGACGATCAGGCGGGGCGTGAGCCGCCAGCCGCCGATCGTGAAGGTGCGTCGGGCCCGCAAGCCCAGGACCCAGTACGGAGCCAGCGTGTTGACCCTGGACGGGACCGGGTATCGGGTCCCGGTGAAGCGGGCGTCCATGGCGAAGGCCCAGGCGCCGGGCCGCCAATCCAGGCCCAGCGAGCCGGTGTGCCGCGGTCGGTAGCGCACCTGGACCGGCTCGCCCGGTCGGTCGTAGGTCGCCCGGGCCAGGCCGTACGCCGCGCGGAGCTCGACGCCGGGCCGGGAGAACGCCACCCGCAGGTCCGCATCCAGGCCCCGTCGATCGATGTCGACGTTCCGGGGGCTCCAGACGAACCGGAAGTCGGGTGCCCAGACGATCATGTCATCGACGTCGGCGACGTACCCTTCGAGGGAGAGCCGAGCGCTGGCGCTTCCGATCCGGCCGTCCAGGACGAGCCCGGCCGCCAGCTCGCTCGGGATCCGCTCGGCGCGAAGATCCGGGTTCGGTTCGACGGCCACGCCCTCCTTGAAGAACTGATCGCCGAACGTCGGGGGGCTGTAGCTGCTGGCGTGTCGCACGTGGAACGCCGCGGGCCCCACGTCGATGCGCGCTGCCAGCTCGTGCGTCGCCCGCCAGACGTCCGCCACCCCGTCCCGGTCCAACCGGACCGCCGCGGTCAACCGGGCGTCGCCCGGAGCGCCGGACGGCGCCAACTGGCCGCTGGCGAAGAGGCCGGCGTCGAAACGGCCCCGGGGAGCGGCGGCGCTCAGCTCGGTGCTCGTGTACCGCTGATCGTTCAGGTTGAGCCCCACCATCAGGGACCGGACCGGTCCGTCGAGCCGCAGCTCCGCCGTGGCCCGTGTCCCCAGCACGGTCGCTCCGGTCCGACTGTCGAAGGCCTGGCCCAGCGGTGGGTCGGGGTCGCGAAACCGGACCGTCTGGCGGAGCCCGTGGAGGTCCGCGTCGATCCGCAGCCCGTCCCAACGGCGCTCCCAGGAGACCTGTCCCCGCCAGCGTGCGAGATCCTCCCGGGCCGTGCGCGCCGGCAGGAAGCTGCGGCCCGGGAGCCCGCGTTCGAGGCCGGTGTAGCCGGCGCGGAGACGAAATGTCCCGTCCCCGAGCTCGCCGCTGCCGGCGATGAACAGGGCGGACTCCGACAGGTCGGCGTTGACCCGCGTGGCCGTGCCGCCGCCGGCGGACTCGGGCCGCTCGTACTCGAATCGTCCGTCCAGCGCGCGTGCCGAGCCGCCGACCGTCCAGTCCAGTCCGGCCAGCGGCACGCGGGCCTCGCCGGACCCCGACCAGCTCCCCAGCGAGCCGGACCCCAGGTCGAGGGCCGCGGCGGCCGCCGTCGTTCGTGTCCGGACGAGGATCACCCCGGCCTCGGCGCCCGGGCCGTACCGCGCGGATCGGCCGCCCTTCAGGATCGTGACGGACTCGATCACGGAAGCCGGGATGGACGAGAGGTCGGCGTCGCCGGTCAGCGGATCGTTCAACGGGGAGCCATCGACCAGGACGAGGACATCGTCGGTTCCGCTGCCCCGAATCCGCGCCACGCGCCGGGCGGTCGGCCCGCGCTCTACGACGACCAGGCCCGACCGACCCGCCAGCAGCTCGGCCGCCGTTCGGGCCCCGCTGTTCCGGATCTCGTCTCGCGAGATCACGATCGCCGACGGCTCGGCCGCCGGGTGCCGGGCCTGCGCTTCGACCCCGGGAACCGCCATGGGCCGGGGTACGAGGCGGAGGCCGAGACGCGTCGGCCCGCCGTTGCGGATCTCGACGCTCCGCTCCAGCGGGAAGTAGCCGATCCGGGTGAGCCGGATCTCGTGCGGGCCCGGCTCGAGGCCACGGATCCGGAACGTGCCCTGACCGTCCGTGAGGGTCGCCAGCCCGGTGCAGATCACCTCGACCC
>JABAHQ010022902.1_pt4 | contig 13015 bp, 14 predicted proteins | sample 7062091 | NCBI WGS metagenome assembly JABAHQ01 (sample SAMN14534359, study PRJNA622989) | marine sediment metagenome | biome: marine biome [ENVO:00000428]; feature: marine pelagic biome [ENVO:01000023]; material: deep marine sediment [ENVO:00002113] | place: India: Gulf of Kutch | collected...
CGGGCCGTGAAAACTTGGCGGCTCCAACCCACTCGCCCCCGAACACCCTCCTTCGCCGACCCCCGCTCCTTCCACTTCCTCCAAGAACGCCAAGAGGCACCGGTTGAAGGTTAAGGGCCGATCGGCGGGAGTCACATGCCCCGAGCCCTCGACGACGGCCAGCCGCCCCCGAGGCAGCTTCCGCGCCAGTTCCCGCTTGGCATCAAGCGGCAACGCCAGATCCTCGGCGCCAGCCACAACCAGCGTCGGCACGCTCACGCTCCCAAGCCGATGGCGGAGGTCGAACCGGGCGAGAGCCCTGATCGTGTGCAAATAGCTCCTGCGGTCGTTGGAGGCGATCCGCTCAGCTGCCTCCCGACGCATCTCCTGCTGATCCGCACGGGGAAAGAGAGACCGGGCGACCCACCATCCCAGCCAATCCANNCCACGGACGCCAGGACCAACCGGCCGACCGCCGCGACCCATGCGCCCCACCCGATCCGCAACTGGGAGAAGCCGTTGACCAGGGTCAGGCTGCGGACCCGTTCTCCATAGTCAACGGCAAATTGCAATCCCACGGCGGCGCCCAAGGAAAGACCGACCACGTGAACGCACTCCACCTCCAGCGCCGCCAGCGTCGACTCCACGTCCCCGGCCATGTCCTCGATCCCAAACGGACGACTCACCTCGCCGCTCAGACCATGGCCCCGGAGATCGACAGCGATCGTCCCCCACCGCTTGCGCAACGCCTCTCGCTGGAAGATCCAGTCATCGCTGCTCGATCCCAGCCCATGGAGTAAGAGAACCGGATATTCGGCATCTGTTGCAGAGCCATCGATCTGCGCGTGAAGGAGGCGAGGGTCCTCTGCCGACCGCCTGCTCATCCTCGCTGTCCGATCATCAGTTCCAAACTGGATTTCACAACAGCAGGCCCTCATTCGTTATACATTATGGAGACTATAGCGGAGGGACGAGTTGGCCAATCCACCCTTTCGGACGGTGATCCAAAAGCATCACGACGAGATCTATCGCTATCTCTGGCGCTTGGCTCGCTCCGGCTGGTCGCCGGAGCCTGACTCACTCGCAGCGGACATGACACAAGAGACCTTCGTACGCGCCTATCGAGCCTACCGGCGGCTGAGGCCCGACAGCAATGTGCGCGCCTGGCTATACAAGATCGCGACCAATCAGGCGCGCTCCGCATTCCGAGAGCATGGTCGACGCAGAGAGCTGCTGCAGCGCGAGAGCAGGGATCGGACTGGCGGGACGTCGAAAAGCCTTGAGGATCGGATCATATCGCGGGAGGGGACCGAGCGCCTCCACAATGCCGTCGGAGCGCTGCCGGCTAAGCAGCAGGCGGCCGTCATCCTCCGCCACCTACAGGATGTGTCATACGAGGAGATCGCCACCATTCTCCAGTGCTCGCAAGCCAGCGCACGGGCCAATGTCTACCAAGGGCTCCAGCGACTCCGACAGGTTTTGAAGATCGAGGAGGTTGCCAAATGAAGGACAAGCGACAGAGCACCCCCTTCGCCAAGACCATCGACCGCTTGAATGAACCCTCCTTCGAACCCATCCCCGGCGCCGTTGCCCGCTCACGCGCCGGGGTGTGGGAGTGGTTTGAGCACACTGCCCCCGTTCTCCACTGGCTCCGCCTACCCTCTCCCCTTGGCACCCTCCATTTGGCGTCCGGCAAGCACGGCCTGGTCGCAATCCGTTTCACGGACGACACAGAGGCTTTCCTGGATTCCTTGGATCCGATGGCAAACAGGATTGAGGGGGGCGAAAGCATCAGCACCTATCGGGGACAACTTCAAGAGTACCTCGCCGGCCGGCGTCTCACCTTCACTCTCGCCACCGATCTGTCCAACCTGACCGAATTCCAGCGTCGCGTGTTGAAAGCCATCGCCGAGATCCCCCCAGGCGAGGTCCGCAGCTACGGCCAGGTCGCCAGCGCCATCGGCAAGCCAAGGGCGGCCCGTGCGGTCGGCCAAGCGCTCGCCAACAACCCGATCCCGATCGTGCTGCCCTGCCATCGCGTGCTCGCCAGCGACGGGGGGCTTGGAGGATATACGGGCGGGTTGGACCGAAAGCGTCAGTTGCTCGAACTCGAGGGGGTCGAGGCGGGTCTGTGAGACTGATTACGGGTAGTGGGCCCGCAGCTCGGGGACCGGCAGCGTAACCAGGCCCTCCTCCGGATCACCGACCTGCGTCACTTGGTCGGTGCTTGTGCCCACAAGATAGGCCGTGTAGGCAGCCAGCATGCCGTCCAGTTGCTTTGGCTCGAAAAGATCTCTTAGCGGAAGTTCGCCGCGCAACAGGTGATGACGTGTGATCTCCTCCAGACACCTCATGGGATTGGGAATCTCAAGGCCCTCCAAGAACAAAATGAGCTGGCGTTGCAAGCGCCCTTCCAGCGATTCCTTGGGGAACGGCTGCCGCTTTAGCAGCGTGGTGAAACCGGCGTGGGGGTTGACCTCCAGCATCAACTGGCGCTTGGGGCTGCCCCCGACCTGGAAGTAGCTGAATCCCATATCCTCCAGCCGTGCGTACAGTCGGTAGCCATTTTCCAGCCAATCGGAGGCAATCCGCTCCAACGTGTCCGTGTTGACAAGGCGGATATTGCGGCGGCGGAGCTCGTAGTCGCAGAGTCGCCACTGCCGCCAGGTCGAGCCTTCAGGGGGCAGATCCAACCGATCGCGGATCTCGGGCTGGGCGAGCAACCCCTCGGCTCCAGCTTGAGGCGAATCGACGGCCAAGATGGCCGTATCCTGGCCCCCAATAAAGGCGAGGACATCTTCCATATCCCCCTCGCCCTTTGCCACTGGGCGCAGATCCGAATCGACGGCGCTGTAACGAAGGGGCCGCCCGCTGGAGGCGGGATTGACCCCGATGTAGATCGCCTCTGAGAAGAACATCTCGCCTCCTTGATTAGCCGCCGTCGGTCATGCTAGGCGCGCGAGCGAGCCTCCATTCCGACCCGCTCAGCGAAATCCCGCCAGATCTCCCGATCCGTTTCATAGGGCGCCAACCACGGCAGCTCCTCCGCCTGGCGCAATGCCGCACTGACCGACTTGCCTTGCAGGAGCAGGAACGAAACGTAGATCCAGCGGGTACGATGGCGGCCGGCCTTGCTGTGCAGAAGAACCGCCTCCCCTTCTTGTATGCGATCCTGGACGAATCGGCCCGCCAGCCACCGTGTCTCGTGCGGCGCATCTACTTCCTCATCGAGGTCGAGCCACAAGAAGCTGCGCGGAGCCGGGCCCCGGAATATCTGCGATTCGCCCGGGTTCAAGTGGACGACCGAAGTAATTCGCGTCTGATCGGCGAAGGACGCCCAATTCCGGGGAATATGGTCCCCACCAGCCGCAAAGATTTTCTGATGAACCCAGGACAAGTCAGGTCTCTCCGATCGTGCCGTGGCCGCCGCGCTTCGCCGATCCTTGCGACATGAATCGATTATACGTCCGGCTCTTGCTACCGGCGAACTGCCCGATGATATACTGAACGCGGATTCGGCTCGCGGCCAGCCCTCGCCAGATGCGCGCGGCCGACACACGGGCCGAGTTCAACGCCATGCGGCCCAAACCGCCGGCTGGCCATTCCCCGGGACGGATGAGAGTTGGTGGCTGAATACAATCAGCTTGGCACATGACGATGGAGGTTCCCCACATGTCGGATGACAAAGAGATGTTCAAGCTCACCTACGCCACCATGTTTGACCCTCCACCGGAGCTTCATACCCGTTATGAGGATGCGCTGGCGGACCTCAAGTCAGGCATGGGGCAGGACATCCCAATGATCATCGATGGTGACGAAATTGCCTCGGATGAGAAGTTCGAGAATCGGTCACCCATCAACCGGGATTGGCTTCTCGGCACCTTCCAACAAGGAACACCGGACCAGGCTGAAGCTGCCCTCGATGCCGCCCGCAACGCGTTCCCGGCGTGGTCCGGCATGGGCTGGCAAAAGCGCATCGAGATCATGCGCGCGGCGGCGGACAAGATCAACGAACGCATCTTCGAATTCGGCGCCGTGATCTCACTGGAGGTCGGCAAGAACCGCATGGAGGCCCTCGGTGACGTCGCCGAGGCGGCCGACTTGATCCGCTATGCCTGCGACCAGATGGAGGAGAACGAGGGCTACATCGTCCGCATGGGCAAGGATCCCCTCGAGGGATATGAGGCCATCAATTACTCCCATTTGCAGCCTTACGGCGTCTGGCTCGTGATCAGCCCGTTCAATTTCCCGGCCGCCCTGACCGGCGGCCCGGCCGGCGCCGCGCTGGTGGCCGGCAACACCATCGTCATGAAACCCGCCAGCGACACCCCGTGGACGACCCGACTGCTGGCCGAGTGCTTCCAAGAGGCGGGCGTCCCGGACGGAGCCTTCAACTACGTCACGGGGCCAGGCAGCACCACGGGCAACGCCCTGATCACCAGCGACGAGGTCGACGGGATCACCTTCACCGGCTCCTACGATGTGGGCATGAAAATCTACCGCACGATTTCTCAGGGGACCTATCCCCGGCCCACCGTGCTCGAGATGGGAGGCAAGAACCCCTCCATTGTCACCGAGAACGCCGACCTGGAACGGGCTGCCACAGGCATTGTGCGGTCGGCCTTCGGCCTGCAGGGGCAAAAGTGCTCGGCCAACAGCCGTGTCTACATCCAGCACTCGGTCTACGACGATCTGATTGCCCGCATGGTCGACATGACCGAGGAACTAAAGGTCGGGGATCCGACCGAGCGGGAGGTCTTCCTGGGGCCGGTCATCAATCAGGGAGCATACGACGACTACAAGACCTTTACCGAGGAACTCTCAGAGGCTGGCCGCTTCCTCACCGGCGGCAAGGTGCTCACCGGGGATCCCTACGATAAGGGCTATTTCTGCCAGCCGACGATTGCCACCGAGGTCGAGGAGGGCCACCGGTTGTGGCGCCATGAGATGTTCCTGCCGATTACGATGATCCAACCGTTCGAGAGTCTGGACGAAGCGATGGCCAAGGCCAACGACTCGATTTACGGACTGACGGCCGGCTTCTACGGTTCCGAGGAGGAGGCCGATTGGTTCTTCGACAACATCCAGGCGGGTGTCAACTACGCAAATCGCCCTCAGGGTTCAACCACGGGCGCTTGGCCGGGCTACCAGCCCTTCGGTGGCTGGAAGGGGTCCGGATCCACCGGCAAGAATGCCGGCGGCCTTTACTACCTGACCGAGTACATGCGTGAAAAGATCCACACCCTCATCCGCTAGAGCTGCTGCCATGTGCCCCTCCCGGTCGACTTGGGAGGGGCTGTCCTTTTTCCCTCGATGATCAGCCGTTTCGGATCCGCCCTCGTTCTCATCGGCCTGATCTTGATGGTCGTCTTTCTGGTCACATTCTCCGCCGGGCGAGGAGAGCTTCGTGTGCTCCTTTCCGGCGCCGCCATCAGCGCGCTCGGGCTGCTCTTGCGCCGTCGCCGACCGGAACGAGCGGATGGGAGCGGACGCTTCCAAACTCTGCGCCGGATCATGGGGGAGGAGGTTGAATCCGATTCAGAAGAAAGGGAACTGTGAGCCATCGCAGGGTGGACAGCTCGCCCGTAGGTCAGGCGAGATCCGACCGAAGGATTCTTGCAGGTTCAGCAAGAAATAAACCCTGGCCGCCATGCTGATAGACGGGGATGTGGCCTATGTTTCCGTGGACGTGGAGACAGCTGGACCCGGCCCTGCTCGCTACTCAATGCTGTCCTTGGGCGCCTGTTTGGTCTCCGATCCTGAGGTCTCACTCTATTTGGAATTCGAGCCCCAATCAAAGGATTACGTGCCATCAGCGCTGGAGGTCAGCGGGCTGAGCTTGGACCATCTGGCCAAAGCGGGGCTTCCCCTCGCGGACGGCATGCAGCAGTTGTCCGATTGGCTGGAAGCAAGCATTCCCAAGGATCAGAGCCCAACCTTCGTCGCTTTCAACGCGCCTTTTGATTGGAGCTTTGTCAACTACGCCTTCCATGAGGCCTTGGGGCACAACCCCTTTGGTCACGCGGCCTTGGATATCAAGGCCTTTTCCATGGGCGTAACTGGCTCCAACTGGAAAGGGACATCCTTCGATCGGTTGGCCAAGCAGTTTCTGGGGCGAACCGAGCTCAGGCATCATGCCCTCGACGATGCCCAAGATCAGGCCAAAGTGTTCCGCGAGTTACTGCACCTCGCAAGGGAACGATAGGCCCCACTCCCGCCACCTCTCAGGAGAACTAGGACATGACCATGCTTGATCCTTCTCGGCAGCAGCAAGAACTCGATCAGATTCTGGAATCGGCTAAGCGGCTCGGGGTTGAAATCGACGAGGAGGAGGCTATTCAATGGCTGACGGCCATGGCCGCCGAATCAAAGGAAGATGACATCGTCATCGATCATGAACGGGGCGTATTCGGCCACAAAGTCAGCATGCTGGATTTCAGCCCGCAGGAATTGGCTCGATTCCGCAAACTGGGCGACCTGGTGCAATTCGGCGACGTCGAAGGTGAAGTGGAGACCGCCCTGGCCCTTTCGGGGTCGGCCGCCCAGTCCAAGATTCAAACCTATCCCGGCGATTCCGACTTCTTCGAACGCGTCAATATACTGGCACCCACCCGCGAGGCCGCCTGTCAGCGGCTCGCTGAACTCATCCGCGAGAAGGCGCTCGCGACCCGGAGCGGACCGACCTACCAGCTGATGGAGGTCAAATTCGGATCTTACCCGACGGAGGTAGTCCTAGGATCCGACCGCTTCCTCGCTGGGTCTCCAATTTCCTGGTCGCCCGAACAGATCGAAGCCGGTCAGATCGAGGCCCAAGAACCCGACGGCACCCCGATCACGTTGAAATGGGAGCAGGTCGCGCTCGATCCCGGTTGGTGCAAGCCAGATTGGGTGGTGGCCGACTCTCTGCGCGGGACCCTTTCCAACGCCAGCAACATGCTCGATGTGACATGGGAGAGCCCCGATGGAGGCATTGTTCCGTTGGACGGTTATCTGGATCCGTACTTCCAAGAGGTCTATCTGGAGGCGGAATCCATCCCGATCTTCTCCAAGTTGTCCGCGCACGTTTCCCCCAACGCGCTTGACGACTACGTCGCTCAGTTGGAGAAGGAGGTCAAAAAGTACCTGAGCAAGAGTCGCAACTATGGCAAGGCCGCCAAGCGCATGTACAACATCTTCCGCCTGAGCGGGCGCTACCACGAGGCCGCCTACATCCGCGAACTCTTCGACGAACCCGCCTCGACGCTCTATCAGGTGTGGTCGCTGATCCGCACGATCGACGAAGCCGCCTCAGCGGCCGGCACTATCGCGCCGGATTTGCTGGTTGAACAGGCTGACGACTTGATCATCGCGGCGGTCGAAGTGCTCGAGGGCCCCCAGGAAAAGGAGATCTTGGAGCATCTGCTGAAGTTGAAGGATCGCTTGGCCGATCCGGACCTGCCACCTGGCAACGAGGCGGTACAAGCCGCCCGGGCCGAGGTCATAAACTTGGTCAACAACTTCTTCTATGATCGGTTGACTGGCATGCCGGCCATCAAGGAGTACATGGCTGAGTTCGAGGCATAAGGCTCCGAGCGAGCACGAACTCTAGTTTGATGACCCAGAATTTCGCGTCAGGCTCCCACGGACGGTGTCGATGTCGGCCCCATGGCGACCAGTGGGACCTTCGGTGGCGGACTGTTGAGCCTTCTCGCGGCGAGATTTGTAAGGGATTCCTCGGCCTGGGCTTGGACTCGGTGCACTTCGGAGGAAACAGATGACAATCCCCAGCGGCAGCAACGCGAGCCAGCGCCCGCTCTACCGCCGGATCTTCCTTGAACCCGACGGGCTTCGACTGCGTTCGGGCTGGCGAGTGCTGATCCATGGCCTGTTAGCCCTCCTCCTCTCTCTCATCCTGTCCATTATTGTCGGGACGATCGGAGCCCTGCTTGGCCTCGTCGATCTAGCCGTAGCCGATCCGGCTTCCATCGAGTCCCCCCTCCTGCTGCTTGGCCCGCTGGTGGGCATTAGCCTCGCCACCTGGTTGGCCCGCCGCTTCCTCGACCGGCGAAGTTTCGAGAGCTTGGGGTTCCAACTCGACGAGCACGCCTGGCCCGACTTACTCTTCGGCACCCTGATGCCGGCCGGCCTTTTCGCCCTCATCTTCCTTTTCGAGCTGTCCTTGGGATGGCTGAAGATCGAAGGAACCGCGTTCGGAAACTACTCTTTCTTTGGCGCCATCGGCCGCCTGGTCCAGGGCCTGGTTTTCTTCATCATCGTCGGCTACCAGGAGGAACTGTTGAGCCGCGGGTATCAGCTGCAAAACCTCGCCGGCGGCCTGGGGTTGCCGCTCGGAGTCTTGGTGACCTCCGCTATTTTTGCGATCCTGCACATTTGGAATCCCAGTGCCAGCGTCTTTTCGACCCTCGGCATTCTCGCGGCTGGCCTCTACCTGGCCCTCGGCTGGCTGCGCACCGGCCGATTGTGNNGCCTGCACATCGGCTGGAACTTCTTTCAGGGTACGATCTTCGGCTTCCCGGTCAGCGGAACATCGGGTTTCCATCTCATCGAGCACAGCGTCAACGGGCCCACTTTCGTAACGGGCGGACCTTTCGGCCCCGAGGCTGGCCTGACTGGGCTCTTGGCCATGGTGCTCGGTTCCTACGCCATCTGGCGCTACACGGAAGGCCGCGGCGGTCCACTTGAGGCCGAGCTCGCTTCCTTGGAGGAAGCTTCTGTCATGCCGTCTCCAAGCGGTCCAAGCAACCCGGAGTCTCATTAACGTTCCGCAAAGACCTGCCTGCTAGACTGGACTCAAATGAGATATTTCGGGGCTCCTCCCACGCGCCGACAATCCCTCTTGACCGATACCCCTCGTTGACGATACAGCGGAAAGGAAGATCATGGCCGCTATTGAATTCCCGATCGAACTCCACGCTGACACGGAGGGCTTCACGGAAGATTTGCAGCGAAAGACCCGGCAACGGCTGTTGGACTTGAAGGGCGACCATACGGACATGGTGAGCGCAACGGTAACGGTGGATGAGATCGCCAAGAGGCAGAGGCCCTTTCGCTATGAGTTCAAGGTGATCCTCCACATGCGTCCGGACAGGATCGTCGCCTCCGAGAAGTCGGACAACGTCCGGTCAGCGATGAAAGGGGCGCTTTCCGCCCTCGAACGACAGGTGCGCGAACGGCGGGCGAAGCTCAAGGAGCATTGGAAGCGGCCCGATCTCGGCGCTGGTCCCCAAACGAGTGGTTAAGTTCGTCCTCTGCCGAAGCCCGCGATCCGCAGTTCTTGAAGAAAGGAGCGAGCTCGCATGACCGACCTCGAACGGGACGCCATCCAGCAGCTCGCCCAGAGTCGAAACGGCGATCACATCTCCATTTACATCCCAACCGAACGGAGGGGGAGCCAAGTCCAACAGAACCGAATTCGATTCAAGAACCAGCTCCAAGAACTCGAGGACTCGCTGCTATCGCTCGGTTCCTCAAAGACGCAGGTCGCCGACCATCTTCGCTTCGCCCATCGGCTTCTGACGGACGATGACTTCTGGCAACAACAGAAAGAGGGCCTGGCGCTCTTCTTGGGCGGGGGCCACTCCGAGGTTCACAGGCTGCCGGATGATGTGCCTTCGCTCAGCCTTGTCGGCGATCGATTCCACTTGAAGCCCCTCCTCCGCTACGCATCCGGCCAAGTCCGCTACTATGTGCTGGCCCTCGAACGGGAAGGTGTTCGGCTCTTCAGCGGCGGCCGGCGGGGAATCGAACCTCTGCCCCTGACGGGCGCGCCCGAGCGGCTCTCGGAATTCCTGCAATGGGACGATCCGGAATCCCAACTTCAATGGCACACGGAGACCGGGCGTTTGGATATCGAGGTCGGTGGGCGGGGTTCCATGTTCCATGGTCACGGCGCTGGCGCCGAGGCCGAAGTTGAGACGGAACGCCTGCTTCGTTTCCTGCAAGCATTGGACGAGGCGGTCTATCGAATGCTTGCGGGGGACCATCACCCGCCCTTGCTCCTGATGGGCGGCGAAGAACTCGTGGGCCACTACCGCAGGGCCAACAGCTATCCGGGGATGGTTGAGGAGATCCTGCACGGCCCCAGCCAGATGGAGGCTGAAGAGATCCACGAAAAAGCGTGGCACATCATGGCGCCTCATTTCGATCGGCAGTTGACGGAAAGCGCGCGCCAACTGGCGGAGGCCGACGACGAGCTGCGGGTCACTGCTCTCGAGGAGATATTGCTGAGTGCCTATGACGGCCGGCTTGACCTGCTCATGGTCGCCAGCGATGAATACGTCTGGGGGAGCTTCGACCCCAGCGAACGCCAGGCGATCATCTCGGCAGAAAGAGCTCCTGGAGACGAGGATCTGCTGGATCGGGCCGCCGTGGAGGCACTCCGGCGAGGGACCCGGGTCCACCTGGCGGAAGCTGATCGGATCCCCGGCGAGAGCGGCGCCGCCGGGCTGCTCCGCTACTCTCTTACCTGACCGACCATCCAACGGGAGATGACATGGCAAGCCTGACCACTTTGGAGGATTACGAACCGCTCGTGGGCAGCGACACGATCGAACGAGTGCGCGTCAAAGCCAATCAGCTGGATGACTTGTATGTGGCCAACATCAATTCGACCTACTACGGAGGCGGCGTCGCCGAGCTGCTCTCCTCCCTGACCCTGCTCATGAACGACGTCGGCATCAAGACCGAATGGCGCATCATCCAGGGGGCGCCGGACTTTTTTGGAGTCACCAAGAAGTTTCACAACGCGCTTCAAGGCGGCGATATCAACATGACCGAACTCAAACGGGAAATCTACGAGGAGGTCATTGCCGAAAACGCCGTTCGCACCTGGCTCCCCCACGACATCGTGGTGGTCCACGATCCACAACCCCTCCCTTTCATCAATCACTTCAAGAAGGGTGGCCCGTGGATCTGGCGCTGCCACATTGACTTGACCTCCCCTAATCAGGAGGCGTGGGGGTATTTGCGCCAATACATCGAAAAATACGATGCAGCCATCCTCACGCTGGAAGAATACCGTCAACCATTGGCCATCCCGCAGGTGTTCTTTATGCCCTCCATCGATCCATTCACCATCAAAAACCGAGCCTTGAGCGACGACCAGAGAATGGACCGCCTTGCCCATTACGACATCCCCACGGATCTGCCACTGGTCGTGCAAATTTCGCGCTTCGATCGGTGGAAGGATCCGGAGGGGGTCATTGAGGCTTTCAAAAAGGCGCGCAAGAAGGTGGATGCCACCTTGGTCTTGCTCGGCAACGTAGCCACCGACGATCCGGAAGGGGAGCAGGTCTATCACTCCCTTTTGAACCAGCGAGATGAACACATCATCATCCTCAGTCGGGAGGACACAGCTCTGGTCAACGCGCTTCAGGCCAAGGCCAGCGTTGTCCTGCAGAAGTCGCTGCGCGAGGGCTTCGGGCTGACCGTGACGGAGGCCATGTGGAAGGGGACTCCCGTCATCGGGGGCAATGTGGGAGGCATTCGCCATCAGATTGAGGATGGGGTCAACGGATTCTTGGTCTCTTCCATCGATGAGACCGCCGACCGCATCGTCCAACTCCTCCAGGATGAGGACTTGCGCGAACGGATGGGTCAGGCTGCCCATGAGAGCGTCCGCAGCCGCTTCCTGATGATCCGCTTGCTCGAGCAGTACCTTGACCTTTTCCGCTCTTTCCAGACGGAATACCGCTTCCAACCGACAGGAACCCTTCAAATGGAGGCTCCAAAGGCCGGCAGTTAGCGGTAGGATTAAGGCACGTGCCACCGGTCAAAAGCGCGGCCGCATTGGCCGTTTCACATTGACGAAAGGAGTTCCACGCAGATGGCAAACATTGCAATCAATGGCATGGGAAGAATCGGCAGGGCCACCCTCAAGATCGTGATGGAAACCGATGGGTTGGACCTGCTGGCGGTTAACGACATCGTTCCCATCGAGAACATTTCCTATCTGCTCAAGTACGACACCGTCTATGGTCGCTACGACAAGACCGTCGAGGCGAAGGACGGTGAACTCGTGATCGATGGACAATCCATCCGTTACTTGAGCGACAAAGATCCGGCCCAACTCCCTTGGAGAGAGCTGGGAGTCGACCTGGTCTTCGAATCGACCGGCGTCTTCACCAATCGCCCCGCGCTCGAAAAGCACCTCGAAGCGGGGGCAAAGCATGTCATCCTTTCGGCGCCGGCCAAGGACGAGATCCTGACCGTGGTCCACGGCGTCAGCGAATTGGGCGATGAGAAACCCGTCATCCTGTCCTGCGCCAGTTGCACGACCAACTGCATCACACCGGTCGTCGAAATCATGGGCCGCCGGATCGGCATCGAAAAGGCGACCATGACGACCATTCACGCATACACGGCCTCCCAGGCCATCGTCGATGGCCCCCATAAGAAACCTAGGCGCGGGCGGGCTGGCGCCGCCAACCTCGTCCCGACGACAACGGGGGCCGCCGTCGCCACCACAAAGGCGCTGCCGCAATATGAAGGGCGGTTCGACGGCGTCGCTGTGCGCGCGCCAATCCCGGTGGGGTCCATCGCCGACATCGTCTTTGTGACGGAACGGGAGACGACGGTGGAAGAGGTGAATGGCATCTTCCGAGAGGAGGCCAAATCGGATCGATATGACGGCATATTCGGGGTTTCCGATGATCCCATCGTGTCCGCCGACATCATCGGAGATTCCCGGGCCTCGATCCTCGATCTGGAGATGACCCAAGTGGTCGCCGGAAACCTCGTCAAAGTCATGAGCTGGTATGACAACGAATGGGGCTACGCCAATCAGATGGTCCGGCAGGCCAAGGAGCTGCTGGACATCTAGCGATTCCATCTCCACAGTCGATCCCACACGAGTCAGCCAGGGCATTGTCCCTGGCTGATTGCTGCTTGCGGTCGTTCCCACGGCCAAGGTTCGGCGGGTGCCGGATACAATGTGGGTAGCGACCGCTTCATCCATCGAGACGACGCCCCAACCATCAGGACTTCATCCTCCCGGACGAACTCGCTTCAACCGCCGGTACGAGAAGGAGCAAGCTCA
>JABAHQ010004142.1_pt3 | contig 13002 bp, 11 predicted proteins | sample 7062091 | NCBI WGS metagenome assembly JABAHQ01 (sample SAMN14534359, study PRJNA622989) | marine sediment metagenome | biome: marine biome [ENVO:00000428]; feature: marine pelagic biome [ENVO:01000023]; material: deep marine sediment [ENVO:00002113] | place: India: Gulf of Kutch | collected...
TTCATCTACGGCGGGGTCGGTCTCGGCAAGACCCACCTCGTCAACGCCATCGGCCACCGCATCCTCGAGGACGACCCCGCCGCGCGGATCCTCTACCTCTCGGCCGAGCGCTTCACCAACGAGTTCATCTGGGCGCTGCAGAACCACCGGATCAACGAGTTCCGCGAGCGCTACCGCCAGAGCTGCGACGTCCTGTTGATGGACGACATCCAGTTCCTCGCCGGCCGGGAGCAGACCCAGGAAGAGTTCTTCCACACCTTCAACGCCCTCTATCACTCCGACCGGCAGATCATCGTCACCTCCGACGTCTACCCTCAGCAGATCGCGGAGATGGAGGAGCGCCTCATCAGCCGCTTCCAGTCGGGCATGGTCGCCGACATCCAGGCGCCGGAGCTCGACACCCGCATCGCGATCCTCCAGAAGAAGGCCGAGCAGGAGGGCATCGCCCTGTCGAGCGACGTCGCCCTCTTCGTCGCGCAGGTCGTCAAGAGCAACGTCCGGGAGCTCGAAGGCACGCTCATCCGCATCGCGGTCAAGGCCGAGCTCCTCAAGCGCCCGATCGATCTCGAGCTGGCCAAGGAGACCCTCCGCGCCGTGCTGCCGCCGCCGGACCACGCGACCAGCGTCGAGGACATCCAGCGCGCGGTCTGCGAGTACTTCAACATCCGCCTCGCGGACCTCAAGAGCCACCGCCGGCACCGCGCCGTCAGCTTCCCGCGGATGGTCGCCATGTACCTCGCCCGCCAGCGCCTCGGGACGAGCTACCCCGAGCTCGGCGACCGCTTCGGCGGCAAGGACCACACGACCGTCATCAACGCCGTCCGCAAGATCACCGGCCTGATCGACAAGGACGACGAGCAGACCACGACGGCCCTGAACGCCATCGAGCGCAAGCTCGGCTTCTAGCCGGGCCCTCGGAGCCCTTTTCCTCAGCACCTCGGCCCGCCCGCCGGGCCGCCTCGCCCCCGGCCACTGGTGGCGGCTATGCTGGGGCATGCGCTCGGCTTGGCTCTCCCTCCTCTCGCCCCTCCTCCTCATCGCTGCGTGCGCCCCGGATGGCGGCGGGAGCGGCGGACCCTGCGCCACCTCCGCCGACTGCATGCCGGGCGAAGTCTGCGTCGACGACGTGTGCATGGCGCGCAGCGACGGCGGCAGGACCGACGCCGACACCTCCGCACCGATGTGCCCGGCAGCCCAGGTCTGCGGCGACACCTGCTGCGCCGATGGTGAGACCTGCGGCATGGGCCTCTGCTGTGCCCCGGCCGATCTCTGCGGCGGCGCGTGCTGCGGACCGTCCCAGACGTGCGAAGCGGAAAGATGCGTCCTGACCTGCGCCGACGACGAGACGATCTGTGGCGCCGGCACCGACGCGGTCTGCTGCCCCGCCGGGGAGCTCTGCTATCTCGGCGGCTGCGTCGTGCCCGGATCTCCGTGCACGAGCAATCGCGACTGCACGGGCGACGAGTACTGCGAGACGACGGCGATGGCGTGCCTGCCGCGGGCGATGGGCGTGGCCTGCGAGTACATGCCGCCGGTCGGAATGCTCGAGCTCACCGAAGAGTGGAACTGGCCCCCGGCGGGAGGCCCCACGGTGATGCCCTCCCACAACCAGGTGATGATGGCGCCGATGGTCGCCAACCTCACCGACGACAACGGCGACGGCGCCATCGACGAAAACGACATCCCCGACGTCGTCTTTCACACCTTCACCGGGAGCGATTACTGGGGCAACGGCATCCTGCGCGCCATCAGCGGCGCCGACGGATCGCGGATCTGGCCCACCGCCGACCCGGGGTACCGCACCCACCCGGGGGGCGAGATCGCCATCGCCGACGTGGATCCCGCCTCGGCGGGGCCCGAGCTCGTNNTGGGCGCCGATGGAACGCTCCTGAGGCGCTTCGACACCGCGCCGAACCTCGTGGAGTGCGGCTTCGACGCGCCGGCGATCGGCGACATGGATCGCGACGGCGTGCCCGAGATCGTCGTCCGCTGGGTCATCGCCCACGCGGACGGCACGGTGGTGCAGCGCGCCCGCGACGTCAGCGGCACGGGGGGCACCTACAACAGCCTCGCCGACGCGGACGGGGACGGCGAGCTCGAGCTGATCAGCGCCAACGGCGTCTACGAGGTGGACGGCACCCCGGTCTGGGAGCGCGTCGTCGACGGCGCGCGGCCGGCGCTTCCCAATGGGCACGTCGCCGTCGCCGACGTCGATCTCGACACCCTGCCGGAGATCATCGTGATCGCGGGCGGGCCTCACAGCATCACCTCCATCGACGCCGCCACCGGCGCCGTCGAGTGGGGGCCGATCGACATCAACCCACCCGAGCTCGCGTCGGTGATCGCGGCGGACGGGCGACCCGTCGGCGGCGGCCCGCCGACCATCGCCAACTTCGACACCGATCCCAACCCGGAGATCGCCTTCGCCGGCGGCTTCGCCTACGTGATCTTCGAGCACGATGGCACCCGGAAGTGGTGGTACGAGACCCAGGACCGCTCGAGCCGGAGCACCGGCTCGTCGATCTTCGACTTCGAGGGCGATGGCGTCGCCGAGGTCCTCTACAACGACGAGCTCCGCATGCGCGTCTTCCGCGGGCCCGACGGCACGATCCTCCACGACCAGTGCAACACCAGCGGCACGCTCAAGGAGTATCCGATCGTCGTCGACGTGGACAACGACGACCACGCCGAGGTCGTGCTCATGGAGAACAACTACGCCTTCGGCACCTGCGCGGACGGCTCACCGTCTCGCACGGGCATCCACGTCTTCGGGCACCCACGAAACGAGTGGGTGCGCACCCGGCGCATCTGGAATCAGCACACCTATCACGTGACCAACATCGAAGAGGACGGGACCGTCCCCACCGCGGAGGCGCCGAACTGGACCACCGAGGGTCTCAACAACTTCCGGCAGAACGTGCAGCCCGAGGGTCTCTTCGACGCGCCGGATCTGGTGGCGGTCGACCTCCACGCCGACACCAGCGCCTGTCCCACCGAGATGCGGCTCTCCGTTCGCATCCTCAACCAGGGGGCCGCCGGCGCACCGGCGGGGATCCCGATCAGCTTCTGGGACGTCACCGGTGGCAGCCGAACGCTCCTCGGGACGGAGATGACCGCCCGGGCGCTCCTGCCCGGCGAGAGCGTGCTCGTCGAGCTGACCACACCCTTCGCCATCCCCGCCGGCCGGGAGACCGAGACGTTCACCTTCGAGGCGACCATCAACGACCCGGCGGACATGCCCGACGAGACCTTCCACGAGTGCGACGAATCCAACAACGGCACCGGGCCGGTGGATTTCTTCTGCCCGTCGGTGATGTGAGCCTCAGCTCTCGCCGTCGAGGAGCCACTCCTTCATCAGCCGCTGGATCTGCGTCTGATAGGGGACGCCACGCGACTTCGCCTTCTGCTTGAAGGCGCGGAGCAGTGGCTGCTCGATGCGAATGCTGATCGCCTTGCGCGGCAGCGAGCGCGCGGCGCCGGCGATCTGACGATAGTCCTCGAGGTACTCGGCGATCTGCTCGGCGGTCATCGAGCGACAGTGCTCGAGGTACGCGTCCGTGAAGTACTGCACGGGTCGATCGTCGCTCACGACAGGCTCCTGAGCGCCCGGACGTCCTCTTCGTCCTGCGGCCGACCCGTGCCCGACTTCATGCGGATGAGGGCGCGCTTGGTCAGCACGGGGATCGTCTGCCCGCGGATCTCGACGCGGGTCGTGGGCACGCGCTCCCGGTCGAAGGTGAGCACGACGTCGACCACGCGGCGCGGATCGCGCGCGTCGACGAAGGACCACGCGACGAGGTTGCGGTTTTCGAGGTACTCCTTCCGGAAGCGAAAGACCTCCTCGGCCGTCACCGGGATGCGCGAGCTCAGACCGATCCCTCGGAGCGCCTGCTCCGCCTTCACGTAGCTCGACTCCCGATGGGAGAGGACGACGTCCACGTCCAGGGTTCCTCGCACCGCCCCGTGGAGCGCGACGGCGTGGCCGCCCGCGACGGCGAAAGAAACGCCCGCGTCCGAGAGCGCAGAGCACACGTCGAGAAGAAACACGTATATACCAGTATATACAGCCCCGGAGGCGCCGCAAGCGATCGGCGCGGTCGCCCGACCCGTTCGTGAAGAAATGTGTGGGGCGCTTGTGCCGCCCGCCGACCAACGCATGTTGTTCGCCGTGGGGTGGCAGCGATACGACGAGGCGGCGCGCGTGGAGGAGGTGGTCCATCCGCTGCCGGAGGGCCTCGCCCATCTCGACGGCACGCGGATCGTTCAGGTCTCGGACCTCCACGTCGGGCGCTACATGCGGGCCGAGCACTGGGGCGCGCACGTGGCGCGGCTCAACGCGCTTCGCCCCGACCTGGTGGTGATCACCGGGGACGCGATGGACTGGGCGAGGCGCTACGAGGACGACTACGTCGCGCCGCTCGCCGCGTTGAGCCCCCGGATCGCCACCCTCGCGATCCTCGGCAACCACGATTTCTACTTCGGGGCCGAGCGCCTCGCGCGCGTCTACCGCGACGCCTCCGACGTGATCCTGCTCCGCGGCGAATCATTCCGCACCGATGCCCTCCCGGGCCTGGTCGTCTGGGGCATGGACGACCCCATGACGCCCCTCGCGCTCCCGGCGCGCTACCCGCGCCTGCGCCGCTGGGCGTCGTCATCGCTCGACCCGTCGCAGTACAACGTCCTGCTCTCCCACCGCCCCGACGCCTTCCGCTACGCGCCGCACCTGGGCTTCGATCTCCAGCTCTCCGGTCACACCCACGGCGGTCAGATCGTCATGACCGCGCCCTGGGGGGCGCGCTTCCACATCGCGTCGTTCCTCGGCCGATGGGATCAGGGCGAGTTCGACGCCCCCCGCGACGATCGCGTCAGCCGCCTCTACGTCAACCGCGGCCTCGGCTTCGCCGGCGTCCCCTATCGCCGCGATTGCCCGAGCGAGATCACGGTGCACACGCTGATCGACGCGCGGAGCCTCTCTCGCGCGGCCTGATGGCTCAGCAGTCCGCGCCGACGTCGATCCCGGTCTCCCCGCAGCTCTGCACGCCGTCGGCGCAGTGCCAGGTCCCCAGGCAGCGGAGCTCGGCGATCTCGCATTCGCTGAGGACACGGTCGTAGAAGCGCACCTCGTCGATGGCGCCATCCCACGGATAGGGGCCGTAGGGGGTGCCGCCGATGCTGCTCGAGATCACCTCGGGGCAGATCGTCGCCCGCGAGAGGGGACCGCCGCCCGCCTCCGCGCCCTCGATGTAATGCGTCACCGTGAAATCGACGCCGAAGGTGACCGCCACGTGGGTCCACGCCCCGTCGATGCGCACCTGTCGGTCGGCGCCCACCCAGACCTGGCCCTCGCTGATGCAGTCCGGATAGAGGGTGATCGCGGGCATGCGACTGTCGCTGATGCCCCACTCGAACTGTCGGAAGCCCACCGCGTCGTCGCGACCGAATATCGAGTGGCGGGCGTCGTCGACGAGTCGGTCCGGGCGCACCCACGCGGTGAGGGTCATGGGGAACTGCAAGCCGAGGGCCGGGTCGGAGCCGACGTCCACGCGATCGTCGATCCCGGGGAAGCTCGCTGCGCTCCCGACGCGACCCGGGATGCGGCTCGTCGTTCCCAGCAGCGTGCCATCGTGCCCCGCGCCCGTGGCGTCGATCGCCGTCGTCTCCGACATCTCGTCGAAGGTCCACGACGCGACCAGCCCTTCGCCGAGCGCGTCCGCGCAGCCGGGGCCCGCATCCGAAGTGGCGTCCGCATCGCTCGATGCGTCATCCCCGCCGTCGCCGGTGGTCGTGTCCGCAGGGCCCGTCTCCCCGGGAGCGTCGACGCTGGACGAATCCATCGCGGCGTCGAACGGATCGTAGTTCGCGCGCCCGCAGGCGCTGGCCAACACAGCCGCTGCGATCACCGCCATCGCCCAGCCGACCATCAGGGGCAAACGCTAGCATGCCGGCCATTTTTGCCGCCGATCGCTGTCCCCATACCGCACTGTGCAGAATTGCCACCTGTGGGCAATTCCGGGGGAAACCTGTGTGTAGGTGATGTGGGGAAATGGGGGACGTTTCCCTCCACACGAATCCACTGCGGAATCCACCCCGAGAAGGGGTTGCTTTGTTTTGTAATCCCAAGTAGTTCGGTGCGTGGATCCCCAATCCACAACCCTTAAGACGACGACGTTAATTTAAATTACTAGATCTAATTCCCCGGGGTACCTGGGGAGTGGTGGAGTCATGGAGCTGACCATCTCCAAAAAGAGCTTTCTGCGCGGCCTCGCACGCACGCACGGCGTGGCGGATCGCAAGAGCTCTATGCCGATCCTGTCGAACATCCTCCTCTCGGCCGAGGGCACCGACACCCTGCGCCTCGCGGCGACCGATCTCTACCTCGGGGTGAACGCCACCGTGAAGGCCGAGGTCAAGAAGGGGGGGATGATCGCCGTGTCGGCGCGGACCCTCTTCGACATCGTCAAGAACCTCCCCGAAGGGGAGATCACCTGGACCGTGGGCGAGAACCAGGCCGCCGAGATCAAGTGCGGCAAGGTCCGCTACAAGATCCCCGGCATGCCGGGCGAGGACTTCCCCCCCCTGCCCAACCCCGGGGATGCGGAGTTCGCCGAGCTCGACGGCGAGGTCCTCGGCGGGCTCATCGCCCACACCCAGTTCTCCATGTCCACCGACGACACCCGGCCGCATCTGGCGGGAGCGCTCTTCGAAGGCGACGGCAAGATCGTCCGGATGGTGACCACCGATGGCCATCGCCTCTCGAAGGCCGAGGTGAAGCAAGGCGATGGCGCCGCCATGCTGAATTTCTCGATGCTCGTGCCCAACAAGGGCGTGGGCGAGCTCAAGCGCTTGATCGAGGACGCCAAGGCCGACAAGGACCAGAAGCCCACCGTGGGCATCTGTACCTCGGGCGGCAGCGCCTTTTTCCGGCGCGACGACATCATGCTCTCGGTGAAGCTCGCCGACGAGCAGTTCCCGCCTTATGCGAAGGTCATCCCGTCGCAGCAGGGCCAGAAGGTCCGCATGGGCCGCAATCAGATCATCGAAGCGCTCCGGCGGATCTCCCTCGTCGCCAACGACAAGAGCGGCGGCGTTCGCCTCCAGATCGAGTCGGGGCAGCTGAAGATCACCAGCGAGAACCCGGACGTCGGCGAGGGCTCGGAGGAGCTCGACATCGACTACGCCGGCGAGCCGGTGAACATCGGCTTCAACGCTCGCTATCTCCTCGACGCTCTCGGCTGTCTCACCTCGGACGACGTGTCCCTGGAGATCACCGGTGAGCTCGATCCCGGCGTGGTCAAGCCGGAGAACGAGGACGTGGACTTCGTCGGCGTGATCATGCCGATGCGCATCTGACGCCTCCCGTGCCCGTGCCCGTGCCCGTGCCCGTGCCCCACCCCGCACGGGCTCACTGATGTCTCCTCGCCCCCTCCGCATCGACAGCCTCGAAGCGGCCTACTTTCGCAACCTCACGCGCGTCTCCCTCGAGCCGGGCCCGGCGTTCAACGTCGTTCACGGGGACAACGGCGCGGGCAAGAGCAGCCTCCTCGAGGCGATCCATTACCTCGGTGCGCTTCGCTCCTTTCGCGGCGCGAAGGCCGACGACCTCGTCATGCTGGAGCAACCCAGCGCGCGGCTGAGGGCACGGATCAGCGGCGCGGCCGCGCCCCGCAGCTATCAGGCGACGATCCACCGGCGAAAGGCTCGTGAGCTCAAGCTCGACGACAAGCGGCCCCGCTCGATCGGGCTCTGGCATTCGTCGGTGCAGATGGTGCTCTTTCACCCCGGGCACCTGCTCCTCGCGTCCGGCCCCGCGGAGCAGCGGCGAACCTTCCTCGATCGCGTCCTCGAGCAGCTCGACCCGACCTACGGCTCGACCCTGGCGAGCTATCAGAAGGCCCTGCGCAGCCGGAACAGGCTCCTCAAGAGCGACGAGCCCGACCCGCGGAGCATTCGGGCTTTCGACGAGCTCCTGGCGTCGGCCGGCGCCATCATCGCCACCACTCGCGGGCGCCTCGTCGCCGACATCGCGCCGCTCACGGAGAAGGCCTTCGCCGAGGTCGTGGGCGAGGAGGTGCCGCTCGTCGTCGAGTACAAGCCGCGCGTTCAACCGAGCGTGGAGGCGATCCGAGAGGCGCTCGACGCCTCGTTTCGGAAGGACCTGGCGCGGGGCTTCACCGCCGATGGACCCCACGGCGACGACCTCGGCCTGGACATCGCCGACCGCGCGCCCGCGCGTTACCACGCGTCGCAGGGCCAGCACCGCGCCATCGTCCTCGCCCTGAAAGTCGCCGAGCTCGAGGTGCTCACCCGACGCACGCAGAGGATCCCGATCCTGCTCCTCGACGACGTCTCGAGCGAGCTCGACCGGACCCGCAACCGACGGTTCTTTTCGCTCCTCGCGCGCCTCGGAGGACAGGTCTTCCTGACGACGACCCACCCGGAGTTCATCCTCCTCGACGAAGGACGGACCGACTTCGCGGTACAAGAGGGCGAGATCACGAAGAAGAGCTGAGGTCCTCTCGACGTGACCTCACTACAGCGCGCGTTCGTTTGCGCCGGGTCGAAGCAAGGGGTACACGCCGGGCGGATGCGGGCGCCGCAGATCGACATCTTCCCCAAGGGCCGGCTCATGCGTCCCAACCAGGTTCGACGCAACGACGAGACCACCGCCCGCGCGGTGGTGATCGGCGCCGGCTTCGGTGGTCTGGCTGCGGCGGTGCGTCTCCTCTGCCGCGGCTATCGCGTCACCGTCGTCGACAAGCTCGACCAGCCCGGCGGCCGCGCCCGGGTCTTTCGCGAAGACGGCTTCGTCTTCGACGCGGGGCCCACGGTCGTCACCGCGCCGTTCCTCTTCGAAGAGCTCTGGGAGCTCGCCGGCAAGAAGCTCGAAGACGACGTCGACATGCGCGAGGTGACGCCGTTCTATCGGATCCGTTTCGACGACGGTCACGTCTTCGACTACACCGGCGATCCCGAGGCGATGCGTCGCGAGATCCAGCGTCTCGCTCCCGGCGACGTCGCCGGTTACGAGGCCTTCGTCCGCGAGAGCGAGCGCATCTTTCGCGTGGGCTTCGACAAGCTCGCGCACGTGCCCTTCGACCGCGCCTCCGACATGGCGCGGATCGTCCCCTCGATGGTCAAGCTCTCGAGCTATCGAACGGTCTACGGCCTCGTCTCGAAGTACGTGAAGGACGAGCAGCTCCGACAGGTGTTGAGCTTCCACCCGCTCCTCGTCGGCGGAAACCCATACAGCACGACGTCGATCTACACGCTCATCGCGTTCCTCGAGCGGAAGTGGGGCGTGCACTTCCCGATGGGCGGGACCGGGTCGCTGGTCGACGGTCTCGTCGGCTTGATCGAGGAGCTCGGCGGTGAGCTGCGCCTCGGGACCGAGGTGCGACGCATCCTCGTGGACGACGGGCGCGCTCGGGGCGTGTCCCTCGCCGGCGGTGAAAAGCTCGACGCCGACATCGTCGTCTCCAACGCCGACGCCGCCTGGACCTACCGTCACCTCGTCCCGGCAGAGGCACGCAAGCGCTGGACCGACCGGCGGATCGCCAGGGCGCGCTATTCGATGAGCCTCTTCGTCTGGTACTTCGGGACCGACCGGAAGTACGACGACGTCGCGCACCACACCATCCTCCTCGGCCCCCGCTACGAGGAGCTCCTCGAGGACATCTTCGAGCGAAAGATCCTGGCCGACGACTTCAGCCTCTACCTCCACAGGCCGACCGCGACCGATCCCTCGATGGCCCCCGACGGATGCGATGCGTTTTACGTCCTGTCCCCCGTGCCCCACCTGGGTAGCGGCACCGATTGGTCCAGGGAAGCGGAGCCCTACCGGGCGCGGATCGAGCGCTACCTCGAAGACACCATCCTGCCCGGCCTCTCCCGGCACCTGACCGTCTCGCGCACGCTGACCCCAGCCGGGTTCCTCTCCGACTATCTGTCTTTCCGCGGTGCAGCGTTCGGCCTCGAGCCCGTCCTCACCCAGAGCGCCTACTTCCGGCCTCACAACCGCAGCGAGGACGTCGAGCACCTCTACCTGGTCGGCGCCGGGACCCATCCGGGTGCGGGTATGCCGGGAGTTCTCTCCTCCGCCCGCGTCCTCGACACCGTCGTACCCGACCCCGAGCGCTTCGCGTGACGACAGAGCCGGAACGACATCGGGGCGATCTCGCACATTGCCACGTGCTCCTCAGGGAGGGCTCGAAGAGCTTTCACGCGGCCTCGCGCCTGTTGCCGCGCCGGCTGAGGGCGGACGTGGCCGCGATCTACGCGTTCTGCCGCGTCTCCGACGACGCAGTCGACGAGAGCGACGATCCACACGGCGCCCTCGAGCGTCTCGCTGAGCGCCTCGACGCCGTCTACCGCTTCGAGCCGATGGATGACCCGGTGGACCGCGCCCTCGGCGCCGTCGTCCGAAAACACGCCTTGCCCCGCGCTCCCTTCGACACCCTCCTCGAAGGCTATCTCTGGGACGCCGAGGGGCGGCGTTACGAGAGCCTCGACGAGCTCGTCGGCTATTGCGTGCGGGTCGCCGCCACCGTCGGCGTGCTCATGACGCTGCTCATGGGGGAGCGCCGCGGGCCCGTCTTGGATCGCGCGAGCGATCTCGGCATCGCGATGCAGCTGACCAACATCGCGCGCGACGTCGGCGAGGACGCGCGGCGCGGACGGATCTATCTGCCGCTCTCGTGGCTGGCCGAGGTCGGCCTCTCGGTGGAGGATCTCGTCCCCGCGCCGCGCATGCGGCCGGAGATCGGCCTCCTGGTGAAGCGACTCCTCGACGCAGCGGACTTCTACTACCGGCGGTCCCAGGGTGGGATCGCGCACTTGCCTCGCGACTGCCGGCTGGCGATCGCCGCCGCCGCGCACATCTACCGCGATATCGGGCGATCGATCGTGGCGAGTGGATACGACAGCGTGAGCCGGCGCGCGTACACGACGAGCCCCCGGAAGGCGTGGCTCCTCTGCACGGCGCTGCCGGCGGTGTGGGGGGATGGCGCCGCGCCGAGCGGACCGCTCGCGGCCCCGCCGGCGCGTTCGCTCATCGAGGCCGTGGCGGAGACCACGCGATGAGCCTGACCGACGAAAAGCGGAAGGTCCCCAGGGAGTTCGACCGCGTCGCGCGGACATACGATCTCTTGACCGGCAAGAACCCCGGCTATGCGCGTCACCTCGCCATGAGCGCGGCGCGCCTGCGCCTCGGTCCGGGGGCGCGGATCCTCGACGTCTGCTGCGGTACCGGGATCAGCACCGAGGCGCTCGCGAGCGTCTATCCGGCGGCCGAGATCACGGGGCTCGACGCGTCGGAAGGGATGCTCGAGGTCGCGCGTGAGAAGCCGATCGCCGAGCGCGTTCGTTTTCTTTCGGGCGACGCCATGGATCCGGGCGCGACGATGGGCGCCGAGGGACCCTACGACGGGATCCTGATGGCCTACGGGATCCGCAACATGCCGGATCCGGACGCGTGTCTCGCCAATCTCCTGGAGCTTCTCGAGCCGGGGGGCACGATCAGCATCCACGAGTACTCCGTGCGCGACTCGGCGCGGAGTCGGGCGGTCTGGAACGCCGTCTCCTACGGCCTGATCATCCCGGGCGGGCTCTTCACCGGCGGCTCCACTCGGATCTACCGATACCTGCGCCGGAGCGTCCTCGACTTCGACGGCGTCGCCGCGTTCGAGGCGCGCCTCGCGCGGGCCGGCTTCGAGGAGGTCCGCACCTATCCGATGGACGGTTGGCAGCGCGGCATCCTCCACACCTTCGTCGCCCGGAGGCCGGCGTGATCGTCCGCCAGAGGTTCGCCAGGCAGCGCGTGCCGCCGCTCCGTCGCGGAGGTGCCGAGAAGGTCGCCCCCGGCGCCACCGCGGTGGTCGTGGGCGGCGGCATCGCCGGGCTCGCGGCCGCGACGGTGCTGGCGGAGCGCGGCGTCGAGGTCACGGTGGTCGAGCGCGAGGCCTTTCTCGGCGGCCGCGCCGGCGCATTCCGAGATCGCCTCGCGGACGGAACGCGCTTCGCCATGGAGCGCGGCTTCCACGGCTTCTTTCGCCAGTACTACAACCTCCGGGCGATGCTCCGGCGGATCGATCCGGAGCTGTCGTTCCTGGTCCCCCTCACGGACTACCCGCTCCTCGGCCCCGACGGCGCCCGCGAGTCCTTCTCCGACCTGCCCAAGCGCGCGCCTTTCAACATCGTCGAGCTGATCCGTCGCACCGAGAGCCTGCGCCTGAGAGACCTGCGCGCGATCGCGCCCCGGCCGGCCCTCGCGATGCTCACCTACGACGGCGACCAGACCTACGCGCGCTACGACGAGACGAGCGCGCGGCGGTATCTCGATTCACTCTGCTTCCCCGAGCACGCGCGCCAGATGCTCTTCGACGTCTTCAGCCACTCCTTCTTCAACCCCGAGGAGGGCCTGTCGGCGGCCGAGCTGCTCATGAATTTCCACTTCTATTTCATGGGCAACCCCGAGGGGCTGATCTTCGACGTCGTCGACGATCCCTTCTCCTCGGCGGTCTGGGATCCGTTCCGCCGCTACCTCGAAGACCTCGGCGTCACCTTCCACCTCGAGACCGCCGTCGAGCGCGTCGAGCGCGACGGCGAGAAGATGCGCGCCGTCCTCGGCTCGGGCGGCGGCGCGATCGAAGCGGACGCGATGGTCCTCGCCGTCGCCGTCCCCGCGCTCCATCGCATCGTCGAGGCCTCCCCCGATCTCGACGACCCCACCTTTCGCCGGCGCACCCTGAGCGCCGACGTCACCCTGCCGTTCGCGGTCCTCAGGCTCTGGCTCGACCGCCCCGTTCGCGCCGACAGAGCGCCCTTCGTCGGCACCGCCGGCCTCGGCATCCTCGACAACATCTCGGTCTACGAGCGCTTCGAGGGCGAGAGCCGGGCGTGGTCCGACGCCCACGGCGGCTCCGTGGTCGAGCTCCATGCCTACGCCGTGCCCGAGGAGATGGAGGAGCCGACCATCCGCGCCGAGCTCCTCGCGGGGCTCCACCA
>JABAHQ010014846.1_pt1 | contig 13000 bp, 12 predicted proteins | sample 7062091 | NCBI WGS metagenome assembly JABAHQ01 (sample SAMN14534359, study PRJNA622989) | marine sediment metagenome | biome: marine biome [ENVO:00000428]; feature: marine pelagic biome [ENVO:01000023]; material: deep marine sediment [ENVO:00002113] | place: India: Gulf of Kutch | collected...
CCGGCAAAGGGGGCGGGGATGCCCCACTTGATGTCCCTGGTGATCGCCCGGGGCCTGAGATCGCCGAGCATGTTCTCGGTGAGGAATTTAACATTGCCACGAAAGTTCCGCGAGTCGATATACCGGCGGAGCTGGGGCTCAAGCTTTCTCAAGTCCAGATACCAGTGTCTGGTCTTTTTGAAGACGATGTTCGTCCCTCCGCAGGTGGCACAGCGGGGGTGGAGCAGCTCCTCGGGCTCGAGGAGCGCGCCACAGCGGTCGCACTGATTTCCCCGTGCACGCCCATAGTCGCAGTGGGGGCAGGTCCCCTCGATGTAGCGATCGGCCAGGAATCTTTGGCAATCCCCGCAATAAGCCCGCTCTTCCTCCTGGGAGAGGATGTAGCCATTCGCGGCCATCTTCTCATGGATGGAGGTAACAAACTGTTGGTGGATCGGCGACTCGGTCCAGGTGTAGTTTTCGAACGCGATCCCGAAAGCCTCGATGATCCGCAGGATCTCGCGGTGGATCTCCGCGGCGAATTCGCGAGGACTGCGGCCGACCTTGGCTGCCTCATACTCGATGTTCGTCCCGTGGGCGTCGGAGCCGCTGACATAGACGACCTCATGGCCTTGTAGCTTGTAGTAGCGGGCGAAGACATCCCCGGAGAGGAGCGAGGAGATGAGATTCCCCAGATGGGGGACATTCGAGGCATAGGGCCACGCGCTGCATACCAAGACTTTTTTCACTGTGTACCTCATTAGCAAACTATACAATACGGCCCGGGGGTGAGCAAACCTCCCCGTCCCGGTAACGAAGGTCACCATCCCGACTGGCAGTCCTCCTTCCCCCCGGTGGTGCGAGAGGCGAAGATGCTGGGGAGAGGAGGAGCGGATGAGCAGGCTTATCGCCCTAGCACTGGTCGGGGCATTGCTCCTGTCCCTTGTTGTCCTTCCTGCAGGGGCAGCGAGGCTTGGAGCAGGGGTAAAGGCCATAGCTTATCCACGGTTAGGCCTCGACGAGGCCTTTGTCCATCTCCGGATGAGCGAATTCCTCGGGGTGGAGGGATTGACGGCGATCCTCGAAGGAGGCCTGGGCTTCGATCTGAAGACGGTCAGCCTGGACATGAAGCTGCTTTTGACTAAATTCGACCTGGACGGTGCCGCAGTCACCCCCTTCACCGGCGGAGGGCTTACTTTGGAGCTGAGTCAGGGGGCAGTTCAGGTCATCCCGGAGGGTCTAGCAGGGATAGAATACTCCCTTCCACCGCTCCTCCTCCTCGGCGAGCTACGGGTCCGAAGCCTGCGGGGGATGGCTGGCTTGTTAGGCATAGGATTGGAGTTCTAGCCAGAACGTTCCCTCATTCCCCATTGGGGGGCCGGGACTTTCCCGGCCCCCCTCCTCTTGCATTCCCCAGTATTTAAATTAATATAGAAAAAGCCGGCGGAGACCGATGCCCGGGGTGAAGGTGAGGCAGAGATGAACCGATCGCTCATCACGCTGATGTCAGCGTTTCTGCTGGTCCTCCAACTGGGGCTAGCGGCGGATCAGGAGAAACCGGAGGTGGTGATCGCCAAACCGCCAGCGGAAGCTGCGCTCTCGATCAAGGTTTGGCTGGAGAAGGACTCCTATGAGATCGGTGAGCGTCTGGGGATCAATTTCATCATCAGCCGCGACTGCTATGTCTACATCTACGATATCTCATCCCAAGGTCGGGCGACCCTCCTCCTCCCCAACGCTTTCCGAAAGAATAATCTCCTCGAGGCAGGCCATTACACCCTGCCCGATGATCGCTATAGCTTGGTCGCCGCGGGCCAGCCGGGACTGGAGTATATCCAGGCGATCGCGAGCGTGAAGCCGATCTCCGTCCTCGTCGCTCCGCAAAGTGCCTACAAGGAGACGAACTTCGCCACTGTTGGCACCGACGCAGGGGAGCTGAAGGTCGAAGTGGAGAAGGGAGTGGAGAATCTCCCGCCCCGGGAGTGGGCCGCCGATTGGACGAGCTTCCGCCTTCTACCGCCCGGGCTGGCCTGGGTCGTAATAGATTCAGAGCCGCGCGGGGTTGAAGCCCGCATCAACGGTGAGCTGGTGGGCTCGACCCCCTTAGCGGCGAGTACCGAGCCGGGCTTTTCCCGAATTGTTCTGCGAAAGGAGGGCTATGAGATTTGGTCGGAGCGGATCTATCTTGAGCGGAACGAGGTGGCAGAGATCGAGGCCCACTTGGAGAAAGCCACCCCCTCGACTTCCATGATGCCACCTGCCTCTATGCCGCAGACGCCGAGCNNCGAGCAGGGAGGTCAGCGGAAAACCTCTCGCCGCCCTGGAATTCAACCTGGGAATCGATGGGGAAAGCCTGGGAGCCGAGGTCGGTCTCCGGGGAGGGCTGCGGGTTGGGGCTGCGGCTCGCTTCACCGGCGATCCCGTCCCCGACTACTACGAGGTCCCCCCGCCAGCGAAGCCCTGGCCCGATGCCGAGGTCTACAACGACGGACCGGAGACGGAGTTCTACCTCAAGCTGGCCGCGCCCTTGGGGGAACGGCTGGCCCTAGTGATTGGCGGAGGGCTGGCCGTTCAGGAGCAAGTCCATATCGCCACCCCGGAGTCGCAGGGGGTTTTACCACTTGACATCGCAGTCAAGCCGAATGGTTATAGGGCAGCGAGAAACTACCTTACCGTCCTCGGCGGTTTCTTGCTCAAGTTTGAGCCCTTCTTCCTGGAGCTCGATTGCCACAACCGCCGCGGCTGGGTAATGGGAATCGGAATTGGCTTCTAGATTAGATCGACTGCCAACGGAGATGAGCTACGCCCTGAAGGTCATCTGCAAGAGGAAAGGTTGCGGATTGGAGATATATACCGGGCTCTGGGTCAACAGCGAAAAGGAGCTGATCCGGGGCGACTTCAAAGGCCGATATACCTGTTCCAATGGCCATCGACACTCTTACAGGAGCAGGGCCGGTGAGGAGGGAGACTACTCCGTGGAGCGCCGGCGTGACTAAATTGGGCGAAGCTCCTTGGGTGACTCGGTTAGGACCTCCAGGCCCCCCTTTCGGACGACGCATAGATCCTCGATCCGCACGCCGAATTCCCCGACAAGGTAAATCCCCGGCTCGACGGTGACCACCATCCCCGGCTCCAAAATATCCTCCCCCGCGAGAGGGGAGAGCCTGGGCCCCTCGTGGACCGCCAGGCCGACGCCGTGGCCCAGGCCGTGGCCAAAAGAGTCCCCGAACCCTGCCTCCCGGATCGACTCGCGGGCAATCTCGTCGGCCTCCACCCCGCTCATCCCCGCCCTGATCCCCTTCAGGGCGATCCCCTGCGCCCGACGGACCACTCTGTGGACTTGGAGCTGCCTCTTTGACGGCTCCCCTACGCAGATCACCCGGGTGAGATCGGCGCAGTAGCCCTCCCATCTCGCCCCCATGTCGAGCAAAAGCAGATCTTTCCCCCGCAGGCGATAATCGGAGACAAGATGGTGCGGAAAAGCGGAGTTCTCTCCGGCGGCGGCGATAATCGGGAAGGCGATTCCATCAGAACCGTTCTCCCGCATGNNCGGCTCGACGATCCGTTGAGCATGCGCAAAGGCCCGATCGGTCAGCTCGACTGCCGCCTGGATTAGGGAGATCTCCTCCTCGTCCTTCCGCAGCCGGAGCTTCTCCACCGGCCCCTCCAGCGGGACCAGCTCGACCTCCGCGGCCTGCTCCTGGAGCTGGTTGAATTCATGAAGACTGATGGCAAGAGAGTTAACTCCAAGGCTCCTCAGCCCCAGGGCCCCGAGTTGCTCGCTCAACCGCTCGGCCCATTTCCCCTGGAGTTCGACGACTTCAAATCCCTCCACCTCCCCCTTGGCCCGCTCCAGATAACGCGAGTCGGTCATCAAAATCTGCTCATTCGGGGTGAGGACCAAGATCCCGAAGGAGCCGGAAAAACCGGTGAGATATCTCAAGTTCAGGCTGTCGGAGCCCTCGATGTTGATCAGGGCAAATCCGTCAATCCCTTCCTTCTCGAAGACCGGGCGCAGTCGGTCCACCCGAGAATTCATTCCTCCGCTCCCTTCTCCCGGCATTCTCGGCAGAGGCCGAAGATTTGAAGGTTGTGGCTGTGTTGTTGGAAGTCGAACCGCTCGGCCATCTCCAGGACCTGCTCCTCCAAGGCTCGATCGAAGAACTCCAGGACTTTTCCGCAGCCGACGCAGATGAGGTGCTCGTGGTGGCGGCGGCCGAACACATGCTCGTAATGGATGTGGGCGTCGCCGAGGTCGACCTCCCGCACCAGGCCCGAATCGACCAACAGGCTCAGGGTCCGGTAGATAGTAGAAAGCGAGATGGTAGTATCTCTCAATTTGGCCCAGAGATCCGTAGCGTCGAAGTGCTCGTGGGTCTTGAAGACCTCCTCCACGATCCGCTCCCGCGAGCGGGTGATATTCAACCCCTTGGCCTTCAAGTAGCGCTTGAACAATTGAATTGGACTATCCCTTTGCATTCCAACCACATAATAGCCTCGCTTTGCGTGCGATATCAAATCGATATAATAGATGGAGTTATGAGCGATAACCTGACGGCGGCGAAACTGAGGGACGGTCCGATCGCCCGTCGGCTAAACCGGCGGATCTCTCTCCCGATCAGCCGGGCCATCGTGAGGAGCAGGGTGCCAATCTCACCGAACCTGATGTCTTTTGTCAGTTTTTCGACCGGAATCGTTGCCGCCCTCCTCTTCTCCTTCAGGCTGCCGCTTTGGGGAGGGCTGCTCGCCCAGCTCTCCTCAATCCTCGACGGTTGTGACGGGGAGATCGCGAGGCTGACCGGGCAGCAGTCCAGGAGGGGGGCGATTCTAGACTCGCTCCTCGATCGGCTCGCCGACGGCGGCCTGGTCCTCGGGATGACCGTCTTCGCCTATGGGAATAGCGCGGCCCTGGCCTTCCTTCCTGGAGAGGGAGGCCTTTGGACCGTTATCTGGGGCTTCCTCGCCCTGATCGGGGCCTATGGGATCAGCTATTCTTCGGCTATCGCTCGGGCGATGGGGAGAGAGGACTATCCGCGGGCCGTTGCCGGGAGGGATTCCCGCCTGTTTCTGATCATGCTCGCCGGGATGGCCGGGGCCTTTGCCCCTCGCTCCATGAGCTACTTTCTGATGATGCTGGCTCTGAGCGCTCTAATCGAGCTAGGATGGAGGATGAGACTGAGATGATGCTCCCGGCCTTGACAGATTATATAATCCCGGTTATACTTAGTTTAGGAAGTTGACTTTCCTCTCCACAACTCCAACTCATCATCGACGAGGAGCCAGGCGGGAGAGACCTAGTCACCGGGACACAGCTTGGTGGTTCGGTGCCTCCCTTGCGGCGCTTGTATCCTGAGGAGGAAGGAGGACGGATGGGAAGGATCAGGATCGCGATCGCGGGTATTGGAAACTGTGCTAGTTCCTTGATTCAAGGGATTCACTATTACGGCAACGCGGGCGGAGCCGTCGGCCTGGTCCATCGGGAGCTCGGTGGCTATCGCGCGGGGGATATCGAGGTCGTGGCGGCCTTCGACATCGACCGGAGGAAGGTCGGACGGGATCTATCGGAGGCGATCTTCGCCGAGCCGAACTGCACCGAGGTATTCTTGAGGGAGGTCCCCTGGCAGGGGATTGAGGTACGGATGGGCCCGGTCCTCGACGGCTACGCAGCCCATATGGACGAATATTCGGAGGCGGAGGCCTTCCGGATTGCCGATGCGGAGCCGGTGAATGTAGCTCGGGATCTGCGAAGGAGTGGTGCTGAGATCCTGGTAAATTACCTGCCGGTGGGCTCACAGCGGGCGGCCGAGTCCTATGCCGGGAGCGCACTCGAGGCCGGGGTGGCTTTGGTGAACTGTATGCCGGTCTTCATCGCCTCGAATCCCACTTGGGCTAAGCGGTTTGCGGGAGCAGGGCTCCCGCTCGTCGGCGACGACATCAAGTCCCAACTGGGGGCAACGGTCCTCCACCGCGTCCTGACCTATCTCTTCGAAAGGCGCGGGGTGAAGCTCGAGCGGACATATCAACTCAACGTCGGGGGAAACACCGATTTCCTGAACATGCTCGAGCGGAGCCGCCTCGCCTCGAAGAAGATCTCCAAGACCGAGGCAGTCCGATCGCAAATGGGAATCCCTCTGGGCGAGCAGTACATCCACGTCGGCCCCTCCGATTACGTGCCGTGGTTGAACGATAACAAGGTCTGTTTCATCAGGATGGAGGGGCGGGGGTTCGGCGAGGTGCCCCTGACCTTGGAGCTGCGATTATCAGTGGAAGACTCCCCCAACAGCGGCGGGATGGCCATCGATGCGATCCGTGCTGCCAAGCTCGCTCTCGATCGGGACATCCCCGGACCGCTGATCGCCGCCTCGGCGGTGACCATGAAACACCCGCCGGTCCAGTTCAGCGACGAGGAGGCCTTGAAGCTGTTTGAAGATTTCATCAAGGGCGAACTGGTGGAGGTCGAAGATCGATTGCATAGTGCTGGCAGCCGGGGCAGGGAGTAGGCTTAAACTCGGGGCGAACGGGGAGGACCTCCCCAAGCCGCTGGCCCGCCTAGCCGATAAGCCCCTCTTAGAGTGGGTCATCGAGCGGCTCTTGGTGATCGAGCCGCGAAGGATCATCGTGGTGCTCGGCTACCGTCATCACCGGATAGAACGGCTTCTAAGAGAGCTAGACTTAGGCGTAGAGATTACGCTCGTGATCAATCCAGCACCGGAGCGGGAGAACGGCTACTCCCTCCTCCAAGCCGAAGGGCTGGTCGGGGAGCGATTCTTGGTGGCAATGGCTGACCACCTCGTCGATCCGGCCAGCTATCGGGCTGCGGCCAGACACCGTGGATTGGGGCTCTGCGTCGACTTCGCCCCCCGCCGCTGGATGATCGAGGAGGCGACCAAGGTTTTAGTAGAGGAGGGGAAGATAATAGAGATAGGAAAAAGTCTCGAAGAGTGGAACGGTCTCGATATCGGGGTCTTCACCCTCACTCCGGTGGCCTTCAAGGCCCTCCACCGGCTGGAAGGGCAAAAGAAGCTGACTCTCACCGAGATGGTCTTAGAATTATCCAGGATGGGCCAGGTTCTTGAGGCAATCGATTTCTCAGGGAGGCCCTGGATCGACATCGATACAGATGAGGACCTGGAGCGAGGAAGGAGGCTGATACTTACGGAGTTTTGCTCTTCTCCTTCAGCTTATCCTCGTCTTTGATAATGATGCGGTAGCGACGCTTGTCGAGGATTCCCTCCCGCTCCAGGAGGTTGAGCGCGGAGGTGGTATTCTCCCGGGCGGAGCCGATCATATCCGCTAGCTCCTTATGGGTGATCTTGAAGTTGATCTGGACCCCCTCCGCGGTCCGCTCCCCGTGCTCCTCGATCAATTTCAGCAGTTGCCGGGAGAGCCGGGTAGGGATGTCCTTGAAGACCAGGTCTTCCAGTTTCTGCTCAATCTCCCGCGTCCGCTGACCGAACAGCTCCAAAACCTTCAGCGCCAGCCAGGGCTCCCGCTCCATCAGCTCCAGGAATTGTCCTTTCTCGATCTCGTAAATCCGCGCGTCCTGAAGGACCTGGGCGAGCAGCTCTCGCTGGCGCTGGCCGATCAAGACCATCTCCCCGAAGATCTCCCCCGCGCTGAGAATGTCCAAGGTGAGCTTTCTTCCCGACTCGTCGAGATAGGCCAGCTTGACCTTTCCCTCTTTGATGTAATAAACGGAATTGTCGATGTCGCCCGGTTGATAAATGATNNTAGAATCTTCCGTCATAGTTCTGCTTGCAGACCTTGGCCAACTCTTCCGCGATCCTCTCTCTATCCCTGTCCTTATCTGTTATCATCGATCGATCACTCCAACTGCAGCAGGCTCTGCCTCAATTTAGCTGGTCCATAGAGATCTCGAAAGGACCCTTGCCAAGTGAGGTGACCCACTTCGTAAGTGGTGCGGATAACCCTCGTTAAGCCGGGGAAGGATCGGTGGGGCTTGGGAAGCGAGCGGATGTCCCGGGGCGGGCCGATCTCCTCAAGGGATATTGCTCGCCTTGCTCCCTGCGTGCCCGCTGGGGACTGACGCCTCGGGGAAGCGGCACCGGACGAGCCAAGGCTACCACCAGAGGAAGCTGCGCATCTTCAGGCTACGGACCTCACCGGTCGAAGGATCGATCTCCCGGATGGCAATTTGCCTCTCGAATCTCTCATCCGCCCCACCGATGAGGTAAAGCTTATCATCGACGGCAGCGGCGGCAAGATCGGCACCCCCCGTCGGCAGGTGGCCGAGGGTTTGGGTCGTGATCCCTGCAGAGGTGGGATCGACCATGATGACCTCATCCAGCATCCTCCCATTCCATCCGCCCAAGGAGTAGATCCTCATTCCGAGGGCCGCTACGGCGCTACGGGCTCGAGCCGCGGGCAGCCGCCCCACCCGCACCACCTGGCCTTGGCCAGGATCGATCTCCACAATCTCATCGAGGCAGTTCCCCTGGTCATCTTCGCCCCCGAGGGCATAAATCCGTTCATGCAGAGTAGCGGCCCCCAGAAATTCTCGGGGGGAGGGCAGATGCCCGATAACCTGTGACTCACCGCTCGGCGGATCTATCTCCACGATCTCGTCCAAGCGTTTTTCCCCGTCCCAGCCGCCGATGAAATAGAGTTTTCCCGCGAGAGCCGCGGCCGGGCCATGGGCGCGTGGTGTAGGCAGCCGTCCGACGATTCGCGAACGTCCCGCTTGGGGATCGATCTCCACCACCTCATCCAGGTACCGCTTCCCGTCATGGCCTCCGAGGCAATAGACCCGCCCGGCGAGGGAGGCAGCCCCCATGCCATATCGAGCCGAGGGTAGATGGGCGGCTACATCGAGCTGGCGCCGGCCAATGTCGATCCGGAGCACCTCATCGAGCAGCTCCCCCTCGTAATCCCTTCCTCCCAGTACGTAAACCTCTTCCTCGATGGCTGCTGCTGTTACCCAGTCTCGAGCCGTCCAGGGACGATTGACCACATAGCGAGCGGAGAATAGGGAGACAACGGCCACAAAGGTCAAGATTGATAAATATATCACTACAGTCCATCGATTGGCCTGTCCCCTCATCTCAATCCTCCACTGTCAATATCTGAGCCTCGGCTGGACAAGCTGATTCAGTAAGCGGATATGGCGATTTGGAAGCTACACGGAGATCCGGCCGCGCAGCCTCGGATCGAGGATGTCCCGCAGCGCATCTCCGGCCAGGTTCCAGGCGAGGCAGAACAGGGTTATCGCCACGCTGGGGTAGATCACCGTATACCAGTACGCCAGGGGATTTCCGTGGAGGCCGATGATCCAGTTGCGGGCGTAGGCGATCATCTGGCCCCAGTCGGCATAGCCCAGCGGAGCACCCACGCCGAGGAAGCTCAACGTGGCAAAGGCGATCACGATCGATCCCATGTTCATTGTCCCCTGGACGAATACCGGCCAGATGGCATTGGGAAGGCTATGGCGGAAGATCAACCGCCAGACTGGAGCGCCGGCGGCGCGGGCCGCTTGAACGTAATCCATCTCGCGAATCCGAAGAATCTCACCGCGGATGAGCCGGGCATAGCCCATCCAGCCGAGGGCGATCAGGGCGATCATGGCGCTGTCCACACCTCGGCCCAAGATAGAGGTCAGGACCATAGCCCCGACCAGGAAGGGGAAGGCATAGAATATATCGGTGATCCGCATCAGCACCTCGTCCAACCACCCGCCGTAGAAGGCGGAGACTGCGCCGAGCATGGTCCCCAGTATGGCCGAGGCTCCGACTACCATAAGGGAGACGTACCACGCCGTCCGGGTGCCCCAGACGCAGCCATAATAGATATCGTACTGCCCCTCCGCAGTCCCAAACGGATGCACGTGATTTGGCGGCTTGGGCTCAGCCCGATATCCATCGCGAGGGATCCGGAACGGCTCGTCCTGCCACTGGGGAGGGGCTAGGACGGGCGCCAATAGGGCTACCAGGGCAAAGAAGACCAGCAATACCAGGCCGACCAACCCCAATGGATTTTTGACGAGCTTTAGAAAGACCGTCATTCCAGCCTCACCCGGGGATCGATGAACGCGTACATGATATCCACAACCAGGTTAGCCATTACGATCAAGAAACCGTTGAAGAGCAAGAAGGCTAACAGAGCGGGGAGATCGAACTGTTGAGCGGCCAAGGCCGCCCAGCGGCCGAGGCCGTGGAGGTCAAAGATGTATTCTGTAATAACCAGACCGTTGAACAGGAAGGCCACCAGCAATCCGGCGATCGTGGCCACCGGGATCAGGGCGTTCCGGCGGGCGTGCTTGTTGATCACCACCCGCTCTCTCAAGCCCTTGGAGCGGGCGGTCATCACATACTCCTGTCGCAGAGTCTCCAGCATCGATGAGCGGGTCACCCGCAGGAGAAGCGCCCAGACCACATAGGCCTGCACGATCACCGGCAGGACCAGGTGCCGCAAGGCGTCGGCGAACACGTACCAATTCCAGTTGAGGATTGCATCGAGGGTAATGATCGAAGTATAGATATGGAAATTCTCCGAATGTACGATTCGACTGGCCTCCAGCCCCAGTCGGCCCGGGGGGAACCACCCGGTCACTCCGTACAGCAAGAACAGGCCCAACAGCCCGGCTACGTAGGTGGGCAGCGACCAGCCCACGATGGCGAAGATCCGCGTGCCGTGGTCCAGCGGCTGATTCTGCCTTACGGCCGAGATCACCCCGAGCCAGATGCCGCCGAGCACGATGGGCAGAGCGGCCCACAGGGCTAGCTCCGCCGACTGGGGCATGAAGCGCTTAAAGGCATCCGCCACCGGACGCTTCACCGTCTCCGACCAGCCCCAGTCCCCGTGGATGATCCGGCTGAACCAATCGGCGAACTGGATCCAAGGAGGATCATCCAGGCCATACCGCTCGATCAACACATCTATGTCGATACTTTTGAGCTCGGCGGGGTTGCTGACAAAGATGGCGGCCCTTTGGTAGGGGCTGAGCAGTTGGAGCAGGGCAAACACCAAGACGATAACGCCGATGATTACTACTGGAAGAAAAAAAAGTCTCCTGATGATGTAAGCGATCAACGGTCTATCTCTCCTTCATCCACAAGGAGGGCAGGGAACTTATATCCCTGCCCTCCTCTATTTCACCGTCCAGACTTATCCTCCGGCCAGACTACCCTTCGTAAGCCTTATAGATCGGTGCAAAGTAGGGGTCGGGGAAGATGGGGTTGAACGGATAGTCCTGGACCCAGTCGCGCATATTGCGGTAGCCGTTCACCTGCGGGAGCCAGATATCGAAGGCGTCCTCGAATGCCTGTTCTTCGATCTGATAGTAAAGCTCGGCCCGCTCTTCCAGAACGGTAGTCTCCATCGCTGCGGCAATTAGCGGATCGTACCTCTCCTCGAACATCTGGATCATCGTATCGCCCTGGAAGCCGCTGAAGGTTCCAGTAGAATGCGCAAACGGCATCACGAAGTTATGCGGATCAGGGTAGTCCGCTAACCATCCGACAACAAATAGTGGCAGCTTTGTGGTGATGAGCATGTCAAGGTAGCTGCTCCAAGGGATGCCCCGGACATCAATGTGGAACTTGGGATTCATCGACTCGATGTTCTTCTCCAGGATCTCGGAGATCACCCGGCGGGTCTGGTTCCCCTCATTGTAGACCAGAGTCATGGTGAACCCGGTTCCCCAGATCTGGCCCTCGTGGCAGAGTTTCATCTCCTCGGTGGCCTTCTCCATATCGTAGCTATAGTAGAGGGCCGGGTCGTCCTTGTAGGCCCAGGCAAACGCCTTGGGGACCGGACCGTGAGTCAGGTACCCTCCGGCCTCTCCCAGAACTTCGTCAATGTAGGTCTGATACTCGAAGGCATAAGCGAAGGCCCTCCGACAGTGGGCATCGTTGAAGAACTCCGAGGGGATACCATCTTCGGCCAATTTCCCCGAGCCGACCAGGTCGTTGCCCTCGACGTTGAGGTCGGAGGTGAAGAAGCCCGCGGGGTTCATGCTCAATGTGGGCAGATGGTGCTGCCAGACGAGGCCCGGTACATCGATGACCTGGGGTAGATACTGCGGATCGACCTGACAGATGTCGGCGTCCCCGCGCTTGAAGGCCAAGAGACGGTCGGACCACTCCTGGACCTTATTGACGACGACGTTCGGCGTCTTGGCCGGCTCGCCCCAGTAGCCGTCGAACGCCTCGTAGACGACCTCCACGCCGACGTCCCAACGGACCAGCTTGTAGGCCCCTGTGCCGTTGGCGATGTCGTATAGCTCCGAGGCCTCAGCCGCCTCGCCGCCGCCCGGGTTATACCACTCGGCCCAGTTGCCGGGGTCGCCGTCCCAGCCGCCGACCTCGATGACCCATTCCATATCCAGGATCGCCCCCCAACCGCCGGCGTGGGCGAGGATGGTGAGGAACGGAGGATAGGGCCCGGGCAGGCTGAACACCACCCAGTCGCCCTCCACCTCGACCGCGGGGTCGATCCAGTCGTAGTACACCAAGGCCTGTTCCTCCGGGGTAAGGTCCTTGATCGTCTCGCCACGATTTGTGTCGATGCCCAGGGTGTCCTCAACCAGTTTCCAGAGGACAGGGAAACCTGTGAGCGGCTCGATAAGCATCCACTGGGGCCCGCCGTGGCGGTCCTGGAGCATCCCCCGCTCGAAGGTATACTCTACGTCCGACGGGGTGAGGGTTCCGCCCTCGTGGAACGAGACGCCGTCGCGGATCTTGAACCGGTATTCGGTGCCGTCTGCGGAGACCTCCCACTCGGTGGCCAGCATCGGCTGGAGATCATCTATCGCCAGGGAGTGAGTCAGATCCTTCTGGTCCGCGTCGACGATTCCGTAAGGCCACCTGACCAGATTCTCGTAGACAGTGAAGATGATCGCCCCGCTGGCCGTGTCATAAGAATAGGCGGGGTCCAGAGTGTTCGCAGGCCCATAGACGGTATAGATAATTGTATCAGGGTTCTTGATCTCGTCCTGAGTCAAACCGATAACCATCAAAAGCCCAACCGCCAGTGCTGAAACCAATCCTAACTTCCACCAATTGGC
>JABAHQ010027302.1_pt1 | contig 12996 bp, 13 predicted proteins | sample 7062091 | NCBI WGS metagenome assembly JABAHQ01 (sample SAMN14534359, study PRJNA622989) | marine sediment metagenome | biome: marine biome [ENVO:00000428]; feature: marine pelagic biome [ENVO:01000023]; material: deep marine sediment [ENVO:00002113] | place: India: Gulf of Kutch | collected...
ACGGCAATCGCTCTGTCTCCAGCAAAGCCGGCAGCGCCGATGTTTTAGAAGCTCTAGGGGTCAACCTCGACTTAACCCCGGAGCAGGTGGCCGATTGTATTGACGAGGTGGGGTTAGGCTTTATGTTTGCCCCCAGGCTGCACCCGGCCATGCGACACGCCATCGGCCCCCGGCGCGAGCTGGCGGTGCGCACGATCTTCAATCTGCTGGGGCCGCTCACCAACCCCGCCGGTGTCCTGGCTCAAGTCATCGGGGTCTACGATGGGGATTTAACCCACACCATCGCCGAAGTGCTGGGGGGGCTGGGGAGCAAATCGGCCTTTGTGGTCCACGGTTACGGTGGCCTGGATGAGATGACCACCTCCGGCCCAACGACCGTCAGCATGCTTCAAAACGGCCAGGTGACCACCACCGAACTCCACCCCGACGACCTCGGCTTCCCCAAGGCCCGGCTAGAAGATCTATTCGGCGGCGACGCGCAAAGAAATGCGATCATCGCTCGCAATATTTTGGCCGGGGAAGATCACTCCCCCCGGCGAGATGTGGTGCTGCTGAACGCCGCGGCAGCCCTGATTGTGGGAGGTAAAGCGAAGACTCTAAAGGAGGGAGTCGCCCTGGCCAATGAAAGCATTGAGCGAGGGGCGGCGATGGGGGTGTTGGAGAACTTAGTTGCTTTTACGCAGAAGTTTACCGCGAGCCAATAACGTACTGCGTAATTACGTACTGCGTAATATAAAACTTTAATCTTGAATCATTACGCATTACGCATTACGCAGTACAGTTAGGATAACCGATGACTATTCTAGACGACATCGTCAAATATAAACGCCGGATTGAGTTGCCCAAGCAAAAAGAGATCGTTGCGCCGGAAACGGTACAGGCCCAGGCGGTCCTGGCCCCGAAAAGTCGTGATTTTGTGGCCGCCTTGAAAGGGGCTAAGGGGGTGGCGCTCATCGCCGAGGTGAAGAAGGCTTCGCCAAGCAAGGGGCTGCTACGGCCCAAATTCGATCCGGTTGATCTGGCCGTCACTTATGTCCGCAACGGGGCCAGCGCGGTCAGCGTTTTGACCGACGCCAAATACTTTCAGGGCCAGTTGGCCTTCATCGGCCAAATCCAGGCGGCCCTGGAGCCGGAACGTCAAAAGCGAGGTCTTATCGCCCCTGTTTTGCGCAAGGATTTTATCGTTGATCCTTACCAGGTCTATGAGGCCAAGGTGGCCGGGGCGGATGCCCTGTTGCTTATCGCCGCCTGTCTCAGCGACGTAGAACTGGCCGACTTGCTCGGCCGGACGCGTCAGGCGGGCATGACCGCTTTGGTAGAGGTGCATACGAAAGCGGAGTTGGAGCGGGTACTGCCCCTGAAGCCGCGCTTGATTGGGGTTAACAACCGTGACCTGCACGACTTCAGCGTTGATTTGCACACCTGTATTGAGTTGCGCCAGTACGTCCCCCCTGACATCTGCTTTGTGGCCGAGAGCGGCATTCACAGCCGGGCCGATGTGCAACGGCTGGCCAAAGAGGGGGTTGATGCTATTTTGGTCGGCGAGGCGATTGTCCGGCAGAAGAATGTCGCGCCCAAAGTCCGCGAATTAAGCTACGTCACCCCGGCGGAGGTCGGCTTATGAGGTCCGAAACGCAAGTCAAGATTTGTGGCCTGACGAACCTGGCGGATGCGCGCTACGCCGCCCAAAGTGGGGCGGACCTACTTGGCTTCATCTTCTACGAGCCGAGCCCGCGCTATGTGGCCCCGGCGGTGGTCAAAGGGATTGTCTCGGCCCTTAAGGTTGAATTCAACCCCGCGCCCAGATTTGTCGGCGTTTTTGTCAATGCGCCTCAGACGTTTGTTGAGGAGACTATAGTCCTGTGCGAGCTGGACATGGCCCAACTACACGGCGACGAACCCCCCGAATTTGTCAATCGCTTTGGGGGTCGGGCCTTCAAAGCGTGCAACCCGCGCTCCCTGGCGGAGGCCGAGACGGTCGCCCAACAGTATTTAGAGGATGATCCAGCGGCCATGATTTTGTTAGACGCTTATCATCCCCAGTTGCGAGGGGGGACGGGACATATCGCCGATTGGCCGCTGGCGGCCCAGCTCGCGCGAAAACATCGCCTTCTCCTGGCCGGTGGGCTGACCCCCGATAACGTTGGTCAGGCCGTACAGATCGTTAAACCCTGGGGCGTTGATGTCAGCAGCGGGGTGGAGGCGAGTAAGGGAAAAAAAGACCACGAAAAGGTGAAGGCGTTTATTGAGGCGGTGAAACCAGGTAATTATTAAACGTATTGCGTATTCCGTATTGCGTAATCACCAACGGAATATGGAATACGCAATACGGAATACGCAATACGGAATAACATAGAGGTGAAATGATGACGACACAGTTGCTAGACCCGCCAGGCCAGACCAGAGGCAAATTTGGCCCTTACGGCGGCCAATTTGTCCCCGAAACCCTGATGCCCGCGCTGGCGGAACTGGAGGCGGCCTACCAGGAAGCGCAGGCCGATCCGGACTTTAAAGCTGAATTTGATCACCTGTTGCAAACGTATGTGGGCCGGGCCACGCCCCTGACTTACGCCGGCCGTTTAACCAAGCACCTGGGCGGGGCCAAAATTTACCTCAAGCGCGAGGATCTGGCCCACTCCGGGGCGCACAAAATCAACAACGCCCTGGGACAGGCGCTATTAGCTAAACGCATGGGGAAACGGCGCATTGTGGCCGAGACCGGGGCGGGACAGCACGGGGTTGGTACGGCTACAGCCTGTGCCCTGTTGGGCCTGGAGTGTATTGTCTATATGGGCACGGTTGATATTGCCCGCCAGCAGCCCAATGTCTTTCGCATGCAGTTATTGGGGGCTGAAGTACGGCCGGTGGAAAGTGGCAGCAAAACGCTCAAAGATGCCATCAACGAGGCCATCCGCGATTGGGTGACCAACGTCGAAACAACCCACTACCTCCTGGGCTCGGCCCTGGGGCCGCACCCTTACCCGACGATGGTGCGTGATTTTCAGAGTGTCATCGGCCGGGAGGCGCGGCAGCAAATTCTGGCGGCCGAGGGTCGCTTGCCTGAGATGCTCATCGCCTGTGTGGGCGGCGGCTCCAATGCCATCGGCCTGTTCTACCCCTTTTTAGACAATGAGGCGGTGCTGATGGTGGGGGTTGAGGCGGGGGGAGAGGGGGTGACCAGCGGCAAACATGCGGCCCGCTTCGCCGACCCACAACGGGGCCGGCTGGGGGTGTTACACGGGACGCACACTTACGTTTTACAAGATGCGGATGGCCAGATTATGGAGACCCACTCGGTCAGCGCGGGGTTGGATTACCCGGCTGTCGGGCCGGAGCACGCCCGGCTGCGAGACCTGGAGCGGGTTGGGTATACCGTGGCCACCGATGACGAAGCCCTGGACGCCTTTGATACCCTCTCGCGGCTGGAGGGGATTATCCCGGCCCTGGAATCGGCCCACGCGGTGGCCGAAGCGATCAAACGCGCCCCGACGATGTCTAAGGACTCGATTATCATTATCAATCTTTCCGGCCGGGGCGACAAAGATTTAGATACGGTGATCAAAGAATTTAATAAACGAAAGTGAAATGAGGAAAAGTTGTTATGACTGAAAAGCGTACCAACGGTAAAAAACGCGTTTTCTCCGGAATCCAGCCCTCAGGCAATTTGACCATCGGCAATTACCTGGGGGCGATCAAAAACTGGGTTGCTATTCAGGCGCAGTATGAGAATGTTTTCTGCGTGGTTGACCTGCACGCCATCACGATGCCCCAGGACCCGGCTATCCTTAAGGCCAAGACCCGCGAGGTGGCTATGTTATATATGGCCAGCGGTATTGACCTGGAGCACTGCACCATTTTTGTGCAGAGTCACATCACCGCCCACTCGGAGCTGGCCTGGATTCTAAACTGCTTCACCCCGATCGGTTGGTTAGAGCGTATGACCCAGTTCAAAGATAAAAGCGCCAAGCAGGAGGTGGTGGCTACGGGCTTGTTCGATTACCCGGTCCTGATGGCGGCCGATATTTTGCTCTACGATACCCATTATGTCCCGGTGGGCGATGATCAAAAGCAGCACGTCGAACTAACCCGGGACGTGGCCCAACGTTTCAACCATCTGTATGGGGAGACATTTGTAGTCCCTGAGGTCCTCATCCCCAAGGCCGGGGCGCGGATTAAAGGGCTGGACGACCCTACGGCAAAAATGAGCAAGAGCTCTGATAAGCAGGGCCATGCGCTGCACCTGCTGGATCCGCCGGATGTGCTGCGCCGCTCGATTATGCGGGCCACGACCGATTCGCTGAGAAGCATTCGCTTCAACCTGGAGCAGCCGGGCGTCTACAATCTGCTGACCATTTACCAGGCTTTGACGGGTGAGGATGAGGAGACGATTGAAGCGCATTTTGCCGGCCAGGGGTACGGAGACCTGAAAAAAGCAGTGGCCGAGGTGGTGATTGAAGGGTTACGGCCCATCCAGGAACGGTATCATCAGATGGCCGCCGAGCCGGGCTACATCGAACAGGTATTGAAAGCAGGGGCCGACCGGCTGCGACCGCTGGCTGAGCGCCGGCTGCGGGCGGCACAAGAACGGGTTGGCTTACGATAGGCATTGTGAAAACCCCCTCACCCTAACCCTCTCCCTTAGGGAGAGGGAACAGGACGCCCCTCGCCCCCCTGGGAGAGGGGTTGGGGGTGAGGGCTTATCGACGAAGGAGCAACAATGACTGGAATAGAGCGGATTACGGCTGTATTTGCCAATAAAAAGACGGCCTTCATGCCTTACGCCCCCCTTGGCTACCCAACCATGGCCGGCTCATTGGATGTGGTGCGGACGCTGGTCGAGGCAGGGGCGGACTTGATTGAGATCGGCGTCCCCTTCTCTGATCCTCTGGCCGATGGCCCAACTATTCAGGCGGCGACCCAACAGGCCCTTAACAATGGCATGACGGTGGCCAAGTGCCTGGCCATGGTGAAGGAGCTGCGCGCCGAGGGGATCGCTACCCCTTTCATGTTGATGGGGTATATGAATCCTTTTCTGGCCTTTGGGATAGACAGGCTGGGCGAGGCTGCTCAGGAGGCCGGGGTAGATGGCTTCATTGTGCCGGATTTGCCTCCGGAGGAGGCGACCGAATTTGAGGCCATGTGTAGCAAAAATGAGCAGGGCTTGATTTACATGCTGGCCCCGACCAGCACCCCTGAGCGGATCGAGCTGATCGCTGACAAGGCCCGGGGCTTCATCTATCTGGTCTCCTTGACGGGGGTTACCGGGGCCAGGGATCACCTCTCCACAGCGCTGCCCGATTTTCTGGGCCGGGTGCGGGCGGCCACAGATAAACCTTTGGCGGTCGGCTTTGGCATCGGCAACGGCGAGCAAGCCCGGCAGGTGGCCCAATACGCCGATGGGGTCATCGTCGGCAGCGCCCTGGTCAAGAAGTCGGGCGAGTCCCTGGCGGCGGTTAGGACGTTGGCCAGGGAGATTGTTGGGGCTTTGGCGGATTAATTATGAAATGCGATTTGACAGACGCGGCGCGATGTGTTATGATTTTGGAAATTTTTACGGAGCGCATTCGCCGTGTCAAGGTTACGTTCTCAGCAAAGTCAAAGTCACATAGCGGTCGCCAGCCAGGTTTGGTCTACGGGCCAGGTTGAGCAGCTTTTGTTGTATGCACTCGCAGTTGCCTTTGCGGGTGCTTTTTATTTTTATTACTTTTTCTTTGCCTTTTTGAGGCGGATGCTAGTTTTGCCTGGAGGTTAACGACAGTTTTACCGGTTCAGAGCAAGAAGAGCGTTCCGCCTCAAAGGGGAACGCTCTTTTTATATGCTACAAATTCGCTGAGCGCATATAAAAGGAGAGTGACATGAGCGTAGTTTGTCGGGGCGTGCGGGGCGCTACCACCATTGACGATGATACTCCCGCAGAAATTTTGACGGCGACCGAGGAATTATTGCAGTTGATCATTGAGGCCAACCAGATCCAGCCGGACGATGTGGCCAGCGTGATCTTTACCACCACGCCGGATATCGTCTCAGAATATCCGGCTCTGGCGGCCAGGAAGATGGGCTGGCTGGAGACGGCTCTGATGTGTGGGCATGAAATGGCGGTGCCCTATGGGCTCAAAAAGTGTATTCGGGTTTTAATTCATTGGAACACGACCAAGACGGCCAGGGAAATTCAGCACATTTATATCAAGGGGGCGGTTAACCTGCGCCCTGATCTGGCGGCGCTGCGTAAGCTCCCCGGCAAGGCTGACCAAAACGGGCAAGAAACATAGCAGCCATCTTTGATCCACCGGTCATAGATTAGTTGAAAGCGGATTTCACCGCGAAGACGCAAAGAGCGCCAAGATTTTAATGGGTAAGCTAAGGAATACGAAATACCCTGGATTATATGCAAATAAGCTTTAACTTCATTATTTGTTTTCTTAGCGCTCTTTGCGTCTTGGCGGTTCTATTTTTAGTTTGTTCAGTCAAAAGATAGGAGGTAAAGTATGACACAGGTAACGGTAACACCGGTTCCAGTACGCGTAGCCAGGCCGAGAGAGGCCAAAACTTCCGCCTCACACTTTGTGGAGGATCACTGGTCATAGGGATGAATTCAACAATCGTTGTCCCAGAATTCAATGTTTAATTGATGACATTGAAAAAAATGAAACCAAGGAGATTGAAGCGATGATTGTGATTATGAAAGTAGGCGCTACGGAGGACGAAATCACGGCGGTCCAAAAGCGGATCGAAGAACAAGGACTGCGCACCCATCTTTCGCAGGGTGAGGAGCGCACCATTATCGGGTTGATCGGCGACAAAACCGTCATTGTCGAAGATAACCTCATGCGCATGCCAGGCGTGGAGCGGATCACGCCGGTCAGCCGGCCTTTCAAACTGGCCAGCCGTGACTTCCACCCGGAGAATACGGTTATCAACATTAATGGTCATCACATTGGGGGTAATCAGGTCATCATCACGGCCGGACCTTGTGCGGTGGAAAGTAGAGAACAATTTTTAGAAATTGCCGCCTGCGTGCGCGAGGCGGGGGCTCATTTTTTGCGGGGCGGCGCTTTCAAGCCGCGCACTTCGCCTTACAGTTTCCAGGGGATGGGTGAAGAAGGGCTACAGATCATGGCCGAGGCGCGGGAGGAGACCGGAATGGCCATTGTGACCGAGATTATGGCCCCCGAGCAACTCCCTCTGATCGAGAAATATGCCGACGTTTTACAGATTGGGACGCGTAATATGCAGAATTATGCTTTGCTCAAGGCGGTCGGCAAGTCACACTTACCGGTTTTGTTGAAGCGGGGTCTGATGAGCACCATTGAGGAACTGCTGATGAGCGCGGAATATATTCTGGCCCACGGCAACTCAAATGTGATGCTGTGTGAACGGGGCATCCGCACCTTCGAGACCTACACCCGCAACACCCTCGACATCAACGCCGTGCCGGTGCTGAAGGAACTAACCCATCTACCGGTCATTGTCGACCCCAGCCACGCCACGGGGAAATGGAGCCTGGTCCAATCGGCCAGCCTGGCCGGGGTGGCCGCCGGGGCCGATGGGCTAATCATCGAGGTGCACCACCATCCGGAGAAAGCTATGTCCGACGGGGCGCAATCGCTGAAGCCGGATCGCTTCGTTGAGTTGATGAACCAACTCAGGCGGGTAGCGGCGGCGGTGGACCGGACGGTGTAGGGTTTAGATCGGAAAATGGCGGGTAGAGGGACTGATATGACAACGAATACGGGGATGAAACGGATGATTGGTTTAGATTTCAGCGGTGAAATCGTCTATCCGGTTCAGCCTGGTATCCGTTGTCATATCAACTGACGGGCAAACTAACTATTATTTAAGCAGGCACTCCCTTTTCAGGTGCCTTTAGTTTTTGGCCGTATTTCTCACAAAAAAATCGGATACATTCCGGGGCTATATCTATCGCCTTCTCATCGTATACACCGGTTTCGGGGTTAAGCCAGATTAAAGGATAGTCGCCTTCAACCAAGCGGAATCGCTCTCTATCCTTTAACGCTTCGAACATACCCCCTGAATTATCTTCTACCATCAACGGATAAAAATCCAGTTCGTAAATAGATACGTCCAAATCCTCTTCAAACCACAGCCGTAACACATTATCGTCAATATACTCTGCTTTTAATAACCCTTTCTCCTTGTGGTCTTGCCACAGGGTTTCGTCATTAGCGACCGTTGATCATTCTTCCCATTTCATTAGTTATTACCCTACAATAATACTTAACCGACCGAAACGATATACTGGGTGAATGTGGAGCGTCGTTCACGCGCCCGTTTAGCTAGCTCAATCAGTTCCCGCACCGTGGCAAGCAACTCGTCCACGGTTTCAGGCGTAAATGATGCTTCGCCATCTACGGGACAGACCCAGGCTGGTACGTCGGGTACCCGAATTGAAATCCCTTCTTCGTTATACTCAAAGGTTGTTGATGTCCAGACCTTTGAAATTCGATGTTCACCACAAATCGGAACAGGTTTAGTCATCATAAGCTATCTTTTTCGTCGCCTGAAAGGCGAGTTTTCCCATTGCAGTTCGTCAGGAATATAAGCGGTCACAAATTCAATATAGACCGGGTCAGCATGCTCGCAAACAACATGCAGATAAATGGTCACATTCTTTGACAAACTGGTTCGCCCGCAAATCAGTACTCGCTCATCATCTGGGTAAGTTTCAATAATTTGGCCTGATAAGATTGCTTCGACCATATGTTCACGTTCAAAACCCTCTTTTAAGGCGTGCAAAACGGCGTGGCTTCGGATGAGATAATGACCAGCTTGGATTCGTTCACGAATGGCATCAATATCCACGTAGTTTGAGCCTCTTGCAGGGTAAGATGGACGGACATTATTCCATGAGGTTATTTTAGCACAAACGATGTTTGAGGCTAATTCTTCTCTTAACGAAATGGTTTGTTCCGTCAGCTATTCCAGGCTGCCTCAAAGAATCGACGGCCGAATGCCTTGCCTAAATGACCGACTTGGTCTATCATAAGCAACAAGAAGACCTGCGCAGTGGGTATGGCTGCGCAGGTCTGGGGTGTGACAGCCTGGTTGCTTTGCGAGAGGCGGTCAGCTTGTCGGGGGAGGCTGTTTTGCGCCGGTTGGGCGCGGCGGCATCCCTGTGTGGGCGATCAGGCTGTCCACGTCCGCTTTCAGATTGTAGACCGTCAGGTTGAGAGCTGTCAGGCCGTTTTCTAAGGTTTTCAGACGGTCTATTTCGGGTGGCCGTTTTTGCCAACGGTCCACTTGGGTTCGTAAGGTCTGCAGCTCGTCTTCCAGATGCTTGACCTTATGGCGCAGCTCCTGGTAGTCGGTATTGGCCGCAGTCCGGGCTTCATAGAGCAGATCAATATGCTGTAAGCTATGCCCGATGGCCATGTCCGGGGTGATTTTGCCGTTGGCATAATCGGCGATGACTTGTTTGTGGTCATAGGTGCTCATTGCATTCACCTCCTTTCTTTTAGTGTTAAACTCTGGAAACCTTTGGTTTCCAGGCGATTGTATCATAGTACCTGTTAACTGTCAAACTACGACTGAGTTTTTAGAAAGGCTTATCCTATCGGGTCAGGGGCGTCGTAGGTGAAGAGAATCGGCGAAAAGTTACATGCACTACGAGTCCGGCACGGTTATACAGCCAGGGAACTGGCTGAGATGCTGGGCGTTTCTCATACGCATATTCTCCGAATGGAAAAAGGCGAAAAAGGGCCTTCGGCAAATTTAGTACTGAAAATATCACAATTGTTTAACGTATCGGCTGACCAACTTTTGAGAGACGATTTGGAATTGGATAATTGAGCGTATTCTAATAAAAAAAGAGTCCGTGATTAAAACCGGACTCTTTTTGTTTTGCCTTGATCGTCGTATTCTTCGTGTTATCTAACGGTATAGTGAATAAGCTAAAATAGTAGAGTATTTAAAGCTCGGTGATCAAAGGCAGGATAAGATCAATCAGGGATTTGTTGTGTGAAGCGGATTGGCGAAAAATTACGGACGTTGCGGTTACGACACGGTTATACCACCCGACAACTGGCGGAGATACTGGGTACTTCTAATAGTTTCATTACCCAAGTTGAAAAAGGCAAAGCCAAACCGTCAACTCATTTGGTCCTGAAGCTAGCGGATTTGTTTGAGGTGACGACAGACCAGTTAATGCGGGATGAGCTTGAAGTAGATTGATAGAGCTTGAGAAATGACAGAGGCGTCCAAGTTGTAAGTTGGACGCCTTTTTTAGAAAAGCTTACCCTATCAGGCCAGAGGAGTAGGGGGTGAAGAGAATCGGCGAAGCTACAAGACCCCTTCAATTGATTATAGCCGCCGGCAGCTTCCGCCCCGGCAGGGGATCAGACCTCTGCCATTCGAGCCCGATGGGCCGCCAGCTTTTGCCCCAACCATGCCACCCCCAGGGACAGCCCCCCGGCCACTAACCAGGTCAAAACCTGGAGCACGCTGCTCCGGGCGAAAAAGTTGTCACTGTCGCTGAGGTAGTAATACCCATCCGTCCCCAGGAGGTGGTGAATCATGGGCATCACCAGATAGGCTACGCCTAGCCCGGCCGCAAACAGCCCCGTGGCCCTGGGAACCGGCCGTCGCCGCCAGAACCGTAACCCTGTCATCGCCAGCAACCAGGCTATCCCCACCGCCAGGCTTGCCCCCATCAGCCACACCCAGCCCGTATTCCCCCGGGCCAACCAGCGGGAGAGCTTCTCCAGGTGGATCAGGTTCAGCAAGACCAGCATCAGCCCACACCCAGCCGCGCTCAACCATAGGAGTTCGCCGGGAGCTTCTGTGGCCAGCCGGCCCGGCATCAGGGCCAGGGCCAGCCCAACCAGTGTCACCAGGGTAACCTGGGCCGCATTCAGGGCGGGCAAGGTCGGTTGGTTGACCGTCATGGTTATCCCTGGGATACCGAGCACCAGTGAGGCAGCACAGATTGACCACACGCGCCACCACTCTGGCGGACGGTAGTCCGGGACAAGCCGGCCCAAGAGCCAATTGGCTACCCCATAGAGGATCAGCACCTCGCCCCCGGCCACCAGGCCCGTCATCCAGTAGCGGCTGCCGGTCACCCGGCTGAAGGGCGATGTATCGGGGTAAAGAGGCCCCATATCGTGATTATAGAGGAAGACGATGTAGCGGTCGGCGACGGCGAACCAGTAGTAGTCCAGAGCAAGGACTAACAGCGCTACCGGCAGGGCGTGTACCAGAGCTAAGCTCCAGGCGTGGGACTCGGTTTGTTTGTCAGGTTCACCAGACAGGCTGACCACCCCCTCTTTTTTCTATCAGAGTACTTGCTGCAACCAATCTCTCAGCCCCTCGATATTGAATAACCATTCCGCAATGAATTGAGCCTCTAAATCAGGCGGGAGGAGGGGTTGGAATTTGCTTAATCGCCCCCGAGGCAGAGAACGGACCAGGGCCATCACGCGCTCGGCGGAGAAGAAGTTGGGTTGGTGAACAGTTTTCAGGGCGTGCCAGATATCTTTCTCTAGCAATGGCGCTTGCATTGACGATTTGATGGTCAGGGTAAAACTGTCGCCGGTGACCCGGCAACCCAGGACCATTTCTAAGGCGCGACCAAGCACGATATTGATCCGATCTCCGGCAAAGGTATGTAAGGTCCATTCCCGACCCCGCTGTTGAACAGGTAATCGTCCCTGGAGCAATAGATCACGTCTTTGTAAGCGCATAGCGTCGAGTCTGGTCTGAGCACGTTTGGTCAAGAAGGGATATTGCTTATCTGTCAAGAGAACAGCACGCATCTCTTCAGCAATCTTGCGGCTGAGGAGTATCCCGTTACCAGTCCAGCGCGGGATAGACCCCCGTGGGGCCGGAACTACGACTAACTCGCCATGCCCCAAGTCTAAATGCTTCACCTGCCAGGCTTGACCGGCCAGGGTGAAGATAAAGTCTTCACTCTGGCNNGGTTTGAAGCGTACCAACCACCCGGTTATTTGTAGTTATTACTTTAACGTCTTCTGGCGTCTCGAACACGGAATAGAGATCCATAAAGTTTCGCCGACCGTAACGCTTCTCACCTGCCGCGCCGAGCACCAATAGTCCATCAACTTTATTCAGGATGTTAGTTTCAATTAGATGGGTCAATAGCCGCTCAAACTCAGCTTGACTAACCCGGGCGAAAGGTTGGGCTTGTTGCGCAATTTCCCAGACCTGAGATATTCGAACGCCGTAGAATTGTAGCGCCTGGGCTAAAGTCTGGTGGGCCAGAATATGAAGCGCATGGTAATTGGGACGAACCGGCTCAATCCAACGCTGCCGCGCCAGGTTGACCAAAGCAACGGCGCGAAGCAAAGCCACCTGGTCGCCACAGAAGAAGTTTATCTCGGCCTGGCTACCAGTCCGTCGGCCAGTGCGTCCTAACCTTTGCATAAATGAGGAAACGGTGCCAGGCGCGTCAAGTTGGAGTACCGCCTCTAAATCCCCAACGTCAATCCCCAGTTCCATGGTGCTGGTACAGACAATGCACTGACTGTCACGGCTATGAGCAAACGATTGTTCGGCTTCTTCACGCAACTCACGTCCCACCGACGAATGGTGAACGAAGGTGGTTGTGGCGACTGCACTCAATGCCTGCTTGACCCCTTCGGCCAGGCGACGCCCTTCGACGAAAAAGAGGGTCTTACGCCCCTGGGCCAAAGGGATTACCTGGCGGGCCAGTTCCTCCTCATCGCCATAACTATCAATCCGGATCAGGCGTGAGACCGGCTGACTCGGTGGATCGATGACTGTTGTTTCCCGCTGACTGGAACCCCGCATCCAGCGTCCGATTTCTTCCGGGTTGCCCACGGTCGCCGACAAACCAATCCGTTGGACGTCGAAAGGCGAATAGCGAGCCAGCCGTTCCAGGACAGCCATCAGGTGCGCCCCCCGATCGCCGGCGGCAAAGTTATGGATTTCGTCAATAACCACGAAACGCAAATCGCTAAATAGATGAACTTTATCAATTTTAGGGGATATGAGGATGAC
>JABAHQ010012621.1_pt2 | contig 12992 bp, 6 predicted proteins | sample 7062091 | NCBI WGS metagenome assembly JABAHQ01 (sample SAMN14534359, study PRJNA622989) | marine sediment metagenome | biome: marine biome [ENVO:00000428]; feature: marine pelagic biome [ENVO:01000023]; material: deep marine sediment [ENVO:00002113] | place: India: Gulf of Kutch | collected...
CGGTGGACATGGCTGGGGATGTCAACGGTGATAGCTACGCCGATATCATCGTCGGCGCGCCGGGACACAATTCCGCCACCGGGCAGGTTCACGTCTATTATGGCGGGAGTGGCGGATTGGCTCCTATCCCTGTTTTCACTGCTTCTGGTGAAACCACCAACAACTTCTTCGGCTTCTCGGCCAGCACTGCTGGAGATGTCAACGGCGACGGCTTGGCCGATATCGTCACCGGGGCCTATGGCCACAACTTTGAGACCGGGCGGGCCTACATCTATTATGGCGGGAGCGATGGATTGGCTCCTACTCCCGCTTTCACTGCCTCCGGCGAAACTACGAGCAACTTTGGTTATCCGGTGGGAACGGCCGGGGATGTCAACGGCGACGGCTTCGCCGACATCATCGTCGGTGCCTCTAGACACAATGCCGACACCGGGCGGATCTACCTCTACTCTGGCAATGAAGGGGATGGCCGAGTGGTCATGGCCCGGGCGATCCGAGGGGATGGCAGCGGTGCGCTCGTACAGCCCTGGGGACTCTCGTACCAGGACGGGGCTTTCCAGGTCCGCATAGCGGCTACCGACCCGATGGGACGCGGCCGGGTCAAGCTCCAGGTCGAGGCCTGCCCGCCGGGCGTTCCCTTCGGGTTGAGTGAATGTCTTAACCACACCTCGGCAGCCTGGACCGACGTGACCACAGCCACGAGGGGCATCACCCTGACCGAAACTATCGCCGATTTGAGCCCCGACACCCTCTACCGTTGGCGGGGGCGGGTCCTCTACGCCCCCTTCAGCATCACCCAGCCAGGCATCACCCCCGCATCCAACCCGGCCCACGGCCCCTGGCGGCGCTTCTCCGGCCAAGCCATAGAGGCTGATGTCCGGGTGGGAAAGCCATGCTTCTCCGACATCACCGTCACCAGCAACGCCGATAGCGGCTCCGGCACCTTGCGCCAGGCCATCCTCGACTTATGCGATGGGGGTATAGTTGATTTTGCTCCGGCCCTGGCTACTCAAACTATCAGCCTTCTCAGCCGTAGCAGCACCGTTACTAAAGCCTTTGGTTTTACAGCCCTACCGGCTATTGCCAAAACTGTCACCATTAGTGGCAACGGGGTGACCATTGAACGGTCCCCCAACTTGACCAATAGCCGCCTATTTTACGTGGGAGTAGACGGCCATCTGGTTTTACGCAATCTAATTTTACAAAACGGATTGGCTAAAGGAGGTGATGGTGGCTCCGGCGGTGGGGGGGCGGCCGGTATGGGAGGCGCTATTTTCAATCAAGGAATTTTAACGGTAGAAGATGTTACTTTCAGGAATAACCTTGCCCAGGGGGGGCTTGGTCGTTCTGGTGGGGGCATCGTTAACGGCGGTGGGGGGGGAGGCGTCGGCGGTGATGGTGGAATGACTAATCGTTATCCTGGTGGCGCCCCTAATGGTGGTATTGAGGCGGGGAATGGTGGTTTTGGCGGGGGTGGGGCCGGCGGTAGTTCAGATGGCCGTGATAAAGGTGGCGCAGGAGGCTTTGGCGGTGGGGGCGGAGGGAGTCAAGGAATTGGTGGCGTCGGTGGTTTTGGCGGGGGAGATGGCGGCAGCGGCAGTGGGGGCGGAGGGGGCGGGGGCTTTGGCGGGGCTATCTTCAATTTAAACGCTACTTTGATTGTCACCAATAGCACTTTCTCCGGCAATTCGGCCCGTGGTGGTGACAGCCAATATGAGCTTAATCAAGGTGGCAATGGTTTCGGCGGCGGTATCTTCAACCTCAATGGAACGGTGACTATTGTTAACAGCACCCTGGTTAGCAATACCGTGGCGGTAGGTAGCGGGGGAATTCCCTACGCAGCAGGAGGCAGTATCTACAGCCTGGGTGATGGCGCGGCTCGCACCAGTCTAAACGATCCACCCAATAATTTGGTTGCACCAGCGTCACTGACTTTGCGCAACACCATTGTGGCCAATACACCTGGTGGTCATACGGATTGTGTGGTTAATATAGCCAATAGTGGCATCTCGAATACTAGCGGTACTGACAATTTGATCGAAAGTAATGGAGGGTGTGCCACGTCTGATCTCATTACCACCGACCCTCGCCTCAGCCCCTTGCAAGACAATGGCGGCAATACACCCTCCCATGCCCTCCTGCCCAACAGCCCGGCCATCGACGCCGGCCATTGCGCCCTGACCACAGATCAACGCGGCGCAGCCCGCCCCGGCGCTGGTAGCGTCTTCTGCGACATTGGCGCGTTTGAATTGCAAGGTGTCAATATCGATCTGACTATTGCTAAAGCCGTTACGCCAACCACTGCCGTTGCCCCCGGCGGACCGATTACTTACACCCTCCTTTTTACCAATCAAGGAACAGGCAAGGCGGCCGGCGTGGTGATCACCGATGACATGCCGACCCTGGTCATCAATCTGAACGTGGTTAGTAGTGAAGTGATAATCACCCCCACGGCCGGTCTAACTTTCGCCTGGCAAGTACAAGATTTGACCCCTGGCGCTGGCGGGGCCATCACTATCACCGGCATCGTCAGCCCAGCCCTCAACACTGATACGGTTTTTAGCAATACGGCTGTCATCACCACCTTCAACGTCGATACCGCTCCAACCAACAACCGTACCCCCGACATTCCTGCTAACGTGACAATGCCCCGCCTCGGCTACCACCCGGCCAGTCACACCATTGCCGAAGATGGGGTTCAAGCGCTTATCACCGTGCCTGTGAGCCCGGCCCCCCGGACGCCGGTGACGGTCGATTACAGTACAGACGACGGTTCGACCACAGCAGGAGCTGATTACACCCCCAGTAGCGGGACACTCACCTTCAAGGCGGGGGATACAGCTTTGACCTTCACCGTTCCCATCAACGATGACAGCTTGGTGGAGGGGAGCGAAACCCTGACCCTGACCCTCAGCAATCCCAGCGGTGCCAGACTGCTAACTGATACGGCGGTGTTGACCATCGCCGATAACGACCTGGCTGGGATTGTGGTCAGGCCCACAGCTTTGATTATCAGCGAACCGAGCGGCCACGCTGTCTTCACTATCAGCTTAAACAGCGAACCGAGCACTCCGGTAACTCTCACGCTGACCAGTTCAGACCTGAGCGAATGTACCGTTCCCACTTCGGTGACTCTGGACAGCAGCAACTGGGCGGCCGGAGTTGCTGTCACCGTCAGCGCGGTCGATGATAGCCTCATTGATGGCGACCAATCTTGCGTCATTCAAACCACCTCCAGCAGTTCAGACAGCAACTATGACGGCCTCGATCCGGCCGATGTGACAATTACCGTCCGAGATGAGGACTTCGTCAGCCTAACCATCAGCAAATCGGTCATCCCACAAACGCAGGTTAGTTATCTCGACTCGGTGACCTATACGATTATCTTAAGCAATAGCGGGTCTGGGGACGCGGTTGGCGTGCTGCTGACCGATACCTTGCCCTTGAGCACCAGCTTTGGGAATTGGATCAGCCAACCGGGTGGGGCAACTGGCGGACCAGTTATCACCTGGAGCGGCACGGTCAGTACAGGTCAGACCATCACCTTCACCTTCATTGCCAGTCAGACGGCGGATTATGGAGAAACAGTGCTCAATACAGTTGAATACAGCCATGGTGACAGTGGCAGCACGGCCCAGGCGGCGTTCATTGTTGAACCAGCTCCTGACCTACCCGATCTGGTGATTTACAAGTCGATCAGGCCAATAGTCGCTGTGCCGGGCCAGGCTGTCACCTATACTATCGTCTTCAGTAATGCGGGTCCAGGAGAGGCAACCGGCGTGGCCATCAGCGATATCCTACCGCTCAGCTACCTGGCCAACTTGAACTACGCAGTCAGCGGCGTAACCGTCACCCAAACCAATACCGGCCTCTTGACCTACACCTGGGCCGTAGCCGATTTGGTCCCTGGCGCGGATGGCGTCATTACCATCACCGGCATCGTAAGCCCGGCTCTCAACGTCGAAGCTATTTTCAGCAATACAGCTGTTATCACCACCACTAGCTTGGACGCCGACCCTGATAATAACCAAACCCCCGAAATCCCCCTCTGGGTGACGGTGCCCCAGCTTGGCTTCATTTCCACCAGTTACACCACCGCCGAAGCCGGTGGGCAGGCGGCGATTAGTGTGACCTTGGCCCCACCCCCACTCACGGAGGTCACGGTCGATTACAGCAGCCAGGATGGTTCGGCTACAGCCGGGACCGATTACACCCCCAGTAGCGGCAAACTCACCTTCGCCGTAGGCGTAACTGTCTCAACTTTCACTGTCCCCATCACCGATGACAGTCTGGTGGAGGGGAGCGAAACCCTGACCTTGACCCTCAGCAACCCGAAGAGAGCGGGCGTACTCACCGATACGGCTAGGCTGATCATTGCCGATAATGACACCCCGGCTATGCCTCCTATCGCCAGAGATGATGCCTACAGCACCTCGGAAGACACTCCCCTGATCATCCCCGCGCCTGGGGCGCTGAATAACGATGCGGATGCCTTGACCGCCACTTTGCTCAGCCTGCCCGGCCAAGGGGCTGTCAGCCTCGGCGGAGATGGGGCGTTTGTCTACACCCCCAGCCTCAACTTCAACGGCAGTGATAGTTTCACTTACCGGGCTAACAATGAGGTCGGCGCTTCAGCCCCAGCCATTGTCACTATCACCGTCACCCCGGTCAACGATCCCCCCAGCTTCACTGATCTGCCAGACTTAGCGGCCATCGTTGGACAAGCCTATAGCGACACTATTTTGGCCAACGATGTTGACCCCGATGATGTCTTAACCATAACCGCAATCGGCTTGCCAGGCTGGTTGACCCTGATCGATCAGGGAGCTGGTAAGGCTACGCTGGCTGGCACTCCACCGCTCAATGCGGCTGGGGCGCATTCTCTCACCCTCAGGGTCAGCGACGGCTACAGCCACACCCTTCAGTCTCTCACTCTAGTCGTGAATGAGAATCCCTCTTTATCTACCAAGCTCTATCTCCCCGTGGTACTGAAGGACTTTCCAACCTCACTCCCAGTTGCCCTACCGGGATTTAATCGTCGCTGATCTCATTATCAGCAGTGCAGCAAAGCGAGCTTTGCCCTCCAGATCTTTTCTCTGATGGTGTACGTAGTTCGTGAGGTCTTTCTCAAATATAATAAGGTTCCCCCAGAATCTTATCCGTAATCTGGGGCGGGGCCGGGGCGTAATGGTCAAGCTCCATGGTGAACGTCCCGCGGCCGCTGGTCATAGAGCGCAGGTCGGTGGCGTAGCCGAGCATCTCGTTCAGGGGCACGCCAGCCCGCACTCGATGGATCAAATCTCCACTGACCTCTAACCCTTCGATGTTGCCACGCCGACGAGAAATATCGTTGACAATGTTGCCCAAATAGTCTTTGGGCACGGTAACTTCAACCCGCATCACCGGCTCCAGGAGAATGGGATCGGCCTGCCGGCAGGCGGCTTTGAAGGCCAGGCTACCGGCGGCCTCAAAATCTGCCTGACTGGAATCGACCTCGTGGAACTTGCCATCCAGTAAAGTCACTTTAACATCAACCACCGGATAGCCGACCAGGACCCCACTTTCCATAGCCTCAAGGATGCCTCTTTCGACGGCGGGGATGAATTGTTTTGGGATAGCGCCGCGGGTAATTCGATCTTCAAAGGCAAAGCCGGCACCCCGTTCATTAGGCGCGACCTCCAGCCAGACAACCGCATAATGGCCGTGCCCTCCCGTCTGCTGGATATAACGTCCCTCCGCTTCGACAGTTTTGGTAATCGTTTCACGATGGGCTACCTGGGGCGGACCAACTTTACAGGTCAGATTGAACTCGCGCCTGAGGCGCTCAACAATGATCTCCAGATGCAATTCCCCCATCCCGCTGATAACTGTTTGCCCCGATTCTGGATCGAAGATTCTTCTAAAGGTGGGATCCTCTTCAGCTAACTTGGCCAGGGCCTCATGTAGCCTGTCCTGATCGGCCGTTGACGGCGCTTCGACAGCGATATTAATGACCGGTTGGGGAAAGTTGATTGTTTCCAACTGGATAGAATGCGTCATATCACAGAGCGTTTCGCCGGTAAAGGTTTGTTTCAAGCCAACCACAGCCACAATGTCGCCCGCCCGGCAGGCATCAATCTCTTGACGCTTATCAGCCTGCATTTGCAGGAGATGCCTGACCCGCTCTTTCGATCCCCGGTTGGCATTGTAAACCCGGCTCCCCGCCCGCAGCACGCCGGAATAGACGCGCAGATAGGCCAGACGATCCACAAATGGATCAGCAACAATCTTGAAGACTAAAGCACAAAAGGGCCCTTTCGGGTCAGAGTGACGAACCTCCTGTTGCTGGTTGCGCGGATTAATCCCCTTGATGGGCGGCACATCGAGGGGGCTGGGCAAATAACGAACAATCGCATCGAGTAAGGATTGAACGCCCTTATTACGGAGTGCACTCCCCACCAGGACCGGCACAAGCTTATTGGCGATGACGGCCCGTCGCAGGGCCTGATAGAGTTCATCATTAGAGATTTCCGTCCCTTCCAGGAACTTTCTGGTCAAATCATCGTCGGTTTCAGCGATTTTTTCGACCAGATAGGCTCGAGCGGTCCGGGCCGCATCCCGCAACTCACTGGGGACATCGGTCAAAGTGGGTGTAGCCCCCAGTTCATCGATAAAGAGTAAGGCTTTCATTCGAAAAAGGTCAACGACGCCGGAAAATTTTTCTTCCACGCCCACCGGTAACTGAATCGGCAAGGGATCGGCCCTCAGTCGCTCACGCATCATCTGCAGGGTCCGTTCCATGTCTGCCCCAACCCGATCCATCTTGTTGATGAAGCAAATACGGGGTACCCCATAGCTATCGGCCTGATGCCAGACCGTCTCAGATTGCGGCTCGACGCCGGCCACGGCATCAAAGACGACGATACCGCCGTCTAAGACCCGCAGGCTGCGCTGCACCTCGGCGGTAAAATCAATATGACCGGGGGTGTCGATGATGTTGATCTGGGCCTCTTGTCCGGTCACAGTATCGCACCAGGTGGTGGTAATAGCGGCGGCGGTAATGGTGATGCCCCGCTCACGCTCTTGATCTAACCAATCGGTCACGGTAGTCCCCTTATCCACATCCCCGAGACGGTGGGTGCGGCCTGAGTAAAAGAGGATTCGTTCGGTGGTTGTGGTCTTGCCGGCGTCAATGTGGGCAATGATACCGATATTGCGGATCTGGTTTAGCGCGTAGCTAATGCTCATAAATAGATAAGCTCCTGCGTGTCATGTTTCAGATATTGTGTCACGAATTGCCCGAATTGGGCATGGTTCATTCGCTTAAAAAACTGCTTTACAAATTTAGTCACCTGCCCTGACGACGCCGTGAAACGTGAAGTGTAAAACGTGAGACTTTTCGGCGCAAAATCTTCCCGGAAGCAGCGAAATGTCGTCAAAAACAAAAAGCCGCAGGTTGGTTAGCTAACCTACGACCTTACGCCAAGCGAGATGGAGGCAGCAAAACAAAAAGGCCACAGGCAAAAGAAGCTATGCCTACAACCGGTTCAGTTCAACTGCTAACACCCATTTCTCCTAAGGCACTCCGGACAGAAATGAATTTTTCGACTTTTTTATCATTCGGAGCGTAGCGAAAAAACTCCTCTGATGTCATTCGTTCAGTCACTTCAACGCGACTGAGCGTTCGTAACATATTTCACCTCGGGCATTAGAAACCGGGTTTCTTTTGGACAATTAAGGTTATCTTACTGTAAACCGGTAACCTGGTCAATTTATATTTGTCGTTTAGCATGTTCTCTATTCCATCCCACCATATTCCAGGCGTAGCCCGGTTCATCGTGGCTGCGGACGAAAGCCTGGCCAACGGCGTCCGCTTCATAATCGCCATCGGCGACTAAACGGGCCAACAGTTCGCTAAATAGGGCCTGGAGTGTTTCAAAGCGGGCCACGTAACCGGCGTCATCGAGGGAGGGGGCATTTAAGGCGATCAAAACTCGCTCAGCGAAATTCTCTGGCAACCAGGGCAGCTTGAGCAAGTAGGACATCTCGCGGTTGCGCCAGGGCCGCCAGCGGCGGTTATAGGCGAAGAGGGCCTGGACCAGGTAATGATAGGCGGCGTTTAGACGATCATGGGCAATGGCCGGGCGGAGACTCTCCCAACGGACCTGTGGTTTGCCCCGGCCCAGGTGTTGGTCCAGCCAGGTGATAGCTTCATCCAGTCTGGTGAGGCGCACCTCCTCGGTATAAGCCGTACGTTCGGCAATCAACCTGGTCACCGCTCCGGTGCGATCAAAGGCGATCCAACCTTCGGCGAGTTCGGCCCGCCGGCCTTCGGCCCAATCGCAAGTTAGGTCTGACCAGCGGGCTAAATCGAAGCGGGCGAAGTCAAACTGAATGCCCTCCTGTTCAACCCAGGCCCCCTGGCTGAAAATGCTGTGAAAGGTCCCCTCTGAGGGCCGCCAGGTGAATTCGGCGGGAACGACATACCAATCAAATGGGTCGAGAAAGACCACGGCGTCAATATCAGAGTCCGGGCGGGCTAAGCCGGTAGCGATGCTGCCGATGCCGATGACCCCTTGTACCGCCGGATCTGGCTCAAGTACACGCTGGATGAAGGTTAACAGGTCCTGACGTTTTTGGCGGGTGGCAGATGTAACCATAACTAAATTTCCGTTTAGAAGTCAAGCCCCTTCGGCGACAGTCACTACCACATCTGCAACTCTACGAATGAGGCAATATAATATCGTCCTTCTCGTAACAGAACTGCAAACGCCATTCCATATATTTGGAACCTTACCCTGCTCGAACTTGCTTTAACCGACTCAAGTCCCTGACCCCACCTTTGGCAGCGCTGGTGACCATCAGGCTGTAGGCCTCTAAGGCTTTGGAGACAATGCGTTTTCTGGGGCCTGGTTTCCAGGCTTCAGCCCCTTTGGCCTCCATCTTTTTTCGCCGGGCTGCCAATTCTTCGTCAGACAGCTTGACGTTGATGGCCCGGTTGGGGATATCGATGCTAATGATATCGCCTTCTTCGATGAGGGCGATATTACCGCCTTCGGCTGCTTCGGGCGAAATATGGCCAATGCTCAAACCAGAAGTGCCACCACTGAAACGCCCGTCTGTGATCAGCGCACATTGCTTGCCCAGGTTTTTAGATTTAATGTACGAGGTAGGATAGAGCATCTCCTGCATGCCCGGACCGCCTTTTGGCCCTTCATAGCGGATTACCACCACGTCTCCCAGCTTGAGTTTATCGCCCAAGATGGCTTCGCAGGCCGAGTCCTGAGAATGAAAGATCCGCGCCGGGCCTTCAAAGTTCCAGATGCTTTCATCCACCCCGGCCGTTTTGACGATGCAGCCGTCCTGGGCGATGTTACCATACAGGATACATAAGCCGCCATCCTGGCTGTAGGCATGGGCCACGGAACGGATACACCCTTTTTCGGCATCCAGATCAAGCTCATCATAGCTATTGCTTTGGGAGAAAGCCTCTTTGGTGCGGACGCCGCCAGGCGCAGCGCTGAAAAATGCTTCGGCCTGGGAATTGGCGCCATTACGGACGCTATAGGCTTTGATTTGCTCACCCAGGGTCGAACCCGATACAGTCAGGCAGTCTGGGTTAATCACCCCTTTTTGAGATAGTTCTTCCATAATCGTCATGATGCCACCGGCCCGGTGCACATCTTCCACGTGATAATGAGAAGATGGGGCAACCTTGCACAAGGTCGGAATCTCTCGGGAAATGGCGTCAATATCTTGCATAGTGAAATCGATCCCAGCTTCATAGGCAATGGCCAGGATGTGCAAAACGGTATTGGTCGACCCGCCCATGGCGATATCCAGGGCCATGGCATTTTTGAAGGCATCCCTCGTGGCAATAGAGCGAGGGAGGGTCCCTTCGTTTCCGTTGAAATAATATTCCTTGGCCATCTCTATGATACGGATGGCCGCCTTTTCAAAGAGTTTCCAGCGATTGGCATGGGTGGCCACGATGGTGCCATTGCCCGGAAAAGCCAGGCCCAGGGCTTCGTTGAGGCAGTTCATGCTGTTGGCGGTGAACATACCCGAACAGGAGCCACAGGTTGGGCAGGCGTAGCGTTCATACTCCATCAATTGCTCGTCGGAGATGGCACTGTTGCCCGCCGCGACCATAGCATCGATCAGGTCCACCTTTTGGCCTCCGGCCAGACCGGCTTCCATAGGGCCGCCGGAGACAAAGATCGTGGGGATATTCAGCCGCATGCTGGCCATAAGCATGCCGGGGGTGATTTTATCGCAGTTGCTGATACAAATCAAAGCGTCGGCGCAATGGGCATTGACCATATACTCGACTGAATCGGCGATTAAGTCCCGGCTGGGCAGCGAATAGAGCATGCCATCGTGCCCCATGGCAATGCCATCATCGACGGCAATGGTGTTGAATTCAACGCCGAAGCCGCCGTTGGCATCGATCACTTCTTTCACCCGCTGTCCGATGTCAAACAGGTGGACGTGACCTGGCACGAATTGGGTGAACGAGTTGGCAATGGCGATGATCGGTTTTTGAAAATCGGCATCCTGCATGCCTGTAGCCCGCCAGAGGGCGCGGGCGCCGGCCATGTTGCGGCCTTGTGTGGTGGTGCTGCTTCTGAGTTGAGCCATGATTGTTTTACCTCCCGATTTAAATAATTTAAATAATAGAATTTGGTCTTCGTTTGAAAATAGCCCTCACCCCCAACCCCTCTCCCTCTGGGAGAGGGGAGTGCGGTTCCCGCTCCCTTTGGGAGCAGGTGAGGGTGAGGGGCATTTTGTCCGCATTTGAAATTAGCCCTCACCTCCAATCCCTCTTCCAGGAGGGAGAGGGGAGTCCGATGCCCTCTCCCCGGGGGAGAGGGTCAGGGTGAGGGCATTTTGTTCGCGTAGGTGAATATCGCGCCTTGACGTGATGGCGACAAGCTCTGCAGAGGCGACGCCAGTCGCGCGAGCCAAGTTTAGTTAGATTGTATTGTAAAGACAAGTCTAATTTTCACAAAATCGATCACCTTTTAGTCAACTCTAACATCTCTTCAGCAGTCGAATTCACGGAGTGCATTAGTCTCAGACCATCGACGGATGACCGTTGACCGCCGAACAAAGCCCTGAGACGAAGGTCTATCGTGTCGTTAGTCGGCGCGCTCACTGTCCGAAAGCCAGGGAGTCTTTTGCTCGACAGAATTGATGCCGAATTCGTGGCTCAGGTTGAAATAATAGGATGGATGATGTATAATCCCAACGAGGTCATTTGGCTGAATGAGGTCATCCTTCTGCTTGCCCACTGACTTGCTCTTTCCCAATACTACGCTGGGGTTGCCAGCGCCACTCGGATAATATGACTGTCCAATGAGCTCGTTGATTTCACAAACGTATAAAAATACAAACTGGGTATTTGCCCTCCTTTTGGCCCTGACTTTGGTTGGCTGTGGTAGGAGGGGTAGCTCACCTGCCGCCCCCGAAGTCGAAGGTGGGCTGAATATTGAGGTTGTGGCAGGTCAAATTCAAATTGGCGAGGCTACATCGAACAGGTTTGCCGGAGTTGGCGAGACGTTTTCGTTAACGACGGGAAACCGAATCAGCACCAATCAAACCGATGAAGCAGAATTAGCCATAGCCGGCAATTCGCGCCTGCGGTTGGCGCCTAATGCTACCCTGGAATTAGCCAATCAGGATGCTGACACGCCAATTATTTTTAGACAGTTGGGGGGCACCGTTACTTTTGATTTAGACATGCCCACGCTGAGCATTACCGGTTCTACAGGTCTTGGTTTTGGCTCAGGGGGTCTGGAGCGGGTGAAGTTTTTGGTGAAGACCCTGGCGGAAAATTCGGTCTTCACGGTTGATGTCAGTCGGAATATCATCAAGGTCACCGTCAAAGAGGGGGAGGTCGCCGTTGATATCGATGATGAGGGCTATCAACTCCAGCCAGGGGAATCGCTCAGCGCCGAGAGTTCGGACCGGGTTGAAATAAGCAGAGCGTTAACGGAGCGGCCAACCGAGAGTGCGGCTGTGAGCGTAAAGGCCCTAACGCAATCGTCAGAATCAAGCGACCAATCAGCAATCACCCCGACAATTTCGCCGACGGTGGCCAGCAATCAAGTCCCAACCGTAGATGATCTATCGAGTTCCGAAGAGGCCCCTCAATTACTTGCGCCGCCAAATGGGGCCAGTTTCAGCAGCGCAGAAATCATTACCTTAAATTGGCAAAGTACAGCCACACCCGATCAAGATACCTGGTTTGAAGTGCAATTGTGGCGCAACGACGATTCTGGTTTCGGCTTGATCAACATCATTCAAGATACAGAATGGCAGCCCCTGGAAACGCTGGCCCCGGGCGAGTATCAATGGCATGTGCAATTGATCAGGTTATCCGACAGGCAATATTTAAGCCCGCCCAGTGAAGTTGCTAATTTCACCGTAATTGCGCCAACGGCCACGCCAACCGTTGCCCCCACCGATACGCCAGCGCCTGTTCCCACCAATACGCCAACGCCTGCTTCAATTAGTACGCCAACCGAAGTTGTGACTGACACCCCTACGCCGGCGGCTGTACAGGCTTCGTACCCGGAAGTTGTTTTAACTGGACCGGAGCCGGATAAGATTTTTACGTTTGAGGAGCCGATTACCCTGCGGTGGCAATCGGTCGGTACCCTGGGCGATAACCAGTGGTATGAGGTTCGGGTGTTGCGCAACGGTACGGAGTGGCTGGGCGCCTTCAAAACCAAAGAACCGGAATGGCCAGTCCCGCCCGAGTATAACCCGGGTATATATGGTTGGCGGGTGGCTGTCATCATTACCGAAAATGGGGAATGGGCCGGCGATATCAGCCCTGAAAGCGAAATGCGCCTTTTCACCTGGGATCCACCCCCTCAGCCAGCCTCGGGTGATGGCGGTGACGACAACGGCTCAAAACCCCCCGGCTCACGCTAGATACGGTGGGACGCGCCTCAGCATCTCAGCCTTTCGATAACGGCAGCAGTTCTCAGTATAACCTTCCCGGA
>JABAHQ010000469.1_pt5 | contig 12989 bp, 13 predicted proteins | sample 7062091 | NCBI WGS metagenome assembly JABAHQ01 (sample SAMN14534359, study PRJNA622989) | marine sediment metagenome | biome: marine biome [ENVO:00000428]; feature: marine pelagic biome [ENVO:01000023]; material: deep marine sediment [ENVO:00002113] | place: India: Gulf of Kutch | collected...
TTGAACTGATCGAGATCGAGATAGCACAGCACGTGCTGGCTCTCCCCGGGCCCGGCCGAGCGCAGCGCATGGCCGACCCGGCGCTCGAACTCGCGCCGGTTGATCAGGCCGGTGAGATCGTCGTGATTGGCCTGATAGCTCAACAGCCGGGCCATCTCGCGCATCTCGGTCACGTCGCTGACCACCACCACCGCGCCGAGACCGCGCCCGGCGCGATCGCGCAGGGGCGCGGCGGTGAGCTTGACCGCGAAGCGCCGGCCGTTGCGTGGCGTGAGCGCGAGATCGGCGCGGGCGCTGACCACGCGGCCCCCGCGCAACGCCTCGGCCACCGGATCGGAGGACGCCGGCTCGGCGCCCTCGGCAATGAGCGGCAGGACCTCGACGACCGGCCGCCCGTGCGCCTCGACGCTCGCCCAGCCCGTGAGCTGCTCGGCGACCGGATTGAGATAGCGCACCGCGCCGGTCTCGTCGGTCGTCACCACCCCCTCGCCGATCGACTCCAGCGTGACCGCCAGTTGCTCTTTCTCGGCGGCCAACGCCGCCTCGACCTCCCGCAGCCGGCTCACGTCCCGCAGGGCGAGCACCCGTATCTCGCGACCGCGGTGAGTCAACGCCCGGCTGCGCAGCTCGGCGGGGAAACTCTCGCCATCGGCGCGCTCGCCGCGCACGCACGCAAAGTCCGCGGCCGGGGGTGAGGCCTCATCACCGACGCACAGGAACGTGCCCGCGTTGCGACCGATGAGCTCCTCGGCCGGAAGACGAAGCATCGCCGCCAGGTTGCGGTTACAGTCCACCACCGTGCCGTCGTGGTAGAGCGCGACCCCCTCGAAGGTCGCCTCGGCGAGGGTGCGGAAGCGCGCCTCGCTCTCGCGCAACGCGGCCTCGGCGCCGCGCTGGCGCGAGAGATCGCGCAGGACCTGGAGCACCCCCACCGGCGTGCCGCCGGCGTCGCGCACGATGCGCACGGTCACCTCGACCGGGCGACCCAGACGATTGAGCGGATCGTCGGCCTCCTTGACGAACACCGTATCCCGGCGCTCCGCGCGGGCGCGGCATCCGGCGCAGGGCTCGTCTCCGACCCCCTCGCCGTGCATCAGACACGCGATGGGCTGGCCCACGGCCTCCTCAGGCCGGCGGCCGATGTAATCGTAGAACCGCTGGTTGCCGCGCGCCAGCCGGCCGTCGAGATCGACCAGATACAGGGCGTCCTCGGCGAACTCCAGGGCGTTAGCCCACTCCGCCTCACTGCGCCGCAGCTCCGCCTGCAGGCGCTGGACGCGCCGCCGCAGGGTGAGCCCGTAGAGCCCCACACCTACGGCGAGCGCGAGCGCGGCGGACCACAGCCACGGCGACTCCACGGCCCCGCCGACGGACACCGCCCGGGCCGCCTCGGGCAGCGCGGCCAGCACCGCCGCGCCCGCGCGACGGCGCGCCGGTGAGGGCGCCGCTGGGCGGGGCGGGGATTGTCGGGCTTGGGGCATCGGCGGTCCTCGGCGCCGGCGCGACGCCGGCGCTCTGTCGCATGTTCGCTGGGGCCTTGACCGTCAGATATCGGCCCAGGACGCGCCGACTTGAGAACTGCGTCACATTTTGGACCGGCCCGGGGTCTCCGGTCCTCGGGGGCTCGGGCCCACGAGGTCACGGACCGTGAGCCCGCCCAGGCCCTCGCCGAAGGCGGCGTCGAGGCGCTCGAGCGCGCGCTCGACCTCCGGCAGGGAACGGCCGACCTCGGTCCCCGCGCCCTGCTCCTGCGCGCGCACGGCATCGAGCAGGGCCTTGAGGGTGATCCCGGCGGGATCGTGGGCCGGCACGTAGCCGGGCGGGTCGTCGGCGGTCTCCACCGCCAGACCGCGGGCCTGCACCACGGCGAGGACGTCCTGGACGGGCTCGACCGGAACGGCGAGCCGCCGGGCCAGCGCCTCGGCCGTCCAGGGGCGTCCGCCGTGGTAGAAGTGCGCGCCGAGCAACGCCATCACGAGCAGGGCCAGCCGCTCGATGAAACACGCGCCCGGACAACGGGGCGGCCCATCCGCGTGGATGGCCTGGGGGTGCTGATGATAGTAGGCAACCTGCGCGCCGATCAGCAGCGTCAGCCAGTTCAGGTACAGCCAGATCATGAACAGGAGCAGGATGGCGAACCCCGAGTAGATCGCCGCGTAGCGCGTCGAGCTGATGGCGAACGTGGTGAAGGCCCAGGCCAGCACCTTCCAGAGCACGCCGGCCACGGCGCCTCCGACCAGCGCCGAGCGCAGCCGCACGCGCGTGTTGGGGATGAGCATGTAGACGATGGTGAACGTCGCGATCACCAGCAGGTAGGGCGCGATCTGTCCGGTCCAGTAGGCGAGCGTCCCGAACGGCTCGATCGCGAGGATGCGCTCGACCACGAAGTGCGCGCGTATGGACGCCATCAGGCCGATGGCCGAGAACATGAGCACGGGCCCGACGAGCAGCACGCTCAGATATCCGCTCACGCGCAGTCTCAACGGCCGGAGCCGGCGGATGCGCCACGTGTAGTTGAGGGCACGCTCGATCTTCTGGATCAGCGAGAGCACGACGTAGAGCAGCAGCGCCAGGCCCAGGGAGCCGAGAACGCCGACCTGGACGTTCTCGACGAAGCCGATGATGCGCGCGGTGATCTCCTCGCCCTTCGGCCCCAGCGGCGCGAGGAACCCCGCGAGCACCGGCTCGATCTGGTTGTGCACCCCGAACGCCTTCAACACCGAGAAGCTGACCGCGAGCAGCGGCACGATCGACAGCAGCGTCGTGTAGACCAGGCTCATGGCGCGCAGCGTGAGCTGACCCTCGGCGAGGTCGCGCGCCACCGCGTAGAGCAGGCGCAGCGCGACGACCGCGATCCTCGCGGCCGGTCGAAGGCTCTCCGGGGCAACGTCCCTCACCAGGTAACGCCACCGCTGGCGAAGACGCTGGAGCTGCTGGACCGGCGGGCTCATTGACGGCTCCCTTCCCCTATGCCCCCGTCGCCGCTCGGGCGGGAGCTTATCACATGCGAGCGCGTCCGACGGTCAATCGCGCCGCAGCCGCTCGGAGGCCGCAATGGGCGTCGGATAACGGATGCCGATGGCGTAGGAGGAGAGCATGAAGCTCAGCACGGTGGCGAGCTGAATGAGGTACGAGGCTCGCGCGCCGATGACGCCCGTCTCGAGCGCCACCACCGCGATCAACAGAGAGAACTCGCTCATCTGGCCGAGCCGCACGCCCACCTCGAGCGCCAGGTGCCCGCGTTCCCCCTCCCAGCGCAGCAGCGTCCGGAAGACCGCCGGCTTGATCAGCAGCACGGCGGTCGCTAGCAGCAGGCCCGGGACCAGGACCGAGCCGAGCATCTCCAGCTCGAGCCCGGCGCCGAGCGCGAAGAAGAACATAATGAGGAAAAAATCGCGCAGGGGACGCAGGCTCTCGGCGATGAAACGCGAGATGGGGCTGGTCGCCAAGGCGACGCCGGCGACGAAGGCGCCGATCTCGTACGAGAGGTGCAGCGCCTCGGCCACCTGCGCCAGCCCGAGGCACCAGCCGACGGCCACCAGGAACACGTACTCCTGGATCGTATCGAAGCGCGCCAGGAGATAACGCACGAGGAATCGCTCGATGACGAAGGCGCCGGCGATCAACAGCGGAAGCGCCGCCAGGACCCAGGCGACATCGGCCGGCTCGAGCCGGCGGGGGCCGAAGCCCTGCAGGCCGAGCATGATGACGATGGCGATGACGTCCTGCAGCAACAGCACCGCGATGATCACCTCGCCCGCATGCTGGTGGTGGAGCTCGGTCGCCGGCAGCAGCTTGAGGCCGATGATCGTGCTGGAGAACATCACCGCGGCGGCCACGACCAGGCTCTCGAGCGTGGAGAAGCCGAACACCCACCCCACCGCGAAGCCTACCGCCGCGAATACGAGCGCGCTGACCACGGTCGTCACCATCGCTTCCCGGAACATATGGAGGAGCTTCTGGGGGTGCAGGTTGAGCCCCAGGAGAAACAGCAGGAAGATCACGCCCACCGTCGCGATCTGCTGGATGACGTCCGGATTGGAGACCCATCCGGCGACGGACGGCCCGGCGAGGATGCCGACGACGATGTAGCCGACCAGGAGTGACTGGCGGGCGTAGAGCGCCAGGGTCGCCAGCACCGCGGCGCCCGTGAAGATCGTGAAGATCGAAAACAGCACAGACTCGCCCATCCCCACCCCGCGCCCGGCTACGGTCCGGCTCGGCTAGCGTCTCTTGTCGCGTCTCGTGCGGCGGTAGGCCTCTTCGGCCTGACGCAGCAGCCGATTATAGAGTCGCCACCATGCCACGATGACGAGCACCGCAATCAGCGGAATCCCGACGTAGGGGTAGGCTCCGATCAGATAGGCGGCGGCCGCGACAGTGGCGACCGCGACGGCCAGGACCGCCAACGCGATAGCCCCCTTGCGCATCCACGCCGCCATCGCGCCGCGCCTACCGAAGCTTGAGACGATTGAGCTCGAGCCGCTCCTCGGTCATCTCGTCGAGGACCTTCGAGGTGAGGATGGCGAACGGCTTGAAGCGCTTGGCGAGCTCGCGATCCTCCACGAATCCTTGCTCCGGCGTCTCCTTCAACGCAGCGGTGACGCGTCGCCCGAGCCCCGTCTCGATCCGGTCCCGCTCGCGCTTGCGCACGACGGGGGGCACGATGTCGAACCGCGCTCGATCGATGTTGCCTTCCGCGCCGCACATGGTGAAGGTGGCGCCCATGATGTGGATCGCAAGCTCCGCCGCCTGCTTGCGGCTGCGCAGCTCCTCGTCGCTCAGCGAGGCGCGGCAGCGCGCCGGCGGGCCCACGCCCGGGCGGGCTTGCCCGCTCGGGCGCACGTGCTCGCCGTGGAGCTGCCCGACGTCATAAGCCTTCCAGTCAGTGGCCATGGGCAACGCCAGCGCCTGCTCGCCGAGCACGTCTCATCGAGCGTCGGCGATGGTCTCCAGGTGCCGGCGCGCGCGCTCGACGAGGCGTTCCGGCATGCCACTGCTCGCCGCGATCGTCAGGCCGAGCGACACCCCGGGCCGCCCGAGCCGCAACCGATAAGTGGGTTGCAGCCGCTGATGATCGAACGCCATGGAGGCGCTGACGATCTCCGGGCGCGTCGCGGCATAATCCTTCAGCGGCGAGAGGTGCGTGTTGATGATCCCCTGCACCCCGCGCTCGATCAATTCGTCGAGCACGGCCATGGCCAGGGCCGCCCCCTCCTCCGGATCGGTCCCGGTGCCGAGCTCGTCGAGCAGCACCAGGGTCCGCTCGTCGGCCTCGCCGAGGATGCGTTTCAAGACCTCGACATGACCGGCGAACGTGGAGAGGTGGTGATAGAGGCTCTGGTGATCCCCCACATCGACCATGACCCGGCGGTAGTCGCCGATCACGCAATCCGACTCGGCCGGGATGTGCAGGCCGCAGTAGGCCATGGTCACGAGCAACCCCAGCGTCTTGAGAGCCACCGTCTTGCCGCCGGTGTTGGGTCCCGACAGCACCACGATGCGCCGCGCGGGATCGAGGCGCATCGACAGCGGCACGGGGCGCTCCAGGCGGCCGTCGGCGAACTGCGCGAGCAGCAGGGGATGATAGGCCTCGTTGAGCTCGACGCGGCGCTCGGCGACCAGCGCCGGCGGATGGCCGTTCATCGCGACGCTGACCTGCGCGGCGGCGAGCGCGAAATCGATCCAGGTCAAGGCCGTGACCGCCCCCTCCAGGGCGTCGATCTCCGCGCCGAGCCGCGCGGTGACCTCGCGCAGGACCCGTTGCTGCTCGGCGGAGATCTCCCCGACCAGCTTCTCCACCCGATTGTTCGCCTGCACGGCCTCCATCGGCTCGATCAGCACCTTGCGCCCGGCGCTCGCCGTCCCGCGGCGCACGCCCTTGATGCGGTCGGCGTGCGCGGCGTGCATCACCAGCACGGCCCGGTCGTTGTGCCACGCCACCCGCTCGGGATACCGCATCTTGCCCTCGAGGTCGCGACGCCGCTGGCGCTCGCGCACATGGGACTCGGCCGTCTCGCGCAGCGTCGCGCATTCCCCGGTGAGGCGCTCGAGCTCGGGGCTGGCGTCCCCACGCAGCCGCCCACCGTCGTCGATGGCGCGGTCGAGGGCCTCGAGCACCGCAGGCGGCGGACGCAGGCACGCGGGATCCTCGGGATAGAGCGCCGGCCGCGCGGCCACCGCCGGCCCCAGGGCCTCCGCGGCGCGCAACACCCGGCGCACGTTCGCCAATGCCGTGGCGCTCAGCGTCGCGCCCGTGCCCGCCGCCTGGCGCAGGGCCACGCGCACGTCGGGAAGCTGATCGATGACCGGCGCCTCGCCCGCGTCGATCTCCTCGCGCGCGGCGGTCACCGCCGCCTGCATGCGCGCGGCCACTTCCCGGTCGGGAGCGGGCTCGAGGTTGCGCGCGGCATCCGCCCCGTAGGGGGTGCGGGCGAAGCCCTCGAGCATGCGCCGGATGGCGCCGAATTCGAGTGGTCGCAGGTCGCTGTGCATGGGCGGGGGCGCGGGCGCGAAGAGACGCCAGCGTACCAAAGCACCTTATCGGCCGGCCAGCCGCGCCGTGTGACGCAGTCGGTTGCCCCCCGGCGATAAGGCCACGATAATAGCGGTGTTTTCACGGCGCAGGAGCAGGCATGGCCGCATCCCGACTCAGGCGCGGCGTCCCCGGGCTGGCCCTCGCCCTGGTGCTCGCCCCGGCGCTCGTCGCCCCGGCCGCGGCCGCGGTCTACAAGTGGGTCGATGACAACGGGGTGACCCAGTACAGCCAGACCCCGCCGCCGGGCCGTCAAGCCGTTCGCCTCGAGGGCGGCCTCCCGACGGGGGGGTCCACCGGGGCGAGCATGGAGAGCCGCCTCAAGGCGCTGCAGGAGTCCGGCAAGAAAGACGACGAGGGCGACGCCAAGAAGGGGAACGAGGCCCAGGACCCCGCGCAGCAGGCGGCCCTGGAGGAGAACTGCCGGCAAGCGCGCGAGAGCCTCACGACGCTGACCGAGCACCGCCGGATCCTGGCGAAGAACGAAGAGGGCGAGATGACCCGCCTCACCGAGGAAGAGCGCCAGGCCCGCGTCCAGGAGCTGCGCGACTACATCGACGAGCACTGCGCCGACAAGGGCGGCTGAGCCCACGCAAGGTCTCGGCGCCCAGCCACCCGCCCGGCGAATGGCCGCCGGCGCTCCCACCGGCGGACCACCCCTCGGCCCCCCGGCCGCGAGACGGCGGAACCCGCGCCCCTGTCCCGGGGTCACAAATACGAGGCCTCGGCGCCGGGCCGGGGCCCGTTTCGCTAGTGTTTTCCACCCAAAGGAGGGTAACCATGCGCCAGAACAACACCAGCGCCGGGTTCGTCCTGGCCGCGACCGCCGCCGCCCTGTTCGCATCGGGCTGCGCCGCAACCGCCGGGACGGGCGGCAGCGCTGCTCAGGAGGCACAGGTCAAGTGCGCGGGCATCAACGCCTGCGCCGGCAAGAGCGATTGCGCCACGGCCAGCAGCTCCTGCAAGGGTCAGAACTCCTGCAAGGGTCAGGGCTGGCAGTACGTCGACAGCAAGGAGGAGTGCAAGGAGCAAGGCGGCACGGTCAAGGGATCCTGAGCCCGGCGGCCGGGAGCCCGGCCGGGCTCCCGGCCCCTCTTTTTCGATCATGAGCGACCCCCGCGCAGGCTGTCCCTACCTCGGCTACGGCCTGGGCCTGCGGCCCGACCATTACGAGGACGTGCTGGCCGAGCCGCCGGCCGTGGATTGGTTCGAGGTCGTGAGCGAGAACTTCATGGTCCCCGGCGGCAAGCCGCTGCACTATCTCGAGCGGGTGCGCGAGCGCTACCCGATCGTCCTGCACGGCGTCTCGCTGTCGATCGGCAGCACCGAGCCGCTCGACCGGGGCTACCTGCGCGAGCTCAAGGCACTCGCCGACCGCGTCGAGCCCGCCTGGATCTCCGATCACCTGTGCTGGACCGGCGTGGACGGGGTCAACCTCCACGACCTGATGCCCCTGCCCTACACCGAGGAGGCGATCGCCCACGTCGCCGACCGGGTGAGCGAGGTCCAGGACGCCCTCGGCCGGCGCATCCTGCTCGAGAACGTCTCGAGCTACATCACCTACGCGAGCTCGGCGCTGACCGAGTGGGAGTTCCTCGCGGCCGTGGCCGAGCGCGCCGACTGCCTGATCCTGCTCGACATCAACAACGTCTACGTCAGCGCCCACAACCATCGGTTCGATCCCCGCGCCTATCTCGGCGGGGTGCCGGCCGGGCGCATCCAGCAGTTCCACCTCGCCGGCCACAGCCGCCAGGGCGAGCACATCATCGATACCCACGATGCGCCGGTCGTCGACGAGGTGTGGGCCCTCTTCGAGACCGCCCTGCGCCGGTTCGGGCCGGTCACGACCATGATCGAGCGCGACGCGAACATCCCGCCGCTGGCCGACCTGGTCGAGGAGCTCGACACCGCGCGCCGCATCGGCGATCGCATCCTCGGCGCGGGGGCGCACCCGGCATGAGCGGGGGACTGCGCGAGCTCCAGCGGGCTGTCAAGGCCTATGTGCTCGCCGGCGAGGAACCGGCCTTGGGTCACGTGAGCGCCCCGCCCGGCGCCGATCCGCGCGAGCGCCTGGGGATCTACGCCGAGGCCTACCGGCTGCGCCTGATCGAGGCGCTCGCCACCGACTACCCGGCCGTGCACACCCTGGTGGGCGACGAGGTCTTCGATCGTCTGGCGCGGGCCTATATCGACGCGCACCCGCCGGAGCACTTCTCGGTGCGCTGGTACGGCCGCCGCCTGCCCGCCTTCCTGCAATCGACGGGGCCCTATCGGGACCAGCCCGTGCTGGCGGAGATGGCGGCGTTCGAGTGGCATCTCGGGGAGGCGCTGGACGCGGCCGACGCCGCGCCGCTCGAGCGCGCGGCCCTGACCGCGGTGCCCCCGGCGAAATGGGAGACCCTGCGGCTCGCTTTCCATCCCTCCCTGCGCCGGCTCGACCTCGAGTGGAACGCCCCCGCCCTTTGGAGCGCTATCCAGGAAGAGCAGCCGCCCCGCCCGCCGGAGCGCGCGCCCGCGCCGGTGCCCTGGCTGCTCTGGCGCCAGGGCATCCGCGCGTACTTCCGCTCCCTGGACGCCCCGGAGGCCGAGGCGCTCGACGCGGCGCGCGACGGCGAGCCGTTCGGCGCCCTGTGCGAGCGCCTCGCCGAGACGCGATCCCCCGAGGACGCCGCCCGACAGGCGGCGGCCGCGCTCGAGCGCTGGGTGGGCGAGGGCCTCGTCGTTGGGGTCGATCCCGCCTGACCCCGCCGCTTCCGCCGGCGTACTGTGACCCCCGCAGCCGGCGCCGGCCGGCGTTTCTGTTAGTATTGAGCACCTTAACGGCAAGGGCTGCGGAAGGGTCGTGCGCAGGCTGATCGCAATCGTCGTAGTGGTGCTCGTCGTCGGCGGGGTCTACGTCTACGTCTACCCGGAGTCGGTCGCGCGCCTGCAGGGCTGGCTGGCGGGCCGCGGAGTCGTGGAGCCCGAGCGCAGCGTGCTCTATCGCTGGCGGGACGCCGACGGCGCCTGGCAGATCTCCGACGCGCCGCCGCCGCCCGGCACCGAGCACGAGAGGCTCGAGTACGACCCCGACGCCAACGTGCTGCCCGTGCCCGGGCAGGAGAGAGACGGCCGCTGACGCCCGCCGCGGCGCCGGCGCGCCCCGATCAGGAGAGCCCCCACCACCATGCGTGCCTCGCAGTTCGCGCTCTTGACCCTCAAGGAGACCCCCGCCGACGCCGAGACAGTGAGTCATCGGCTGATGCTGCGCGCGGGCATGATCCGCCGGCTGGCCGCCGGGCTCTACACCTGGCTGCCGCTCGGCCTGCGCGTGCTGCGCAAGGTGGAGGCCGTGGTGCGCGAGGAGATGGACCGCGCCGGCGCGCTCGAGCTGCTGATGCCGGCGGTGCAGCCGGCCGAGCTGTGGCAGGAGTCGGGCCGCTGGCAGGAGTACGGGCCGGAGCTGCTGCGGATGAAGGACCGGCACGAGCGCGAGTTCTGCTTCGGACCCACGCACGAGGAGGTGATCACCGACCTCGTGCGGCGCGATATCCGCAGCTACCGGGAGTTGCCCGTGACCTACTACCAGATCCAGACGAAGTTCCGCGACGAGATCCGCCCGCGCTTCGGCGTCATGCGGGCGCGCGAGTTCCTGATGAAGGACGCCTACTCCTTCCACATCGACGACGCCTCGCTCGAGGAGACCTACCGGCTGATGCACGCGACCTATAACCGGATCTTCGCGCGGCTGGGGCTCGGGTTCCGGGCGGTCGAAGCGCACACCGGGGCGATCGGCGGGCGGCTGTCGCACGAGTTCCACGTGCTCGCCGAGTCGGGCGAGGACGCCATCGCCTTCTCCACCGAGGGCGACTATGCCGCCAACGTCGAGCTCGCCGAGGCCGCGGCGCCCGCGGGCGAGCGCGCCGCGCCCTCGCAGGAGATGCGCGTCGTCGACACGCCGGGGGCGCGCACGATCCGCGACCTGGTCGAAGGCTACGGCCTGCCGATCGAGAAGACGGTCAAGACCCTCGTGGTCGAGGCCGCCGAGGACGCCGGTGCCGATTACGTGGCGCTGCTGGTGCGCGGCGATCACGAGCTCAACGCCCTCAAGGCCGAGCGCCTGCCCGAGGTGGCCGCGCCGCTGCGCTTCGCCACCGAGGCCGAGATCCGGCGCGCCGTCGGCGCCGGGCCCGGCTCGCTCGGCCCGGTGAATCTGCCGATCCCGTGCGTCGTCGACCGCAGCGTCGCCGCGATGGCCGACTTCGGCGCCGGCGCCAACGCCGACGACAGGCACCACTTCGGGATCAACTGGGAGCGCGATGCGCCCCTGCCGCCCGTGGCCGATCTGCGCAACGTGGTGGAGGGCGACGCGAGCCCCGACGGGCGCGGCCGGTTGTCCATCGCGCGCGGCATCGAGGTCGGGCACATCTTCCAGCTCGGCACCAAGTACAGCCGGGCGATGAGCGCCACCGTGCTCGACGAGCAGGGCCGCGAGGCGGTGCTCACCATGGGCTGCTACGGCATCGGCGTCTCGCGCGTGGTCGCCGCCGCCATCGAGCAGAACCACGACGACCAAGGCATCATCTGGCCGGCGCCGATCGCGCCCTTCGACGTGGCGCTGGTGCCCATCAACGCGCACAAATCCGAGACCGTGCGCGCGGCCGCGGACGCGATCTACGAGGAGCTCGCCGCCGCCGGCCTCGAGGTCCTCTACGACGACCGCGAGGCGCGGCCGGGCGTGAAATTCGCCGACATGGAGCTCATCGGCATCCCGCACCGGCTGGTCGTCTCCGAGCGCGGCCTCGAGCGCGGCGTGCTCGAGCACAAGGGCCGGCGCGATGCCGACGCCACCGAGCTCGCGCGCGATCGCGCCGTGCCCGTTCTGCGCGAGCGCATCGAGAGGGAGCGTCCGACCGCGGTATGAGCGGCGCGCCGGGCGGTCTGCGACGCGCACGCCTCGCCCTGGGGCTCGCCTCGGCGCTCGCCCTCATCGGCGCTGCCTCGGCCGCCGCCCCCGAGCGGCCCGGCCCCGAGCTGCGACGCGTCCTGCAGCAGGCGATCGCCTCCTCGGACAGCTTCCGGGACCGCTTCGAGGCGGAGGTGTGGCTCACCGACATGTCGCGCCGGCTGCGCGAGGCGCTGCCCGACCCGCGCGAGCGCCTGCGGCTGCTCAAGCACGTGCACTACGAGGCGACGCGCGCGGGCCTGCCGCCCGAGCTCGTGCTGGCGATCATCGAGGTGGAGAGCGGCTTCGACCGGTTCGCGATCTCGCGCTCCGGCGCCCAGGGCCTGATGCAGATCATGCCGTTCTGGCTCGAGGAAATCGGCCGGCCGGAGGACAACCTCTTTCACATCCGCACCAACCTGCGCATGGGCTGCACCATCCTGCGCCACTACCTCGATCGGGAAGGCGACCTCACCTCCGCGCTCGCCCGCTACAACGGCAGCGTCGGCCAGCGCTGGTACGCCGAGCGCGTCTACGATGCGCTCACCGAGCGGTGGTATAGGCAGTAAGGCACGCGCCCCCGACGAGACGGGCGCCATCTCTGCCCCATACCTCGGCTCCGACCTGTCCGTGACAGAGGAGCCTGAACCCCCCTTGATATCAGGTAAGCGTCTTAACCTCGATATGAGAAAGTCCTCGCCGCATAGGCCGGGCTTTAGCCCGTCATGTCGGCCGGAAAGTCGGCCTGCGAGCGCAGTGGTGAAGCTCACAGTGAGCGGGCAGCGCATGGCCTTGAGGCGTCCACGGATCAGGCCACAGGGCGCCGCGAGAGCGGCTCCCGGAAAGCGTACGTTTCTGTCACATCGAGGTTAATCCCTTCTTCGTCAGGTCTCCGTTCTCACACCAGCACGGTCCACAGGGCGAGGAACCGCTCGAGGCACGCGCGATCCTCGAAGAAGGCGTAGAACGCGCCCCGGCCCGGCGAGAGAAGGCAACGTCGCTACCCTCGAGCAAGCCGGCGCCTTTCAACGCGCCATCGAGCAGCTTTCGCGTAAGACTGTCGATCAGCTCACTGGCGCCGATGACGTCGCGCATGCGGCCCGACTCGAATAGGTATCCCTGAACGGACTTCGCTTCGAACAGCAAGGCATGCACAGCCATACCGGAACCGCTCCTCACAGTGTACGTTTGGGCCTAGCTGCAACACCTCCGCAGCTCGGTTCTCTGTAACACCAGGTTAAATTGGTGCGTAAGCGATGCGGCGCCGAAAACCGCCGCGCCTGCGGACGATGAATTTCCTGGTCTGCATTATGCCGAGGCTCCCCTACGGATCCACGAATTCTCGCCACGGCTCTCGTACGGCGCCGATCAACCTTCGCCCTGGTCCTCGAGCAGGCGGTCGGTGTCGAGCGTGAGCGCCGGGATGTCGGGCAGCGAGGCGCCGATCAGGCCGCGGACGTCCCCGTACATACCCGCCGTGTTGTGGACGATGCGCTCGATCTGCTTCTCGCGCTCGCGCCAGATCTTCTC
>JABAHQ010004484.1_pt4 | contig 12987 bp, 13 predicted proteins | sample 7062091 | NCBI WGS metagenome assembly JABAHQ01 (sample SAMN14534359, study PRJNA622989) | marine sediment metagenome | biome: marine biome [ENVO:00000428]; feature: marine pelagic biome [ENVO:01000023]; material: deep marine sediment [ENVO:00002113] | place: India: Gulf of Kutch | collected...
AAAAAGGTCCCTCTTTTTGACGGTCTCGAATGACCTTTCCCCCCGCAATGGCTTCACATCGGTGTTTGGCTTAAGTCCGCGCCCCCCTAACTAACCCCAAGAGCAGCCCTCTAGGACAGCCAATCGCGATAACGGCCCCAGCGCTGCTGATTGAGCCCGTACAGATCGGCGTAAATGCCGCCTTCCCCCACATGGCGCAGGAACAGCATGAGCGCCACCTCGGCGTCCTCCCGGCTGGCAAAGGGACCCACCTGCAACATCTCGCGGGTGGCAAAAAACCACTGCCCGCTGATACAGAAATAGCGCTCGGTGCGCAACGTCGCTTNNTTATCCCGAGCATACTGATCCGGCGACCGGTCGTTAAGTGAGTCCCTAGACCGTTTTGACATATCGACCCGAACGCAACAACCGGAGCGTTTCGCGCCGACGCCGATACCCGAAGGGCTGATCACCGACAGGAAGAGGAGCTGCCATCATGCCCGCGAAAATTCGCTGTGACTGGTGCGGCGACGACCCGCTCTATCAGCGTTATCACGATGAAGAATGGGGCGTGCCGGTGTACGACGACCAGCAGTTGTTCGAGTTTCTGATTCTGGAGGGCGCCCAGGCGGGGCTGTCCTGGCTCACGATTCTGCGCAAGCGCGAGGGCTACCGCGAGGCGTTCGCCGGCTTCGACCCGCACCAGGTCGCCCGCTTTAGCGATCGCCAACTGGACAAGCTACTGCAGAACCCGGCTATCGTACGCAATCGCCGCAAGGTCTACGCCGCCCGAAACAATGCCCGGGCCTTTTTGGCGGTGCAGGAGGCGTTCGGCAGTTTTGCCGATTACATCTGGGGGTTCGTCGAGCATCGGCCGATCCAGAACGCCTGGCGCCGGCACGCCGACATCCCCGCCACCACGCCGGAATCCGACGCCCTGGCCAAAGATCTGAAAAAGCGCGGGTTCAAGTTTGCCGGCTCCACCATCATGTACGCGCATATGCAGGCGACGGGGATGGTCAATGACCATGTGACCGACTGCTTTCGCTATCGCCAGGTCAAGGATCTGAGTTAGTCGCCGGTGACCGGGGCCTAATACGGCAGAAAATCAAACGAGTAGTTCACCCGGGTCTTGATCACATTCTGCTGCGGGAAGCGGATCAGGCGGATGCGGTTGAGGATTTTGCTTTCGAGATCGTCGTTGTTCAGGTCGCTGGAAACCAGTTTCACTTCCGAGACGGAGCCATCCGGCTCGATCAGCATTTCAAACACAAACTTGCCCTGCAGAGTGGGGTCGCGCCGCAGGGCGCGGTTGTAGATGGCGAAGATCGCCCCCTTGTTCTTGTCCATGACCCGGCGGATATCCTGGTCGCTGCGACCGCCCGCCGCCGCGGAGCCGGCGGAGCTGCCACCCTGCTGGGCGGCGATATCATCGAAGTCACTGCTGACTTCGGTGTCCTCTTTCCCGGACAGGGCGGCGCCGCCGGTATTGCGACTCAGTTTGGCGGTCTCGATCCCGCCGCTGGTCGTCTTGGCCTTGGAGGTGATGATATTGCGTTCCACCTTGGCGGCCTGGTCGTCAGCCCGGGTCAGGTTCTGATCCGCCAGCTCGTCGACGTCGACGCTGTCGCGCATCGCCGCCAGATCATCCTGGAATGCCATGACACCAGCATTGGCCGCTTTCTCCCGGGCCTGTTTGACCACATCCACTTCCTGGGGCTCGGGCTCTTTTTCCGGTTCGGGTTCGGGCTCAGGCTCGGGCTTGTCTTTTTCCGGCTCCGGCTTTTCTTCCTCTTCGGGCTCCGGTTTCGGCTCGGGTTTCTCGGGCTCGGGCAATTCCTGCTCNNCCGGACCGGCAGGAACGGCACCGCGATGGCCACCACCACAAATACCAGCAGACCGTTGCGCAGTATCCGGCGAAAGCGCCCGTCTTCCCGCTCGGTGGACGACCAGGGCAGAACCGTATCGGGACCGATAATCACCCTCGCCACGACTTAGCCCTCGACATCCGGAAGTTCGCGGGTTTCCCGGCTCTGGCGGATAAACGCCTCCTCGTCCATCGGTGGCATGGCACTGACCGCCAGGGAAATGTCCCGGTAGTCGGTCTGCGCGCAGGTGGTCATCACCCGTTTCAACAACCGGTACGGCGTCGCCTTGTCACCCATAATGGTGATCGCACGCCCCTTCTGTTTGGCCGCCTCGGTCAGCAGTGGTTTGCGCTCGGCCAGGTAATTCAGTTCCTCGGCCAGCGCCGGTATCCCCTCGGCCTCTTCGGCCAGCACCGCGTCGACTTTGGCCACCGAGCGACCCTGGACAATAATGTCGGTCGGGCTGATCTTGACCAGCAAAGTCGGGTCCGGTTTCTGTTCCGACACCGATTCCGGCAGTTTGATATTCTTGTCCGCATCCAGCACTTCCACATCGCCGCTGTTGACCATCAAAAAGAACACCAGGATGGTGAAAATATCCATCAGTGATACCAGATTCAGCTTCGAGGACCCGGCACCGCGACGGTGATGGCGGGCCATGCGACGGGCACGGAAAGAAGACTTCACTGGTCACCTCCCTGCACCGCCGTGGTCGCGGGTTGCTCGGGGGCGTCGCCGAAAGAGACCTGGGGAAATAATTCCGCGTCCACCACCGAGGCGGCAACCACCGCCTTATAGGAACGCACCGTGTCCATCGCCGAGACGATGGTCTGGTAATCGGTGTCGGGTTCGGACAACACGGTAATGTTGTTTTTCTCGATACCTTTTTCGCGCAACTGACGCTTGATCTCCTGTAGCACCCGGCTCAGAAAATCGAAGTCGTGGACCATGTCGGGCGCATCACCGGCCGGCTCAGCCTCCTGCGCCTCCTCTGGCTCCGGTGCAGGTACTTTGGGAATACGTTTCAGCAGAATGCCTTTGGGATAATTGATCGTCATACCATCTTCGCGGATGACCAGTTCGATGTCCTTTTCCCGGGGCTGGTCTTCGGCGGGCGCGCCGGCGGCGGCATCGGGCAGTTTCAGATCCACCACGGTGATCTGGGAAAACACCATGCCCATCAGCAGTACCGGCACCAGCACGATCATCAGGTTCATGAACGCGGTGATGTCCAGATCCGCTTCCTGCTTGGGCGCTTTATGTTGTCTGAATCGTCTCATGGAACCTGGTCAGGCCTGTCTGCGTGATCGAGCGTGGCGTGCAGGGCGCGGTGGCTGTTCAGTCGGCGTCAGTGGTACGGGTATTGGAACTGAAAGCCTTGTCGGACAGCAGATTCAGCACCTTGACCCCGGCCATCTCCAGGCTGTCGACGATTTCCGTAGTCTTGGTCTGCAACACCGCGTGGATCAGCAGCAGCGGAATGGCCGACATCAGGCCGAAGGCGGTGGTGTTCATCGCCACCGAAATACTCTGCGACAGCAGCGTGGCTTTTTCCGCCGGGTCGGCGTTGGCCACCGCCGTAAACGCGGCGATCAAACCGATGATGGTCCCGAGCAGACCCAGCAGTGTGGCGATATTGGCCAGGGTGGCCAGATACGGGGTGCGTTTTTCCAGTTTGGGCATGGCCTCCAGCACCCCTTCTTCCATGGCATATTCGATATCGTCCCGGCGCTGGCTCTGGTGCATGCGCGCAATGCCCGCGCCGATAATACGGCCGATGGGTGCCGAGTGACTGTTGGCGTAATTGACTACCGCCTTGAAGTCGCGCTTTTTCACCAGGGGCATTAAATCGTTGAACGCCTTGCGGTTGGACATCTTCGCGGCGGTCAGAAACAACCAGCGTTCCAGGGCGATCGCCAGGCCGCATACCAATACCACGGCGATGGGGTACATGAACGGTCCCCCCTCCTGGAAAAAACGGACGATAGTATTGTAAAAATCCATGGTATTACCTTGCAGATTACCCGATTGATTGCAGATTGAAAGGCGGTGGACTCTGGTCGCCAGAGGCTCCGCCTAATAATAGTCAGTTTTTCGCAATTTGCCGGCCGCTGCGGCGAGTGTATGGACGTTTTGTCGATCAGTTGGCAGATTGCCCCTGTGCGCCCGCGTTATCCATCGGCGGGCAGCGCCTGCTCGATTTTGCGCTGATAGTGCAGTTCGCGCAGAAACTCCTCCCGGTCCACTTTGCGAAAAACACCGTCCACCAGGCTCTGCAGGGGCCGGTAAATCAGCTCCGGTGCCTCGGCCTGTTGCCAGGGGACGATATAGAGCACGTTGGGCTGCTCCTGGTTGCCCACCACGGTACTGCGCAGTATCACTTTCGCTTCATCCTGGGCCGCGGACTGAACGGCCAGGCCTGCGGCCAGCGCCGCAGCCAGTAATGGTCTGATGGTCACGAGGCTCCTCCCGCCGGCGCCTGGCGTGCCAGACGGCGCTCGGTATCGACTATCCACCCCTGTACCCGCCGGTCGGGTTCGGGCTGCAGGGCCTGATAGGCGCGGTAGTGTTTCAACGCCTGCTGCAACTGCCCCATATACAGGTCGTAGAGAATGCCCAGGTTGAGATGCGTGTTCGGCGAGTCGGGCCAGACCTCCAGCGCACGCAGATACTGGGCCTCGGCATCGGCGAAGCGCCCCTGCTGGCGCAGGTAAATAGCGTATTGGTTGTAAGCAGCGACGTTGTCCGGGGTGGCGGCGATGGCCTGACGGAAGGCGGGCTCCACCTTGTCGGGCTGTTGCGAGCGCTGATAGAGCAACGCCAGGTTGAGATAGGGGCCGGAAAGCTCGGGGTGGTGTTCGGTGATCCACAACAGGTCGGTTTCCGCCGCCTGCCACTGCTGCTGTTCCAGCGCCGCCAGGGCATCGTCGAAGCGCTGACGCGCCGCCCCGGGCACCGACGGCGGATCCACCCGGTACGGATTGGGCAGAGGCTGTTCGGCGCCCGCCGCTTTCTCTGCTGTTTCCTTGTCTGCGGACGCCGTTTCGGTGCTATCGGCGGCTTCCGGCGATGGCGTGTCCGGCAGCATCTGGCAGCCGCCGGCAGCCAACACGATGAAACCCCACACCGACAATCGCAGGCGTCGCAGCGTGACGTCAATGAATCGCATCAGTGAACCCCGCTTCCCGCTCCTGCTTACCGTAGCGCGCGGGCAACAATTTCGCCAGTGATTCAAAACTCTGCTTCACCCACTGATCGTAGATGCCCTGCCAGCTGCGCCGGCTGTTGGTCTCATGAATACTGATGGCCTTCTCCTCGAAAGGATAGGCCTGCTCCTCGAGCAATAACTCATACTGTTCCAGGGCCAGGGCATCCAGGTCGTCGGGGCGTTGCGAATCCAGCAGATCCCGGGATAACTGGCGGTAAATCTCGCCGATGCGGTAAGTGGCCAGGGTGGCGAATTCTTCCACGCCGTAGGCGGTGACCTTTTTATAGGAAGCCAGCGCCTCTTCCAGTGCGCCCTTTTTCTTTTTGAGGCTGCTTTTCAGGGGCAGCGTCAAGGGAATATCAGCAAAGTCGCGATAGGCGTCATCCGCCAGTACCGTCGCGGACATGGCCGCCAGGTAACGCGAGCGCTCGGTACGCTGCTGACCCGCGTCGTCGTGGGCCGCGATCATCTGGCGCAGCCAGTAGCGGCGTTTGTCCGGCTGGCCGGTTTCGGCGTACAGCGCGTTGAGTTTAAAGCGCGCTTCCATGGCGATGGCAAACGGCTCCGGGTAACTGTGGGCATAGGTGCGATAGCGCGCGATCGCGGTAGCCTTGTCGCCGGCTTGCTCGTACAGCTCTGCGGCGCGGTACAGGGATTCGCGCTTTTCCGCCTCGTCCTCGCTGGATTGGTAAATGGCGGTCAGTTCGTCGGCGGCTTTTTCCCACTCCCCGGCCTCCTGGTAGGCCACTACCATCTTGGCCGGAATATCGTCGGACAGGGAGTGATCCGGAAAGTCGCGCCGAAAGCGTTCGAATTCGGCGATCGCCGCCGTCCAGATGCCGGCGTTCATCAGTGTGTCGGCGGCATCAAAGCGAGCTGTCTGTGCGATCGAAGCCGCGGGCGCGACTTCCGCCACCCGCAAAAATTTCTGCGCGGCGAATTCCGGATTGCCGGCGGCCAGCGCCTGTTCCGCCTGCTTGTACACACTGGCCGCCAGGCGTTCGACCACTTCCGGTCGGGCCGGGTCACCGGCTGCTATCAACTGCAATGCCTCGCCATAGGCCGCCTCGGCCGCCGGGTATTGCTGCAGTTCGAATTCGCTGTGGCCGATCACCAGCCAGGCGGTCTTGCGCAGCTCGGGGTCCTCGGGGGGTTCCCGTCTGACCAGTTGGGTAGCCGCCTCCAGTGCCTGGGTGTATTCGTCCAGCGCCAGCAGCTCCTCGGCGGAACGGGTCAGCACCGCCGCCGAACGGGGATCGTCCCGGAAGGTGCCGGCAAAGCGCAGCTGACTGGCGATCTTGCGGCGCAGCCAGGTCTCGTGTTCCGGGTTGGCCTCGCCGTCGGGCAGATTCTGCAACACGCGCCCGTAACTGAGTATCGCGGAATAGCCGGCCACGGCACCGCGCTCGTGGTCCGGGTATTTGTAGGCGACGACCTCGTAGGCCTGTACCGCGCTGACATAATTCTCGGCGGCAAAACGGCTTTCCGCCAGCAGGAAATAGATTTCCGGCACCTGCTCGTCCAGGGGAAATGTATCGATAAATTCCCGGTAGTAGTCCCCGGCCAGCCGGTATTGCTCGATGGCAGCGGCGGCCATGATCCGGCGGTCGTCTTCGCCCAACGGCTCGGCGTCAGAGGCGGTGTCCTCACCGACCAGCCGCGCGGATTTCTGCTGGGCCCGGGCATGGTAGTGGCGCGCCAGTTCGGGCAGGTACTGTTTCAGGAAGGGGCGGATGGCGTCGCGGCCGGCTTCAGACTTTTGTGCCCAGTAGGTGCTGTGGAGGCCGTACAGTTCCACGTAGCGTTCTTTCTCGCGTAACACTTCCTCGGAAAAGCCACCGGCCAGATACGCATCGATCAGGCTGGCATAGAAAACCGGTGCCTGATCCGAGTCGGGATAATGATCGACGTAGGCGCGATAGGCTTCCGCCGAGTCCTTGTAGCGTTCCTTTTCCAGGTACAGCTCACCGAGGTTGCTGTACAACAGCGGCATGTAGTGCCGCTCACCCAGGTTGTTATACACGCGGGCGATGGTCTGCGGCCCGTCCAGATAGGAGAACACCACGCTCATGATCCGAAAGGTATCCCGGGTCAGCTCCGCCTGGCCGGGTTCGAGCGCCCCGAGATCGTTGTCGCGCGGTACGTATAGATCCAGCACGGCGGTAAAGGACTGCAGAGAGGCGCGGTAACGTTCGCGTTTGAACTGCGACCAGCCATGCATGTACAGCGCGTTGGCGTAGTGTACATTGCCGTGCCCGCGGTCGATCACTTCGCCGTAGGCCTGCTCGGCCTGCCGGTAGTCGCCCCGGGAAAAGAAAATCTCCCCGCGGCGGAACTGGGCCTCCGCATAGTGCGGCGAGTCCGGGTATTGCGCCACCAACCGGTCCAGCACCGCCATCGACGCGTCCGGATCGCCGCCGAGATCGTGGGCTTTGGATAACTGATACAGCAGTTGATCGTTTTTGGGGTGATCGGGGTGTTTTTCCAGCAGGCTGCGGTAGGCGGCGATAGCCAGCTCAAACTGACCACCGACGCTGTCTTCCTCGTACAGGCGCTGCTCACCGCGCTGCATCTCCAGACCCGCCAGCCGGTGGCGCACGCGCAGTTGCAGTTCCGGGTCATCGGTCACCGCCAGCACATCGCGATAGGTCGTGATCAGCGTGTCCAGATCGACCGCAGGCAGGGGTTTGTCGGGATCCGGCATGACCGCCGGCTCCAAGTCCGCCAGCGTGGGCACCGATTCGCCGGCGTCGGCCTGCGGTTCGCGCTCGACCCCCGGCATCCAGCTGCAGCCGGCCACCGCAATTAATAACGGTGCCAGCCGACACCATCGCCGGATGCCACCACACAGCGGGCGAGTCCATCGTTTCATCGCGCCCCGCCCCCACTGCCAGCGTCATACAGCCGCGCAATGGCCAGCTTGGCCTGGCCGAGATAGTAGGACAGGCGCTGCTGCTGCTTTTGCAGATCGTTGATCGCCATCTCCCGAATCCGGTCCTCAGCCGAGTGCAACTGGCGCTGCGCGCTTTCGCGCCGGGATGCCAGTTCCTCGCGCAGCGCCTGCAGGCGACCGGCATAGCGGGCATCGTAGCGGCGTGCATTGAGCCCGGCCAGGCTTTCCAGGCGCTGCTCGGTTTCGCGCAACAGCTGATCGACCTGGGCCAGCGTCTTGTCGAACGCCCAGCGACGGGCGCTGTCCTGTTCGCTGGCCCGCCAGTAGAGCAGGCCCTGGTACAGGCGTAAGCGTTGCGCCTGCTTCGAAACATCCTCCCCGGCGGCCGCAAGCTGATCGATCAGGGTCTCGGCCTCGCCGGCGATTTGCCACAGCTCCAGTTCCTCCTGGCTGACAAAGCGCCGACCGCTGTTCTCGTCCCGGGCCAGGCGCTGTTGCTCGCGCAACTGATCCCTCAGACTCACCAGTTGCCGATAGCGCTGCCGGTACTGTTCGCGCTGTGACTGGTTCAGGCTTTCCTCCCACAGCCGCTGCTGATCATCCAGTACGGTCTCCATGGCATCCAGGCGCAGACTCGCCGTATCCAGATAGTCGTCGAGGCGGATGAGATCACTGAGATTCTTGACCAGGGACTGGAAGTGATCCTGGGCGATCAATTCCTTGAGATACGGCGCCTGGGGGTTGATGGGCAGATAGTCGTCGCCACTGATCCAGTCACCGCCCAGGTCCTGTTCATCGGCAACCAGCTGGACTATCGGCACCTCGCGAAACACCGCGACGGCTTCATCGAGGCTCGCAAGCTCGCGCTCAAACACCCGCACCGCACGCTGGTATGCTTCCAGGGCGGCGCCCGGGGCCTCCAGCTTTTCATAGGCATAGGGAATCGCCAGCAGGCTCTCCTGCACACTCGGATCGAGCAGCGACTTCTCGCTCAGCGCCTGCCAGGGCGCCAATGCCTGGCGATAATTGTCCCGGCGTGCCGCCGCCCAGCCGTATCCCAACAGCGCCTTTTCCACCAGCGGACTTTCCAGTCGCACCTGCTGAAAATCGTCGACCGCACCCTGAAAATCACTGCCCCCCAGGCGGGCGAAACCGGAAGCGGTGTAGGCGCGATCCTGCAGCGCCAGTCCTTCTTCCTCGGTCAACGCCAGTGCCCCCACCCGCTGGAAAGACGTCACGCCCTGCTGCCAGTCGCCATTCAGCGTCTGGGTGGAGCCGCGGTTGAAATAATAATAGGCACGCCAGGGAGAATGTTCGGGCAGTTGTGCGATCAATGCATCGGCCCGGTCGACACTGCTGTCCAGCTGCAGGTTGGCACGCAGGTAAAGCGCCTCGTGCTGTAATGCCTTCGGCAATGTGTCGCCGACACGCGCCAATACGGTGTTGGCGGACTGCCGGTCGCCGCGCTCATAAAACAGCTTGCCGAGATAAAACCAGGCCCGGTCACGCTCCCGCGGATCCCCGGACTGCGCCAACAATTCATCGAACAGTGTTTCCGCCTGCGGCCCCATGCCGTAGGAAAGGCTCATACCGCCGCGCAGCAGTCGCGCCGAGGCCCGGTGATGGGGCATGTCGCCGCGTTGTTCCCCTACCAGGGATTCGGTGATAGCGTCGAAATACTGTTGCTGGAAAAAATGATACAGGATCACACCGTAGCGCAGGTCCTGTACTTCGCTGAGAGGGGTTTCAGCCGCCGACGCTTCCCCGGCGGTATCGGCTTTATCGTCCTGCGCGACCAGTAGCGACGGCCAGCAAAGAGCGGCCGATAACAGGGCGGCACCGATGTGTANNCTGTCGAACACCAGTGTGGTACCGCGCCGATAATCGCGGCCCTTGGGGCCGCGCCCGGTGAACACAGCCACCAGTTCGTGCTCACCGGTCTTGAGGTTACCCTTGAACAATCGCTGCACCCCACCGCGATGCAGAGCGTCGATCTGCTTATCCGTGTAAAGATAGTGGGTGACGACGTCGCCATCCAGGGTCAGTTTGACCGCGTCGAGTTGGAAGTAATCCCCCACATTCATGGAGACAAACACGGCCACCTGGGTATTGGCGGGAAACAGCAGTTCCTCTTCCAGAATGAACAGGTCGCGATTGAGTTCGATAACCTGCTGTTTGAGATCCTGAACCTGGCGGTTGAGCGATTGCGGCGTCGAGGCTTCATCCTGGGCGTGGACCAGCGGCGCCAGAATCAGAATCACACCCAGAAGCAACGCCCGGCATGGCCAAAATCCGCCCTGATGCAAAAACCGCATGCAATATGTCTCCCTCAGTAGACCCCGTTCCCGTTTTCACTACGCTGACTCAGATTACCGGAATGGGAGTCCCCAGCGCTATACCACAATTAAAAAAGAATAGGTCTATGATAGGGGGTATTCAAAGCAGGAGGACTAAATTCCCTCAAATCTGAGGGTAGTATAGACGCTTATCAGCCCCCAATATAGCCGTTACGAATCCGGGATGAAACCGCCACTGACACTGGCTAACTGCTTGAAGGCAATATAGCGCTTGCGCTGATCCGGATCGCCAAGACTGCTACCGAACAAATCGGTGAAGTCGCCGCCATCCTCGCCGTGCAAAGCCATATAATTGAGTATCACCGTTCGCACCAGCATGTTGACGTTGTTAGCCGCCGGCGTTGAGGAGGTTTCCACCGAAGCATCACCGCGCATCCAGCCGATCTGCTGGTGCTGCAGCGGGTCGTCGGGCCCCTCGTCCAGCAGCTCCGGCTGGGCGGCGGGGTCGTAGACCAGGAAGAACGACGCCGCGGTGGAGGAATTGTCCCCGGTCCACACGCCCTTTTCCACGCCGTTGATGGTTTCGATCATGCCGTTACTGAACACCGAGCCGTCGCTGAACACATAAATCATCAACGGCATCTGTTTGCGGCGGGCGTAATCCAGACAAGCGCCGATACAGCGCCCGGCGCGCAGGTCCCGGGCCTCGCCGGTGCGCCGGTCACCGGTATGGTAATCGTAACCGCCCATGGTGACCGTACCGGCCCCGGCCAGACCTTCCATCACCAGTTTCATGACCGAAGCGGTTTTGCGGAATTCCCGGTCGTCATCGAACTCCGCCTGGGAAAAGATGCCGTTGGGACCGACGATATCCGTATCCTCACTGGGGTCGACACTGCTCGCGTCCGGATACTTCTGAAACGTATCCGCGGCGCGCATATATTCGCAACTGATACGTTCTCGCAACTGACGGTCGCGGTCAGTGGGGTTGGTAATGGTGGTATTGACCAGATTCAGTTTGAAATCGGAAATGCGTTTGACCGTCTCCATGACCGCGACGATGTCGTTCTCGTTGGCCAGCAGCCCGCGCAGGTCACCCACGTCCACCAGCCCCCGGGCATCCTCGGGGCGGTCGATTTTGGTGGGACGGATTTCCGGGTCGATCATCATCGCCGGGGCCATGGAATTGCCGCCGGAGTCCGAGGCATTGGAACCGATCAACTGTAGTACCTGCCCGCGCAGCCCGGCCTGGTAGATACCATACATGGGGTTGTGCGGATTGTTGCCGGTGTCGTTGTCCGAGCGCGCCGGGATCACCGCACCGTTGACATTGCCCACGGTGCCCGTCGCTTTTTCCAGAATGCCCTGTAACATCGCACTCTCGGTGTGAAATAACAGCCCCAGACTGTCGTCGGTAAAATCCCCACTTGCCGAATTGGGATTATTCAACTGCGGCAGAATATCCGGGGGCACACCCAGTTTGGTATAACCGGCGGTATCCAGCAGATCGAGCTGCCCGCCCGGGCCGCCCACCAAAACATTGGCGCCGGAAATATTGGCACCACCGGCCAGATCGAAACAGATAAACGGCACTTTGGTACCCGGCCCCGCCCCCAGGTCACAGGAGCCCAGATTGAAATAACTCTCGAGGTCGGCGTCCAGGGCTTGGGCGCGCTCGGCTCCCAGCAGGCTCAGGCCGGAGATACCCAGCACCGAGGCCGTCCCGGCGCGAAACCCCTGGGATATAAATTCGCGACGGCTCACCGGACGCCGGTGATCCGGGTGGCGCAACGGCTCGTCGAGTCGATAGGAACGGTTCCGCTTGGCCATAATCACTTCCTCAAATCCCGCGGCGAGCTGAACTCGCTGTGGCAAAAATACGCGTCGTTCATTTCATGGTCGCCGGCGCACTGGACAGTACCGCCGTGCACACCGCCTTGACCACCTCGGCGGTGCGCCCCGCCGGGCAGGGATCGGTGTCGCAGTACCTGAGTCCGTCTGCCTTGCCGTCCGGGTTCTCTTCCGTGTCCGGGTCGTCGGTGTTATCGACAATCAGGCTCAGCAGCTCCGCCTGCAGGTCAACCATTTCCGCATCCACATCGGCGTCGTAATCATCCTCCAGACCATCATCGACGCGTGTGGGCTGGGTAGTATCCAGGCCGGTGCCGTAGGCCTTTTCCACCATCGGCGTAATCACCTGATCGGTCCACTCGGCCTCGGTCACAGCTTCGACCGCTTCATCGAAGTCAAAAGCCGACCCGTCATTGAAAAAGGCATCGCGCAGGGAGGTATCCTCCACCAGCGCGCCGCAGTAAGCCGCCGCCAGTTGCATCACCGCCATCTGGTGCGATGCCATATAAGTCTGGAAGTCCGATACCGACGGCAGGGAACGGCGCACCCGGTCGTAAGTGGGGCTGACCGCGCCGTCGTCCTTGGGCACGCCGGTAACGTGGGAAAAGGACTCATTGATTTCATCGAAGATACGCATGCCGATCTGCACTTTCTCCGTTTCCGGCGGGTAACTGTAGTCGAAAGTACCGACACCCGGGTCGCTGGTGGCGTCGACTTCGCCGTCGATCTCTTCGAAAGCGAGAAAGAACACATCATCCTCGGGGCCGTTTTCCAGCGGCACGATAGTACCGGTGGTCTGCAGCGGTGCGTCGTCCATGGTGAAATCACTGCCGTTGATGGTGGCGTCAATATTGACGAACCCCTGGCCGGTGCGCGCCAGCTGGCCGTTCA
>JABAHQ010007349.1_pt2 | contig 12986 bp, 18 predicted proteins | sample 7062091 | NCBI WGS metagenome assembly JABAHQ01 (sample SAMN14534359, study PRJNA622989) | marine sediment metagenome | biome: marine biome [ENVO:00000428]; feature: marine pelagic biome [ENVO:01000023]; material: deep marine sediment [ENVO:00002113] | place: India: Gulf of Kutch | collected...
AAGAAACGGGCGCCGACCGAGACGACGCTCAAGCCGCACGTCGGCATCGAGCTGCCGTCGCCGGGCAGGGTGCACCTGCTGTTGCGGATCCCCGTGCCGGCGCACGAGGGAGGGCGCCAGGGACAGGCCGTCTTGCGACGGTTTCCGGCGGAGCACCGGCTGGCCCCCGCCGGCACGCCGGCGAACGCCTGAGCGGGCGCGCGGCCGACGCCCCCCAACCGCGGCGACGGACGAGGGGTCCGCGGCGAGCTCGGTGCAGAAGACCGTGTGCGGGCCGTGTTTGTGCGCGGGGTCCGCTACCGGCGCCTGCGCCGCTCCCCGGGGCCGTCGGGCTGGCGCTCGCGGGCCTTCGCGAGCTGCTCGATGTCCGGGTTCCAGCCGGCGGAGAGCACCTCTTCCCCGTACTCGAGCTCGGTCTCGGGGAGCGGGATTTCGTTCGCCCGCCCCTGGCTCGGAGCGTTCACGGCGCCACCTCGACTCCTCTTGGTACCTCTGTTTCTTATGCGCATCTTCGCTTGTTATTGTTTGGCGAAGAGTGGCCAAGAATATCCATACCCTTCGCCCGATTGCAAACGACTGCCGTTCGTGGGCTGCGCCCGCGAGCCTGCGGCGGCGGCCGCGGTGGGGAACTTTGCCGGGAATTGCGCTAATATTGCCATTAATTTCGCCCAGTTGACGTCAACCGCGTTCGGGGCGCGCATGCTGCCCCGGCGCTCTCAGCGCGGCTGCGGGGCACGCCGGGCGTCGGCCGGGGGCGTGTTTCTGCCGCTCGCCAAGCGGAACACACCAGGGCATCCATGGCCGGACACAGCAAATGGGCCAACATCCGCTTTCGTAAGAGCGCGCAAGACGCGAAGCGGGGCAAGCTCTTCACCAAGCTCCTGCGCGAGGTGAGCGTGGCGACGCGCGAGGGCGGGCCGGACCCGGACGCCAACCCGCGCCTGCGCCTGGCCTTCGACCGGGCGCTGGATGCGAACGTCCCCAAGGACACCATCGAGCGAGCCATCAAGCGCGCCGCGGGTGAGGTGGCGCTCAGTCGCATCGAGCAGGTTCGCTACGAGGGGTACGGTCCGGGGGGCGTCGCCGTCATGGTCGATTGCATGACCGACAATCGCAATCGCACGGCGGCCGACGTGCGTTACGCCTTCTCCAAGGCCGGCGGCAACCTGGGCACCGACGGCTCGGTGGCTTACCTCTTCAACCACCTCGGACAGCTCAGCTTCCCGGCCGGGGCCGACGAGGACCGGATCGTGGAGGCCGCCGTGGAAGCCGGGGCCGAGGACGTGGTCACGAACCCCGACGGCTCGGTGGACGTGCTGACCTCGGTGGGGGGCTTCGCGCAGGTGAAGAAGACGCTGCTCGAGGCCGGGCTGCGGCCCGAGTACGCCGAGGTCACCATGCGGCCGTGCGTGAACGTTGCGGTACACTCCGAAGACGCGCAGCGCACGGTCCAGCTCTTCGAGATGCTGGAGGAGCTGGACGACGTGCAGCGCATTTACTCCAACGCGGATCTCCCCGAAGAAGTGGTGGAGCAATAGTGTCCGACGCGCGCGCAGGGTCTGCCGGGGGCCGCGGCGAGGCGGCGTCCCCGGCCGCGCGGGCCGTCGTTGCACCGCCCCCCTGGGCCCGCAGTGCGCAGCGGGTGGCCGGCTGTCGGGCGTCGGCGAGCGGACGGCTCCGGTGACGCGCATCCTGGGCATCGATCCGGGCTCCCGCACCACGGGCTACGGCATCATCGACTTCCAGCGCGATCGGGCGACGCACGTGGCGAGCGGGTGCGTCGACCTCGGCGGCGAGACTTGCCAGCGGTTGCGCATCATCTTCGATGCCATCTCCGAGCTCGTGACCGCCTACGGGCCCCGGGAGGTGGCGGCCGAGCAGATATTCGTGCACCGCAACGCGGCCTCCGCGCTCAAGCTCGGCCAGGCGCGGGGCGCAGCGCTGCTCGCCGGAGCGCTTCGGGATCTGCCCGTCTACGAGTACACGGCCACCCAGATCAAGCAGGCAGTCACCGGGCGGGGGCATGGCGCGAAGGGCCAGGTACAGCACATGATACGGGTGTTGCTGGCCCTCTCGGAGGCGCCGCGCGCGGACGCCGCCGACGCGCTGGCCGTGGCTCTGTGCCATGCCCACATGCGCTGGACCCTGACACGCATACAGCGTCTGGAGCGCCCCGGCGGCCGCGGAGTGCGCCCGTGATCGCGTGGTTGCGGGGGACGCTGCGCGTCAAACGGGCTCCCCGTCTGGTGGTGGACGTGCACGGCGTGGGCTACGAGCTCGAAGCGCCGATGACGACCTTCTACGAGCTTCCCGAGGTCGGGCAACCGGTGAGCCTTCACACGCACCAGGTGGTGCGCGAGGACACGCACCAGCTCTACGCATTCCGGCGTGAGGAGGAGCGCAACCTCTTTCGCATGATGCTGCGCGTGAGCGGCGTGGGCGCGCGCCTCGCGCTGGCGATCCTCTCGGGCATGGACGCGGCCGGATTCGCCCGCTGCGTTCAGGAGGGCGACACGGCGAGTCTCGCCAGGCTCCCCGGCATCGGCAAGAAGACCGCCGAGCGCCTGGTGGTGGAGATGCGCGATCGACTGGCGGGCGAGCGCGTCGCGGCCGACACCGGCGTGGCGCTCATGGGCACCGCTCATCCGTCGGCGGCCGACCCGGTGGCGGAGGCCGTGAGCGCGCTGGTCGCGCTGGGCTTCAAGCCCCACGAGGCGAGCCGCCAGGTGCGCGCCCTCGAGTGCCGGGATCTGTCGAGCGAGGAGATTGTGCGGCGAGCCCTTCAGTCCCTCGTCAAGTAGTTGTACCCTCGTACGGTCATGCAGGGTGTTCGTGGACGGATCGAATAGCGACGGGTACGAGCGAATCGAGCTGAGCCGCCGGCCCTGCGGGCGCGCGTGAAGCGAACCATGAGCGAATCGGAACGTCTGGTCACACCCGTCGCAAGCCCTCAGGACGAGGCGTTGGAGCGGACCATTCGCCCCCGCCGCCTGTCGGAGTACGTGGGACAGCCCGCCGTACGCCAGCAGATGGAGATCTTCATCGAGGCGGCGGCGCGGCGCCGGGACGCCCTCGACCATGTACTCATATCCGGCCCGCCGGGGCTGGGCAAGACGACCCTGGCGCACATCATCGCCCACGAGCTCGGCGTCAACGTGCGTCAGACCTCGGGACCCGTGCTGGAGCGGCCGGGCGATCTGGCCGCTCTGCTGACCAATCTGGAGTCGCGCGACGTCCTCTTCATCGACGAGATGCATCGCCTGAACCCGGTGGTGGAGGAGATCCTCTACCCGGCGATGGAGGACTATCAGCTCGACATCGTCATCGGAGAGGGGCCGGCCGCCCGCTCGATCAAGCTGGACCTGCCGCGCTTCACCCTCGTGGGGGCGACCACGCGGGCGGGGCTGCTGACCTCGCCCCTGCGCGATCGCTTCGGTATCGTGCAGCGCCTGGAGTTCTACAGCCAGGACGAGCTCGGCGTCATCATCGCCCGCTCGGCGCGCATCCTCGGCGTCGCCATCGACGCCACCGGTGCAGCCGCGCTGGCCGCACGCTCGCGCGGCACGCCGCGCGTGGCCAACCGGCTCCTGCGGCGCGTGCGCGACTACGCCGAGGTCAAGGCCGACGGCGTGATCACGGACGAGGTGGCCCGGCGCGCGCTGGATTTGCTGGATGTGGACAGCGCGGGCTTCGACATGATGGATCGCAAGCTGCTGCTCGCGGTGCTTCAGAAGTTCGACGGCGGCCCGGTCGGCATCGACAATCTCGCGGCCGCCATCGGCGACGAGCGCGGCACCATCGAGGACGTGCTCGAGCCCTTCCTCATCCAGCAGGGGTATCTGAAGCGTACGCCGCGCGGTCGTATGGCGACGCGCAACGCCTGGGCGCATTTCGGTCTCACGCCTCCGCCCAGCCACATCGCGCCGCAGGCGCCCGGTCTGTTCGACGACGAACGATAGCCCGCAGCAGCCGCGATGACGCAGCCGAACGATGATTTCGTCTGGCCGGTGCGCGTTTACTACGAGGACACCGACAGCGCGGGCGTCGTCTACTACGCGAACTATCTCAAGTTCCTGGAGCGGGCGCGCACGGAGTGGCTGCGCAGTCTCGGCTTTGAGCAGGACGAGCTGAAGCGTCGGCACAACGTGCTCTTCGCTGTATCGCGATTGACCATCGAGTATCTCAAGCCCGCCCGGTTCAACGATATGTTGAGCGTCGGTGTTAGAATGCAGCGGCGCGGGTCGGTCAGCCTGACTCTGGGGCAGGCGGTACGCCGGGGCCCGGATGCGGTGTTGTGCCGGAGCGAGGTGCGGATAGCGTGCGTGGCCGCGGACACTTTGCGGCCGTGCGCCATCCCCACGTTTGTCGTCTCGGAGCTGAAACGTGACCACTGATCTGTCCCTGATCGAGCTTTTGCTGAACGCGAGTCCGCTGGTGCAGCTCGTGATCGTGATCCTGCTCGCCGCCTCTCTCATCTCCTGGACGCTGATTTTTCACAAACGCATCGTCATGCAGCGGGCGCGGCGCGCGGCGGATGACTTCGAGGATCAGTTCTGGTCGGGCAAGGATCTGATCTCGATGTACAATCGCATCAATGCGCCGCGCTATGACGCGACGGGGCTGGAGCGCATCTTCCAGGCCGGCTTCAAGGAGTTCGCGCGCTTGCGCAACCAGGCGGGCATCGAGTCGCGCGCCATCATGGATGGGGCCGAGCGCGTCATGCGGGTGGCGCTCAGGCGTGAGGTGGAACACCTCGAGGGGCACCTCTCGTTCCTCGCCACGGTGGGTTCCACGAGCCCCTACATCGGGCTGCTGGGCACCGTGTGGGGCATCATGAATTCATTTCGGGCCCTGGGCAACGTCCAGCACGCCACCCTCGCCATGGTGGCGCCGGGGATCGCCGAGGCCCTCATCGCCACCGCCATGGGTTTGTTTGCGGCCATCCCGGCGGTCATCGCCTACAACCGTTACGCCAACGATACGGAGCGACTCACGAATCGTTATGACACCTTCGTCGAGGAGTTCTCCACCATCTTGCAGCGCCAGGCTCACGCCTGAATACGTGTGCGGAAATGCGTTCCACCGCGACCCGTAGACGCAAAGATGCTCTACGTTCGTGCGCGCGTATCTGGGGGTCTCAGCGCGAGCTTAACCCCGATCTGGCTCGACGCCGTTCATATGGGTACGTGCTGCAGCCGAGGGGCTGCTGCGTACGGATGATGTTCCACAGGTAAGCACCCATGCCGAGACAACACACTCGCCGACGGCCTTTGTCGGAGATCAACGTCGTCCCCTATATCGACGTCATGCTCGTGCTGCTGGTCATCTTCATGATCACGGCGCCTCTGCTCACGCAGGGGGTCGACGTCAGTCTTCCGAACACGCCCGCGCAGCCGCTCAAGGACAGCCGGGAGGAACCGCTGGTGGTGACCGTCGACAATGCGGGGCGGATGTATCTCAACTACGGGGATGATCCCGAGTCTCCCATGGACGCCGAAAAGCTGCTCACGCGGGCGAGCGCGCTGCTGCGGCATCGTCCCGGATTGCCGGTGCTGGTGCGCGGCGACAAGGCAGCGGCCTACGGCGACGTCGTGGTCGCCATGGCGTTGCTGCAACGCGCCGGCGCCTCCGGCGTGGGCCTGATCACCGAGCCGCCGGAGGCTCCTTCGAGGTAGATCCCAGGTAGATGTTCCGGCACCTCCTCGACAAGTTCTCTGCAGTGACGCTTGCCGTGCTGGTGCATGCGGTCCTGGCGGGGCTGCTGATCCTGAGCTTCGAGTGGACGCCGGGTCTGCGCCAGCCGGCCGGTCCCACCGAGCCGGTGCGGGCAGTCGTGGTCGATGAGACGGCCGTGCAGCAGGAGCTCGAGCGCATCAAGAAGCGTGAGCGCCTCGAGACGCGCGTGGAGCGCGAGCAGGTCCGGCGCCTGCAGGCGCAGGCCGAGGAGGTGCGCGACGAGCGCCAGGCCACCGAAGAGCGGCTGCGGATGCTGCAGGAGAAGCTCGCCGAGGAGAAGCAGCGCAAAGAGCAGACCGAGCAGCTGACGCAGCAGGAGGCGGAACGCCTCGCCGAGCTGGAGGCGCAAAAGCAGGCCGAGTCCGAGCGGCTGCAGCAGTTGCGCCGGGAACGCGAGCAGATTCAGGCGCGCCAGCAGGCGGAGGCCGCGCGCCTGGCCGAGCTCGAAGCCCAGCGCGAGGCCGAAGCACAGCGCAAGCGCGAGCTCGAGGAGGCCAGAGAGGCCGCGCTCGCCGAGAAGCAGCAGCTCGAGCAGGAGAAGCAGCAGACGCTCGCCGAGAAGCAGCGACTCGAGCAGGAGAAGCAGCAGTCGCTCGCCGAGAAGCAGCGCGTCGAGCAGGAGAAGCAGCAGTCGCTCGCCGAGAAGCAGCGCCTCGAAGAGGAGACGCAGCGCCTCCTCGCCGAGAAGCAGCGCCTCGAGGAGGAGAGGCGCAAGGCGGCCGAGCGCCTCGAGCGGGAGAAGCAAGCCGCGCTCGCCGAGAAGCAGCGCATCGAGGCGGAACGGCGCAAGGCGGCCGAGGAGCAGGCACGCCTCGAGCAGGAGAAGAAGCAGGCGCTGGCCGAGAAACGGCGCCTCGAGGAGCAGAAGCGCAAGGCGGCGGAGGAAAAAGCGCGTCTCGAGCGGGAACGCCAGCAGGCGCTCGAGGAGAAGCGGCGGCGAGAAGAGGCCGAGCGCGCGCTCAAGCAGGCGCTGGCCGAGGAGGAGGCGGTGCTCGAGACCGATATCCAGCGCTTGCGCGCCGAGCAGCGCGCCGAGTACAAGGCGCAGATCGAGGCGACCGTCGAGCGCAACTGGATCCGGCCGCCGGGGATCGCCCAGGGCCTCAAGTGCACGGTCCTGGTCGAGCAGATTCCGGGCGGCGAGGTAGTCAGCGTGGCCATCCTTCAGAGCAGCGGTAACGTGGCCTTCGATCGATCCGCGGAGCGCGCGGTGTGGGAGTCGTCGCCGCTGCCGCGGCCCAAGGATCCCGCGGTCTTCGAGCGGCGGATCCGATTCATCTTTCAACCGGAGGCGTAGGCGTTGCAGGCGATGCTCACGCGGACCTGGTGCCTGATGCTGCTGGCGCTGTTGCTCTGGCAACCGGTGCACGCACAGCTCGACATTCGAATTACCCAAGGCGTGGAGGGTGCGCTCCCCATAGCCATCGTGCCCTTCGGATGGCAGGGCACGGCGCCCCCGCCCGAGGAGCTCGGGCGCATCGTGGCCGCCGATCTGGCTCGCAGCGGCCGCTTCGCGCCCATCCCATTCGACGATCTGCCGGGGCGACCGGTCCAGCCAGCCGACGTGCGCTTCGGAGATTGGCGGCTGCTCGGAACCAGCAACCTGGTCATCGGGCGGGTCGGGCGACTGGCGGACGGCGGCTACCGGGTGGAGTTCCGGCTCTACGACGTGTACAAGGCCTCGCAGCTCGCCGGGCTCGAGTTTCAGGTGCCGGAGTCCGAGCTGCGGCGCGCCGCGCACGAGATCAGCGACGTCGTCTACGAGCGCCTGACGGGCGAGCCCGGCGCCTTCAACACCCGCATCGCCTACGTCACGGAGTCGGCGACGCCGGAGGGGGCGGCGCGCTACTCCTTGAACATCGCGGACAGCGACGGCCACAACGAGAACGTGGTGCTCGAGTCCACCGAACCCCTGCTCTCGCCGGACTGGTCACCGGATGGCCAGCGCATCGCCTATGTCTCCTTCGAGGCCAAGCGGCCGCGCGTCTTCGTTCAGGACGTACGCAGCGGAAGTCGTGAGGAGGTGGCCGCCTTCCCGGGGTTGAACGGGGCGCCGAGCTGGTCGCCGGACGGGCGCCGCCTGGCCCTGACATTGTCCAAGGACGGCAATCCCGAGATCTACGTGCTCGATCTGAGCTCCCGACGTCTTCAGCGACTCACGCATAATGCCGCTATTGACACCGAGCCCGGCTGGGCTCCGGACGGAAGCTCGCTCGTATTTACATCGGACCGCGGCGGCTCGCCGCAGATCTACCGGATCTCGGCGACCGGTGGTCGCGCCGAGCGGGTCACTTTCGAGGGCGACTACAACGCGCGTGCCCGGTTCTCTCCGGACGGCACTCGGCTCGCGCTGGTGCACGGGCAGAGTGGGGCGTTCAGGATCGCGCTGCTCGATCTGGAGAACAACGCGCTCCAGGTGTTGACCGACACCCGCCTCGATGAATCGCCGAGCTTCGCTCCCAACGGGAGCATGGTCGTGTACGCGACGACTGACGAGCAAGGGGTGGCGCTCGCCACGGTCTCCATCGACGGTCGGGTCCGTCATCGCCTGGCGGTTCGGGAGGGCGACGTGCGGGAGCCGGCGTGGTCGCCGTTTCGCGGCAGTTGACAACGGTTTCAGTGTGATGAAGGAGTGAATGCATGAGACGACAATTCTTGAGTGTGCCTATAGTTCTCGGCGCGGCGATGGCTTTGGCGGCCTGCGGGGCCATGACCCAGAAAGACGAGCGTGCTGCGCAAGTGGAGGATCGCTCGACCGCCATGCAGGGCGATCAGGGCCCCGGCGGCGCGGGCGGCGTGACCACCGGCGGCATGGCCAGCAGCGGTTTCCAGGGTCATCCCCTGGACGATCCGAACAGCCCGCTCTCGAGCCAGGTCATCTACTTCGACTTCGACAAGAGCGAGATCAAGCCCGAGTATCGCGATATCGTGGAGGCGCACGCGCGGTATCTGGCGAACAATCCGTCTGCGACGGTCACCTTGGAGGGTCATGCCGACGAGCGCGGCACCCGCGAGTACAACATCGCCCTCGGTGATCGCCGGGCGGGGGCGGTGCAGCGGCTGATGAGCGTGCTCGGGGCGTCCGGGCAGCAGGTCCGCACCGTGAGCTACGGCGAGGAGCGGCCCGCAGCAGACGGCCATGGCGAGCGCGCCTGGTCGAAGAACCGCCGCGTGGAGATCATCTACCGCAATCGCGGTTGAGCCAGTTGCCGTTGTGCGCGAAGTGTTCTAGGGTGCACGCTCGTGCGTCTCCCGGGGGGGCGGTGCGACGCGCCGGCCCCCGGGAGGCCACGGACGTTTCTGCCCTGACCGGCGGCTCGGACCCGGAGATGGGCGTCGGTGTCCGTTTGGGGCCGCAGCTCGCGTCCGGGGCCGTCCGTCGAGCGCGTTGAAACAGGCGGCGTCCATGCAGCGACTCGCTATTATTCTCGGTTGGTCGGTGGTACTCGCCGCCGTTCTGTTGGGCTCAACCGTCTTCGCGCAGAGCGGCGCGTCGGGCAGCCTGGAGCAGCGGGTAGAGCGCCTGGAGCGCATTCTGGACAATCGCACGCTCGTGCAGCTGCTCGACGAGGTGGAGCTGCTGAGGCGCGAGATCCAGGAGCTCCGGGGCCAGGTGGAGCTGCAGTCGCATACGCTCTCGCAGCTCAAGGATCGTCAGCGCGATCTCTACCTCGACATCGACCGGCGGCTGCAGCGCGCTGAGGCGGCCCGAAGCCGCCCGGCGACGGCGGAGGCGGGCGCCCAGGGGGCGCAGGAGAGCGTGCAGGGCGCTTCCGGCTCCCAGGAGAGCGTGCAAGGGGCTGCTGCGGAGACGACCGAGGCGCAGACGACCGTGGCCGCGGTGGCGCCCGAGCCCCAGGCCGCGGACATCGATCCCGTCGCCGAGCAGAGAGCGTATCAGCAGGCCTTCAATCTACTGAAAGCGGGGCGCTACGGCGAGGCGGTCAAGGCCTTCGACGCTTTCCTCAGCGAGTATCCCACCGGGAAGTACGCGGACAACGCGCAGTACTGGCTGGGCGAGGCCTACTACGTCACTCGTCAGTTCGAGCCCGCGTTGGCCGAATTTCGCAAGCTCGTGAGCGAGCATCCGAGCAGCCAGAAGGTCAGCCACGGCCTGCTGAAGATCGGTTACATACACGACGAGCTCGGTCAGAGCGACGAAGCGAGGCGCGTGCTGAGCGATCTGATCGAGCGATACCCCGACAGCACCGCCGCACGGCTCGCGCGCGAGCGTCTCCAGCGGATCCGCGGCCAGACGGGCTGAATCACACCCCTTCGCGGCCAACGGCCGCTTCTACGGCGGCGCACCCGGACCGTAGGAGCGGCTGATAGCCGCGAACATCCCGGGGCAGTGGCCCGTCTCCACGGGGAAATCCTGCCTCTGGGACCCTTTTTCCAAGCGCGATCTTCGCGCGTGAGGTGGCTGAGCGCAGCAAAACCCACTGCTGGGCCTCGCCTGCGGCTCCGCCCATCCTGCGTGTTCGTCCGGCCTACACGCGGTCTTTCATCCCGCTTACGCCTTCTTGCTCCGCACAGTTGGCGCAGCAGTACATGCTCCCGCCCGATTCGACGCCGTGTCCTACGATACGGCACCCGCAGTGGGCGCAGTGCGGCGCCAGGGCATGAATGGCGCACTCGAAACTGTCGAAGACGTGCCGCTCACCCCCCATGTGAACCTCGAAAGCCTTGTCGTAGTCGTTGCCGCAAACCTCGCACTTGGACATGGATGACCTCCTGTTCTTCCCTGCGGTAGCTGGTCGCATCGCGGGCGATGGTCCGATGCGCGCGAGTCAGCCCCGGCGTCCGGGCGCCGGGCCCATCGCCCTCGTGAGCGCGGCGACCTCGCGATGGCGAAAGCAATCGAGCGTGTGATCGTTGATCGTCCCGACCGCCTGCGTGTACGCGTAGCAGATGGTCTTGCCGACAAAGCGGAATCCACGTCGTCTGAGGTCCCTGCTCATGGCCCCTGACCCCGGCGTTGACGTGGGCACGTCCTCAACGCGCCGCCGTCTCGTGTCCTTGGGGCGGCCGCCTACGAACTGCCATATGTAGTCGGCGAAGCGGCCGTACTGCTCGCACACCGTGAGAAAGGCCCGCGCGTTCCCCACCGCCGCCTCGATCTTGCGTCGATTGCGCACGATAGAGACGTCCTGCATCAACAGCTCCATTTTACAATCTTCGTAGCGGGCTAGCGGTCTTCTTGCGTAGCCGCGGCGGGTATCTCGGGAAGCTCGCGATGACGCACCAGCACGGCCTCGCGGTGCGTGCGGAAATGCCGGGCGAGGCGTTCCACCAGGTACACCGATCGATGTTGGCCGCCGGTGCAGCCGATGGCGATGGTGAGGTAGGTTCGATTCTCGGCTTCGAAACGCGGCACCCATAGCTCCAGGAACGCTTTGAGCTCCTGAAACATCTCTTCGACCAGGGGTTGCGACTCGAGGAACTCGATAACCGCCGCGTCGAGACCCGTCAGCGGCCGCAGCCGCGGCACCCAGTGCGGATTGGGCAGACACCGGCTGTCGAACACCATGTCCGCGTCCGGAGGTACGCCCTGCTTGTAGCCGAACGACTGAAAGAGCACCGAGAGTGTTTTCTGCGGTCGTCGATCGATGCGCTCGCGTACCAGATCGCGGAGCTGATGCAGGTGCAGGCGGCTCGTGTCCACGCAGATGTCCGCGATGTTGCGCAGGGGAGCCAGAAGCGAGCGTTCGCGCCGGATCGCTTCGGCCAGGGATACGTTACGCGCGGTCAGCGGATGCTTGCGGCGGGTTTCGCTGAAACGTTTGATCAGGGTGCTCTCGTCCGCCTCCAGGAAGACGAGATCGTGCACCACGCCGCGCTCGCGCAACTCGCCGATGACCGTCGGAAGATTACCCAGAGTCCCGGCCGGCGTACGCGCGTCGATAGCCACGGCCGCCCGCTCGGAGGCGGGCTGCGTCGCGCCCTCCAGGTCGGTGGCGAGCGCGGGCAGTAGCTTCACCGGCAGATTGTCGATGCAGTAGTAGCCGAGATCCTCGAGCGCATCCATGGCGATGCTCTTGCCCGCGCCCGACAGTCCACTGACCACGATGAGCCTCATGGAACGTGCATTCTCTCCGATTGCGGCGGGCTTATCGCGTCAACTGCGATTTCGCTCGAAGTCAGCTCTGATGGACGCTCGGCGCCAGGAGATCGAATATGCTTTGCTCGGATTCGGCGGTGCGAAGTTGCTCCCGCAGCGAAGGATCGCTGAGCATCTCCGCTAGCTGTGAGAGTATCTGAAGATGTTCGTCGGTGGCATCCTCGGGCACCAGCAAGCCGAATACCAAATCGACGGGTTGCCGGTCCTGGGCATCGAAATCGACGCCCTGATTCAGACGCATGAATGCGCCGATGGCGCGTGTGATGCCCCTCATACGGCCGTGCGGAATAGCCACGCCTTCCTCCAGGCCGGTGCTTCCGAGACGCTCGCGCGCGAGAAGGCAATCGAAAACGGCGTTGACGGTCAGCGACGGATCGCGGGCCGCGATCATAGCGCTCAAAAGCTCCAGCGTCCGCTTCTTGCTGAGGGCGTCAACGCCGCAGCGTACCTGTTGTGGCGTCAGGATGTCGGATACTTGCATATGTCTCAATCGGATTCGCCGCCCCGCTCACACTGTCATCGTCACGGGTTCACGGCGCTCATCATGTGGATGAGCCGCACGCGTTTCCCTGTGAGCGTGGCATCGGCCTCGAGTTTGTAGCTGCCGCACCGCGACCGATCAGACCAGGCGCTTTCGTTCGTTGGATGAGGGGATCAGCATGGCCTCGCGGTACTTGGCTACGGTTCTCCGAGCGACGTTGATCCCCTGGTCGGCCAGTAGACTGGCCAACTTGTTGTCGCTCAGAGGCTTGCGGGGATTCTCGGTCGCGATCAGTTTCTTGATCAGTGCACGGATCGCGGTGGAAGAGCACTCGCCACCGGCAGCGGTGGACAGGTGGCTCGAGAAAAAGTACTTGAGTTCGTAAATACCCCGGGGCGTATGCATGTACTTTTTCGTGGTGACACGGGAGACGGTCGACTCGTGCATGTTCACCGCCTCCGCCACGTCATGCAGCACCATGGGTTTCATGGCTTCTTCGCCACGTTCGAGGAACGCCTGCTGACGCTGCACGATGCAACTCGCTACCTTCAGAAGCGTCTCGCTCCGGCTCTTGAGGCTCTTCAAGAACCAGCGAGCTTCCTGCATGTGCGTCTTGAGATAGTTGTTGTCGGCGCTGTTGTCAGCACG
>JABAHQ010010817.1_pt1 | contig 12985 bp, 11 predicted proteins | sample 7062091 | NCBI WGS metagenome assembly JABAHQ01 (sample SAMN14534359, study PRJNA622989) | marine sediment metagenome | biome: marine biome [ENVO:00000428]; feature: marine pelagic biome [ENVO:01000023]; material: deep marine sediment [ENVO:00002113] | place: India: Gulf of Kutch | collected...
GTTATTTAAACCTGGTAAGGGGTTGCATCCGCTCATGCAGGAACGCACGTCGGAGGGGATACGGATAGCGAATAAAGAGCACATGAACAAGGAACAAACAAAGGCAACTCCTCCAAGTCGTAGCGTGAAAAAAATAAAGCTAGTTGATTTCCAAGAATTCGGCCTGCTCCCCGAGTTGAAAGGGGGTGTAGTGGATCTCTCTCTATCGGTATCTGTTTCAGATTTCAGAGTATGTGAAGTGCAGCTCTTTCAAATTGTCTAAGTCTTTCAACGGCGTCAAGTCTTCGACTTTAGTGTTCTTGATATCGAGGTTCCTTAGGTTTTTCAGTTTGCTCAGCGGAGATAGGTTGGAAACCTTTGTGTTAGAGAGACGGAGATCTCTTAACTCCGTCAGATCCTTCAGAGAAGTTAAGTCGACGATCTTTGTGTTGGAGAGATCAAGCTCCTTTAGGTTTTCTAGACCGCGTAAGGAGCTAAGATCTCTAACATTAGTACTGTCAAGACTTAATCTTTCTAATTTCTTCAAATCACTTAAGGAGGATAAGTCTGATATTTTGGTCCAATCAGCCCATAGGTGTTTTATATTCTTTAGATCCTCTAGTGGTGCGAGGTCAGATACATTTGTACACCTAATATCGAGTTCCCGGAGTTTTTGCATGTTTTCCAAAGACTTAAGGCCAGAAACTTCGGTATCCATTATATCGAGTTCTCGCAGTTCCCTCAAGTCTTCCAGGGGGGAGAGGATGTTGAAGAACAAGACTGGTCTTTATTCGTACCAGAAGATTTTCCTGATGATTACGCTCCCGATGCGCTTTTTTTACCGTCCACGTGTTCAGTCGGGATCTTTCGAGAAGATTTCTTTTTCTTCTAAATCTCGGTTCAACGCGAGATTAGGTCCAAGCCTACTACCTTCGCCCATCTTCACACCAGGCATCGTACTAGAATTGACGCCTGTTTTACAATTTGGTCCAAGGAATGCCCCAAGCTTCTCAAGATGCGTATTTACCTCGGTTCCTTGCACCGTTACTTTGACTTCTTGCTCATCAAATCGCCAATTTGCCAAAACCGTTCCCGCTCCTAAGTTACAATTTTTGTCTAACACGCTGTCTCCAACATAGGAATTGTGAATGAACGTACCTCCTGAAACGTACGAATGTTTAACTTCACTTCCAAAACCAACCACGGTCTCATCACAGAGATGCGCACTTCTAACCAATGAGTTATTACCTATCAATACATCTTTGCCAATGTAGCTTGGCCCTCGAATCACCGCTCCTTCTAGCACTTTAGAGCCTTCTTCGATCCAAACTGGACCATCAATCGTCGCTTTATCAGAGATCTCGACATTACTTGCTATTTTCTCCTCGTTTATTTGTTCTAAGAAGTGATCCATTACCCCAAGGATGTGCCAAGGATACTTTATCGCTTTCCAGCCAGAATAGGAGACGGCCTTAAACGTCATTTCCTTCATCATTCGATCCATGGCACGCTCATACTCATCGTCTCTCTTGGTTTTTACAGCTTCAATCAGCTTGAAAAGTTTTTGGGAGTGCGTGTGGTAGTGCATGATAACATTAACCAAACTGCTTGGCTCGTTGCCTTCTCCAGGTTTTTCAACGATCCCCTTAATGTTTCCTTCCTCCATCAATAGGTAACCACCAGGAAAATACGTTTCAACTTTTTCTGCAAGAATTAAAGAATCTGCCCCTTGTTTATCTTTAGCGTCAATAATTTTTTGGTAGGCTTCGTAATCGAATATCTCATCCGCACCCACAATTAGGAGGGGGACCCCACTCACTAGCTTTTTTGACTGTAGAATGGCATTCCCCATACCACGTGGCTTTCTTTGGATAACAATCTCAGAAGAGGATGCATAGTCCTTTAAAGCTTTAGCTATGGGTTCTTTATTAGTTGGATTGGCAACTATGATAAAATCCTCCAAGCCCGCCTTGCTTGCTAGTCTAAGATGTCTATGAATCAAAGTTTCCCCTAAAAACGGAAGAAGACACTTACTTCTTTTAAGGGGCGCCATTCTCTTCCCCACACCACCAGCAAGGAACACAGTTTTCATGTACTTCACCAAATGATCTTTCTAAGGAATATCGTTTAAAAAAAGGAATACCTTGACGTTCCTCGTTCTTTCTAACATCAAGAAGATACAAGAGAGAACACAGAGAAAGATTCAAATAGGTGGATGGTGAATCATACGTAAACATGGACTTCTTTGGGAGATTCATGCCAAGAGGCAGATCGATACCTGATTGAAATGCTCCGAGGGCAACCAATCCGAACGGATGAACGTGGAGGGTACAGAGGACGCGGTAAAGGGGTAACTCCCTTCATTATTAGCTATCTCTATGTCATAGGTTTCTCATTACTAGCACTCAAAACAATGGTCACCACAAACTTCAACAAGCGTTTACTGATTGAATTCTTGAGCGTGACTGTTTTCATCTTTTTTCTTCTCCCAGGTGGACACTTAATTACCATCATCCCCAAGTTGCTGGGTTCCCTAGGCGTACGCGCCATCGCTGGAGAGGTTGGCGAACAGCACATTGAAAAGTATTCTTTTTCTTTGGCAGTTGTTGCACTCGTGATTACCCTTGGCATCACCATGGTTGTTGGTCGTGCATTATGTGGCTATGGATGTCCTGTTGGTGCCGTCCAAGAGCTTTTTTATGAGATTCCTACGGGGAAAAATGGAGAAGGCAAGCTAATTGTTCCGACGAAACTGACATTTTTTATTCGCATAGGCTATATTGTGTCTGCTTATTGGCTTATACCTCACTCTAGGGATTGACCTTATCCAACTTATAGCCCCATACCAACTATGGCGGTTGGAGATCATACTTCCAAGATTCTTCGTCATTCTTTCCTTTTTTGTAGTATCTATTTTCGTGTATAGACCGTTTTGTAGACTTTTTTGTCCTTATGGTGCTATCGCTTCATTAGTAGCCAAATTCTCTCTTTTTAAGCTGAAGAAGGGAGATACTTGCGTGAATTGTGGAAAATGTGATGCAAAGTGTCCCACTGGGAACATCAGTCAGAAATATGGTGAATGTTACCTCTGTGGACGATGTTTCCGGGTATGTAATGTAGAAGCCATAGCCTTCTGTTAAGATCGATCCCTCCTCCACGGAAAGTGAAGCCCTCATGTAACTTAAGCACATCTTCAAATCCTCTCTTTATGGTATTGAAGAAGAGGGACGGACGATCCCTTCTGATCGTATTGTTTCATTTAGTTATCTTGATAAGACAGTGTGACTATGGCCTCAGTTGAGCTCTTCCCACGAACCTGCCTCTTGCACAGCTTTTCTCGATATCCCTCAGTGAAAGGTATATATATGAAACCAACAAAACAATAAGTTTCACTCAGATGATAAAGGGAAACGAATGCAAAAAGAGGAAAAAAGCAAAGACACGACCGAAGAACTCTATAAAGAAGCATTAAAACGGCATAAAAAGTACCGAGGAAAATTAGAAGTCATTTCTAAGGTTCCATTCAAAGAGTACCGGGATCTTGGCATTTATTACACCCCAGGAGTGGCAAAAGCATCAGAAGTCGTATCGAAAGACAAAGAAAAAGTATGGGAACTCACAAATAGATATAACTACGTGGCAATTGTATCGGATGGTACACGTGTGCTAGGATTAGGAGACATCGGGCCTGAGGCAGGTCTACCAGTCATGGAAGGAAAGGGCTTTCTGTTTAAGGCTTTAGGAGGAGTAGACGCCTTCCCAATCGTATTAGGCACAAAAAACCGTGACGAAATCGTGAAAACTGTCAAATACCTCCAGCCAGGGTTTGGAGGTGTCAACCTCGAGGACATTGAATCCCCTAAGTGCTTCTACGTACTTGAAAAGCTACAAGACGAACTTGAAATCCCAGTATGGCACGATGATGCTCAAGGGACTGCTCTCGTTACATTAGGAGGGTTAATCAATGCTTTAAAGGTGATAGGGAAGAAGAAAGAAGAGGTCAAAATAGCACTTCTTGGTGCTGGAGCTGCAGGTCTGACCTTTGTCAAATTTCTCAAGCGGTACGGCTTCCCAACCAAAAACATGATTCTCCTCGACTCTCATGGACCCTTATATAGAGGTAGAGGAAAAAACATGAATCCCTGGAAAAAGAGGTATGCCAAGCAAACCAATCCAGAATTATTAGGGAAAGATTTAAAGGGTAAGCCTCGAGAAAAGGCAGATAAAGGCCTGAAACTGGCTTTAGAAGGAGCTGATGTCCTAATATCTGCTTCCAAACCGGGCGATTGGTTACCTGGTGAGTATATTGAACATATGGCAGATGAGGCTATCGTATTCAGTGAGGCAAATCCCGTACCTGAAATTACGCCGCCAAGGGCGAAAAAACATGGGGCAAAAATAGTAGCTACAGGGCGAAGTGATTGGTCAAATCAGATAAACAACGTGCTTGGTTTTCCTGCGTTATTCAGGGGAGCCCTCGATGTTGCAGCAAAGGAAATCAATGATGAAATGGTGGAAGCTGCAGGAATAGCCCTAGCCGAAGCGATGGAACAGGAATTGAGTGAGGAGTACATCCTCCCCAAGGCGGATGAAGAGGAATGGGCACCAAGGGAGGCAGCAGCCGTTGCCGAAGCAGCGATTAAGAGTGGGTCAGCGCGAATCAAGAAGAGCAAGGATGAAGTCTATGAGCACACGAAGGAATTGATCGCGCATCATCGGAAAATCAACAAATTCATATTTAATTTCTAGGCTCTTTACCCCCTTTTTCTTTTTTTTTGTGCTTCTTACCTCCCTGTGACATGATAGCTTACATCTCATGGATGGAAGCTAATTACCCAGAGAAGGCAAATATCTCTAGGATATCCATTCGGTAAGTGTATCAAGTAGACATAGGTAGGGTTAACGTGCATGGTCAAGGTTTCATGGTGAGCAGAAGGAAAAGGCATTGGCTTAAACTCGTCTATTCTGTCCTGCCGATAACGTATAGAGGTTTCTTACTCTTCTTTTACGAAATTGGAGACGACTAAAAAAACTAGGAATGCAGATATAACAAGAATTAACAGAAACACATTGAAAACTCACACATTCATAATTGAGGTTCTTCTTTCGGTTTTCCTTTTATCTGTTAGTACACTACTTCCTCTTCTCACCCACTTTTTCCAAGAAAGAAGTGAGAGTAGAGGAAACTTTGTGAACATATAACGTGGTTGAAACCAACGATAAATTCCGCTTAGAAAGTCCAGTTTTTTTGTGGACCTTCTTGATTTTTTTTGTTAGGATCCTAAGAAGTCTTGAAGCTTTCTTTTTCGTGTCTTCGAGGGTGCTTGAGCTACCTTCTGGAAAAACTAGGTCGATAAATGCCCCATTCTCTAATGGAGAAACAAAATGAAGTTCACCTTTTCTTTTTCCTAAGTGGGTGCTTCCTTTTTTTATTTCTTTCTCTACCAGTTTAAGACTTAAACTAGAAGTGGCCAAGAAAGTATCAGGGTCGTTGATATCGATCTCTTCTCTTCGTTTTAGATCGTATATAAACAAAGGAAATCCAGTTTCTTGAAAAATAATAATTTTCTTTGGTGACGTCACATTTTTCCTCCTTCTTTTATCTAATTTTTCTGTAAGTTAACTAACTGATAAGGCTTTTTTACTTGAAACTACTTACTGAAGTACTTACTATTAAGTACTTATATGCTCATTCTCTCGCTTCTTTCGGAGGAAGAAGAATGGTTAAAATGATAGATATTACTCAAAAGGAGGTAACTTTCAGAATTGCTGAAGCAGAAGGGAAAATACACCTAAAACATAATACTATTCAGAGAATAAAAGAAAAAGCTGTAGAAAAGGGGAACGTATGTACCACAAGCAAAATCACAGGAATTGAAGCCGTGAAAGAAGTACCTTCACTCCTTCCCTTATGCCACCCCATTCCTCTTTCTGGGATCGACATCGACATAGAGATAAAAGAAGAGAGTGTCGTCGTGAAGTCAAAAGTAAAGAGCCTAGGAAAAACCGGGTGTGAAATGGAGGCTCTCACTGGAGTGGTTCTGTCACTGCTTAACATCTGGGACATGGTAAAAAGATACGAAAAAGATCAAGATGGTCAGTACCCTTGGACAAAAATCGAAGGAGTGAAAGTAACCAAAAAGGTTAAGCAAAAAATTGACTAATTCCCTCCTCTTCAGACAAAAAGTAGAGAAGGGAATTATGTGGCCTTTTATGTCTTGTAGAATGAATACTTAGAGGAAAAGATGAAAAAAGAAGCCATGATCCTTTTAAATCCCTCCCAGCTTAAAAATAATTCTAAGACCAGAAAACTACGAAAACTTACCTTGAAAGTAAATGGAAAATTCCAGATAGGAGTAGGAAACAAGAGATACCGTGAAAAACAAGGGTGGCAGATACTGCTTTTTCCGAGAATTCATGTGTCCTCAACAAAAGAGGAAGAAACTCGATCTTTATTGTTGAACGCTGGTATCGAAGTGTTAAACTTTGATGAAGCTGAATATTTGGCTTTTACACCAGAAGAAATAGCAGAAATCTTAAGAAAAGGCGACGATCTCATTGTCAATACGCAATTTCGGAAGAGACTTGATAAAACTCCCGAGTAAGAATATTGAACTTAAACCGTCTCTATTACGTTATCCCCCCTCCGTTCTATAAGGCTTGCTTCTGGTAAGATTCCGTATGATTACTATAACAGCCACTACCTCCATATGCATAATTTTTCTTTGTCGAAGACTAGCCGTTTACCCATTTTTGGCTTCATAACTTATAAGGTAACCTCCCCTGAATTATTAAAATCTCCAAAGAGTAAAGCAAATGTCAATCTTCTCATCTATTTTCCGCGAAGATGGAATTCCTTGTGTAAGTGCTCGGCCAGAAAGTGCAGAGAGTCTCAAGGAAACCGAAGTAATTAAACGTTTTGAAAGATACTTCAAAATTCTAAGGAAAAAAGCTCTTCCCAAATTCCGTCTTGCCCAAACTCTTTCCGTTTCTTATACCCCCCAAGATGATGAAACGGCTCTCTGGAACGAACACGATACTAAAATGGAAGAGATGAGGGATCTTTTTAAGGATCACTCTGAAAACGAACTTCTTCAAAGGCAAAGGCTTCAATCTCCGCCAAAACCGAATCTTCTGACTCTTAAAAAAGATTTAGCTTATAAAATACTCTCTTCTTGTCGATTTTGTGAGCGATGGTGCAAAGTGGACAGGACAACAGAAGAGAAGGGGATCTGCAATGTAGGACTACACCCTAAAATTTCTACTATCTTTACTCACATAGGGGAGGAACCAGTACTCATCCCTTCACTTACTGTGTTTTTCAGCAATTGCAATTTCACCTGTGTTTTTTGCCAAAATTATGACATTTCCCAAAGAGGGAGTGGGGAAACCATGTCTGTGAAACATGTAGCGGGAGGGATTACCGCTAAATGGAAGAACCAGGAAATACGCAATGTGAATTGGGTCGGTGGAGAACCCACTCCCAATCTGCATTACATTCTCGAGGCATTGACACTGCTCAAAGTGGATGTCCCTCAAGTCTGGAACTCCAACCTTTACTGCTCAATTGAGGCGCTTAAATTACTCGAGGGTGTTACGGATCTCTGGCTGCCAGATTTCAAATACGGTAACAATGCTTGTGGAAAACATCTTTCTAAAGTTCCAAAGTATTTTGATGTGGTTTCAAGAAACTTACAATGGATGAGTGACCACGAAGAGGAGATCCTCATTCGCCACCTCGTGCTACCCAATCATCATACCTGCTGCACGAGGCCGATACTTAAGTGGATCGCTGAGAACTTGAACACAGATAAAGTGAGAGTGAATGTAATGGAGCAATACCGTCCTTGTTGGAAAGCTCATAATTACCCGGATATAGCAAGACCATTAAGGAGAGGGGAATGGGAAGATGCTGTTAAATACGCCCGTGAACTTGGGTTAAGCTTATCTATCTAGGCCTAAAGGGTGAACTACTTCTCCCTCGTTCGCCATCTTCACTAGGGAAGAGTTTCATGCTTCCACGACAGAGCTTGCACTCACATTAATGAGTGTAGGGACTCCGCGTCTCCACAGTCAAAATCTCGGTCGGTTGGTTTCAAGTAGCTACAGAATAGGTTTTAACTGGTGTTTAACGTAAGAGATTCCTAGATGCCTACATTTCTCGTTATTCCTCTTGTAACTTTTCACTTGGCTAGCCACTTGTTTACACTCTTCTAAATACTCGCTACAGTTTCTCATGAAGAAAAAACATAACTATATTCTGCTTCGTCCTCCCTAAACACCATATATTTTGTCATTAATTGTTCTGTAGATTGCCCTTCGGAAACTGTCCTCCCCTCCTCAACTACTTTCCTCCCAATAAATAAAATCACAATAAAGGAGAGAGGTATACATAAAAACGCAAGGCTCGGGAAAAAATAGGCTATCAGATAGAGTAAACCGATGAAGCCACCACGAGAGAGAAGATACCGTTTTTGTTCCTCGACGCCCGTTCTATGATGGTTCCAACGTCTTCGGTAAGTAGCAAAGAAGTTGCTTAAGCTGAAGTCAGGCTGCTTCCATGCGATTTCATGGGCTTCTATGATATGGTGTTGAAGCTTGAGGTTCAAGTCCCCAAAGAGCCCCACATGATATTTGTTCTCTTCAAGATTAATGGTCTCTCTGATCTTTTCCTTTAGTGTTTTTGAAGAAGAATGCGGGGCCACGAGAATTATGTAAACATCGCTTCTCTCACGATCCCTTATTTTTTCTTGAGGGTTGAAGAGAAGAATCGCCTCAATGTCATCATGGAGAAAAGCAAAGTCTTGCACAATTTCCTCCGTGCTCATACTACTACCATTCAATAACAAACTTCTAGGGTTAATAGTAACTTTTAGCATCTTGTTATTTCAATCTTTGGATTGGGCACAGATACCCAATACTTCGCATAGCAAAAATGCCTTTGATCCCTAACCTCAGCCTACAGCATGTCTTGAGTTTAATATCGCTTTAAAATCTTTCCTATGTTCAGTTTCCTTGCATTCCGCATTTTATCACTAGGAACTAACGCTTGTGCTGCCAAAACGGGACGTTTGTGGACCCTCCCAATGAAAACCTCCCCAGAATGGAGATTTCTTCTAGTTTTTTCCACCATATTTCCCTGTAAGAGCCGATCTTTGGGGTGTTTGTTTAAGTCTACTGCCCATCCAGTATTAGAAAGAAGCTCAGCACCCTTTAGAAGAGGAACAAAGAACCCTATCTCAGGGAAGAATTGGACGGTTTCACTAAGACGCCATCTTTCGGTTCGAGGTTTTCCCGCTGCTCTCCTACCTTTCACCATTTTCTCAGCAATGTGACAATCAAATTGGTAAGATAAAACAGACTTTATCGTTTCTCGTGATCTCTGTCGTAGTTCAGTAAGGTTAACGTCTCTATCTATGATCTCCTTAAGTTTGTTTTGTAAAGACTGTAAAGAGTTTTGATTTCGAGGATGCCCTTTGGTAGTGACTGCATAATCTAAACTAGTATCTTCTAACGCTCGTTTCACTGCTTGTAAGTACCCCCCCTCAAGGTGGACGAATATATGAAGGTCGTCGTTTCGCTTCTTTTGTTTTTTTAAATAGCTTTTAACGAGAACTGCGGTATGGGTTAACTCCCGTTCACTCCAGTATCCTGTAACTGTAATCTCATAGTTTACTCCTGGTGGGGAAGCTTCCAACTCTCGAGGGACGATGCCAAACGGAGAGGTTATCATAACTTCATGGATTTTGTATCGAGCAGGGCCCGCACCTGAATGAATGGCATTTATGAACTGTCGATGTGACGGCGAGTCAGAATATGGTTTTTTTGCCGCACAAGGAAGGAAGAGGATGATTTTAGATGAAGGGGGCACATAATGTTGGGTAAGTTTTCGAGCATACATTGAAACAATTGGCCTTTGAAATGCCTCTGCACCGATAAAGTCGTATTCAGTCGCTTTCTCAAGCGGCACATACGTTGTGAAGAACTTCCTCCTCCCATGATCTAGTATATTCAAGGACGCATTTGCTTGGTGAGATGTATGTGACCACATCTCGATAAAATTCCGAAATTTTCCTTTGCGGGTAACCCTTCGGAAGGTTTTGAAGAGAAGATTAAGGTAACGTTTGTTATATTTCCGGAGTAAGGAATGAATTTCTTCCCTTTTTGAGTACAAGAGCTTCTTCACCCCGACATTCCAGCCAAAGTACAAATTCTGGAGAAGGGCTCTTTCTTCTTCCTTCCATATCCTTAGAAAGAAGGGATCAATGTTAACTACATCCACGCCCAAGTAAATCAAAAAAGGTAAAACTTCAACATCTGTTGGTGAAAGAAATACAAAAGCAGTATCAAGAGGGAAAATATCTCTCAATCCTATCAAAAAATCAAACAATGCTCGGAAACGGACTTTAGAACTGACATCCTTAATAAAAAGCATCTTTACGTCTTGCTTTTCAAGGGATCGGAAGACATACGGATCAGGATAATACGAGAGGGAAATAACATCTTCTTCCATATCCACGGTTAAATCTTTGACACGTTGTCTGACAGTATTCTTGCGGAAGTCTGGTAGTAAATGGGGCAAGTGGCATATGCGTTCTTCACTTATTGCTACCTTTTCGTCTTCTGTATCTTCCTCAGTAAATCTTTCAAATAACATCAAGGAGTTCTTTTCTTTAGTTAACATGGATGGGGTAGTAATTTTCTCCTTATCACCAATAATATTAAAGCATCTGACTGTAGTATCAGTTTTTTCCAACTCCACATAGGGATTTCTCATTGGTAACTCCTTCAAACTAATCTTGAACCTTATCTAGAGGGGTTTCCCTTAGGAAACGAGTTCCTTTTAACAACTCTCCAACTTTTTCAAGTAATAGATCCGTATGTATGTTTTCTTTAAGGCTAATTTTGAGAACATCTTCTTCATTTTCCGAAAGGAATGATTCAAGGGAAGTTAACACGTTTTCATTCCCAATATCTAGTTTATTGATAGTTACGAGGTATTCTTTTTTCTTAAAAAAGAATCTAATCGTGTTATAGATTGCTTTTTGTCCCTCTGGATCGAGAGGATTAGTAAGAGAACCATCCAACAGGATTATTACCGCGTCTGCCAAGTGTCGTATAGCCTTAAGTGCGAGGATCTCTGGCTTTTTTCTTTCATCCAAAGGACGATCGAAAAGTCCAGGTGTATCAACAATTTGAGTTCTAAGGCTAACAAATGGATTTATATCCAAGTTTACGTGGCCGAAAGTGATCTTCTTTGTTGTAAACGGGTACGAGGCTATTTCAACCTTTGCTTTAGAGACATTTTTTATCAAAGTGCTTTTGCCAGAGTTAGGAGGACCTGCCACGACGACAGCAGGGTAACTTGGGTCGTAGTCAGGTAGCCCCGCTAGCTTTTTAGTAATTCGAGAGAGAAATGCAAGTTCTTCATCTAAATCCTTAATTACAGAACAAATTCTCCCGTAGGCGGCCTTTTTGACTTGAATTAATTTTTCTATCCCTCTTTTTCCCTCAAGTTCCATTTGATCAATCCGTTTGATGTACCTTCCAGCGAGATTTCGAATTTTGAATTGTGCTCTCCAAGCAACAGTTAAAGTTTCCTTGACCTCTGAAGTGGAAGTCCATATTTCAACAATCGACCGATAAAACTCGTGAATGTCATCCAAACTGGGATATGCTTTGACTAATTGTTGGAGACGCCGCACTAATTCTTCTGCTAGAACCTTTATTTTCCCTATTACCTCTTCTTTTTTATTTGCCATCCAGCGAGACTTTTCAGGAAATGAAGCCTTTTTTGCCTTTTTCAGCGCTGGTTCAAGGATTTCTTGGGGTTTTGTCCAGTTTAGAGCCTCCTTGAAAGGATTACCTGCAGCCATTTTATCCATTTTTCTTTTCAAAAAACCTTTTTACCTATTAAGAACTGGTACGCTAAATTTGAAATTTTAAAATCTTGGAGGCACTCTTCAGATACTTTTTATCGAGTTTTACGGTATGACCTTCAAAGAGAGAAATTCACTAACGTAAAGGGCAGACTCCCCATAGGATTGTTCAAGGATCAAAAAAGGTACCTGATTTGTCCATGAGCTTTTAGAAGAGAAGCAGTAACAGAGGACAATAACAAGTCAGATTCTAAACGTCGGTAAAGAAAAAGTTTCAACTTAAACCCTAGAAAACCTACAAAGTCATATCTGTCATTTTATAAGGCGTCGGACATTTATGCTACCAGTAAAAAGGATAAAGCGGGAAATAGTTTAAAAATACCATATTGATCGTCTATTAAAGATCCCCAAAGGAGGGCTTGTTTATAAAAAGGGGGGACTAGGATGGAAAGCGAACCTTCACGAGTGAGAGTAGCACTCTATGGACCGACAGAAACGGGTAAAAGTACATATAAAGCAGTTCTATTGGGAAAAAATCCTAACACAGTCAAAACTCCAACTGAAACTATTGAAACTGTTGAACGGGTACGTAAATTCCGAGAAATGAGGAGAGGCGAACTCCGTCCTCTTGAGCAATATAAGTTACTTTTGACGGATCTATCAGGCCTTGAGGATTTCCGTGATGAACGATTAAAGGCGATCGCCGCTGGAGTAGTTGGGTGTTTGTTTTTCTATGACGCTACAGATCCTTCTTCAGCTGAACAACTCGTACAAATGGTAGAAGAAGAGTTACTAAAAACCGAGTACATTGAAAGGTTCTTAGGAATAGCAATATTAGGAAACAAAATAAGCGAAGACCTCTCTCCAGAAGCCGTAAGAAAGGTTGAAAAACTTAAAGATCATTTAGACTCAATTATCACTCCAGTTTGGGGATATGAAACCCCACACCTCTTAATATCAAGTGTAAAAAAGAATGATGTGGTTTTGTCTTTTTGGGTTCTTGAATCAATACTCTCTTCCAAGGAAGTACCTGAGCAACCCCTAGCAAAATACTCAGCAACAAATTACCTTAAACAACTTCCTGAAAAACCCATTAGACCAGAAGTAGAAGCACCAGAAGCACCTCC
>JABAHQ010059278.1_pt2 | contig 12984 bp, 15 predicted proteins | sample 7062091 | NCBI WGS metagenome assembly JABAHQ01 (sample SAMN14534359, study PRJNA622989) | marine sediment metagenome | biome: marine biome [ENVO:00000428]; feature: marine pelagic biome [ENVO:01000023]; material: deep marine sediment [ENVO:00002113] | place: India: Gulf of Kutch | collected...
CCCTTATTCGATGAGAGCGGGCGTATAAATCATATAATGCTCCTCTTTGAGGACGCATCATTAAAAGAAGATGCCTCAACAGCCACAGGGAGGGAAAGTTGAGTGTTTTTCGCTCACTAAGTATATCCAACAAGCTTGCGGTGATATTCCTTGTCCTTCTCGTCATGATGGGGGTTGGCGGAAGCGTCGGACTATATAACGCGACCAAGATCGCCGATGTGACCAAAGAGCTTTATCAGGATTCTTTTGTCCGTACCGAGACCTTGACGGCAATAGAGCGAGAATTTATAGGAGAACGCCAGGAACTTCTTTTGCATATNNTATAATCGTGAGAAGCGAAGGCTCAAGGAGCTTTCTAAGGGGCACGATACTCGAGCACAGGTCCGCTATCGATAGGCTGATATCGGACTTCAAGGGATTTGATGTGGATATGGATACCTTGTTGATTCTCGAGGACTTCGAAGAAAACCTGGTCGCTTACCATCTTCTCGAAAATAAGGTCATTGAGCTATCCGCTGCTGGCCAAACCATCGAAGCTATGAAGCTTGTCGAGGCTGATGCCACCAGACGATTCAATAACTCCATAAACGCACTCAGGAAGGTCATCGAGTGGGAGAGGTCGAGGGCCGCGCTGTCTTACTTAAAGACCGATGAGCTTTCCAGGATAATAGTAATGGTAACGCTCATTTTTACGCTTGCCGCTATCGTTATGGCAGCCGGACTCTGGTTTGCCGTGACAAGGTCGATAGTCAAACCCATACTCTCAATCGAAGATTCGGCCAAAAAGATAAGCGAAGGAAACTTAAGTCATAGGGCTGAAGTATTAAGCGGCGATGAGATAGGAAGTCTTGCCATGGAGTTCAACAAAATGGCGGAGAATCTCCAGGAGTATTACGAGACCCTCGAGAGGAAGGTCGAGGAGAGGACCGAGGAGTTGAGGGTGGCGAACGTCGAACTTCAGTCAAAGAAGAGAGAGCTTGAAGATAAAAACGAAGAGCTGGCAAGGGCCAGCAGGATGAAGAGCCAGTTTCTCGCAAACGTTAGTCACGAGCTAAGAACCCCACTGAATTCGATTATAGGTTTCTCTGAGCTCTTACAGGAGAAAAGCTTCGGAGAGCTTACCGACAAGCAGGGGCAGTACGTTAAATTCATACATGCAAGCGGAGAGCACCTGCTTCAGCTGATTAACTCAATCCTCGATCTTTCTAAGATAGAGGCAGGAAGGATGGAGCTATCGCAGGAGGATACTCTTCTTACCGATATAATCGGGGAGGTCCTCGGTACCATACGTCCGCTTGCCCTCAAAAGGAGGATAACCGTAAAGAGCAAGGTATTGGCCGCCTCGCCCATAATAAGAGTGGATAAGGGCAAGTTCAAACAGGTCCTCTTTAACCTGCTCTCAAACGCTGTAAAGTTCAATATCGAGGGCGGGAAGCGTCTATGTCGACTGGGAGATAAAGGAAGAGCCAATGGGTATGGAGATCTCGAGGTTTCTTTATCTTTCGGTCGAGGACACGGGTGAGGGAATAAAACAGGAAGATTTAAAGAGGCTTTTCAAGGAGTTTGAGCAACTCGAGACGACTTCCACCAAGGAGCACGGGGGTACGGGGCTCGGGCTTGCTCTTACAAAGAAGCTCGTAGAACTCCATGGCGGTAAGATATGGGTTGAGAGTGAGTACGGAAGAGGTTGTAAATTTACACTCAAAATCCCTCAAGGTACAGGAGAATTGGTCGTAGAGCCATTTGACAACAAGGATATTGACGAGGAAGGCGGAGGTCTCGGTGAGATTTATAACGAAAAGCCGCTTGTCTTAATCGCAGGCGAGAGCGAGGAGATAAACAACCTGCTCAAGATATACATAGGCGACGAGTTCGAGGTGGCGATGGCCGGCGACGGAGAAGAGCTTCTTGTCAAGGCAAGGTCGTTAAAGCCCTTTGCAATAATTACCGGAGTGTCACTTGAGAAGAAGGATGGCTGGGATGTGCTGAAGGAGATAAAAGAGGACAACGAGATAAGCGACATTCCGGTGGTTATAGTCTCTTCGTCCAATAAAAGGGAGCTTGGCTTCTCGCTCGGGGCGGTGGAGTACCTGGAAAAACCAGTCGATAAGGACAAGCTTATGAACACCCTTGCGAGGCTCAACTTCACACCAGTATCTCAAGGTGGTGTCTTCAAGGTACTTGCAATAGACGACGAGCCGGCGGTACTCGAGCTCCTTAACGATATCCTCAGTAAGGAGGGGTTCGCGGTAGAGAAGGCCAGGGGCGGCAAGGAGGGCATCGATTCTGCTGTAAACAATACACCTGACCTCATAATACTTGATTTGATGATGCCAGAGGTCACGGGCTTTGACGTCGTTGAAGAGTTAAGGTCGCACCCGATTGCAAAGGAGATACCGATAATAGTATTTACAGCCAAGGATCTGGATGCCGAGGACAAGCGCAGGCTCGGGACCGATATTGAAAAGGTCGTACAGAAGGCCGGTTTCTCCAAAGACGATTTGCTCTCTCAGATAAGGCTCCTCGAGGTCTCTTATCCGAATAAGGCCAAGATGATAAATCCTACTACCGGTTTTTTCAATAAAAGATATCTGGAGATAATGCTTCCAAGGGAGGTGTCGAGGAGCACGAGGTATAACCAGAGGTTCGCGCTAATGATGGTCGGCATGGATAACCTCTCTCAGCTGGGAGAAAGCGAGCCCATGGACGAGGTGCGGCGTAAGGCAGGCAAGTTCATCGCAAGGGACTTGAGAAGAGCGGATATAGTAATGGATTACAGCGAAGATAAGTTTGTAATCTTTCTGCCAGGCATCTCGGATAAGGACGCCGTAGCCGTTGCGGAAAAATTATGCGATAACGTCGCAGGGCAAGAGATTGGCGAATTAGGCGCTGGAGGAGGTTCGTTTAAGATAAATGTGGCGATAAAGACACTTCCTTCCGATAAGAAGAGCGATATAGTAGCGGATTTGGAGAAAACACTCGATAGTCTCCGCTTAAGTGAAGGCAAAGCCATAGGTTTTTGTGGGGAGTAAGCCTGTTGTGAATGCAAGTGGCGCAAAGATACTCGTCGTGGAAGATGATTTCATGAATAAGGTTCTCGTAAAGGAAATGCTGTCTCTTGAGGGGTATGTAGTCTTGGAGGCCAGTAACGGCAAGGAGGCGATTGATATCATATCCGCCGAGAAGCCGGATTTAATCCTTATGGATCTGAATATGCCTGTGATGGACGGAGTGACTGCGGCCAGACATATAAAGAAAGACGAGAAGTTTTCTTCTATTCCGTTGCTTGCTCTTACTGCATCCGCAATGAAGGGGGACGAACAGAAGATACTCGGCGAAGGTTTCGACGGATACGTGCCAAAGCCGATAGAGCTTAAGAGGCTCCTGGATTCGGTCGCCGAGGGTCTTAAGAATAAAACCTCCTAAGATGGAGTCGTCGTCTCTTGCTTTATGATATCTTTTTTCTTTAGAGCCTCAATCATACTCGCCATCTCTTCGTTCTTTTCATTGCTTGTTTGTTCACCGCCGTAGCGTATACTGCTGAAGCACTCTGTGATAAGGATGGTCTCCTTGATGCCGATCCTGGCGGCAAACTCTCCTGGGGCCTCGGACGGTTTCTTCTTTAACCCCTTACTCTCCATAACACGTAACATCTCGAGGTAGAATTTGGGCGTCTTGGGGTTTGCTCCAGCGCCTTTGGATCTTCGTATTACCAGGTAAATCAAGAAGGCGGATATCAATAGTACTGCGACCGTGATGGGCGTGCCGAGGTTGCCGTTATTTTTGAAGTTGGGCTTGAATCTTTCGATGGCATCCTTTAAAAACCGTCTTAGACGCACCGCGCTACCTTCTACGTTTCGGGCCATCTCTATCTGGTCGCTTAGTGTATAGTTTATGATGTGTTTGTTCCAGCGCCACCTCAAGGTGTCGATGTATAGGGCTACCGTCGAGTAATCCAGCGAACTTGAGAGCCCCGAGCTTGCGGTAGGGTCGAAGGTGACCCACCCCTCTCCGTCTATGTAGGCCTCTACCCAGCTATGAGCCTCCTGCTGGCGAATCATATAGTAATTTCCGTAGCTGTTCCAAGGGCCTTCGATGTATCCGGTAACAAGACGCGATGGTATCTCTATCGTGCGCAGCATTATGGCCATTGCCGTAGCGTATTGTTCGCAGAAACCTTCTTTCGTATAAAAGAGAAAGTCGTCAAGAGGGGTTTTTCCCTCTCCCTTCCTCGTATCGAGTGTATATCGGTATCCTGTCTTAAGGTGCCTTTCTATGGCCCGTGCCTTCTCGAATGCTGTTGGCAGTGCTTCGGTGAGGCTGGCCGCAAGTGAACGTACACGGCTTACATCCGGCGGAAGCTGTAGGTATAGCTGGCGCATCCTGGGAGAGAGTTCGCTCTCGACCCCATCCGTACCGAGCGACCACGCAGNNCCTGTTAAAGTGAGGTGAGCGTAGATATATGGCATCGCTGTAGTCCGTGTATACAGAGCGGTACCTTCCGTCTATCGCCAGCCATCCGGGTATGGCGAAGAGTACGTCCGTATCTATTGGCTCGAGCATGATATTCTGCTCTATCAACTCCTCGCCGTCCCTTTTCCCGTGTGTGAAGAGTCCTTTCTTATTTACGTTAAGCCGTTTCTTATCCTTTATGGACCTCTTCCACGCCTTTCCGTCGTAGTGGTCGAGCGAGGCACCGCGAAGGCGCCACTGTTTGTCCTTGTTTGGTCTTCTCTCTGGAAACTCGACGCGCATTATGACGGTGGGGTCGAGCTTGACTGAACCGATCTCTCCTAACTGCACCTCGTCGGAGAAGCCTGTGACGGATATGGCGTTGAAGGTCCTGGATTCGAAAAAACCCATTCCCATGCGTGGGATAATGAAAAACAGCACGAGCGTCGTTGCGACCGATACAACTGTTATGGCCACAGTGGTTAGGAAGAAGGCCGGTCCGAATACGTTATTGCCGTTATCTTTTATCCCACCGCTTTCTTTTGAGTATTGTTCGCAGTCGCCCTTTACGTTGAATACGATCATGGCCCAAATAAAGCATATTACGTATAAGGCGAGGACGACGAAGAACATGGGGCTGACCGTAGAGGCCGCGCTTGCCAGCAGTTCAAAGAAGATTATCGTGTATAAGAGTATATAGTCTCTTGTAGTGTTCAAATCCAGCAGTTTGAGCGCTGCCAGCACGACAAGAAACTTGGCCGAAGAACCCACCAGAGTCTTCGTTATAAAGAGATAGTCGACGATAAGTATGGCGAAGATTAATATTGCCGCGATGTTCCATGTATAAGTCGGCAGCTTTAGGGGCCTCTTTATGTAGACGAGGAGGCAAATTGTCGTAACCGCGACCATAAAGAGGAGGAAGGGGCGTGAGAGTTCCACTATGAGCATCGAGGCGGCGATTCCGGATGCGGTCATCATGGCGGTGATTGCTCTTATATATGACGCGAAACTCATAGTATTATCGTACGCACACGCGGCATGCCTTTGCCAGTGGCCTTTATCAAGGCAAGTGTGCGTAATATCTTGTGTAACTGGGTCTTGCCCAAACCAAAAGGCACTTCCTCGGTAGTGGTTCTGAGCGATACGGAGTATCCTTGATCCAGGTAGCTGCTTGCAAGAGAGGCGACCTCGTCGACCTTGTCCTCGAACTTCTCCGAGACCCTTGAAGGCTCGGGTGATAAATTCTCAAAGTGGATTATTACCTTATTCTCGGCATCCANNGAACCGGGCGTCATCGCTCATGTGGTACTCACGAAGGCCGTGTATCTGCGTACCGCTGCCTTTTTTCCCACTATGAGAGATTTGTCCTCTTTGGCCCGAGTCGAGACTGTCCGTACGGATTGGCCTGATAGATGGATAGACCAATACCTCGGCGGGTATTGTGATTTTCCGCCCCTTTAAAAACAGCCCGAAGGGGAAGCGTGTCTTTAACTTCAGACCGTTTAGTCTCGCCAAGCCTCTTTTTTTAAAGGTATAGGTGCTGATGCAGTGCGTACTCTCTCCTCTCTCGAGCTTTACGACGTAGGCACTCTTTGTCTCTACATCGTCATTTTGGCTCTCTTCTATGAAGAAAGAGTATGAAGGCAGGAGTTTTTTTTCGTTCCTTATCGTCAGCCTTACAGCAGTCCCGGCGTTCTTGAATGCGTAAGGCTGGCTCGACCTTGAAAGCCTAAGCTTCCTTATCGTACTTTCGCTCATGATCCCGGAGATTATAATGAGAGAGAGCATCATTGCTACTATAAGATAGAGGAGATTATTGCCGGTGTTAATCGCAGCGATACCGATAAGGATGGATGAGCAATACGGTGTATCTTTTGCCAGCCTTGGTGAAGCTGAGCGTTCGCGGTAGGATGAGCTCGGTGAGTCGTTCGCCCTTTGGTGGTCTTGATGCGCTTTTTTTCCCGAATACCTTGCCGATAAAGATGGTAAGCCAAGGGAGTGGGGCGCTTATGGCCGGCCTTATGTTCATGCTTCTACTGAGTCGCTATATCGGTACGCGCACTTTGTCGAGAACCTCATCTATAATATCGCTTGATCGGGAGCCTTCTTCAGCCCCGTACTCGACTGGCATTACCCTGTGTGAGAGTACGGGCCTTGCCGCAAGCTTTACGTCATCCGGGGTGCAGTACTCTCTTCCGGATATCAGAGCGATTGCCTGCGAGGCCTTGTAAAGGCTCATAGTGCCTCTTGGGCTCACCCCAAGCCTTACTGCCCTATGGCTTCTTGTTTCATTTACGAGGGCGACCATGTACTCGGAGAGGTCCTCTTCGACCTTTATCCTCTCGACCGCCTCTTGGATCTCGAGCAATTCTCCCGTTGTTACAACCGAGCTTAAACTCTCTGGGTTTAGAGACTTGCCGGTAGTTATAATCTCTTTTTCTATAGTATCGTTTGGGTAGCCGAGTGTAATGCGCAGAGCGAATCTGTCGAGTTGCGACTCCGGCAGAGGAAAGGTCCCGGCGTACTCCATCGGGTTTTGAGTGGCAACGAGGAAAAAAGGGTTTGGTAGCTGATATGTAATGTTTTCCACCGAGACCTGACCTTCGTTCATGGCCTCAAGCAACGCGCTCTGCGTCTTTGGCGTGGCGCGGTTTATCTCGTCGGCGAGCACGACGTTTGCAAACAAGGGGCCGTGCCTGAAGTCAAAGCCTTGTGTGGCCTGATTGTATATGGTAACGCCGATGACGTCTGAGGGGAGCAAATCGCTTGTGAACTGAATTCTTTGAAAGCTTGAGTCGATGCTCTTTGCCAGGCTATGGGCGAGAGTGGTCTTGCCGACACCTGGGACGTCCTCGATTAGGAGGTGCCCTTTGCTAAGGAGTGTGGCGACAGAGAGCTCCACAGCCTCACGCTTGCCTCGCACGACGCCTTCGATGTTGTCGATAAGAGCATTGGTTTTTATGCAGATTTCTTTAAATTCCATGCGTGTGTTTTGCCCTATATAAATGGAAAATATTAACTTATAAATTTTATCAGAAAAATTCATCTTTAGTCAAATGCTTGCTTGTATTTATGGCTTGCCAACTGGGATAAAATACGAAGATTTTTCTTGACAAAATCCCACGTTACGCTCTTTTCCGCTTGCAAGTGGCCTTTTGTTGTGATAAAAATTTATACTTAAACTACGCACGCGTCGTTGTCAGTGCTGGCGGTGTCTCTGTAGCTTCTGCGGCAGGGATTCCAGCATCCATGGTCGACGCGGAGGATAAAAACCGAAAAAAGGAGGATGAAGAGAGATGGGTTATTTGACTATGAAACAACTGCTTGAGGCAGGGGTGCACTTTGGCCACCAGACAAAGAGATGGAATCCGAAGATGAAAAGGTATATCTTCGGAGCGAGAAATGGCATTTATATCATAGACTTACAGCAGACTGTGAAGATGTTCAAGGTCGCGCACGATGTTATAAAAGATGTCGTGGCCAATGGAGGCAGGGTTCTTTTCGTAGGCACAAAGAAACAGGCACAGAACTCGATAATTAATGCCGCGCAGAAGAGCTCGATGGATTACGTCAACCAGAGATGGCTCGGCGNNACGAACTTTTCGACAGTAAAGAAGAGCCTCGATAGGCTCAGGCAGCTTGACGAGGCCAGAGAGAGCGGTGGCACGGGCATGGCTGTAACAAAGAAAGAGGCCCTTATGCTCGAGCGCGAAAGGCTGAGGCTTGAAAAAAACCTTGGAGGGCTCCGTAATATGAAGAAGTTGCCGGGTGCGATATTCGTCGTCGACTCGAAAAAGGAGGCCATCGCGGTAAGAGAGGGAAGAAAGCTCGGCATACCGGTTGTAGCGATAGTCGATACTAATTGCGACCCCGACGAGGTGGATTATATCATTCCGGGTAATGACGACGCTATCAGGGCGATAGATCTGTTTTCCGATACCATGGCAGACGCATGTCTTGATGGAATGGCCATGTATGAGGAAAGCTTGCAGTCTGAGAGCGATAAGAAGGCAGAGGCCGTTACAACAAGCGAAGAGCCATCGTCGGAAGAAGCACCACCCGCCAAGGAAAATCAAGAGGCGCCGAAAGAGCCAATTGAGCAGGCAACAAGCGAGGCAGGTGTCAAGTAGGCTCAGAGCATAGGCGGGTTCGCCCACTATATTCTTTAATACTAATCACAAGTTACCAATATCAGAGGAGTTCGAAGAGATGGAGATTTCAGCAGTAAGTGTAAAGCAACTAAGAGAAAAGACGGGTGCAGGCATAATGGATTGTAAAAAGGCCCTGAAGGAGTCCGAGTGCGACCTCGATAAGGCCATTAAGTACCTTAGAGAGAAGGGGCTTGCGGCAGCTCAGAAAAAGGCCGGTAGGGCTACTTCGGACGGTCTTGTTACGCCTTACATCCATAGCGGCGGTAAGATCGGTGTGCTCGTCGAGATTAACTGCGAGACAGATTTTGTCGCCAAGACTGATGACTTCCAGGAGCTCTCCAGGGACGTAGCTATGCATATAGCGGCGATGAGTCCACAGTACGTATCAAGGGAAGATGTCTCGCAGGACGTCATTGATAAGGAAAAAGAGATATACAGGGTACAGGCCAAAAGCTCTGGTAAGCCCGATAAAGTCATCGATAAGATAGCCGAAGGAAAGCTCGAAAAGTTCTTTAAGGAGGTCTGCCTTCTTGAGCAGCCATTTGTAAAAAACACCGATATTTCAGTTGAGGAGCTTATAAAGGAAACGATAGCCAAGTTAGGCGAGAATATCCAGATTAGGCGTTTCGTGCGTTTTATGGTCGGTGAGGAGACCGAAGACGTAAGAAGCGAAGAATCCGGAGGCGAGTAAGTAGCTAAGCGGCGTAGAGCCCGTTTCGGGCTAAGGCATACCGTGCCTCTTAAGAAAACAACCGTGAATTAGCCAATGGCACTTAAGTACAAAAGAATCCTCTTGAAGCTTTCCGGAGAAGCCCTTATGGGGGATAAATCCTATGGGGTGGACGCCAACGTCGTAAACGACGTGGCCGAGGAGATAAAGGATGTACACGCCCTTGGTGTCCAGGTCGCCGTAGTGATAGGCGGCGGCAATATATTCCGCGGTGTAGAGGCGAGCGCAAAGGGTATGGAGAGGTCGACCGCCGATTACGTGGGAATGCTCGCAACGGTAATAAACGCCCTTATGCTCCAGGACGCCCTTGAGAAGAAGGGCGTACACACCAGGGTACTCTCGGCAATCGAGATGAAGGAGCTTGCCGAGAGCTACATAAGGCGCCGGGCTGTGAGGCACCTTGAGAAGGAAAGGGTGGTGATATTCGCTGCCGGCACTGGAAATCCCTATTTTACAACCGACACCGCCGCCTCGCTCAGGGCCATGGAGGTAAACGCAGAGGTAATCTTGAAGGGCACAAAGGTCGATGGCGTCTATGACCGCGACCCGATGGGTGACGATAGTGCCGCCAAGTTCGATGAGCTTACCTACCTAGACGTCTTGAAAAAAGAGCTCAAGGTCATGGACTCGACTGCCGTGTCTCTCTGTATGGACAATAAGCTCCCCATTGTCGTCTTCAACCTAAAGAAAAAGGGCAATATCGCGCGTGTGATAAACGGCGAGAAGGTCGGTACGATTGTCAGGTCTTAAAGGGAGGGGCTTTACTAAGGTCATGAAAAAGGTATTCGATGAAACCGATGCGAGGATGGAGAAGGCCATTGAGGCCTTAAGGGGCGAGCTTTCCAAGGTCAGAACCGGCAGGGCCTCTGTAACTCTTCTCGAAGGCGTGAAGGTGGACTACTACGGCAGCCCAACGCCGCTTAACCAAGTAGCCACTTTGTCAGCCCCCGAGAGCAGGCTTATAACGGTACAGCCCTGGGACATCTCGCAGATCCAGCCTATTGAAAAGGCAATAAGCAGTGCCGATCTTGGGCTTACGCCTTCCAACGACGGCAAGATAATCCGTATCCAGGTGCCGGCACTTACCGAGGAAAGGCGCAAAGAGTTCGTAAAGCTCGTAAGGAAGTACGCAGAGGAGTGTAGGATATCGATAAGAAACGCACGAAGAGAAGCCAACGAGACCCTTAAAAAGATGGAAAAAGACAAGGACATCTCCGAGGATGATTGTAAGAAAGGGCAGGAGGAGGTCCAGGATATTACGGACTCTAAGATAAAGAAGGTAGACTCGATACTCTCGGCCAAGGAAGCCGATATCATGGAAGTATGAGCGGTAGCTAAAGACTTTGTACTTTGAGCCTTAACGTTCGGCCCCTTGATGTTAAAGAACTGAATGTGATAAATTTGGAGTAAGAAAAGCAGCCATGGAAAGTAAAATACCGCAACATATANNGACGGCAACGGGCGCTGGGCGGAGAAAAAGCGTCTTGGAAGAGCCAGGGGACATCGTCGCGGCATAGAGGTCGCAAGGGAAGTGGTGAACTACTGCTCGGAGATAGGCATTCGTTACCTGACCCTCTATACCTTCTCAAAGGAGAACTGGAACAGGCCGGCATTCGAGGTCGATATGCTCATGCGTTTTCTCGAGAAGTATTTAAAGCTCGAAGCGGAGAACCTCACCGAGAGAAATATTCGTTTCAAGGCAATCGGAGATATCGAGGATTTGCCGGGGAGCGTAGCAAGGGTGGTAAACGAGGTCGAGGCGTCGACCGCTGAGAACGATGGGATGCTCCTTCAGTTGGCGCTTAGCTACAGCGGTAGAGACGAGTTGGTATCGGCCTGCAGGAAGCTTGCAAGGGAGGTCGCCGAAGGCAGCAAGACGCCGGAAGAGATAGATGAGGCCTCCATTAACGATTCTTTGCAGACGAGTGGCGTACCGGACCCCGACTTGCTGATAAGGACAAGCGGAGAGCTTCGCATCTCAAACTTCCTCCTCTGGCAGTTGGCTTATACTGAGCTGTACGTAACCGACGTTCTATGGCCAGACTTTACCACCGAAGACCTCTTAGCGGCAATCCGCGACTATACGGGTAGAGAGCGACGCTTTGGCCTTACCGGTAAGCAACTTATCGGTATGGTCGGTTAGTAGGCAACGGTCTCGCTAAGCCGCGTTCTGCCAAACCAAGCACATACAAAATGCATTAATGGAGGCGTGCTCTGAAGAGGTTACTGACCGGGGTTGTTTTAATCCCGATATTTGTCGCCATAGTCCTCTATGCTCCTGTACTTTGGTTGTCACTGACCGTATCGCTGGTAGCACTCCTTGCCGCCAGGGAGTTCCTTGGTGCAGTCGCAAAAGAGTCTCACGCCATATTTAGGCTTTCCGGGCTCGTCCTTACGGCAACACTCCCGCTCGTTATCTTTTTTAGAGGTTTAGATCTTGTTGCGCCGTACTTAGTCGCTTCAATTCTTGTCTTGTTTGTCGTGGCGATATTTACAAGCCGCGAGGCCGGCGGAATTCTTCATCCCGCTATAGCCGCACTAGCTTCGATTGTTTATATTGGGCTTACACTTGGATTTATAGTCTCGCTTGCCGGCTTGAACGAGGGCAGATGGTGGATGCTTCTATCGCTAATCGTCGTTTGGACCAATGACACGTTTGCCTATTATACGGGAAAGAACCTTGGACGTCATAAGCTTTGTCCCACTGTAAGTCCAGGCAAGACAATCGAGGGCGCCGTAGGCGGACTCATAGGGGCCGTTATAGCGGCACCTGCTTTTACGTACTTTGCAGGTCTTGACGCGTCTTTTACATACTTGGCCCTCGTAGGACTCCTCCTTGGAATAATCGCTGTTCTCGGCGACCTTGTCGAGTCGGCTATAAAGAGGAGCATTGGCATAAAGGACTCTGGAGGCATCATACCGGGCCACGGCGGGGTCCTCGACAGGATAGACAGCCTTCTTTTTGTCGTACCGGCCCTTTATTATCTTATTGTCTTTTCAAATATAGCATAACGAGAAAGATTATTGAAACCTAAGAAAACGTCTATAGCTGTGCTTGGTTCCACCGGCTCTATTGGCCAGAATACGCTTGAGGTGGTTAGAAAAAACCCGGACTTATTCCGCGTGCTTTCATTGGCTGCCGGAACCAACTCAAGGCTTCTCGCAAGACAGGTCGAGGAGTTCAAGCCAAGTTTTGTATCCGTATCTACAAAAAAGGGTGCCGAGGATGTAAGGCGTGCTATCGGAAGGCATTCTTCTACAAAGATCGGATACGGCGAGAAGGCCACCGTAAGGGCTGCCACCTGGCGGGGTGTTGAGAAGGTCGTTGCCGCCATAGTCGGGGCAGCAGGGCTTGTCCCGACGCTTGGGGCCATAAAAGCCGGCAAAGACATAGCGCTCGCAAACAAGGAGGCACTCGTCATCGCAGGCGAGCTTGTCATGCGCGAGGCAAAAAGGCATCGCGTAAAGCTGCTTCCGATAGATAGCGAGCACTCGGCAGTACTACAGTCCATAAAGGGGCATAGAAAAAAGGATATTAAGCGAATAATACTTACAGCCTCTGGCGGCCCGTTCTTAAAAACACCGCTTTCGAGGCTCAAGGCCGTTACCCCTGCCCAGGCGCTCAAACACCCGACATGGTCTATGGGGCCA
>JABAHQ010004789.1_pt1 | contig 12979 bp, 9 predicted proteins | sample 7062091 | NCBI WGS metagenome assembly JABAHQ01 (sample SAMN14534359, study PRJNA622989) | marine sediment metagenome | biome: marine biome [ENVO:00000428]; feature: marine pelagic biome [ENVO:01000023]; material: deep marine sediment [ENVO:00002113] | place: India: Gulf of Kutch | collected...
GCATAACCCGCCAAAGAAATCTTATTCAACTGACCTGCAATTTGGCCGAGGGCAAACCAGGTTTGCTGATCATCCGGATTCAACTTGATCGCTTTTTCGAGATAGGGTTGAGCCTTCTTAAAGTCTTCTTTATAAGACATGTCCTCTGAATCTTCCGGCAGGGAATCGTGTTTCGCAACCCCCCGGTTCAGATAGGCGGCACCAAGATTGTAGTTGAGCTCCGGAGTCTCGGGATTCAATTCATAAGCTTTAGATAAGTGTTTGATGGCACCATCATATTCCTGCGCCTCAAGCAAAACGGTGCCATAATTATAACGGAAGTTGTAATTATCCGGATTCTCCTCGATGGCTTTCTTATATATGCCTTTTGCCTTTTCAGTCTCGTCTGCATTAAGATAAGCCCGAGATAGGAACTCCGCAACTTCCTCGGAGTGATGCCCCTTTTCCCAGAGCTCTGCCAGTAACGGTATGGCTAAACTGTCCTGGGAAGTGATCATGTAGTTCTGTGCCAATAGGGTGGCCACTTCTACATTATCCGGATCGCGGTTCAGAGCCTCCTGCAACGGTTCAAGGCTCTCTTCATATTTTCCCATGTTCATCAGACTCGCCGACAGGTTTCGATAACCCATGATGCTGTCTGGCATGATCTCCGTTGTCAGTTTGAACTTCCTGGCCGCCTCTTCAAAGCTCTTTGTTTTTTCAGCTTCGTCAACGGCGTTTAAGGCATCATTGAAATTTTTAACACCGGCATTAAACACGTCCGACCATATAATGCTCTTAATCATTTCTGTGCCGAATTCAGAGCGGAATCTCGTACCGGTATCTTTGCTTACATCCACGCCTTCGCCTTCTTTCTTAAATTCTGGCTTCAATTCAACGGCTTTGTCGAAGGCCACCATCATGGAGTCATACTTTGCTCGTCTTGCATAGATGTAACCCAACAAATACCATGCATCCTCATTGTTGGGATCCTCTTCATTCAACTCCTTGTACAAAACTCTTGCCGCGTCGTCCAATTTGTTTTGTTGAATGTAAATCTTGGCACCGGTCACGTATTTACCCCCACCTGCATATAGAAACGATGCCATCACAAATAGCCCGAGAAAGAGAAGCAGAATTTTCGAAACATTCTTCACGGAACAACTCTGCGACCTCCCTACTCTAAAAACCTTCATTTTTCCTCCTACAATAGAGATTGGTAATAACTGGAGTTAAATTATGACAAAATAAAAAAAAGCAAAACTGAAGTCAATAAAAATAATAATGTTGTCCTTTAGGCCTCAGTAAAAACAATCTGTTCGAATCCCACATTGGGATAAAGCTAAAATCAACCGAAATGACCACCTCGCTTTCGTTCTAAACATCATTCAATTAAATTTGAATAGATGAAATAAGTTCCAGAGGATGCAGAATTTCCATTCCTGTGCCTTCTTCTAATTGCATGGTACAGACACCGCTTTCGGTAATGATGGCATCAACAGCACTGCGCTTGAATAACTCGAACAGCGGTTCGCCCACTGTCGTGGACAACTCATACCCCAGCGAACCGGTTTTTAGCCCGAACGTGCCAGCCATGCCACAGCAGGTTCCGGTTTCAATGATTTGAACGTCGTAACCCAGTGCTTTCAGCAAACCCATCGTATGATGCCCAGAACTCAGGCCCCTTTGATGACAAGGGATGTGGTATCCGAACTTGCGGCCTTCTGTGATTTGCGGCGGAATAAGCAATCGCCCTTCCTGGTTCAGTTTGATGACATATTCGAAAAATTCGTATGTTCTTTGAGCCACATGCCGACTTTCATCCGAGTAATCCAGTAATTTTGGATAGAGGTGTTTCAAGGCATAAGCTGCTGTCGGTTCAGTAGTAATTAAGTCGAATCCTTCTGCAACATACGGATAGAATTGCCGGACATTGAAGCGAGCAACTTTTTTGGCTTTTTCCAGCTCACCGTATGAAATGTATGGATAGCCGCTGGATTTCTGGTTCGGGAGTACAACTTCGACCTCTGCTTTTTCCAAAAATCTCATCGCCGATTCGGCAATTTCAGGCTTGACATAATTGGCAAAATAATCAACAAAAAACCCCACTCTTCGTGCAGGATCCGGAACACTTTTTCGGCTCTTTTTGAATCGTCTCTTGAAGCTCCGGCGCTGAAAGCTCGGCATGCTTCTGCGTTTATCAATTCCGAAGATTTTTTCGCCAAAATATTTTGCAGGTCTGCTGCGCAAAACCCAGTTGGAAAGAGGAGCTGTGGCACATGCAAACCTGGCAAAAGTTTCGCTGGCCATCAAAACTCTATTTGCCAGCGATTGCGATTCGATCTCCAGGGCCTCGTACTTGACTTTGGTGATCATCAGCGGGATGTCAATCTCCGCCGGACAGATCTCTTTGCACAAACCACACGAAATGCACAGGTCGCTGAATTTGGCTGCCTGTTCGAGTCCGTGAACCTGAGCTGTCCAGGGAATCCCGATGGGCCCCGGATAGATATGGCCAAAAACATGGCCGCCGAGTACGCCATAGGTCGGACAAATATTCATGCACGCGCCGCAGCGAATACAATTCAACGCATCTCGATACCAGTCATCGCGGCGCATTTCTTCTCGGCCATTGTCCAAAATCACAATGTGAAGTTCGCGTTCGTCATTGCCAAGTGCAGACCGGCCCGCCATGAACGAAACATACGTGGTCAGCATCTGGCCCACCGCACTCACCGGATGGGCCAAAATCATTTTCAACGCATCATCGACGCTCTCCACGATCTTCTCCACGCCCATGATGCAAACGTGAACGGGCGGGATGCTGCTTACAAGCCTGCCATTGCCTTCATTGGTTTCGATGATGATGGCACCGGTTTCGGCAATGGCCACATTGGCACCCGTGATTCCCATATCCGCATTCAGAAAAATCGGACGCAGCGTGCGACGCATCAACGCCATGATATCTTTGAGTTCGCTTGTCACTTTTTCGCCCGTGGATCGACCAAACAGCTCCGCCACCTGGTCTGCGGTTTTGTGCACTGCGGGAAACACCAGATGGTAGGGCAGTTCGCCAGCCATCTGAATGATCCGCTCGCCCAGGTCCGTTTCGATGACCTGCAAACCCGCTGCTTCCAGGGGGTGATTCAGCTCAATTTCTTCGGTCGTGAGCGATTTCGATTTCGTAATGACCCGTGCGTTCTTTTCCCCGGCCAAATTCAAGACATAATCACAGGCGTCTTTGCCTGTTTTGGCGAAGAAAATCTTCGCTCCACGAGCTTTCGCTTTTTCAGAGAACCGGGAGAGCAGTTCGTCAATCTTGGCGATACATCTTTTTTTCACCGCACGCACGTCTCGCTGAAAGCTCTCGGAATGGGGCAGTTCCGACAATGCTTTACTGCGCGCATCCCGCCCGCGCTTGACAGCGCTCAATAGTGCATGCCTCTGGCGATCCTGCGTTAACGTCTGGCGAATCTTCTGTTTCAAATCTTGACGAAGGTTGGCAGTCATTCGACTCGTAGCTCAAATAAAGTCCGTCATTTAATCCCAGTCGCAAACGACGACGTGCGACTCCTGCGGACCGTGAACACCCAGGAACAGTTTCATTTCAATGTCGGCCGTCCGACTCGGCCCGGAGATAAAGGTCATGTTGCAATCGGATCCGTGCCGTTGATAAATTTTCTTGATCTTTGATCCCGCTTCCTCTAATGATAAGAGGAGGTTCGATTTTTTCACAAAAGCAATGTGAACCCTTGGCAAAGATGAAATCAAACGGCACGTGTCGTCGGTACTCACTTCCACGATGGTGCCTGTTTCTGCGATGGCAAATTCTGCCGGAGTCATTCCGACTTCGGCTTCGTTGATTTGATACGCAACCTTGCCTTCTGTTGGCTTTAAGACAATCTTGTTGAATTTGCTGTTGACGAAAAGAAGGTCTAACCCTTTATTTAATTCAGGAAATGTCGGAAATACAGCAACTTTCGCCGCCTTTGAGGAAGAACATATTTTTTCAGCGGTTTTCGTCGCTTGAGCGGGATTGCGCACCAAATAAACCCGGCCAGCCAATCCTTCGTACTTGCTCTTAAAAACGGCGACGATGTCGTCTTTCTTGGAAGTCATGCAAATGATGTGACGCTGAAACTCAATTCACTTTTTTGGAAAATGATCATACCCCACGCGCTGCAATTCGGTTTGGGTTCCATCTCGCTTTGACAACACGATCCCTCGGGACTTGGCCGTGATTCGACCAATTTTAGCGCAACCGCTATCGAATGTTGCATCGAATTTCTCCAGCAGTTCCGTTGCGGCATTTTCTGAAACGGTAAAAATCAATTCAAAGTCTTCGCCGCCATACAAGGCATACTCTATGCCGTTCTCTTCAAAATGCTTCGCAACAGCGCCTGTCGCTTGATCCATTGGAATGGCGGCTTCATGCAGCACGGCACCAACACCGCTGTGCTTGCAAATGTGATTGATTTCGGAAGCCAGGCCATCGCTGACGTCGATCATGGCGTGAATCTTAAAATTCTCGACCAGAAACCTCGCCTCTTCGACTCGGGGATTTGGCGTGAGATGTCGTTCAACAGCCGAGGCAAAGCCTTCCTTTGAAATGTTTGGAGACGTGAGCGCCTTTAAACCTGCCTGCGCCCCGCCAAGCGCTCCGGTGACAAAAATGGCGTCGCCAACCTGAGCACCGGCCCGCAAAGTGAGTTTATCCGTTTCGGCTTCGCCCAGCACCGTCAAAGAAATGTAGATTCGCTCGGAGGAATGCGTGGTGTCTCCTCCGACAATTCGAATATCAAACGAGTCCGCTAACCTTTGCATTCCACGATATAAATCGAGGGCGTTTTCCACCTGTGTGTGCGGCGGCAATCCGAGCGTGACCAAAGCGTATTTCGGCCATCCGCCCATCGCTGCGATGTCGCTCAGGTTCGCGGCCATGGCGCGCCATCCTAATTGATAGAAATTGAAATAGCTTAAATTAAAATGGACGTCCTCGATGAGGGCATCGGTGGTGAGAAGCAGGATGTGCTGCTTTGAAAGCTCAATGGCGGCCGCATCGTCGTCAATCCCCACAAGCACATTTTCAGGTGGGCGACCAACGACGGTCTTTATTTCCTCGATAAGGCCGAATTCACCAATTTCCCGGATGTTCATTCACTTTAGCTGACTTGTACCAACAGACGCCGTGATCTCGGGCCATCGAACTCGCAGAAGAAAATGGCCTGCCAGGTGCCCAGCAGCAACTTTCCATCCTGGACAAAAACGGAGGCGGAAGACCCCATCAGACTTGCCTTGATGTGGGCCGCGGAATTTCCTTCCCTGTGCAAGTAATCGTTGTCCACAAACGGGACGGTTCGGTTCATCACCATAATGATGTCGCTTACGACATGCGGATCCGCACCCTCGTTGATGGTCACGCCGGCGGTGGTGTGCGGCACGTACACATGGCAATGACCCTCCTTAACGCCGCTTTCTTTGACGACTTTCTTGACCTCATCCGTGATGTTGACAAAATGTACTTGTTTGCTGGTTGAGACGGAAACTTCTTTAACCATTGGATTCCTCGGGATTGGACCAATGAAAAATTTACACAAATTAAATCAAAATTCCCGGAAATGTCAAGGGAAAACGGTGGGAAATGGGAAATGTAAAACCTCAGTCTTGGGTATGAAAATTACCAATAGGAGAAGAAAGTGGTTTGTATTCCTTAGTTTTCTCCCTTTAATAAGGGAGATTAAGAAGGCGGTTTAAATAAACAAGCAAACCACTTTTGATCGCTTGGTAAGTGTTTATCCTGAGCGGAAAATCAACCGGGACATCTGCTCCAGCCACATCTCATAAGGGATTAACATCTCAATCCATTACAGAGTTCGTAGTGACGCCGTCAAACAGCTTTTGGGAACCCCCGCGCACTTCTCCATTCCCGACCACGTCTTTCTGTTGCTCGTGCCCAAGCTCCGGCCTGGGCACACACTTGCCTTGGAAGCTCTGCTTCTCACGTCTTGCGCTTTTTCTTCTTGGCGGCGGGAAACAAAATGTTGTTCAAAATCAGACGATAGCCGGGGGAATTTTTGTGGAGCGAAAGCTGCGTGGGCGGATCGTAAACAAAATGCTGGTAGTCTTCGGGATCGTGGCCGCCATAAAATGTGAACGTCCCGCGACCGAGATTGCCGTGAATGTACTTCACTTCGTTCGTGCCCTCGGCTTCGGCCATAATCGTCACCGACTTCTTAATGAGATTTCGATTAAAGGCGGTCAACTGCCCCATGAATCCTTTCACCACGGAAACATGGTTCTGAGTGAGCATGGTCGGGACCGGGTCGTACTTGGCCGAAAACTCGAACAAGGTAAAATAGTCGGTCTCGGCATTTCGAACGCGTGGCATGTTGCTCGGCGGAACGTCGATGTCAGAGTGTTCGTACACCATTGGATTGAGCTCCACCGTGAAATTCTCAAACGCAAATGATTTGGAATAGTCCAGCTTGGACTGGCAGCCGGGTTCGGGCGGATCGCCATCAAACACGTCGGCGACAATGTCGGTGTTTTGGGCCGCCAACGCAATATCGATGGTATCAGTGGCGGAACACATGGCAAACAAAAAGCCGCCACGCGCCACATAGTCTTTAATTTTGCGCGCCACAGCCTTCTTTTCTTCTGATACTTTGTCAAAGCCGTACGTCTTGGCTAACTTTTCATTCTTCATGACTTCTTCGATGTACCAGGGCGCATTGCGGAAATTTGCGTAGAATTTCCCAAACTGGCCTGTAAAGTCTTCGTGGTGCAGATGCAGCCAGTCGTATTTTTGCAATTCACCGTTCAGTACTTCTTCGTCCCACAGGGTCTCATACGGAATTTCGGCATAAGTGAGCGCCAGGGTCACGGCATCATCCCACACCTGTTTGTTCGGCGGCGTGTAAACGGCAATCTTGGGCGCTTTCTCCAAGAGCACGACGTCCATGTTGCCTTCTTCGATTTCAGCATAAACCTGCGCAGTCTGTGCCCCGTCGATGGTTGAAAACGCCACGCCTCGTAACCGGAGTTCACGCTCAACCGCGGGGTAAAAATCCATCATGAAGGAGCCGCCGCGGTAGTTCAAAAGCCACTCCACATTGATGGAGCGCTCGAGACACCAGTAAGCCACGCCGTACGCCTTTAAGTGGTCCGTTTGTTTCAAGTCCATGTAGACAAGTATTTTTTGAGCATTCGCCTCGCTGGCGATGCCACAAATGGAAAAAAATGCGAATACCAAACATTGAAAGAATCGTCGTCTCATCATAACATCTCTACTTTTATCTGTTTCAGGTTCATGATTCTTTCGATTCTGAACGAATTGCCTTTTTCAGCTATCCAAGTCATCTTACCAAGCATCTGGCGGTTTTCCTTCATAAGAGAACAATTGTACATTGCCACAATGAGAACATGTGAAAATTTTCCATCTACGATCTCCACTAGGAGTAAAACCAAAATTGCTGACACCGGTGGTATCTTCATTTACAATCAATTCATAATGACCAACACCGCAAACCTTGCATCTTCTCTCTACTTCTAGATCGACTCGGTCGGCGTTATTTTCTATAATCGACAATACTTCATCAATCTCCTCCAGCAGAGCAGAAGCGTCTGGGAGACAATTTTCTTCGTCTTCTACAATGCACTTTCTAAGTAACGGATTTGCGAATTTAATAAATCGGTCTTCCGGGAACAAACTCTCTACGTTGTCCTGCGGTTTATCAAAATACCACAGTAGGAGCTTTGGCAGGCCTGAGACAAGAGACCACAAGAGCTTTCCAAGAGAGAAGACATCGAAGGTTGGTTTAATATCTTCAATCCGCACACCTTGGGCCCATGCAGGCATCCAGTCTCGACTACCTACATTTTCTAATGTTTTAGAGATTCGTGTTTTGTCATCGTCATTGAAGAATACCAGTCCAAAATCTCCCAGGACTAACTTGTTGCTAGAATCTAAAAAGACATTTTCTGGTTTGATGTCTCGGTGGACTATGTTTTTCTTATGTAGCTCGGCTACCCCCTCAACTAACGGGCGGAAGGCTTTTAGAGCTTCTGAGAAGTTGCCGGCAAAAATGTCTCTATTTTTTGAAACTGAACCTCTCAGAAAGTATTCAGAAACGAACCATTTTGAATCTAAATCATATTCTACAATCTTTAGCAGGTTAGGGTGAGTAATTTCTGCCATTGCTTTTATTTCATTCTTTATACGTTCTTCGGCTAATTCAGCATCTCTAGCCTCCTCTGGCTTATGTAGGACTTTTAACGCCTTATGATTCGAACTATTCTCTCTTTCGAGAAGCGTAAACAGGCTTTTACGAAATAACTCATACTTTTGCCTTCTATAATCATCACCAGAATTTGGATTACCTATTTCCTTCACCGTGTGAATAATGTTCATATCAATCGGGTAACCCATTGACTTTGGAATGACACGGTAGACCTTTCCTTGACCGCCCTCACCGAGTTCGTCGATTATTTCCCATTTTTCATTATAGTCCATCTCCTAATCTCCCTACGTCTCTTCAAAGGCCGAATAAGTAACGTCTATTCTCATCATAACATCTCTACTCTCTCTGTTTCAGGCTCATGGCTTCTTTCGATTCGGGCGAAATGGTTTTGACCATCCCAGGCCAGCGGTTGTCTTTATGTTACTTTTGAATGCTTCGAGGGTTCCTTATCAATTGCCCTGGTGCCTTCGAAAATCTCCTGCACCCATTCTCATCCAAGAACCTACGTTTGGTCTTGTCGCTTTGCGTATCCTGTCCCTTGGTTTCTAAGACGAGATGAGCGCCGTTTGCCAAACGGATGAGAAGATCGGATCGGTATTTCTTGGCAGACAAGAAGTAACATCTGGGAATAAAAGCAGTATATGCATGTAATCTAAACATCTCACATTTCAAAATTTCAAAGATTTCAAAAGAGTTCGGAGGACAAATCGATGCACCGTAAGCTACGAAGTATCCTCTTCGTTCTGCTCTGCGTCTTCGCCTCGGCGGTTTACCCACAGGGCAGCGACAACGTCACCCTGATTGCCAACGTTAACGACTATCCGCAAAACGGCTACACGGACTGCTGGGGATACACCGACCCGGATGGCCGCGAATACGCCATCCTGTGCGTAGACCATGGCACCAGCATCATCGATATCACCGAAAACAACAATATACGAGAGGTCGCCTTCATCCCCAGCGACGGCACCAAAGACTTCAAAACCTATCGGCACTATGCCTATGGCGTGAACGAGAACATCGATTCTTTCGGGATGGTCATCATCGAACTCTCGGACTTGCCCAACTCGGCACGGCTGGTGAAGCAATTCTTCGGGTTCCGAGGGTCGCACAATATTTTCATCGATGAGGCCAATGGCGTGCTGTATGCCCAGAACCGAAATAACACCACGAACAACGACGCCGTTCGCGTCTTGAGTCTGGCCGACCCGGAAAACCCGGTCGAGATCGCCACCTTCGGTCTCGGCTGTCACGACATTTTTGCCCGAGGAAATATTGCCTACATTTCAGAATCCAACAATTCGTCGGTGGGGATCTACGATCTAACCAGCACGACGCAACCCACTTTCCGGCACAGAATTCCGTTTCCCGGCAATGGTTTCTCACACAACGCCTGGCTCACCGACAACGGCAACTTCCTCATCACCACCGAGGAAACCAACGGCCACACGGTCAAGCTCTGGGACATCCGCGACCCGGAAAATCCCGAAATCGCCAGCGAGTTTCTCGCCGCCGACGGAACGGCCCACAACGCGTTCATCAAGGGGAACTTCGCTTATATATCTCATTACACAGATGGATTGCGTATTCTCGACATCAGCGATCGGTTCGACATGAAGGAGGTGGGTTTCTACGACACTTTCCCTGAAACGAATCCGGGACGATTCGCCGGGGCGTGGGGTGTCTACCCTTTCTTCAATTCCGGTAAAGTCCTGATTTCCGACATGAAGACCGGCCTCTATGTGGTGTTTTTCGACGACGCCTCCGGGGCCAGCGCCCTGGACCCGAGGCCACCGGCGCACGCGGGGGCGTACAGCGACTTCCGTACGCCAACCTCGGTTCGCTTGAACTGGCAGGACCCGGAATCTTACGTCGGTGGCGCTCCCCTCACCGACTTTACTATCGAGATTCATCGCGACGGCGTTCCTGTTGCAAGTGTGGCGGCAGGCGTCGAAACGTTCGAAGACCACGGGTTGGTGGACGGACAAAAATATTTCTATTCACTGTTTGCCAAGGACCAAAACGATAGCCTGAGCGTCGCAAATAATGTTTCTGCTTACGCCGGTGGGGCGCCCAAACCGAAACCGCCGTTGGATGCGTTCTTTTCGGGAAGGGGGCCGGACAGCCTGGTGCTACACTGGCAAAACCCGAACCAAAACATCGATGGTACGCCCCTGGATGATTTCGCCGGCGTTAATGTGTTCCGGGACGGGCTACAAATCGCACAACTGGTCCGGACCAACGCCGACACCAGTCGACGTGATTCCCTAGTCGTTGAACGACTCTCGCAGTCGATGGCTTTTCGGCTTTCCAGTATTGACAACGAAAGCCCGTTCAACGAATCGGAACGGAGTTCGGCCGTATTCTCTCCGCATGGCTTACCCTTCGTTGATACCTTTGAGAACCAGGATCGCAACAATCCAACCTTTTGGTCGACGTTCGATGCGGAGCTCAGCACACGCAGCGTGAACCCCCCTTCGCCCAATACAGCGATTCACCTGGACGGTTGGGATAACGGCGGCGACGAGATCGAGTCGGTACCCCTCGACCTGAGCGGAGGGGTGAACTCGGAAGCCTATCTTGTGTCTTTCTGGTTCGAAACTCAGGGACAACACGGGCCTAATACCGGCCCCCGCGACACGATGATCGTGGAATTCAAAAACAGTCTGGGGGAATGGCGCGAGGTGCGCAGGTATCAGGGCAACGTCAGCGTGCGCTTCTTTACGCCGGTAACCATCCACGTGGCAGACGAGAATCCGGGCCCCGGAGCCACCTTTTTTCATTTCGATTTCAAGATCCGCTTTCGCACAGCTATGCCGTACATCGCCACAGGAGGCGATTTCTTTGTCGATAATGTGCGCGTGGGAATCGACAGCACGGTGGTCTCGGTGGCGGAAGCCGAGACGGGATTACCGGAGAGCTTTGCCCTGTTTCAAAACTACCCAAACCCGTTTAATCCCACCACAGTCATCACCTACCACCTGCCTCGCCGGGAATACGTTGAGCTGAACCTGTTCAACACCAGGGGACAGTTAATTCGCAGATTGGTCGATGCGGCTCAGGACGCCGGTACCCACCGGGTCGTCTGGGATGGCAGAGACGACGCCGGTCAGAAAGTGCCATCGGCCGTGTATTTCTACCGGCTGCAGGCTGGAGACTTCAGCCAGGCCCGACGGCTGCTGGTGTTGCACTGAAAAAAACCTTCGGGAAGGAAATCGCCATGCACACTGTCATACGGTTAATTTCACAGACAAAACTCCCATTTCTACTTTTCGGGATATTGACTATAAATCTCGGCGTAAAGAACCTGCCTGCGAAAAAACCCGGCTCGATTACCTTGTTGGGGCAGCTAAGCTTGCCCGATTCCATAGCTGCTCAAGACCTTTGGGGATATTTCGAGCCATCCACGGGTGAAGAGTACGCAGTGGTCGGGTATGTCAGCAAACGGAATTTCCCGGAAGGCGGCTTCGTTCTGGTCAAGGTAACCGATCCATCGAATCCCGTGCAGGTTGCACAGGTTCACTCCGGCTCCGGGTTTGATGTCAAAGTGTGGCAATCCTACGTTTATACAGTAAATGGAAAAGAAACCGGAACCGGCACGATCGTGGATATTTCTGATATCGAAAGTCCCAGGATAGTCGGGAGCTTTCCGTCGGCACACAACATTTTTATTGCAGAAAACGGGTATATGTACCTTGAAAGGCCTGGATTGCGCATTTTTGACCTGAATGCGGACCCGCAGAATCCAGAATTAGTTTGGAGTGGTGGTGATCAGAATCAGGGACACGATGCAGCGGTTATCGACAATATCTTGTTTGATTTTCACTGGAAAACTGCAACGAATATCTACGATGTTACCGATCCCTCAAATCCCACTCTGTTAGGCGCCATTAATGCCCCTTTTATACGATCCCATCACAGCGGCTGGCCTACAGCGGATGGGCGATTCCTTTTCTTGTGTGATGAACTGGCAGCAAATAGACAGAATAGGATTGATCAGCCTGACCTGTCAATTTGGGATATCAGCGACTTCAGCAATCCGGAATTAGTTGCCCGCTTCACCGATCCGTCGGCAAGAATTCATAATCTCTACATAATTGACGATTATGCGTATGTCTCTTATTACGCCGCCGGCTTTCGTGTCTTCGATGTTTCGGAGGTCACGAACATTGTTTTGGTGGATGAGTTTGATACGTCGCCCTCCATTAGCGGGCGGGCTATTTTTGGCGGTGCGTTTGGGGTTTACCCATTTGCTCCCTCCGGGAACATCTACGTCAGCGATACGGAAAACGGGCTGTTTATCTTTGCCTTTTCCGAGCAACCAACCAGCGTGAATCCCGGCGATAATGGACTGCGGGATCAATTTGTGCTTTTCGAAAACTATCCAAATCCATTTAATCCGGAAACTACGATAAGCTACCAATTGCCGAAAAGAGCACAGGTGAAGTTGGAAATTTATAACCTATTAGGCGAGCACCTGGTAACGTTAGTAGACGAAACCAGGCCTCCCGGCTTGCATGCTGTAAAATGGTTCGGGAGGGATGCCTCTGGCGTTGAAATGGCCAGTGGCGCTTACGTTTATCGGTTGCAAACCCCCGATTTCGTAGAGCATCGCAAAGTAATTCCAGCCTCTTCTCGAGCTTGACGCAAAAGCACACCGATCTTAAAATGCTCATATCCAGATTCGAAAGACCTGGCAAATTCGCCGCTCTGCTTCTTGCGCTTCTCAATGTAGTTTTCTAAATCATCCATCATTTTCT
>JABAHQ010009506.1_pt1 | contig 12960 bp, 10 predicted proteins | sample 7062091 | NCBI WGS metagenome assembly JABAHQ01 (sample SAMN14534359, study PRJNA622989) | marine sediment metagenome | biome: marine biome [ENVO:00000428]; feature: marine pelagic biome [ENVO:01000023]; material: deep marine sediment [ENVO:00002113] | place: India: Gulf of Kutch | collected...
TCCTCCGTCGCCGGGGTGGGCGGCAGCGCTGCCCAGGGGAGGTAATAGCTGGTGGTGACCTGGTACATCAAGTTCGCCGCGCCGTCAACCTCAAGTTGGACCCGGTTGGCCCCAGTGGACGAAAAACCATGCTCAAAGGTGACCGCGTGAACCACATCGGCGTTTCGCTCGTCGATGACAAATTCCTGGGTCTGTTCCTTATTCAGGCTGACCCGGACGGTGGTCGATTGGTCGACCGTCCCGGTCGCTTCGCTCGCCTGGAGGAGCGCTTTGAGGGAGAGGATGGTGGCCTGAGTGGTGCTCCAGGTCCCCCAACTATCTTTACCCTGAACCAGATAGGCCAGGGCCTTATCGACTGCCTCGGGGTAGACGGCGCCGCGCATAAAGGCCGCGGCCGCCAGGGCGGTTGTCTCCAGGCTGCCGCTATCGCCGCTGGCCCCCATAAAAGAGGGGCTTGTGTTTTGCCAGTAGACCACGTCGCCATCATCGACGCGCATTTCATAGAGACGGTCGAGGACAGCTCGGGTCGTCGAGTCATTGGCCTCAGCCGCGGTCAGGGCGTTGGCCACCAGGGCCAGGCTGTACGCATCTTCTTCTTGGAGAGCGAACTGGCGGATATGGTCGCTGGCCCGCTGCACCTCTGGGGTCTGGCCATAACCGCTTTCAATGAGCGCCCAGGCAATATAGGCCGTGGTCGGCACCTGTGACTCAACATGCCAGTGTTCAGAGTAGCCCTGGTCCAGCCAGGTCCCGTCCGGCCGTTGTTGGTCCAGCAGCCAGCGGGCGGTGCGGTCAATGACCGCTTGATCGACCGGGTAAACCTGGGCCATATCGCTGAACTCCATCAGGCCGTAGGCGGTCAAGAAGATTTCGGCCGGTGGGTTGCCGAAGAGGGAGAAGCCCCCGCCCGGCACTTCAAAGGTCAACAGCCGTTGGTAGCCGGTGGCTACGAATTTTTCCGCCGTCAGTTGGGTCTCAGGGTTGGCCTGGCCGGTCGTTTGCAGGTAATCGAGCACCAGGACATTCGGGTACGTCGCCGACGTACTTTGTTCAAATCAGCCATGGGGCAGGCGTAAGATTTTCTCCAACCCTTCAACCACCTGGGCCAAGGCTCCGGTGTAGATTTTAACCTCGACGTAGGGAGTCCTGGGCACCACTTCAGGCGGAATATTCAGGGCGATTTCGCGGTTTTCGCGCAGCCAGTTACTTTCGCTGAGGCGCATCTCCTGGCCGTTGGGCAAGACGCGGACCTCGCGTCGGATGGCGTCGCTCATCTGCTCGCCCCAGGCGGTGACCTGGAAGCCCCGCTGCCCGAAATCAACCACCCGGATGGGGAAATAAACCACCTCGACATCATTCGAGGCGATGGTCAAGGTTTGTTCTGGCTGGCCCAACAGCTCAAACCACGGCTCCGGCTCGACGACCAGGCGCACCTCCTGGGCTTCCGGCAGGTAATTGAAGACCCCAACGGGGATACTGATTTCGTCCTCCTGGGTCAGGGCCACGGGCAGGTCAACATCAACGAAGAAATCCTGGAAGACCCGGATCCCCTGGGTGGTGAAACCCAGGCGCCCATCTTGCGAGGAAGCCAGGGCAGTCAGCCGCCAGGTGGTGATGCTATCAGCCATAGGGAGCTGCACCTGGGCAGACCCGCCCTCGTCGGTCACCAGGTCAGGATTCCAGTAGAGGGTCTCAGGGAAAAATTGGCGCAGACGGGGGGCTTCAGCAGAGCCAGCGGTGTCGTCACCGGGTTCAGCGGGGGCAGCGGCCTCCGCTTCTTCCACGGCCTCTTCCACCACCGCCATCTCAGGGCCCTCAAGGAACCCATCCGCTGCCGGCACCGCGAATTGAGCTTGTCGCATGGGAGCAGCAGCGCCAAAACCACCCCCAAAACTTAGCAGCAAGAAGGGGACAATCAAGACCGGCAAAGTCGTCGCGCCGCCCATAAGGGTCGCCAGCCAGCCAGGGCCGCGCCGGCCCTGGGCCCACAATTTCTGGCCGTAGAGCAAGTAGGCCCCCGGCACCAGGATGAAGGCCAGCAGGCCAACAATGGTTAGCCCTTCAGGGGGATCGGCACCTTCCTCAGAGGCTAGAATGAGCAGGATTAAGCAGGCAATCCAGGCGGCCGAGAAGAGGAAAATAAATTTCGCGCCTTCATCACGCCGCCGCCAGGCGTAAACCGCCAGGCCAAGCGCCGATAGGCCGAAGATGAGGCCCAGGACAAGGGGTAAGCTCTCCTCCGGATCGAGCCGCCAGAACAGTCGTCCGACTTCATAAGATAATGCTGAGACAAAACTGATGAGGCCGTACAGGGCGGCGAAGACAACCACCAAAATCAGGCTGACCTTGACCAAACCCCTCAAGGATTGTTTAACCACCCCAGACCCACGCAGGGCCAGGATGACGGTCAGCCACAGCAGGAACGGCAGCAGAATCAGGCCCAGCAGGACAACTACCCCCAAAGTCTCAAAGGATTGTTCCTGCCGCTGGGAGATGGCCTGTATTTTTTCAGGGCGGGAGTTGACCTGCATGCCCAGTCCGGCTGTGGGTGCATCGGCCCAGGCGGCGCGAGCGCTGGTGTCTTGGGCCAGGCGGAGCGGCCCCTGGTCGGGGGTATAGGCGCTGGGGAGTTCGAAACCTTTAATCTGGTAGAAAGGCTCCATCAGCTCCGCTTCCAACAGGAAATAGAGTTTAGCAAAGCCAGGGTCCTGTCGTTGGAGAGCAAAGACCGACTCGTCGACAATGGCCAGGCCAAGGGCCGTCTGGACCGGCTCCTTATCCACCTGATCGCTGGTTTGAAAGCTGATGGTCGCTGGCTCACCGGGGCGGTAGGTCTCTTTGTCGGCCTTGATGGCGATATCGAGGTCACGCGGCTCATCGACCACCACCACGCGGCTATCGCGGACGATGGTCCCGTCGAGGAGGATTTTGTAAGCGTGCAGTTCGAGGGTTCCGTACAGGTCCGGACTGAGATCAATGGCGAACGTGGCCTGGCCATCTTCAACCCTGGCCGAGCGGGTGGAAAGGGTCTGCCCCTCCTTGACGATATCGAGGTAAATATCGCCGAAACTAACCGGGGTCAAGGCAGTCAGATTCATGGTTTCGCCCACCAGATAGGTGGCCCGGTCGGCGCGGAGGAGGACCGTATCAACCCCAAACTCAGTCTGGAAGTTAATCTCCCGCCGGGCCGAATAACCGGTCTCGTCAGTGGCCTCGACCGTCATGACCGTGTTGCTATCCTGGGCCGGCACAAAGCGAAATTCGGCCAGACCGTACTCGCCGCTNNGACCGTACTCGCCGCTGACCAACATCTGCGCCGGGTCGCCGTTGAGCGTGATTTGCAGACTCGTTTGAGCCGGGGTTCCGTCGGGGTAGGCGGTTAGAAGGTAGACAATATTTTCCACACCGGGCCGTAAGGAGCCACTTTCGGCCACGGCCTCGATGATGATCGGCTGGGCGGCCACAGGCAGGACCAGGCTGGTCTGCTCAGGGTGTTCGGCTTGATCGATAACGGTCACTTCGAGACCGATTTGGGCCTGCTGGCTATCGAGGCCCGAGGCGGCGAAGTAGTCGGGCAGGTCAAAATTGAAGTGATAAGTCCCGTTCTCGTCGGTCTGGCCGCGTATGTCTGCCACTTCCACCCGCTGTACGTCATAGACCACGCCCAGGATCTGGACCTCTCCCTCGGCCACCGGTTTGCCGAAGAAGTAATCGGCCTGGATGGTCCCTTCGACGCGCTGGCCAGGGGTGTAGAATGACCGATCGGTGGTAACCTGGAGGCCAAATTTGGGTAGGACATAGGGGCGGACCTCGACCGTCTTCTCGGAGGTGGTATCGCCGAGAGTGACGCTCAACTTGTAGTCGCCCTGGTTGACCATATCGGCCAGGGTGAAATCGGCCGCGGCCACGCCGAACTCAGATGTGGGGACGCTCTGGCGGTAGACCTTGTTTCCTTTGGCGTCTTGAACGGTAAAATCAATCGTCGCGCCTCGGGCCGGGCTAAGATCGAACCGACTGAGGGCCAGAGCCCGCATATGAATTGTCTGGCCCGGCTGGTAGAGAGGTTTGTCGGCGGTCAGGAGGAGCCGGTAGTCGCGCTCGACGCTGATCGGCTGAGCGACCCGATCCCGCCCAAAGGGAGATTTGGTTTCCACGATGAGCTGGTGGTCGCCGGCCAAATCGGCGGGGACGTTGAACTTGAGGGGCAAGCTGCCGCTGTCGTCGGTGGTTCCGTCAAACAAGGGGGTTGTCTGACCGCCTGCTGTCGGTTGCAGGCTCACCTTGACCTGGGCCCCGGAGACGGGATGGCCATCTTTTGCCTCCTGCACTACGACCCGCACGGCGGCTTCACTGCCGGGGGCCAGACGGGTCGGCCCGACGATAAAGGTCTGCTGGGCATCAACCCGATCCGGTAGGGTGGCAATATACCAGAAAGCCAGGAACGCGGCTGCTACCAGGGAAATCAATAATAGTTTGAGACCGGTGGGGTAATAACGTCTCAGAAAACTGGGGGTGGACATAGGGCCTCCTTCGGTACTTCGTCAATCGCAAATAAAATGAGCGCTGATTAACGACCAAAATCTTGCTTAATAAGACGCTGGCCCAGGCGAAGAAGTTCCCGATTTAATAGTCAATATGGCAAATCACATCTCTTCAATCACCAGCGGCACCTGGCTCAAGACTGTCACCGTCCGATCCGGACGAATATAATGATATAGCTCATTAGCAGGATTTTCAACCATAGCCGCATGGATGCTACGCATGCCGGCGTTCTTAGCCCCTAAGATATCGGCGGCGAGGGTGTCGCCGACGACGACGATTTGATCGGGGAGGAGCTCCCAGCGGTGGGCGATTAGGGCGAAAGGTTCGGGCCTGGGTTTGCGCCAGCCCAGCCCGGCGGAGCTAAAAACCGGGGAGGCCCAGGGCCGCAGGCCGTTATCGTTGACCAGGCGCTGGATCAGTGGGTCGTTGGAAGCGTTGGAGAGGATGCCAACTTTGAGATTTTTGGCTCGCAAGGTTTTGAGGGTCTCGACGGCGTCTGGGAAAGGGGTGTGGGCGGCTTCTTCGGGGGCGAAAAAACGGCGTAAAGCTTCTTCAACTGTGACCTCGGCTCTGGCAGAGGCATTGATCCGTTTCAAGGCCCGGCGCAACACCTCAGTCATTTGAGTCTCTTCAAGCGTTTCTGTGGCCTGTTGCAGGGCCAGACGGCGTTCCTCTAATAATGCCTCGATTAACGCCGCCCGATTTACTTTGATATGTCTTTGCTTGTAATACCACTCGGCTGTCGCTTCGGCCCCTTCGCGGACCACCTCAGCCCAGTTGCCGTTGAATTCAATCAGGGTACTGCCCAGGTCAAAAATGACGCCCTTAATCAACTTGTTTGCCCTTTAATGTTTCTACTCTTGATCGTGATCGCTGTCAGGATCATGTTCGATCAGATCTAAGATTGACGGCCCCCTAAACTCATGGCAATGCCCACAACCAATGACTGGATCGTCTACATCGAGGAAATATTTGCTACACCAGCCCTCAACTTTCACCCCACTACCAAAGCCCAGAAATCCTTTTTTGGCTATCCCATCCAGGACAAGGTGAGGACAGGCATTTTGGTTCAGTATATCGGGCACTGGACAGGTATAGCAGTAGCTCGGTTGCCAGGGGGGGGAATCGGGGTTACTTTGCAACAAACGACATTCTTCAATTTCACGTCCGCGATGGTAATCGCCGAAAAAATATTTACACTCTTTACCGGCTGGTGTTTTCATTGAACTCCTTTGCTGATAAAGTTGGTTTTAGGGATTTTACCAGCTAGGCCAATAGGGTGCAAGGAAAATAGCCAACGATTTTGACAACCACCATGTCTGTGGCAAAATGTGCCTCTCAAAATAACCGGCTTGTACAACAGACCAAGAGAGGCTTTATGTCATTACCGCGTTTCGTTTATACGCTTGGTATTTTCATATTTATCTTGATCATCATAGATCCCCCAGAGGTTTCAAAGGCTCAGGAGGGAGAATACCGCACCAATCACGCCGGTTTTCCGGCCTTGTATCCGCCGCCCGAAGAGCCGCCTGCCGAGCCGCCCTTTATCCTGCCCTTCCCAGGCCCGCCCGGCCCCAGTACCTGGTTTTTGGGACAGAGCTATGGCAATACGACCGGGGCCTATATCTTGCGGGATGTCTTTTACACTGCCGGTCAAGGGTTACATTTCGGCTTAGATTTTGCCACGCCATGTGGCACCGAAATTGTGGCTATTGGCGATGGGACGGTGGTTGAAATCGATACCCACGGCTCTCCCCCCCATAGCCTGATCATAGATCATCCCAATGGCTATAGTTCTTTGTATGGGCACCTCCTGGAGCGGCCAAATCTGACCATTGGACAGCAAGTTAAACGGGGGGAGGTAATCGCCCTCAGCGGTGATATCTATGAAACCTGCCGTTCTGCGCCCCACTTACACCTGGAAATCCGCAGTAATTTCCATGACCGGACTTATAACCCTGTCCCCCTCATCGAGGCAGATTGGGTCAATCTGACTTTGATCGGTAGCTTTAACCCGGGTTACCAGCGCGACCTCAACAACCCGCGCCAGTGGCAATACCTGGATGATCAGCCGATCGTTTTCTTTGGCGGCCCAATCTTGAATGATTACGCTAATCCCTGGCCGCCGCCCTTGGGGACCTGGAGTGAACGCTAGTGAAAACTTTTAACTTTTATGGCATGGCTCTGTTACTTGAGAAAACAAGGGGACGGTCCTCGTTGGGCAGCAAGCTGACAACTCGGTTAATATTGATTTGCTTAATTGGGTTGGTATTCATACCTGGTTGCCTGAGTATGCGGATAACGGGCATCCCCCCCACCGAACTCCCCCCCCAAGCGACCACAGCAGGTTTACAATCGGCCGCGAAACCAACCTCTGCATTGACGACGCCCTCGAGTTCAAGCGGTACACATACAGCCACCTCGCAGCCCATAGCTGCCCCATCCCCAACGGTTAGGCCTACCTCACGGCCTGGCCCTACGCCAACGCCAGCCCCATTTCCCAGTTTACGTCAGTTGACGGATGGTGGGTGTTGCGTGCAGCCCTTCTTCTCGCCCGATAGCAGCCTTGTTTTGTTCATTGACAAGCCAGCTAAGGATGAACCGGTGGGTGTTTATGGGGTGGATGTGACTGAGCCGGATTTATCGGGGGAGGGGAAATACGAGGTGGAGCTCATTTATGAAACGGTTGGTTTTCGTTCGCCGGACCACACCGTTGTAGCATGGCCGGATGTAGCTGACGGGAGCAAGATGCGCTTCACCGATGAAGCAAGCGGCCGTTCCTGGCTGGTTGATACGAATGGGGAATGGCCGGTATTCTCGGTCGATGGCCAGCAAATTTATTGGAACGCCACCGACCGTCGCGGGCCCTACGATGAGCGGCGGACCGATATTTGGGTGGCCAACGTTGACGGCAGTAACAGCCGGCGGGTGATGACGGTTTACGGCGGCGGCGCAGAGGACTGGTTTCCGGACGGTCAGCATCTCCTGCTGGTTGGCCGAGAGAATAAAATTGGCGAAGAAGAGGCGCTGGTTGTCCTATCTTTGGCAGATGGTTCGACGTTGGAGTTGGCCCGCGAGGAGCGGCTGCGCGGCGGACTGGTTTCGCCTGGCGGGTCGTGGGTGGTTTATCTTGTTACCTTCTCCGACGACCCGGAGCGGGATGGTCTGTGGGCGGTTCGCGCCGATGGCACGGAACGCCACAAACTAGACTTTTTCGGCCCCTATCGCTGGCGTGATGATACACATCTGATTTACATTCCAACGCGTGAGTCTCCAGAGGACAGTTTGGTCGTTTGGGAACTGGATGTGGAAAGCAGCCACAGTCGCCCGCTGACCGACCCCCAACGCCTGCGCTTTACCATCAACGACGGCGTTTGGGCGCTATCGCCGGATGGGAAAAAGTTGGTTTTTGTCTCGTCAGAGGATAAGAATTTGTGGTTGATTACCTTGCCGTGAGGCTTAGTTCAGTTGGGGAGTCCAAGGCTTTAGCCTTGTAACCCGGCAAACCTAAAGGTTTGGACTCCCATATTCCACTGGATTTTAAACGCGGGTCAAGTATTCGCCAGTGCGGGTGTCAACCCGGATGGTGTCCCCCTCCTCGACAAAAAGTGGCGTTTGAACTTCCAGGCCGGTACTAACGGTAACCATTTTTGTGGCCCCAGTAGCGGTATCGCCAGCAATACCCGGTTCACTTTTGACGACTTCCATGTCAACCGTCGTAGATAATTCGATATCAATCGGTTCGCCCTCATAGGTGGACAACTTGACGACCAGCCCATCGACCAGATAAGGAATGACGTCGGTCAGGGTATCTCTAGGCAGAGCGGGTTGGGCGTAGGTTTCGATATTCATGAAGTAGTATAAGTCACCATCCTGATATAAAAACTGCACCTCTTGGTGCTCCAGGCGAATATCTTGGACCCGTTCGCTAGAGTTAAAGGTTTTTTCGGTTGTAGCGCCACTTCTTAGATTACGAATCTTGGTGCGAATGGTCGCCCCGCCGCGGGCGGTTTTGTTGTGGGAATAATCAATGACCTTATAAATATCGCCGTCTAATTCAAAGGTGACCCCTTTGCGCAGTCTGTTTGCCTCAATCATAGACCCTATCTCCATTTGTGCGATGTTTTAACTACCATCATTATAGTCCAAAACAGGTGAAACGAGAAAACAGCCTTGTGAGTAAGGACCTGTCCCAGATTTTTGGCGACTTAGGTGCGACGCACTTATGAGGCAGCCTATGTTGCGCAACAGCCGCCTATATCGGCCTATTTGTCCAGTGAAATGGGCCGCGCAAGTGCGTTGTACCTAAAATTTGGACACACCCTGTGAGTAACGCCAATCGTACGGTCATGAGTTGCATCGCCTAAAGTCCAAATAGAAGGTTTCTAATCTGTTACATTCCACCCATCTGAGTTCTTAGCCACACTCCGTAGCGTCAACGCTGCCGCAGATTTTGAATATCTGGCGGTATTGGCCTAATATCTCATCGGGCTGATAGCAGCTCCGCCGCCCAGCCAGTATCTTCTTTTGACAGTGGTGGCTGGGGAGGCTGTTGGTAATCGATCATCAAATCGTAGCCACTTTTATCATAGAGAGCGTGCAGCAGCCGGTTGAGCGGCAGGACAGGTTCTTCTTCACCGGGCTGCAGCGGGACCGGCAGGTCGGGAATGGGCTGGCGCAGGCTAAAGAGATAGACATCCGCTCGAGGACGTTGCTGACTCCGGCTAACGACGAGGCGATAATCGTTTTGATAAGGGACTTTCATCGGCATTGGCTCACCCGCTCTGAGTAAGTCAATTTCAACTAGATTGGTCAAGCTGCCTAGAATTTTGAATCGTTTACCTTCGTATTGTTGTCGCCCTTCGCGCCCCACCTTGTTACTAGGAGATAAGATCTCAATAGCTGTGATCACCATCTGTGTTTCTGTATCGCGGATTTCCAGATAACGATGCCTCACTTCTTCAGGCTGAGGCAGTTCGGCAATCACAGGTTCAGTGACCGCGCCCACTGAAGTAGCTAGGCCAGCGGTTGGGCCCTCACCGGGCTGTGAGGTAACGACCATAACATCTGGTACGCCGGCTCTGTTCTCTGGTGGGGGCAGGATGGTCAGATAGGTGAGTTGCTCAATAGCCACATAATAGCGAGGCCGAAGTAGAGGGCTTAAGTAATGCTGTATCTCCACAATTAAGGCCGTGTGTACCTGTGGCCAGAGTCCAGGTTTTTCCAAATAAGGATCCATGCCAGGAAAAGGCGTGGGCATGTGCATCTCCTGTTAGTCGTCTACTAAATGCCGTATGTCTCGACGTTATTATAACACATTTCAGCGAAACTCGTTATTAGCCTATTCTTTTCCCCCCAATTTTTGGTTCACAGCTCTCATCAGCAACGCAATTTCATCAATCCGCATTAGCCAGGCCATGATCAAATAAATTGCTCCCCCAACAACTGAAGGTAAACCAACCAAGAGGAATTCGTTAAGAAGATTGGTGGGAGGCAGCAGGGAAGATAGCCACTGGTGTGTGAACCATAATACCGCGCCCATGACCCCTGCCCCCAAAGCCGATTTCAAGGCTATTATCTCCAAACCACGCCCCCGAATCGGGCTGAGGCGGCTGATCAACCAGAGCATAATGGTCATATGTCCCATATGCTTAATACTGTCGGCCAGGACCAGATCGGTCATTTGCAAGGGGCGAAAAAGGTAGGGGATAAAGACGGCGACCAGGTAGATACCCACAGAGACGATGCCGACCATGGCCGGGGTGAAGGTGTTTTGGCGGGCGTAAAAGGCAAAAATGAGGGGTTGATCCACAGCGGCGAAGATCAGGCCCAAGAGATAAAAGCTCAGAGCCAGGTTGGTTTGGCGGGTGTCATAAGGCGTAAAATCACCGTGTTCAAACAGCAGGCCGATGATAGGTTGGCCCATAACAAAAAGGGCCACCGTGGCCGGGATGATCAGGATGAGCACGATTTTCAGACCACTGGCCAGGGTTTCCATAAATTGTTGGCCGGCTTGCTCTTTGACCTCGGCGGTTTGATTGGTTTGCATGGCCAGAGCGGCGTAGCGGGAGAGAGTGGGTAGCGTGGCCAGGGAAATGGCCACTACAACCAGGCCCATTGGGAATTGGATCAGGGCTGTGGCGTTCTGCATCCAGGCCAGGCTTGATTCCCCCGTCATGTTTGCTAGCCGCCGGTCGAGCGAGGTCTGGAAAAGGGTGACCAGCAAACCTAAAATAACCGGCTGATAAAGACGGCCAATGCGGCGTAAAATTGGATGGCTCAAGTCAATTTTAAAATAGAATTTAACGCCCCGCAGGCCCGGCACTTGAATCAAAATCTGGGCCAACGCCCCAGCCCCCAACCCCAGAGCCACGACTTCAATATTCTCTTTGAAAATGGCTACCCCAAGCAGGGTTACCAGGACAATGGTGGCGTTAAACGTCGCGGCGGTGAAGGCGGGGAAAGTAAAACGTTTCAAGGCGTGAAGCAAGCCGGTTAGGATGCCGGAGAGGCTTAAAAAGAGCATGGCCGGTAGGGTGATACGCAGCAGGCGCGTCACCAGGGCTGGGTCGAGCTCCTCAGCCCCCAACAGGGAAGCAATCTGTGGGGCTGCTATTTCGGCCAGCAGAACACCTACACCCAAAAGGGTCACGGCCAGCGACAAAATCAGGCTGGCGATATGCCACAAGATCTGTCTGTCTCTCTCGGCGTATTCAGAGAAGACGGGCACGAGGGCGCTGCTAATCATCCCCCCCACCAGCAGATCGTAGAACTGGCGAGGGATAAATTCGGCTGTCCGAAAGGCGGAGACGGCGCCTGTAGCGCCAAAAAAATGGGCGATGGTGACATCACGCAGCAGGCCCAAAACCCGGCTGGTGATATTGCCCAAAGAAATTAGGGCCGTCGCCTTGGCCAGATTGTGCCGTTCTTCAAGCTGTTCGCTTCGTACCTCGACCACAAAATCGCTCCAGGATGCGTGTGATTAACTCGCTTGTGGAATAGCCTGCTTGATAAGGAATCAAAACAACTTGTCCGCCATAGGCCTGGACCAAAGGCGCTTCGGGAAGTAACGTTCCAGGTTGGTCGGAGGCAAGCGCGTAATCCCCCCCTTTGGCATAGACTTCTGGCCGCAAAGCTTCGATTAACGTATGCGCCGTTAGATCGTCAAAGATAATGATGGCGTCAACGCAAGCCAGGGCCGAAAGCACGCGGGCGCGATCGGCCTGGGGGGTCAGAGGACGTCCTGGACCTTTTAACGCGGCTGTGCTTTGATCGCTGTTTAAGCCCAAAAAAAGCGCGTTTCCCAAGGCCCGTGCCTGTTGTAAATAGGTAACGTGACCGGCGTGCAGCAAATCGAAATGGCCATTGGTGAAAACGAGTTTGTTTATCTTTTGACGCAGTTTAACGGCTTCTGCCAGGCTGACTAATTTTGAGGCAACCATGCCATTGATCCCTTATAGTAAAGTAAGCGGTCGGAAGGCAGCCCAGAAACCCGGTTTTTGATCCTTTGCGTGGGCATACCGGTCAGCCGATGCTTTTCAGGGGCAAATGTATTCCCTGAGTGAAAAACCGGGTTTCTCCCAACCTCGGTTACTATAGAAATAGCCGTAATCTCCAATCTCTAATCTCCACTCATCCCCAATTATCTATGGCGGCCATGAGTTCATCCGGCGTGGGGGTGGCATTGCCCAGCTTCTGGACCACGAGACCGGCGGCATAATTGGCCAGTAAGGCTGCTTGAGCCAGGTTTAGACCGGCGACAAGTCCCAAGGTCAAAACAGCAATCGAGGTGTCACCGGCCCCGGTCACATCAAAAACTTCGGTGACGTTGGCCGGGCGGAAATGGTGGTAAGGGATACCGCAACCCTGCAAGCTAACCCCTTGTGGGCCTCGTCCAAGCACAATGCCCTCTACCTTTAGCTGGGCCAGAAGTTCGGCTGTAGCAGCCTCAAAATCTGACTCTGTCTGTAAAGGGCGCTTGAGATAAGCTTCAGTATCTGGACGATTGGCCCGAATGATGTGATAGCCCTGATACTTGTCCAGGTTGCCCTGACTATCAACCAGCAGCAAACACCCATTTTTAACAGCTTCGGCCAAAATGGCTTCAACAATGGCTGGCGTTAATAGACCATTCCGGTAATCGCTGACCAGGATGGCTTTGCTGGCCGGGACGGCAATTTTAAGCTGAGAGATGATAGCCGCTTCAATCGTTGGGCCGGGAGGATGGCGATCAACCCGGTCGAGGCGAGCCAGTTGCTGCGGAAATCGAAGGCTCCCTTGAGAAATGAGCCGGGTTTTTTGCGTGGTACAACGGTGTTCATCCACCACAATGCCGCTGGCATCAATATGGGCTTCATATAAACGGTTGATTAACTCCTCCCCCGCCGCATCGTCCCCGACTAACCCGATTTGGGTAAC
>JABAHQ010002808.1_pt8 | contig 12950 bp, 13 predicted proteins | sample 7062091 | NCBI WGS metagenome assembly JABAHQ01 (sample SAMN14534359, study PRJNA622989) | marine sediment metagenome | biome: marine biome [ENVO:00000428]; feature: marine pelagic biome [ENVO:01000023]; material: deep marine sediment [ENVO:00002113] | place: India: Gulf of Kutch | collected...
CACGGCGAAGGGGGGTCGGGGAGGAGCGCCGCCCGGGGTTGCCCCCGGGGCGAGCGGGGGTTACTCCGAAAGAGGCACCCCGCGGGTCATCGCAAGCGCCCGCTGGGCGCGCTCGAAGACCTGGCGCGGCGTCGTGTCTTCCGGCTGCAGCTCAGCGGCCCCGACCGAGAGGGTGATAGCCACCGGGGTCCCCTGGTAGTGAAAGGCCCTGCGCGCAATCACCTCGCGCAGACGCTCGGCGACCGCCGGAGTGCCCTCCAGGCAGGTCTCCGGCATCAAGACGGCGAAGGTCTCGTTGGCGTGGCGCGCGATGAAGTCCGCCTCGCGCAGATTCTCGCGCAGGATTCCCGCGACGAGTCGCAGCGCCTTTTCGGCGACCCGCGGCCCGTATCCGTCCGCGAGCTCTTTCGCGTCGTCCACTTCCAGCAGCAACAGGGCCAGCGGCGAACCGTAGCGCTTCCACCGCGCGTATTCCTGGTGCAGGCGCTGTTCGTAGGCGAGGCGATTGGCGATGCCGGTCACCGGATCCCGCAGGGCCTGCACCTGCTCCTCGGCGACCTGGGTACGCAGCTGGCCCAGATCTTCCACCATAGCCCGGAGCGCTTCCGCGAGCTCGTTGAGCTGCCGCTGAAACAGCGCGTAGTGCAACGTCTCCTTGCTCTTACGGTCGTCGAGGCGATTACGCATCATGGTCATCTGGTCGCGGATGATCGAGCGCATCTGACCGGGGTTGCCGACCGCGGCGAGCCGCCACCGCAGCTCATCCACGTGGCGCTCGAGCGTACTCTCGATGCCGCGCTCGACCTCGTGGGCCACGCTCAAGCGCTGCAACGTGTTCCGGACCTGCTCGTGCACCGTTCCCAGTCGCTCGCCGAAACGCTCCAGCAGCGCATCCCAGGACTGGCGTTCCTCCTCCGTGTGACAACGAACCTGCACGATGAGATCCGCCAAGTCGTCGACGGCGCTCTGCGGAGGCGCCCCGGGGGCCCTCTCCGCGAGCCGCTCGCGTATCGAGCCGGCCTGGCGGGCCAGCTCCGCCGGAGTTTGGAGCGCGTCGAGCAGCACGCTCAGCGCATTCCGATAAGACACGTCGGCGTGCACGGGTCGGAGGTCCTCCCTCGCCTGTCGGCCATATGTTGGTTTCTTGTCGTGAGGCTGCCCGCCGATGCCTCGAGGGTGAACCCCGCGGGCGCCTGGCACACATCATCCCGATGCCAACAGCGACGGAGGACGAGAAAACTTTATAGGGCGGAAACCGGCCTGCCGAACTGTTGAGCAGTTTTGACGGGGGGCTTCGCCTTCGGGTCGGCCCGCCCGATGCTCGCATTTGCGCACACCGCTTTCCGCGCTCAATCCGCCAGTGGCGTGCGTCCCGGCATGAGGCTCTTCAGATAGTCGTTCGTGAAGTCCACCTTCAGCTCGACCCACATGGGGAGGTGGTCCGACAGCTGCCAAGTGCGCCACTCGTCGCGATAATACTCACGTTGCTCGCGCTCCGTACGGGGCTGGCCCTGTTTCGAGCCGCGATAGTGATGATCGCGCTTGTCGGCCGGCATCTGATCGAAGTACGCGGTGAAGTCGTTGTTGCGAAAAACCGACTTCTCGAACTGGAGCACACCCGATGCGCCTACTTCCAGACGCTTCTCGCGTACCTTGAGCGCGATCTGATCGTAGTGCTTGTCGCCCTTGAGGTTGGTCTTCTCCCTCTTCAAATGCTCCGGAATGACGAAACCCTCGGCCTCGAGCGACTGCATGGTCGCGTGCGCGGGGCTCACGATGTTGAAGTCGCCGAGCAAGACGTAGTCCTCCTTCTCCTTGCGCTGGCGCCGGTCGAAAAACTGGGCGAGCTTGCCGATCTCCGAGATGCGCCGTTGCAAGCGGTCGCCGTAATCGGCGCCGTAATAGATATGAACCGTGCACAGGTTGAACTTGAACCAGCCCGCCTGGAACGCCACGACGAAGGGGGTGCGGGCGAACTGAAGCTCGTCTTCGTCCGTCTCGGCAACGGTCCCGCCTCGCGGCACCACGATCTTGTGGGGTCGCGGCAAAACGATCTCGCCGGCCAGATTGCGAAACAGCACCTTGCGCCGATCGTAGACGAACGCCATGCGCTCCTCGTTGCCGCTGCGCCCCTCGGTCGTGTCGGTGACGATGTAATCCCACGCCCCGCCGAGCAGCCCCATGACCTTGTGCAGCCCGCGCAGATCGCGGTTCACCTCCTGGATCGCGACCAGGTCGAACGCCGAAATGATCTCCGCGATGTAATGCAGCGACTCGGGCAGCCGCCTGCCGTGACCGAACTTGTTCGCGTCGAAATCACGGATGTTCCAGGTTGCGAGCAGCAGCGAGCTCTCGGAGCGGTGGCGTCCCACATCGGTGTGCAGCTGCCGTCGCAGGGCCAGCAATCGGTCGAGAACGCGCAAGCGCGTGTTCTCGTCTCTCCACCGACGGATGGCGTGGTAGTGCGGCATGGTCGGGCCCCCTGGTTGATTCGCAGACGGGTTCGGCGCGGCGTGCACCCGTTCAACGATAACACCGTGGCGCGGGCAGCGCTTGCGACAGCGCATTGTGGGAACGGCGGAACTGGTCTAGGCTAGGCGTCGTCCGAGAAGAACGCCGGCGCGGGGTCGGAGACGGCGGACCGCAGCGCGGCGCCCTCGATCATCGGCCTCCGACGCGACGGCGCGCGAGCGCGGGAGGGTTGCTCGGCGAACCACAAACAACAACCCGAGACTTTCCCGCACCCCCGTCGGCACGGTGGGAGGAGGATAACAGGATGTCCACCCAACGCACCGCTACCATCCGGACATCAAGCCCGTCGCCCGCGCCCGGGCGGGCGAACGGGCGTACGTGGTCTCGAGCGTCGCGGTCGATCTGCGCATCGCGCAGCTCGTCGACGTTCCCAACTACACCGTCTCGGCGCTACTGCCGCTGGACATCTTCGAGGAGTGAGGCGCCGGCACGGGCTTCCTGGAGAGTATCTGGAAAGCGATGGGCCCCTTGCGCTCGACCATGACGACACGGCGCAGGCTGCTCAAGATGGGGCTGGCCGCCGCGGCGCTGGTGTTTGCCACGGGCCATACGCCCTACCGGCAATGGGTGGTGTATCGCCAGCGCCACCTCATCATCGCCACCAACCGCGCGGATCCGCCCTCGCACCGCCTCGGCGTGCAGATGGCCGCGGTGCTCGCGGCCGAGCTCCCGGCGAGCCGCGCCCGCGTCGCGCGGGCCCCCAACGCGGCGCGCGTCGCGAGCCTCATCGCTACGGGCCAGCTCGACGTGGCCCTCCTGCGCCGCAGCGACGCGCTCGCCCTGCTCCAGGGCCGCTCGCCGTTCGCCGTGGACGGGCCCGTAGCGCTACGCGCCCTCTTCGTCTCCGGCGATCACGCGCTCGTCTGCCGGGACGACCTGCCCGCGCAACACGCGTATCTGGTCGCGCGCATACTCGCCGGGGGGGAACGCGAAGGCGTCGCGGCCGAGGGAGCGGATCCGCACCTCGCCGTACCGGTCCACCCCGGCGCCCGCGCCTACTACGAAGGACGCCCCATGCCGGACTGAGGCAGGCGACGCCCGGCGACCGACCCGGCATCCCGCGCAGTGCGAGACGTTAAAGAGCGCTGGCGCCGGAAACGGTGTCGAACCCTGCAGTCCTCGGGCCGATGAAGGGGCGATCGTGTCCGAGCGCGGGGATCATGCGGCGCGCCTCGTCCACCTTCGCGGGGTCCACCTCGGCCATCACGAACCCAGGCCCCTCGCCCCCGTCTGCGAGAACCTGACCCCAGGGATCGACCACCAGCGAATGCCCGTAGGTCTGGCCTTTACCGTGGCGCCCGTACTGGCTCGGCGCGAACACGTAGGAGCCCGTCTCGATGGCGCGGCTGCGGACCAGCACGTGCCAGTGCGCCTTGCCGGTGGTCTTGGTGAACGCTGCGGGCACCGTGAGAAACTTCGCGCCGGCCCGGGCCAGGGCCCGGTACAGATAGGCGAAGCGCAGATCGTAGCAGACCGAAAGCCCCAGCGGGCCCCACGGCGTCGGGGCGAGCACCGCCTCGCTGCCGGGCTCGAAGGTGTCCGATTCCCGGTAGCGCTCGCCGCCAGCCAGGTCCACGTCGAACAGGTGCAGCTTGTCGTAGCGGGCCACGATGCGACCCGAGGTATCGAGCAGAAAGGAGCGGTTGCGGTACTTGCCACTGCCAGCCCGCACTGCGAGCGAACCCAGCAGGATCCATGCCCCCAGCTCCTTGGCAAGACCACGGAAGCGCGGCAGGACGGGATGGTGCTCCTCCGGCGCTGCGCCGACCTCCATACCGCTCTCGCTCAAGTGCAGGCAGCTGAAGAACTCGGGAAGACAGATGAGCTGCGCGCCTTTGCGCTGCGCCATCCGCACGAGCTTGGCAGTCTCCGCGACGTTGGCCTCCACATCGGCCCCCGCGCAGCTCTGTATGCAGGCGACAACGAAGGTATCCGTCACTGCTCGGGTCCCCGTGGTTGGCGTGTAGGACTCCAGTATAACTGCATTTCTCGGCCGTTCCCCGGCGCCCGCCGGGCCCGGACAGTACAACGAGCACATTCGAAGGAGACCCACCATGGCGCATTCGTCTCTCTCCCCCCAGGGCCGAGTCGTTCTCGTATCCGGCGCCAACCGCGGCATCGGCCGCGCTATCGTGGAGCGACTGCACGCGGAGGGCTACGCCCTGAGCCTGGGCGCGCGTGAGGAGTCGAGCCTCGATCCCATCGTGTCACGCATGGATCCCAAACGCACCATGGTCCATGCCTTCGAGGCACGGGACGCAAACTCCCCCTCGGCCTGGGTGGCCGCGGTGCATGCGCGCTTCGGGCGCATCGACGGCGTCGTGAACAACGCCGGGGTGATGCACGGGTTCGACGTGGAGGATCCCGACGAATCCAAGCTCGACGCGATGTGGGAGACCAACGCCAAGGGGCCCTTGCGACTCATTCGGGCCGCCTTTCCCTACCTCAAGGCCTGCGGCGCCGGACGCGTGGTCAACATCGTATCCCTCTCGGGGGTGCGCGTGCGCAGCGCACGGGTCGCGGGCTACGCCATGAGCAAGCATGCGGCGCTCGCCCTAACGCATGCCGTGCGCTACAGCGGATGGGAGCACGGGGTACGTGCCACCGCCATCTGTCCGGGCTACGTCGCTACGGACATGACGGCGGGGGTGCGCGCGCTGGCCCGCGAGGAGATGATCCCGGCGCACGTCGTCGCGCAGCTCGTGGCCACCGTCCTGGCGCTCCCCAACTCCGCTTCCGTCACCGAGCTGCCCGTCAACTGCGTGCTCGAGCACAGTGTCTGAATCGGCGGCTCGCGGGCTGGCCTCGCTCACCTCGCACTCGCGCCACAGCCTGGAACCGATGCTTGGGAATTCGGGCATCGTTTACTGCGTCGGCTCCATCGTTACTTTTTCCTCCGGAGCAATTCCTCCAGCTCCGCAAATGGTCGATGGGTCGCGACCGCTCCTGGCGAATCGGTAGGAGTGGTGCCCTCGCTCCCGCCGTCCAACAACCGACTGTGCTCGTTGTCATGGCAGTAAAGGCACAGCAGCTCCCAGTTGCTTCCGTCAGGAGGATTGTTGTCGTGATTGTGGTCTCGATGGTGCACCGTTAGCTCGTGTACGGTCGTGCTCGTGAACTCCCGTCCACATCGACCACAGACCCACGGGTACATCTTGAGTGCTTTATCTCTGTACCCCTGCTCCCGCTTCGCGCGATTGCGCTGGGCCTCGGCAACGATGTCGTCGAGTTTCGTCGCGTCCGGTCGAGGCTTCCGCGTTGACATCTATTAACACTCCCAAACGGTCAATTGCCCTTTCGAGCCTTACGTGTTGCCGTGCCGCGCTGACCACCGAAACAGCAGAAATGGCGCGCGGCCTCCGGCGCCGGCACGTGCAACCTGTTAGCTTGCTTTTTCGGCATTGAAGTAACCCACAAACCAAAGATAATCAAGAGGATTGATTTTCTCCTTTTCGATCTTCTCTCGGATAAACGGCCACCTGCCTGCTTCTTTCTCAAAATCTGTGCTCGCGCACACTAAATCAAAACTCTTCAACACTTCCTCCGCACTTCGCTCAACGTACGCCGACCACGTTTCATCGGGTTTTTGCTCCTCGGAGTCGTAGTTGACCCAATACAGCTCGCACGTGCCATCCGGGAATATGAACTGCACCTGCCCACCGATCGAGGCAAGCCCGGCCCGCCTGGCAGCCAACACGACGACCGCAAAATCTTCCTTACGCCAAGCGTGCTCGCCGCCCGGTGTTATCTTGGCCTTGGCTCGAATCTCTTGGGGAAGAAATTCTTCGTCCATCAGCAAGCTACCAGTAATTCGGGCTGGGCTTTTCGCTTCAGTCACGCCGCGCTTCTTCCACGGCCTCGCTCTCGCACACGTCGCCCCGACAACGGACGACGAGGGACATGCCCGTGACCCGACGCATCATGATCAGGCCGAAAGCCACGCCCGCAAGCAAGGTCGCATAGGCAGGCACGGCGTGCGGCGACCAGGCCGGAGCCGCGTGCAGGATCAGGGCGTCATTGCCTCCGGGGATGCCGGCGGCACCAGCGCCCATGAGCACGCCGGCCAGCGTGTGCCGGAGCCACGCGCGCCAAGGAGCCGCACGCACGCGCAACGCCTTGCGCTGCCAGCCCGAGAACAGCATACCCGCAAACAAAGCGGCAAACAGGCCTAAGAGCCAGACGCCAGGGGGAACGTCCTTACCGAGCGCCCAACCCACTCCGCGCTCCAACGTCGTGGTGTGGGTCCAGGATCCGTTCAGCGTGTAGAGCAATCCACCACACAGCCCCATGCACGCGGCTGCCGTGGAGAGCCGATAGCGTGTCGCGCCGAGCATGCGCCACGAGGGGCGCTCCGACGTCCGTGATCGCCACAAGCGGCGAAGCTCGTAGGCCGCCCACAGCCAGATGCCGAGCACGAGCGCGGCATGCCACGGGCGCGGCTCGTGGAAATACGTGGCTGCGGGCGTGGGGGGCCCGCCCTGCAGCAACCACAGCGCGGCACCCACACAGAATCCGCCGAGTGTGCCGAGCATGACCACATGCCCGTCGGCGAGATGGGCCAGGGTGGAGAAGGCGCAGCCCCCGTTCAAGGCCGCCCCGACGCCGAAGACGAAGCCGCCGAGCAGCGCGGCGGCGGTGAGGGGGAACAGCGCGCTGTCGCCGAGCCCCCGCCCGGACCACCAGGCGAGTGGCACGGCGAGAGCCATCACCCACAGGACCGTCTTGGCGAAGCTGGCGAGCATCCAGGCGCGCCGGTTGCTCAGCATCTCAGCGACCGCGCGGACGGTGCACACGCTGGCGCGGTGGGCGGCGAAGCCGACCAGGGCCGCGAGGGGCACGGAACACCATAGCAGCGCCTGACTCATAAGCACGTCCCGGGAGGCGCACGAACGCCCAAGGAGACCCCCGGGCGCAGCGGAATCTTTCCGTGCGCCTCCGGGGCGCGGGGGTGCGGCTCAGGGCAGCAGGAAGTTCGCGAACTGCCAGGGGTCGTCGCGGTCGATGCACGGCGCGTGCAGCAGGTTGCGAAGCCCGCGCACCGGGTTCCAGTCGGTCGCCTCGCTCGGCATGGGGCCCAGGTAGGGACGGGCAATGCTCAGCACCTCCTGGTGAGGCAGATCCTCGGGCTCACAGTAACCGCGATCCGGGTTCGCCACCGCCCACGCCGCGGCCGCCAACGCCCCGGCCGCCACCTGGATGGCGGTCGGATTGTGGCCCGGCACCAATCGCCGCGCCTCGTGGACGTCGAGCTGGGACCCGTACCACCAGCCGTTCAGCGGGTGCCCGAGCAGAAGGACCCCGAGCTCGTCCCGCCCGCCGACGATGTCTTCGTTCATCACCCGCTGGCGGCTGGGTATCTCCCAGTCGCGCATCATGGTCTCGTGCAGGCTGGCCATGGCGTTGTCGCAGGCGAGATAGACGAAGGCCACGGTGGGGCGATACAGCACCCCGGTGGAGCCATGCACCGTGAGATAGTCGCTGATGGTGATGGACTCGCTGTGCGGGAGCGCGAGCCCGGCGATCTGGCCGCCCAGAGGCACCCACGAACGCAGCATAACGCTCCCCGCCGGCTTCAACACGTAGATCGCATTGCCCGGGCCCTCCAAGTGGCGGTAACCCGCCGGCGGGAGGGTCCTCTCGTGGGTGCCCCACCCGAACTCCGCCGGCATCGACGCCTCCTCCACGAACCCGGGGATGCTCCAGGTATTGACGAACTCGCCCACCGCCTTGGGCTCGGCGGAGCGCTGCGTGTCGCGCTCGCTGATATGGATCACACGCACGCCGAGCTCGCGGGCGAGCTGCCCCCAGTCCTCGCGTGTGGTGGGCGCCTCGCGCTCGCGCCCGAGTGCGGCGCAGATGTCCAGGAGCGCCGCCTTGACGAAGTGACTGACCAGGCCGGGATTTGCGCCGTGGGTGAACACCGCGGTAGGGCCGGAGGGTGACCAGCGCCGGGCCGCCTGGCGGCGCGCGTTCTGATGATACGTGTACTCGGTGCGTTTGTCGGGCGGGAGCTCGAAGTCCCAGGCCACGTCCTCCCAGGGTTCGATGGAGGTGTCGACGTAAACCGCGCCGCGATGGTGGCACCAGTCGGCCAGGGCGATGGAGTCTACACCCATGGTGAGGTTGAGCACGAGATCGCCGTCTCGTGCCACGGCCTGCATGCGCTCCCCGAGATTCTCGGGCGTGATGCGCCAGACGTGATACGCCATACCCGCCTCCCGATAGGGCGCGAAGCGTTGCCCGTGATCGTCGGCCTCGATGACCACGTAGCGCTCGGGCGGGACGTCGAGCGTCTCGAGCAGCATGGGCAGGATGCATTGGCCGATGGTGCCGTAGCCCAGCACGATCACGCGGCCCCCCAATGCGACGCGGGTCCCCACGGCCCACCTATCCCCTTCACGCCGAAACCTGGTCATTCTACCCGAGGACATTCATGCGAAGGCGCCGGGGTTGGGCCGGCAGTGCGCCGGGACAGAACCCACCCGAAAGAGGCTGAGCCGTGGCGGGCGGCGGTCGGCGGAATCATGCCCAGAGCTGCCGGGTTCGTCCCACGCGGGACTCCCGCAGCCTGTGGGGGGGGTGTTAAATTTCCATCATGTACAAGGATGAGCAGACAGTCCTCGTCATCGCCCAGACCGAGACCGGGACGCCCGGGCGGCTCGGCGACAAGCTGCGTGAGCGCGGCTACACCCTCGAGCTACGGCGTCCCCTCCAAGGCGAGCCGCTGCCGCCGAAGGCCGGCGGCTATGCGGGGATCGTGGTGCTGGGCGGTCCGATGAGCGCAAACGACGAGCATCTGCCCGGGATCCGGGCGGAGCTCGAATGGATCCCGCAGGTGCTCGACGCGGGTACGCCGTTCCTGGGAATCTGCCTTGGCGCCCAGCTTCTCGCGCGCACGTTGGGCGCGCGCGTGGGCCCGCATCCCGAGGGCGTGGCCGAGATCGGCTACTTCGAGATCCAGCCTACCCGCGACGCGGGCGCCGTCTTCGAGACGCCGATGCACGTCTACCACTGGCATGAGGAGGGCTTCGACCTGCCGGAACAGACCGTGCTGCTCGCCGAAGGCACGTGTTTCCCTCACCAGGCCTATCGCTACGACCGCACCGCCTACGGGCTGCAGTTCCATCCCGAGGTGACCCAAAGCATGATGAACGACTGGATGCAGGAGGCGACCGAGCGGCTGGTGTTGCCCGGGGCGCAGTCGCCCGACGCGCAGCGCGCGGGCCATGAGCGCCACGACGCCGCACTCGACCGCTGGGTCGACCGCTTCGTGGATCAGTGGCTCGATTGACCGCGAAAAGATTCACCACAGAGGACGCAGAGGTCAGCACAGAGAACACGGAGAAAGAACGATGAAATTGACAGGCGCAAGAGACATCCCGGCGGTGTCGTATAAAGTGGTTTTTTCCGCGTCCTCTCTGTGTGTACCTCCGTGCCCTCCGCGGTAAGACTCCTCTGCGCTAAGAGCACCCCGACGCAATTCACTGCTTGCGGCGCAGGCGAAAGAGCGCGTGCATGCCGGCGTCGCTGGTAAAGTAGAGCGCGCCGTCGGGTCCGATGGCGACGCCGACCGGGCGGGCCCAGCGTTCCCCGTCCTCGAGCTGAAATCCGCTCACCAGATCGTCGACGCGGCGCGGCTCGCCGTCCTCGAAGCGCACCACGACCAGCTTGGGCGGGCGCCGCGTCGCCGGATCACCGAAATAGCCGCCGAACGGCTGCGTGCCCCACGAGCCGTGCAGGGCCACGATGGCATCACCCACCAGCGTTCGATCCATGGCTCCCTCCGGCACGAAGGTCACCCCCATGGGCGCACTGCGTGCCGGGAATGTCGCCGCCGGGGGCACCACTTCCTCGCGCGGGCGCGGCGGTTCGCTTTTGATGCAGGGGTCGCGAATGATGCCCTTGCCGTCGAACTGAAACCACGGCATGCCGTGGAACGACCCCGGCACGATGCGGCTGAAGTACTCGGGCGGCTGGTCGTAACCCAGATGGTCGGGGCCGTTGTTGCTCGCGTACAGCACCCCGGTTTCGGGGTGCCAGTCGAAGCCCACCGGATTACGCAGCCCCGAGGCATACGTCTCCCAGCGCGGCTCGCCGCCGTTCCCCTCGTCCAGAACCAGGATGCCGCCGCGTCGCTCCGCGAACGGATAGCCCGGACCGAGGAACTGGTCGCTGCAATTGCCGCTGATGCCCAGGCTCAGGTACACGCGGCCGTCGGGCCCGACGTGCACGGTGCGGCTGTTGTGGCCGCGCCCGCCCGGCAGCGGCGCCAGCAGGTCGAATGCGGCCTCCGGAATCGTGCGCTCGCCCGGCGTGTACGGTGCGCGGTAGAGGCCGTCGGTCTGCGCCACCAGCATCTGGCGATTGCGAACCGCCACGCTGTGCGGATAGTTGGGAAGCTCCACCACGATGCTCGGTCGACGGTAGGGCGGCTCCAGGCGGTAGACCCGTCCCGAGCGTGAGCCGACGAACAGATCGCCGTTCTCCGCGAAGGAGAGGATGCGCGGCTCCTTGAGCCCGCGGGTCAGGATCTCGAGCGTGTAGCCGCGCGGCAGCTTCACCGTCTGGGTGGTGCCCCGGAACATGAGCTCCTGCTCGTGGTACCACAGCTCCTGGGTGGAGGCGCCGACGGATACCCCCGCCAGCCCCCAGGCGAGGAGCGCGGGCAGGATCCGGGCGGTGTGTGAACGCTGTGATCGCCTCATCGCGCCGATGGCCGGTCCCCATGAGCCGCGCGCGAGGCCGCTATCGGGCTCGGAGGTGGGACGATGTTCCCGGACGTCCGGGAGCCGCCGGGACCGAGGCCGGCGGCGCTTGCGCGCTCACCCATTCCTCGATGACAGCAGCTCGTCCACGAACTGTTCCATCTTGTTGTAGTGCGACCCCTGCCAGTAGACCTTGCCGCAGCCGCGGCAGGCCCAGAACCGATCATAAAAGGAATCGGTCCTCGGTGGCAGTCCGTGCGCGATGCGCTCTTTGGCCACGGGCGAGAGCAGGCCGTTACACCGCATACAACGGGTGAACGGGGTCGCGTGACGATACAGGTCGAGGCGCGAAAGCACCTCCACGAGCTGCTCGCGGGGCTTGCGCGCGCGCAAGTAGCAGCCGTGGGTCACCGCGCGGTGCATCAACAGGTCGCGGTCGCGGGTGAGCACGATGCGTCCCTCGCGTGCGGCCACCGAAACGATCCCCGCGTCGCTCAGGCCGTGCCCGCTCAGGGTGTCCAAGCCGAGCATGCGGAGGTACTTGCAGAGACCGCCGAGATGAGCGTCAGCGATGAAGCGCGGCCGGCGCAGCGGCCGCTCGCGCACCCGCAGCAGCGGCGACACATCGAAGGATTCGAACTTCGGATAGACGCTGATGCGATCCCCCTCGCGTACCCGGTGACCGAAGTCCACCGACTCCCCGTTCACCAGAATCAGCTCGACCTCGGTGTGGGGCACACCGAGCGCCTCGATGGCATGCTTGACCGTGGCTTCGCGGGCGCACCGGTGCGCGAAGGCGCGCTTGCGTCGGGGCCCGGGAAGAAAGTCGTTCAGCTCCTCGTAGAATCGAAAACGCGCGACCGGCATCCGGTTTCGCCCAGCTCTCGGCTGATCGGTTAATCCCTCTTGTGCGGCGTGATTCGGAAATAACAGACGCTGTCCCCTGCATCCCGGCATTTCGTCTCCTCCACTCGGATGCGCGGCAGCCGCGGCGCGGACTTCAGCATGCCCATGATCAGGCCGGTCAGGAAATAGCACCGATGAGGCTCGTTCACGAAGGGAAGATACATCACGTTGACGGCGCGTTGCGTGAAGGCGGTGCGCGTGACCTTGAGATGCTGCCCGCCGTCCACGTTGCACTCCACGAGGGAACGTAACTGCGGTACGACGATATCCTCGAGCGCCGCCGGCACCGACTCCACCTGCAACAGCCTCGGGTGCCTGGCAACCACGCGCCAGCCCACCTCCACGCCGAGCCTGGTCGTCGCGTGCTCGCGCTCGTCGGGGCGCACCGACTCCTCGAACTCCTGCACCAGCGAGACGACCTTCGGATAGGCACGCACCACTCGCGTCACCCACGGGTCTTCATCCTCGCCCGGCGGCTCCTCCTGGAGAGTCGCCTCTTCCGTGCGCAGTGACGCGCCTCCGGGAACCCGCAGGTCGAGGATCTCCGTGACCCCCTCCAGTGCGAGAACGTCGCCGGAGAGCTGTTTCAGCGAGGGTACGTCAGCCTCCCCTTTGAGGATGAGCCGGGTGCAGCCCGGCTCCCACTCGTCGGTCTCGTAGCCCTCGAAGTGGAGCCCACCGTGGCGCAGGGCTGCGACGACGTCGCCGACGGCACGCCGTCTCTCGTCGCACACCAGTGCCAGGGAAATTCGCACGTCCGCCCCTCCGGCCATCGTGCGATGGGCGTCACCCCCTGTTCACGACGCT
>JABAHQ010042088.1_pt1 | contig 12934 bp, 10 predicted proteins | sample 7062091 | NCBI WGS metagenome assembly JABAHQ01 (sample SAMN14534359, study PRJNA622989) | marine sediment metagenome | biome: marine biome [ENVO:00000428]; feature: marine pelagic biome [ENVO:01000023]; material: deep marine sediment [ENVO:00002113] | place: India: Gulf of Kutch | collected...
TCTGGTCACCCCGGACCCCGGCGTCATCGAGGTCAACATCCACCCCGCCTACGCCTGGCAGGAACTGGTGGACAACACCGACGCCCTGTACGAGGAGGCCCACTACAGCCGCCTGAGCACCGAAAAATTCATGCTCGACGGCCGCCACACCGGCACCGGCGGCGGCAACCACGTCACCCTGGGCGGCCCCACACCGGCGGACAGCCCGCTGCTGCGCCGGCCCGACCTGCTGCGCAGCCTGGTCACCTACTGGCAGCACCATCCGGGGNNGCTGGTGGACCGGCTGATGCGCAACCTGCTAGTGGATATCACCGGCAACACCCACCGCAGCGAGTTCTGTATCGACAAGCTGTATTCCCCCGGAGCGGCCAGCGGTCGCCAGGGCCTGCTGGAATTCCGCGGCTNNGCTTCGAGATGCCGCCCCACGCCCGCATGTCGCTGGTGCAGATGCTGCTGCTGCGCAGCCTGGTAACCCGTTTCTGGGATCAGCCCTACCGCCACGACCTGGTGCGCTGGGGCACTGAGCTGCACGATCGCTTTATGCTGCCCCACTACGTCTGGGCGGATGTGCGCGAGGTGGTACAGGAACTCAACGACGCCGGTCTGCCCTTCGAACTGGACTGGCTGGCCCCCTTCGAGGAATTCCGCTTCCCCCACTACGGCCGGCTGGAGCTGGACGATATCCACCTGGAACTGCGCTGGGCCATCGAGCCCTGGCACGTACTGGGCGAGGAAATCAGCAACTTCGGTACCGCCCGCTTCGTGGACTCATCCGTGGAGCGCCTGCAGGTCAAGGTGGAGGGGCTGACCCNNGTGCCGCTGCACAACACCGGCCGCCACGGCGAGTACGTCGGCGGGGTGCGCTACCGCGCCTGGCAGCCGCCCTCGGCGCTGCACCCGACCATCGGCATCCACGCCCCGCTGACGTTCGATCTGATCGACACCTGGAACGGCCGTTCCATCGGCGGCTGCACCTACCACGTCTCCCACCCCGGCGGGCGCAGCTACGACACCTTCCCGGTCAACTCCTTCGAGGCGGAGTCGCGCCGCGTCAACCGCTTCTGGGAGATCGGCCACACCCAGGGGCCACTGCAACCGCGCCCGCAGTTCGACGCCCTGCGCGAGTTCTTCCCCCACAACCACCCACCGCGGCCGATGCAGCCACCGCCGGAGGAACCCCTGAACGAATACCCGTATACGCTGGATCTCAGGCGGGAGGCCAAATAAGCCACCGCGGATTCAACTTGTTAAGCCTTCTCCCATTTAAATCTAATTCTGTGGTGATGCACTGTGTGGGGTAGCAATTTATCAAACTGCAACCGACCAGTCACAATTCCCGGAAAAATTCCGATTTCATTTGCAAAACACTCAATAGACTTTGCCGAAAAATTACCTTTCAAAATAAAATCTTTATAGTTTTTTGGAGGAATTAACGTTTTTTGAGCAAAAATATCAGCCTCTTTCTCTTGTTTTATATATCGCTGATCACTTTGCCCGTTCTCCAGAAATGTGGCCCTCTTGTCGTGCAACAATATGTGCCCTATTTCATGCATCAAGCTAAACCAAAAAATGTCAGACCAGCTTCCCCTAAGAGACATCATTATCACTGCTTTCTTTCTCTCAACCCAAAAAGTAGCACCAGTTGTGTAGGTCTTAGGGAAATGAGGGATCAAGACCAAAGCAACACCACAATTCGCCAATATATTCCCGAGATTTTCAATTAAATTATTGGGGTCAGTCTCAAATGTAAGCCTCTTAATATCTGACAAATATTTCTTTAGTTTTTCAGGGTCGAATTCCTTTGTTTCTTTACCAGACGCTATAGTGTGACCAGCTCTTAACCACGCAGCTAAAGCTTCATGAGAGGTACTATCTTTCTCTACCTGCCTAAAAGCGGGGGAATATTCCTTAACTTCACCTATATTAAAAAGCGAANNTTCTTAGCTCTCTGACTCTGGAGATCTTATCTCGGGTTTTCTCGACTAATCCCAACTTTGAGAGCTCCAAATATGGATAGGACGAGACAACCTCTACCTCGTCTTTAGCCTTCTGCTCATCCAATTCTTTGGCAATAACCAATCGATAACTCGACTCCAAATTGCTCCAGAAATATGCGGGCACACCTACCACTTGCTCTAGCTGTAGAGCGGTCTCTGGTGTAATCGCTTTTTCACCTTTCAATATCTCGTTGATAGCTTGAGGGGGGCGCCCCATCCGACGAGCTAATTCCGCCTGACTGATGCCCAGTTCTTCAAGCACTTCCTCCAGATACTCTCCGGGTGGTATAGCTAAATCTGACATATGTGCTTGTTCAGTCANNTTCAAGCAGTCGCCATCAACAGTGAATATAAGTCTGTAAAACCCCGTGAGCTTGACTGCGTATTGGCCCTGGCGCTTTCCCTTGAGGGGATGGCACCTCAAGCCAGGCAACCCCATTAGATCATCGAGATTCGCCACCGATTTGATGATTTCGATACGCTGGATGTATTTTCGAGCGACCTGATCGCCGAATTCTTTAGCTGCCTGTTTCTTATGCTTAAAGCACTTTTCTAGCTTTTTCTTTCGAAACTCGACTTTCAAAATCGGTGTACCCTAAGTGTAGACAAATTCGGAAGAGAATCGTTCACCCTTGGGGTGAAGAGTATACGCTATCGGGGTGATCTGGTCGACTGGGCTAAAGAAATGGGGAATAGGGGCAGGCTTAACAGCCAGTTAAATGAGGACTCCGCCCTCATAATAGTTATTATCAACAATCCATATAAATATATCGTCGGCAATTAAATACCGCTGTCTAACCAATTGNNGCGAGAACAGGGCGGTCTCGCCCGATTAAAAAGGCCCTGCGGTCAACAGACCATCAGCACTGCCCCGCAACTGAACCAAGCGGATGTCAGCAAATGGTGGCCCACCGGCATAAAGGTGCATGAAGGTGCATGGAGGCCTATGGAAAAGGGTAACCGGACCCCGGATTGCGCCATGGGAGCAGGCCGGCACCGGTTGGCTCGGATACCGGATAGAATAGCCGCGCCCAAACTGCCATAATAGCCGGCCAACAGCAGCTCGCGACGCCGTCCAAGGGTTTAACGACGCCCCGACCCATGACCACCACCGACCAAGCCACTTCCACTACCGCCGATCCGGCGGTCGCGCGCCACGATGAGGCCTATCTGGCCGACGGTACGGTGCGCGAGCACTGGCGCTACGTGCTGGGCAGCGTCGAGGCTCTGGGGGTGGAGGGGTTACAGGAGCGCCAGAAAAAGGCCCTGCGTATCCTGCGCGACGACGGCGCCACTTATAACATCTATTCCCAGCCCCAGTCCCTGCACACCTGGTCCCTGGATCCGATTCCGCTGATCATCGAGAGCGAGCAGTGGAGTGAGATCGAGCGCGGCCTGCTGGAACGGGTGGAGCTGCTCAACCTGCTGCTGGACGATATCTACGGCGAGCGCAGCGTCATCCACAGTGGCGTCCTGCCGCCGGAGCTGATCTACAGTCACCCCGGCTTCCTGCGCCAGTGTTACGACATCAAACTGCCCGGCGACGCGCAGCTGATCCTGCACGGCGCCGATATGGTACGCAACCGCCAGGGCGAGTGGGTGGTGATCGGCGACCGCAGCCAGGCACCCAGCGGCGCCGGTTATGCGCTGGAAAACCGCACGGTGATGTCGCGGGTGCTGCCCAGCCTGTTCCGCGACAGCCACGTGCACCGGCTGGCGATGTTTTTCCGCAGCCTGCGCCAGCGCCTGCACCAGCTCTCCCCCAACGGCGGCACGCCGCGCATCGTCGTGCTCACCCCCGGCGCCCACAACGAGACCTACTTCGAGCACGCCTACCTGGCCAACTACCTGGGTTTCTCACTGGTACAGGGCAGCGACCTCACGGTGTGCGCGACGGCTACCTCTGGCTCAAGGCCCTGGACGGCCTCAAGCGCGTGGACGTGGTGCTGCGCCGGGTGGACGACTACTTCTGCGACCCGGTGGAGCTGAAATCCAACTCCCACCTGGGCGTGCCCGGGCTGCTGGATGTGGCCCGCAGCGGCCGGGTGGTGATTGCCAACCCGCTGGGTTCGGGCATCCTGGAAAACCCCGCCCTGCTGAAATACTTCGACGTGCTGGGGCAGCACTTTCTGGGTCACAAGCCGCGCCTGCCCAGCGTGCGCACCTGGTGGTGCGGCGATGCCGAGGACCGCGCCTACGTCCACGCCCACTTCGACGAGCTGCTGATCAAACCCTGTTTCCGCCGCCCCGGCACCCATTCGATCATCGGCAGCCAGTGCAATGCCACGGAAAAACGCGAGCTGCTGCAGCGTATCGACGAGCATCCGCAGCGCTTCGCGGCCCAGGCCATTCTCACGCCCTCCCTGTCCCCGAGTCTGGTGGAGGGCAGCCTGTGCGGCCGGCCCACGGTGATGCGCAGTTTCGCCGTCGCCGGGGAGACCGACTACTGCGTGCTGCCCGGCGGGCTGACCCGGGTCAGCCCGGACAGCGAGCGGCTGATCGTTACCAACCAGAGCGGCTCGCTGAGCAAGGACACCTGGATCATCGCCTCCGAGCCCGAAAAGCGGGTCAGCCTGCTGAGCGACAACCAGCCCGCCGCGACCATGGGCGACGACCGTTTCGACCTGCCCAGCCGGGTGGTGGAAAACATGTTCTGGATGGGCCGCTACGCCGAGCGNNCGCCCGAGGCCAACGCCGCCTTGCTGCGCTCGGTGACCCGGGTCACCGCCACCCACCCGGGCTTTATCGGCGGCGGCCAGGCCCTGCTCGACAACCCCGAAGCCGAACTCAAGGATGTCATCCTCAACCAGAAGCGGCGCGGCAGCATGGCGGCCAATCTGGTGTCGATGCTCAACGCCGCCGAAGAGGTCAAGGAAATGCTGTCGGCGGACACCCAGCGCATCATCAACGATGTCCGCGACGAACTGCAGACCCTGGAGGCCAATCTGCGCCACGGCCTGGGGTCGGCGCCGGAAGAGGAGCTGGACCCGCTGGTCACCGCCCTGCTGGCGCTGGCCGGGCTCAGCCACGAGAGTATGGTGCGCGGGCCCGCCTGGCGCTTTATGGAGATGGGCCGGCGCCTGGAGCGGGCCCTGCAGACCATCACCCTGGTGCGCTCGCTGCTGGTCACCGCTATCGACGACTTCGATCACCGCCTGCTGCTGGAGCCGGTGCTGCAGAGCCTGGAGGCGCTGATCACCTACCGGCGCCGTTACCACGCCCAGTTGCACGTGGCCAACGGCCTGGAAATCATTCTGCTGGACCCGGGCAACCCGCGCTCGCTGCTCTACCAGATCGAGCATCTGCAATCCCAGGTCGACCACCTGCAGGAACAGCAGGGCGGCCGCGACCTGAGCCGCGAGCGCCGCTCTATTCTGGAGGCGGTGACCGCCCTCAAACTCAGCGAGCTGGATGACCTGGCCAGCGGCAGCGCCGACAACCCCAACCTGACCGCGCTGGACCAGTTGATGGCGCGGCTGCACCACCTGATGGAGCAAACCGCCGCGGCCATCGCCGAGCGCTACTTCGATCACACCGAGGGGCCGCAACCGCTGTACCGCGGTGGCTGGGAGGACTTCCTGTGAAATACCAGGTGCGCCACACCACCCGCTATCAGTACAGCCAGCGGGTCAACCAGTGCTACAACCTGGCCTACCTGATCCCCCGGGACACGGACACCCAGCGCTGCCCCCGCAGCGTCACCCGGGTCGAGCCCCAGCCCGACTACTCGGCCCGGCGCCGGGACTACTTCGGCAACAAGGCCTATCACTTTTCCGTGCACACGCCCCACGACCGGCTGGAGATCACCACCGAAAGCCAGATCGAAATCGCCCTGGCGCGGCGCACCCTGCCGCTGGATTTCGGCAACGCCTGCCAGCAGGTGCAGCAGACCCTGCAACAGTCCCGGGACCGGGAGGTCATGCAGGCCCGGGAGTTCATGCTCGACTCGCCGCTGATCGCCTGCAGCGAGGCGCTGGCGGACTACGCCCGCCCGTCCTTTGAAGCCAGCCGCCCGTTTCTGTCCGCGGTGGCCGAGCTGACCGAGCGCATCTACACGGATTTCACCTATGACCCGACCTTCACCACGGTCAGCACCCCGCTGGTGGACGTGATGAAACACCGCCGCGGTGTGTGTCAGGATTTCGCCCACCTGGCGATTGGCTGCCTGCGCAGCCTGGGTTATCCGGCGCGCTATATCAGCGGTTACCTGGAGACCCTGCCGCCCCCGGGTAAACAGAAACTGGTGGGTGCGGATGCGAGCCATGCCTGGCTGTCGGTATACTCGCCCCTGGAAGGCTGGTTCGAGTTCGATCCCACCAACAACAAGATCGCCGCCGAGCGCCATATCGTCACCGCCTGGGGCCGCGACTATTCCGATGTCACACCCATGCGCGGGGTGATTTTCGGGGGCGGCCCGAAACAGAACCTGAGCGTGGAAGTGGACGTGCAGCGCGTGGAATAAACACAGCCCAAGGGCTGCGGTCGGGGCCAACCAATCAGTCGACGACAACAATAATCAAGAGGGGGATACGGTAAAATGAATTGGGTAAAAGGCTTTCTGGTGCTCAATGCAGTCATGTGGCTGCCCTACGGCCTGGCCTGCCTGGCCAATCCGGCCATGCTGACCGAGTTCGCCGGCGTGGCCATGACCTCGGCGACGGCGATGACCGAAATCCGCGCCATGTACGGCGGCGTGCAGGCCGCGGTGGGCACCCTGTGTCTGGCGGCGGTTTTCNNCTGGTGCGGCCCGCACTCGCGGTACTGGCCTTCCTGCTCACCGGCCTGGTGATCGCCCGCGGCATCGGTCTGGTGGTCGACGCCAGCGGCTCGGAGTATACCTACGGCGCGGTGGTGTTCGAGGCCGTCATGGCGGCGGTGTCCGTGCTGTTGTATCGGCGCCAGGCACCGGCGGCGAGCGCGACCTAGCCCCGGGCCCGCCCCCGCGATTTCCCCGCGACAGTCGAGCGACGAGGCCCCGCCATGACCCGCAACGCCGGCGCAGCGCGCCCACCTAATATTTTTTACGGCTGGATTCTGGTCGGCGTGATGCTGCTGTTGCTGAGCGTGGGCATGGGCACGTCCATGTACATGTACAGCGTGGTCGCCGGCGCCGTGGGCGGCGCCTTCGAGGCCAGCCGTTTCGTGCTGATGATGGGCTCGACGGGCATGCTGCTGTTGATGGGGCTGTGCTCGCCGCTGCTGGGTTCCCTGCTGGACCGCTATCCCAGCAAATATATTCTGGTGGTGGGCGCGCTGGCAATGGGGCTGGGTTTCATCCTGATCGCCCTGAGCACCCATATCTGGATGGTGGTGGCGAGCTACGTGGTCTTTATCGGCGTGGGGGCGGCCACACTCAGTACCCTGACCATGTCCACCCTGCTGTCGCGCTGGTTCCGGCGCCGCCGGGGCCTGGCCATCGGCATTGCCGCGCTGGGCACCCAGGCGGGGGGCTTCGTCTATCCGCCGCTGGTGGCCGGCGCCATGGAGGTCTGGGACTGGCGCATCGCCCTGGGCGGGCTGGGGGTGGCGATTGCGCTGGTGTTGCCGCCGGTTATCGGCCGGCTGGTGGTGGACCGGCCGCAACACCGGGGCGAGTCGCCGGACGGCGACGCCGCTCCGGCGGCGGTAGCGGCGGATAGCGCGCAGCCCGCGCCCCGTTTGTCCTGGTCCCAGCTGTTCGGTCACCGGGATTTTCTGCTGGTGGTAGCTATCGTGGGGGCGGGGGTAGCCACCAATACGGTGCTGCTGGCCAACCTGTCGCTGTTTGCCACGGATCTGGGCGAACCGCCGGTGCGCGGTGCCTTTCTGGTGTCACTGGTGGCGTTGCTGGGTATCTTCTTCAGCCCGTTTATCGGCTGGCTGTGCGACGTGATCCATATCCGGGTGGCGACGGTGCTGGTGACCCTGTCGCTGGCGGCGGCCTGCGCGGTGTTCAGTCTCGCCACCACCTACCCCCTGCTGTTGCTCGCCACCTGTTTTATGGGCGTCGGTGGCGGTGGGGTGTTTCCCCTTTGGGCCTCGCTGGTGGGGCGGCTCTACCATACCCGGGTCTACGGCCAGGTGATGGGGGCGACCACCCTGGTGACGGCTCTGTTTACCGCCCTCGGCCCGCCTTTTGGTGGCTGGGTTCACGATACCACCGACAGCTATCGCTGGCTGTTTCTCACGCTGCTGGGAGTGCTGGTTGCCGTGACCGCAATGGCGGCCTTCCTGCGCGTACCCGGGCGAGAGGCGGACAAATTCGGCGCCGACTGATCAGGCCAGCGGCAGGGTAAACCAGAAGGTCGTGCCCTCGCCGACTTTACTGTCGAGGCCGATCTGCCCCCGCATCGCCTCCACCAGGTGTTTGCTCAGCGCCAGGCCCACGCCGCTGCCCGCCACGGCGGTGAATTCGGCACCGGCCCGGTCGAAGAATTCGAACAGCTGGTCGAACTTGTCCCGTTCGATGCCGATGCCCGAGTCGGTGATCGTCATTGTCAGCCAGCCGTCGCCGGTCCGGGACCAGTCCAGCGCGACGGTGCCGTTGTCGACGTTGTATTTCACCGCATTGGACAGCAGGTTCAGCAGGATCTGCTTGAGCCGCACCGGGTCGGCCAGCACGGTCGGCGGCGGCCGGGTGGCCAGCAGGTTGCGAAAGGCGATGCCGCGTTGTTCGGCGGCTATGTGGGTCAGGGTGAGGGCTTCCTCCAGGCACTGCTCCAGGTTGACCGGCTGGATGTCGAACTCCATGCGCCCGGCCTCCAGCCGGGACAGATCCAGCAGGTCACTGATCAGGCTGTCCAGGTGGCGGCCCGCGTCGGCGATCATCTGCAGCTGTTGCCGGGTATCTCCCTGAATGCGCTCGTCGCGCAGCAGCAGGTCGGAAAAGCCCACAATCGCGTTGAGCGGGGTTTTCAGTTCGTGGCTGACCGCGGAGACGAAGCGGGACTTGCTCTGGTTGGCCCGATCCGCCGCTTCCCGGGCGCTGGTCAGGCGCTGGTTGCTGGCCACCAGGTCCCGCTCCGCGCGCTCGCGGCGGTCGATTTCCCGGGACAGGCGCCGGTTGTAAAACAGCATCACCAGCAGTACCGCCAGAAACACCGCCACCACCTGCCACAGCAGGCGGTAGTCGATCTCGCGTTTGTCCGGGATGCTGATCCAGCGCTCGCGAATGGCGGCGCGCTGTTCCGGGGTAATCGAACCCAGGGCCTTGTTGATCAACACCACCAGCTCCGGCCAGTCGCTGCGGATGGCGAAGCGCTGGCCGTCGAAGTGCAGATCGTAGGTACCGGCGACCTGCAGGTTGTTGATGCCGTGTTGCTGGCTCAGGTAGATATTGACACCGATAACGCTGACAAAGGCATCCGCTTCACCGGCGGACACCGCCTGCAGCCCTTCCAGGGGNNCCAGGTCCGCCGGGGTGGCGATATCGTCGGCGCCGTCGCGGGTCATGATGACCAGCGGGGCCGAGATGATGGGAATGGAGAAGTTGAGAAATTCCTCGCGCCGCGGAGTTTGCACGATGGGCGCGCCCATATCCACGCGTTTTTCCTTCAGGCCGCGCAGCATGCCGCGCCAGTCCAGGCCCGACACGGGTTCGAATTGAATACTGGTCTTGTCGCTGAGCAGATCCAGGAAATCCACGGCGATACCGGCGTAGCGGCCGTTGTCGTCGCGGAAGCTGTAAGGCGGGTAATCCGGGTCCAGGGCCACCCGCACCGTCGGGTGCTGGCGGATCCAGCGAGTCTGTTCCTCGGTGAAGATCAGACGCTTTTCGTAGTCGTTGGGCGTCAGCCATTTTTTTGTCAGCAGTTGTTTTTCGTCGGTAGTGATCGAGTCCAGTCCCTTGTCCAGAATCGAGCGCAGGATCGGCTCGTCCTTGCGCACCGCCATGTGCATGGGGGGGTTGGACAGACCGCTGATCTGGACGTCGCCGATGATGCGCAGATTGGGCACGAAGTTGTTGTTGAGGGCAAAGGTGACCAGCCCGATGCTGTCGATGTAGGCATCCACCTCGCCGGTGGCCACGGCGGTGAGACAGTCGATCACCGTGGGGTACAGCCGGACATCGATCTCGGGAAAATCCCGCTGCAGGGCGTGGCTGATGGCGAATCCCTCGACGCTGGCCAGGGTTTTGCCCGCCAGGTCGTCGAAGTTGTTGATGGCGCGATTGGCCTGGCGGACCACGATGACCGAGGGCTGGGAAAAGTAACTGTCAGTGAAGGCCAGCGTCTTGCGTCGGCTCTCGGTGGTGTAGATCGCCGGCATGACATCGATGCGGCCATCGCGCAGTTGGGTCAGCAGATCCTTCCAGGTCGGGCCCTCCCGGAACTCGACGGCCAGCCCCGCCTTGTCGGCGATCAGGTGGATCAGGTCGATGGAATAGCCCTGCGGCCGGCCGTCGCGGGCGAAATCGAACGGCGGCCAGTCCTGCTCGTAACCGACGGTGATGGTCCGGTTTTGTTCTACCCAGCGGCGCTCGGCCTCGTTCAGCGCCAGCAGTGTCTCCGCACCCGCCGCGATGCAAACCAGCTGCAGCGCGCACAGCAGCAAGAGCCGTATTCCCGATATCCTGTTCACACCTGTCCTATTATCCTGTTGGATTGAGCGCCTGGGTTGAGCGATCAAGTTAACAGTGTAGTTGAAGACGCCGGTGTCAGCGGAGTTGCTACCGGCTCACAGCCCGGCGAATTGCAGGTCGATGGACAGCTCTTCGGTCAGGCAGGGCCAGTTGCGCCGCTCCTCCTCCCAGCCGTCCTGTTTATGGGCCTCGACATAGGCGCGAAACGCCTCGGTGTCGTAGACGTGTTCCTTGGCCATGGTGCGTTCGACGGTAAACTGCACCGCCTCGTCCAGTTCGTTGGCAAAGGGCTCGCCGACCAGCGCATGTACGATCAGGTTGGAGAAGGTATTGTCCATCGGGATCAGCGGGATGGCGGCTCTCAGCATGAAACGGTCGTTGACCTCCTCCATCAGGCGGTGGGCCAGGTAGGCCTCGTCCATCAGCTCGTGCAGCCCCACGTGGCCGGCGACAATCTCCGGCGGCTTGAGGAAGTAGTCCTCCGCCACCCGCAGATAGGGTTCGGCGTATTCCTGGATCCCGGCGCGCTGGGTTATGTCCCGGGCGGCGTCGATAAATTCCGGGACGTGTTCGATGTAGGCGATCACGAACTGCAGCAGGCTGGCGCCGGGGTCGTCCTCGGGCAACCGGATCGCCATATGCATGGCGTGCCGGGCCTGGGTCTCCAGCAGGGTGGCCAGTTCCCCGGTTTCCTGCTCGTGGAGTTTGGCCAGGCGGATGGTGTCGCGGATAGCTGCTGTAGTCACCACTGCATCTCCGTGGATCGCGCTCGGTACTCGTATCGTTGTCGTTACCCGGAGAGGAGGCCTGGGTGATGCTGGAAGGCGTGGCGGAAGGGGCGTCGCCGGGCCGCGTTGTCACTGGCCGTGTAGCTCTCAATTGGTTCGTTTCAGAACCTAAGGCTAGTACAGTTTCGTGGCTTCGCACGTGCCGGCGAGCCGGGCTGTGAATTATGGCCGGTTATCGTCCGGGGCGGGCCACCAGCCGCCCCGCCGGTGATAAAAGAAGAACCAGGCCCCCAGCAGCACGCCGCGGGCGCCGTTGAACAGCAGAAACGACAGCCACAGGCCGTGGTTGCCCCAGGGCTGGGTCAGATACCAGCTGGGCAGGTAAACCAGCCCGGCGGCCAGCAGCATGGTGGTCTGCATGGCGGCGGTGCGGGTCGCGCCGATGAAAATTCCATCCAGCAGATAGCTGGCCATGGCCACCAGCGGCAGCCATACCAGCCAGGGCAGATAGGTCTGTCCGGCCGCGCGCACCGCTTCGATGGAGGTCATCAGCCCCAGGACGACCTCCCCCAGCAGCCCGTAAGCGGCGGTGAACAACCCGGCGGTCAGCAGAGACCAGGCGCCGCAATAGCCGCAGACCCTGAGAAACCGGGCGTAGTCGCGCTGGCCCACCGCGTCCCCCACCAGGGCCTCGCAGGCGTGGGCGAAACCGTCCAGCCCGTGGGAAACGGCGAACAGCAGCTGCAGCAGGATGGCATTGGCGGCGAGAATGGTCTCGCCCTGGTCCGCGCCCTGGGCGGTGAAAAACGCAAACCCCGCCAGCAGTACGATGGTGCGCACGAATAAATGGCGGTTGACCTCGATCAGCTGGCGGTAGTCGGGCCAGTGGGTGAGCTGGCGCCGGCTCAGGTGGCCGGGCAGGTGCGCCAGGTGGCGGCGCAGTACCAGCAGCGCCAGGCCACAGCCGCTGTACTCGGCGATTAGCGTGGCCAGCGCCGCGCCCTGACTGTCCAGTCCCAGGCCCATGATCAGCACCAGGTCCAGTACGATGTTCAGGGCGTTGGTGAATACGGTGATCAGCAGCGGCCAGCGGGTATCCTGGCGCCCGATCATCCAGCCGATCACCGCGTAGTTGACCAGCACCGCGGGGGCGCTGAATACGCGGATCTGGCAGTACTGTCGGGCCAACGCGCCCGCCCCCTCCGGCGGCACTACCAGTTGCAGCCCCACCGCGATCAGCAGCGGGCTCGCCAGCACAATCACCAGTCCCAGGGCCAGGCCGAACAGCGCCGACTGCCCCACCACCTGGCGCTGGCGCTGTTCCCGCCCGGCGCCGTAGGCCTGGGCGGTCAGGCCGGTGGTGCCCATGCGCAGAAAGCCGAAGCTCCAGTAGAGAAACGCCAGCACGCTGCTGCCCACCGCCACCGCCGCCAGGTAGCGCGCATCGCCCAGGTGACCGAGGATGGCGGTATCGATGATGCCCAACAGCGGCACCGACAGGTTGGAGACGATCATCGGCCAGGCCAGGCCCCAGATCTTCCGGTTTATCCGCGTCGGGGGTTCTGGTAGTTTGTTGAGGGAGGTCATTGAATTGGGGGCTGCTGCTTCCCGGATTGCACGTTCATGATGCAATTTTAAGGGCCATAGAG